>Ga0265293_10000834_pt1 | contig 71031 bp, 65 predicted proteins | sample Munlanlewell138R_FD_192505 | JGI IMG/M metagenome (GOLD analysis project Ga0265293, IMG submission 192505) | Leachate microbial communities from a municipal landfill in Southern Ontario, Canada - Leachate well 138R | ecosystem: Engineered > Solid waste > Landfill > Unclassified | place: Canada... | reverse complement strand
CACTTCCTCGTTGTGGAGCTGGCGGCGGATGTCGTCGAGGCCGAGCTCCTTGTCCATCTCCTGGTAGGCGCGGCTCAGGGTGCGCTTGATGCGGCCGATCCACAGCCCCGCGAAGCGCACGGTTTCCGGCAGGCGCTTGGGGCCGATCACCACCAGGGCGATCACGGCGATCAGCAGCAATTCCGAGAAGCCGATATCAAACATGGCGGAAAGGCCATGGGGCCTTGGGGGCGGCGCCTGGAGTCACCGGGACGTTACTGCCGGGTTTCGGACTTTTCCGCCTGGCTTGCGCCCTCGGCGGTGGTCTTTTCCTGGTTTAGCTTGGCGCTGTCCTTGTCCTCTTCCTTGGTTTCGCCGTCACTCACCGCCTTGCGAAAGCTCTTGATGGCGCCGCCGAGATCGCCCCCCAGGCCCTTGAGGCGCTTGGTGCCGAAAATCAGGATGACGATCGCCAGAATGATCAGGAGTTGCCAGATGCTGATACCACCCAAACCCATGTCTCTATCCTCTTATGATGTTGTGCGGCTGGCCTTTTCATCGAGGCCAGAGATATTGAAGCGCCGCTGCAGCTCGGCGAGCACCTTGGAGGCGTCCTCCCCCAGGTGGGAGAGCATCACCAGGCTGTGGAACCACAGGTCGGCGGTCTCGCCGATCAGTGCGCTGGTATCGCCGCTGTCGGCGGCATCGCGGGCGGCGAGGATGGTTTCCACCGCTTCCTCGCCCACCTTTTCGAGAATCTTGTTGAGCCCCTTGGCGTGCAGGCTGGCCACGTAGGAGCTGGCCGGGTCCCCATGGCGGCGGGATTCGATGATGGCGGTGAGTTCGGCAAGCACGTCGTTCATCGGTAGATGCTCTCCGGGTCCTTGAGCACCGGGTCGGTCACCTTCCACTCGCCGTTGTCGAGGGTGCGGAAAAAACAGGATTCCCGCCCGGTGTGGCAGGCGATGCCGCCCTGCTGCTCGACGCTGAGGAGGATGACGTCGCCGTCGCAGTCGAGGCGGATATCCCTGATCAACTGGCGGTGGCCGGATTCCTCGCCCTTGTGCCACAGCTTCTTGCGGGAGCGGGACCAGTACACCGCGTGGCCGTCCCGGGCGGTGAGGGCGAGGGCCTCGCGGTTCATCCAGGCCACCATGAGGATGCGGCCGCTGGCGGCATCCTGGGCGATGGCGGGGGCGAGGCCGTTGGCATCCCAGGCCACCTGTTCAATGAAGTCGGAAGTCATGGCGCGATTATGCTCCTAGCGCAACAGCAATAACAGGGCTCCGGCGGCGAACAGCGCCAGGCTCGCGGTGGGCAGGCCGGCCACCGCCTCGCTCCACAGGGGGAACGCCGAGCCCGCACCGATGCCCATCAGGGCGCTGGCCACCACCAGGCGGGCGCGGCCCCGGGGGCGGCTCGACGCTGTGGGTGCCGGGGCCGGGGCGGCCCTGTCGCGGTGACGGGACAGCTCCAGGGTCTGGTACACCAGCTGGGGAATCTCCGGGAACTGTTCGAGCCACTCCGGCCCGTGGCGCTTCAGGCGCGCCAGCAGGGCCTCGGGGCGGAAACGGCGCTTCAGCCACTTTTCGAGGAAGGGGTGGGCGGTGGTCCACAAATCCAGGTCGGGATAGAGCTGGCGGCCGAGGCCCTCGATGTTGAGCAGGGTCTTTTGCAGCAGCACCAGGGCGGGCTGCACCTCCATGTCGAAGCGCTGGGCGGTGCGGAACAGGCTCACCAGCACCTGGCCGAAGGAGATGTCCTTGAGGGGCCGCTCGAAGATGGGCTCACACACGGTGCGGATGGCCGATTCGAACGCGTTGATGGGGGTCTTCTCCGGCACCCAGCCGGACAGCACGTGGAGCTCCGCGACCTGGCGGTAGTCGCGGCGGAAGATGGCCACCAGGTTGCGGGCCAGGTAGTAGCGGTCCTCGTCGGTGAGGGAGCCGACGATGGCGCAATCCACCGCCAGGTAGCGGGGGCGCGCCGGGTCGCTGGCGTCGACGAAGATGTTCCCCGGGTGCATGTCGGCGTGGAAGAAGTTGTGCTCGAACACCTGGGTGAAGAAGATCTCCACCCCCCGCTCGGCGAGCACCTTCATGTCGGTGTTGCGGGACTGGAGATAGGGCAGGTCGGTGACCGGCGCGGCGTGGATGCGCTCGCTCACCATCACCTTCTCGTTGGTCAGCGGCCAGTGCACCTCGGGCACGTAGAGCAGCGGCGAGTTGAGAAAGTTGCGGCGCAGCAGGGAGGCGTTGGCGGCCTCCCGCTGCAGGTTCAGCTCGTCGAAGATGGTGTGTCTGTAGTCCGCGACGATCTCCACCGGGTGCAGGCGCCGGCCCTGGAGGCTGTTGCGCTCCACCCAGCGGGCGAGGCTGAACAGCAGGTCGATGTCCTCGCCGATGATCTGTTCGATGCCGGGGCGAATGGCCTTCACCACCACCTCGCGGCCATCCATCAGCTGCGCGCCGTGGACCTGGGCCACCGAGGCGGAGGCGATGGGTGTCTCGTCGAAGCGCTGAAAGAGGTCCGCCACCTTGCCCTTGAGGGCACCCTCGACGATGGCGATGAACTGGTCGGAGGGGAAGGGGGGCACCCGGTCCTGGAGGCGGTCCAGCTCCCGGCAGATATCCGCCGGAATCAGGTCGGGGCGGGTGGAGAGCAGCTGGCCGAACTTGATGAAGATGGGGCCGAGGTCCTCCAGGGCGCGGCGCAGGCGCTCCCCCCGGGGGGCCTTGGGGGCGGGCAGCAGGGCGGTGGCGCGGGCCAGCAGCCGGGCGCCCATCGGCAGGCGCGGGCCCCCGAGCTCGACGCCGTCCCGGAGGAAGGTGTCGAGGCGGTAGCGGGCGGCGACCCGGAGGATGGTGGCAAGGCGGGACAGGCGCGCCATCAGCGGCCGTCCTCGGCAAGGCGCCGGGCCAGCCGTGCGACCCGCGCCGCCAGCCGGTCGGTGTCCTCGGCAAGTTGCGAGACCGCGCTCGCCCAGGGGGCGAACTCCCGGCGGCCCACCACGATGGCGGCTTCTTCCCGGAGGAATTCCGCCCCGCCGGAGAAGGCGCGGCCCGCCGCCTGGCGCTGCCAGCCGGTGCCGGCGCGGACCGCCTCGGCGGCGAGATGGGCGGGAACATCCCCGATCAGGCCAGCGAGGGCCGCTTCCCAGTCGATATCCAGCGTGCCGAGCACGGCGCGCATATCCTGCAGCAGGGCCTGGCTGCCGGTCATCTCGACGCCGCTGCCGGCCAGTGTCACCCCGGCGTTGCTGTTGGCGGCGAGGCGGGCGAGGGCCAGGGCGCTGCCCTTGAGGCAGGTTTCGGCGCCCTCCGGCATGCCCGGGGTGAGGATCAGCGCGCCGCTGTCGTCGAACACCGCGCCCAGTTCCAGGGCCGGGAAAGTGCAGCGCACCGCCAGGGGGCGCCCGGCGAGGCGGGCGAGGGCGGCGCGGCTCGCCGGGTCGAACGCCAGGGCGTGGTTGACCAGGGCCGCCACGGGGTTGAGGGCGAGGGTGCCGATCAAGGCTTGATGCCCTTGTGGAGGGCGACGATGCCGCCGGTGAGGTTGTGGTACTCGCAGCGCGCGAAGCCGGCGTTTTCCATCATCCCCTTGAGGGTCTCCTGGTCGGGGTGCATGCGGATGGATTCCGCCAGGTAGCGGTAGCTGTCGGCGTCGTTGGCCACCAGCTTGCCCATGGTGGGCAGGATGCGGAACGAGTAGAAGTCGTAGAGTTTTTCGAGGGGCTCGGCCACGGGCTTGGAGAACTCCAGCACCAGCAGTCGGCCGCCCGGTTTCAGCACCCGCAGCATGGAGGCCAGAGCGAGGTCCTTGTCGGTGACATTGCGCAGGCCAAAGGCGATGGTGATGCAGTCGAAGCTGTTATCGGGAAAGGGCAGGTACTGGGCGTCCGCCTGGGCAAACACCACGTTGCCGGCGGTGCCGTGGTCGATGAGCTTGTCGCGGCCGACCCGCAGCATGGAGTCGTTGATATCCGCCAGCACCACCAGCCCCTCGGGGCCGACGAGGCGGGCGAACTTGGCGGTCAGGTCGCCGGTGCCGCCGGCGATGTCCAGTACCCGCTGGCCCGGGCGCACACCGGACATCTCGATGGTGAAGTGCTTCCACAGGCGGTGGATGCCCCCCGACATCAGGTCGTTCATCAGATCGTACTTGGCGGCCACGGAGTGGAACACCCGGGAGACATGGCTGGCCTTTTCCGCCACCGGCACCTGCTTGAACCCGAAATGGGTGTATTTGTCCTCGCTCATGGACCGCCCTCCGAAAGAGGGCGGAATTGTACACCGGGGATTTGGGTTTCACGTAGCGGGTTGCAGGTTTCAGGGTTCAGGGTTCAGGGTTCAGGGTTCAGGTTTCACGCAAAAGCCCACGTCCGCTCACCGCCGGCCCAACTGTACAGGCGCAACTTCGCCATGGCTGTCTGTCGCAGGCGGCACCCACGTGAAACGTGTTACGTGAACCCTGAAACCTGAACCCTGAAACCTGAAACCTGTTACGGCAACCCCATATACCGCTCCCGCTTCCTGTCCTTGATGCGCGCCATGTCCACCAGGATCAGGCCGTCCACGCAGTCGCCGAAGGCCGGGTCGACGTTGAAGGCGGCAAAGCGCACGCCGTCGTCCTCGAAGGTCTCCGGGTACTGCTTGTAGAGGGTGGGCACCGTCAGGTTCATGTGGCTCAGCATGTTCTTGAGCAGGGAGAACTCTTCCCGGTAGTCCTTGCCGGGGAACAGTGCCGCCAGCTCCTCGCGGCGGCGGGGGGGAATGGCATAGGGGAGGTTGGCGGTGGCGAGGCCGTCGCCGTCGGGGAAGTGGGCGGCGTAGAAGTGCACCAGCATCTCCACCGCCTGGCGGGGGTAGCTGTTGCTGATGGACACCGGGCCGAACAGGTAGCGGTATTCCGGGTGGCGGCGCAGGAAGGCACCGATGCCGAACCACAGGTAGTCGAGGCTGCGCTTGCCCCAGTACTTGGGCTGGACGAAGCTGCGCCCCAGTTCCAGCCCCTGCTCCAGAAAGGGGCGGGCCGCGTCGCCGAAGTTGAACAGGGTGGCGCAGTAGAGGTGATCGCGGCCCAGTTGCGCCGCCCCGGGGCGGGCGTCGCCGAAGCGGTAGGCGCCGGCGATTTCAAGCTCCTGGTCGTCCCATAGGATCAGGTGGAAGTAGTGCTGGTCGTAGCGGTCGGTGTCGCGGCGCTGGCCGGTGCCTTCCCCCACCGCGCGGAAGGTCAGCTCCCTGAGGCGCCCGATCTCCCGGAGGATGCTGGAGTCGGGCTGGTAGCGGTACAGGTAGATCTGCTTGCCGTCCCCCGTTTCCCCAAGCCGCTCGCAGCGGCGCACCTCTTCCCTGAGGGCGACCCGGTTCTCCGGGTGGGCAATGGCCTCCTCGGTGGCGAACACCCCGTCCTTGTCCTGGCCCATGCGGTACAGGTGGCGGCGGAACAGCTGGGCCTTCTCCTTCGGGGACACCGCCACCCGCTGGTAGCTGTCGAAGGGCACCGGCTGGCCGATGCGGATATCCACGCAGTTGCGGGCGTGCTTGAACATCTCCCGCACCAGCCACAGGGTGGAGATCGGGCGCGCCAGAAACGACAGGGCGTAGAACAGCCCGGAGTTGCGGGCGTCGACGAACACCGGGAGGATCGGCGCGTTGCAGGCGCTGGCGATGCGCAGGAAGCCGGACTGCCACTTGCCGTCCCGCACACCCTTGGCGCCGAGGCGGGACACCTCCCCGGCGGGGAAGATGATCAGCGCGCCCTCCGCCTTGAGGTGGGCGAGGATGGCCTCCAGGTTGCGGCGCGGGGTGTTGCCGTTCATGTTGTCCACCGGCAACAGCAGGGGGTGGAGGGGCTCGATGGCGCCGAGGATCTCGTTGGCCACCACCTTCACGTCCGGGCGCACCGCCCGCACCAGCTTGAGCAGGGCAAGGCCGTCGAGGGAGCCGATGGGGTGATTGGCGACGATCACCACCCGCCCCCGGGGCGGGATGCGCTCCCGCTCCTTGTCCCGGGTGGCGAAGCTGAACTGGAAGTAGTCGAGCACCTGCTCGACAAAATCGAAGCCCCGCAGGTGGGGGTAGGTGGTGGCGAACTGCTGGAACTCCTGCTCGTGGAACAGCAGGCGCAGCACCCGGGTGAGGGGCTTGGCCAAAAGGGGGCGCTGCTGATAGAAGTCGGGGTAGCGGTCCTGCAGGAAGGCTTCGATGTTGAGCATGGGGTTCTCCGCGATTTGGCGGGAACCCTAGTGGCGGTGTTTTGCAGGAGTGTGACGGTTCAGGTTGCAGGTAACAGGTTGCAGGTAACAGGTTGCACGTAACAGGTTGCACGTAACAGGTTGCACGTAACAGGTGGGAGGGTGATGCCGAGCTCAGCTCTCGTTGCCCGCAAAGCGAAAGCCGCGGGTGCCGGAGCGCCCGCCCCGTGCAACGTGTTACGTGAAACCTGTTACGTGTTAAGTGAAACCTACCGCAAATACCCCAGGTGCTTCTGCACCACCTGCAGGGTCGGCTTGAACAGCCTGGGGGTGGCCGCCACCACGTGGCCGCTCTCCATATAGCCGTTGTCGCCCTGGAAGTCGCTGATCATGCCGCCCGCTTCCTTCACCAGCAGCACCCCGGCGGCGATGTCCCAGGGCTTTAGGTGCATTTCCCAGAAGGCGTCGAAGCGGCCCGCCGCCAGGTAGGCGAGGTCGAGGGAGGCAACCCCGAGGCGGCGGATGCCGGAGGATTGCTCCGCCAGGGCCTTGAAGGACTCCAGGTAGGGTTCCATGTGGGCGCTGGAGGGCAGGCTGAAGGGTACGCCGGTGGCGAACAGGGCGCCCTCCATGGCGGTGCGGCCGGTGACCCGGATGCGACGGCCGTTGAGCACCGCGCCGCGGCCGCGGCTGGCGGTGAATTCCTCCTGCTTGACCGGGTCGAACACCACCGCGTGTTCCGGCTTGCCCTTGTAGAGGCAACCAATGGACACGGCGTAGTGGGGAATGCCCCGGAGAAAGTTGGTGGTGCCGTCGAGGGGGTCGATGACCCACAGATAGTCGCTGTCCGGGTTGCCGATATAGCCCGATTCCTCCCCGAGGATGCGGTGGTCGGGGTAGGCCTTCTGCAGGTGACTGATGATTTCCTGCTCGGAGGCGCGGTCGACGTCGGTGACGAAGTCGTTGCGGCCTTTTTCGTCCACCTTGACGAGATCCATGCGTTCCGCCGCGCGAACGATTTTGTCGCCGGCGCTGCGGGCTGCGCGCAGGGCGATATTGACCATTGGTTCCATAGAAATTTCAAAGAGCTGTAGAAGGCCGGCGATTGTAGCAGAGAGCGGCGCCAGGGGGCAGCAATGGCTTGGCAGCGGGCCGCGCAGGGGAGCGATCCGGTTTGAAACGGGCGTGCCAGCGCACTAGAATGCGCCCCCGGGCCACGGCCGTGGCGCCCGGGTGAGATGTCCGGTGGCGCCGGGATGAACCCAATGCCGCCGCCCCCAGGGACGACCGGGGGCGAGATGCCGGCAACAGTCGTTGGATAATAAGGAAATTTTATGGAAGTGAAGAAGCTAATACCCCTCAGCCTGATGCTGATCCCCTTGGCGGCTTTCTCCGCCAGCGATGTCAAATCCTTCAGCAGCAAGCAGCTGGTGACCAACGCCGCTGGCGAGGCCGTCTATGAGTCGGCGGTCAGCTGCGTGCGCTTTCGCGAGCCGGTGAAGATCGCCCGCGCCCAATCCGGTGGCGACTGGTGCGGCGTCGAGGTGCCGGGCTATTGCGCCAGGACCCAGATCGCCGCGGCCAGGGAGGTGTGCAGCGTCGGCTACTTCCAGGCAATGAAGGACAAGGCCGAGGCGCCCGAGGGCGCGGCCGCGACCCAGCAGGCCCCGGCCGCGGTGGAGCCCGCCGCACCCGTGGCTGCACCGGTGGAGGCCCCAACGGCCGACGACCAGCCGGGGGCGGCGGTCAGCGGCGGGGACGACCTGGCGGTGGAGAAGGAGCGCCTGGCCATCGAGCAGCAGCGCCTCGAACTGCGCCGCCAGGAGCTCGAGTTGCAGAAGGAGGAGCTCGAACTCCAGCGCCAGCGGGAGGCCCGGGCCAGCAAACCGGCCCCGGCACCGCAGGCGGCTCCCGCCGCGCAGCCGCCGGCCGCCGGGTCCGGCGAGAAACCCCTGGAGCTTAAAAAGCAAGTGCTGGGGATGTAACCGTCATTGCCGGTGTCCATCGCCGGCAATGACACCTGAGGGCGTGACGCCGGGGCAACCATCGATGTCGGACAGCTTGAAAGAGATCAGGGTCGTGTTGGTGGAAACCACCCACCCCGGCAATATCGGCGGCGCCGCCAGGGCCCTGAAGAACATGGGCTTGAGCCAGCTCTATCTGGTGTCACCCCGGGAATTCCCCTCCGAACGCGCCCTGTGGCGCGCCGCCAGCGCCACCGATGTGCTCGACGGCGCGGTGGTGGTGGACAGCCTCGACGAGGCCATCGCCGGCTGCGGCCTGGTGGTGGGCACCAGCGCCCGGGACCGGCGCATTCCCTGGCCGCTGCTCGACCCCCGGGAGTGCGGGGAGCGGGTGGTGGCGGAGGCCCCCACCCATCCGGTGGCCATCGTCTTTGGCCGCGAGGACCGGGGGCTCACCAACGAGGAGTTGCAGAAGTGCAACTACCACGTCCATATCCCGTCCAACCCCGAGTACAGCTCCCTCAACCTCGCCGCGGCGGTGCAGGTGCTCAGTTACGAGGTGCGCATGGCATGGCTTGCCGCCCAGCATGGCGCGGTGCCCGCCCTGCAGACCTGGGATGTGCCCCCCGCCAGGGCCGAGGACGTCGAGCTGTATTTCCGGCACCTGGAACAGGCCCTGATCGACATCGATTTTCACGATCCGGCCAACCCGCGCCAGACCATGACGCGGCTGCGGCGCCTGTACGGGCGCATCCGCCTCGACGAGATGGAATTGTCCATTCTGCGGGGCGTGCTCACCGCCATCCAGAACGTCGCCCACAGGCTGCGGGCGGTCACCGGGGGCGACAAGTCCCAGTGATGCACTGGGATTTATACTTGATCAAAAAAGTAGGTTATTGAATAATCGCCCCTTCGCCACGGTGGGGGTTGCACCCATGAGACTGACCACAAGGGGCCGCTACGCGGTCACCGCCATGCTGGATCTGGCGCTGCACGGGCAACAGCGGCCCATCAGCCTCGCCGACATCTCCCAGCGCCAGGAAATTTCCCTCTCCTACCTCGAGCAGCTGTTCGCGCGCCTGCGCCAGAGCGAGCTGGTGGCCAGCGTGCGCGGCCCCGGCGGCGGCTACCGGCTCAATCGCCCGAGCCACGCCATCAATGTCGCCGAGATCATCGATGCGGTGAACGAGAGCGTGGACGCCACCAACTGCGGCGGCAAGGGCAACTGTCAGGCGGGGGAGGTGTGCCTCACCCATCACCTGTGGGACGAGCTGAGCCGCCAGATTCACCACTTCTTGAGCCAGATCACCCTCGATCAGCTTACCTCCACCGAACATGTGCAGGCCATCTGCCAGCGCCAGGCGGCCCGGGACGACATCCGCCCGGTCACCCTGGATTGACCCGGTTCCGCGAACCCCGAACGATGAAGCAACCCGTCTATCTCGATTACGCGGCGACGACCCCGGTGGACCCCCGGGTGGCGGCGCGCATGGTCGGTTTTCTCACCCGCGACGGGGTGTTCGGCAACCCGGCGTCCCGCTCCCATGCCTATGGCTGGCAGGCGGAGGCGGCGGTGGAGGAGGCCCGCGGCCAGGTCGCCGCCCTGGTGGGGGCCGACCCCCGGGAGATCGTCTGGACCTCCGGGGCCACCGAGTCCGATAACCTCGCCATCAAGGGCTTTGCCCGCGCCAACCGGGCCAGTGGGCGGCATATCGTCACCTCCGCCATCGAGCACAAGGCAGTGCTGGACAGCTGCCGCCAACTGGAGGCCGAAGGCTTCGAGGTCACCTACCTCGCCCCCGGGCGGGACGGTATCACGCCCCCCGAGGTGGTGGCCGGGGCGTTCCGGGACGACACCCTGCTGGTGTCCATCATGCACGTCAACAACGAGATCGGGGTGATCAACGACATCGCCGCCATCGGCGAGCTGTGCCGGGCCCGCGGGGTGGCGTTCCATGTGGATGCCGCCCAGAGCGCCGGCAAGATACCCATCGATCTCGCCACCCTGGCGGTGGATCTGATGTCCTTCAGCGCCCACAAGGTGTATGGCCCCAAGGGCATCGGCGCCCTCTATGTGCGGCGCCGCCCGCCCCTCGCCCTCGAGGCCCTGATCCACGGTGGTGGCCACGAGCGCGGCCTGCGCTCCGGCACCCTGCCGGTTCACCAGATCGTCGCCATGGGTGAGGCCTTCCGCATCGCCGGCGAGGAGATGGCCGCCGAGGACGTCCGCCTGCTCGCGCTGCGGGAGCGCCTGTGGTCGGGCATTGCCGATCTCGGCGGGCTGATCGTCAACGGCTCCCCGGCGCGGGGGGTGGCGGGTATTCTCAATGTCAGTTTCGCGGGGGTGGATGGGGAGTCCCTGGTGATCGCCCTCAAGGATCTGGCGGTTTCCACCGGCTCGGCCTGCACCTCGGCAAGCATGGAGCCGTCCTATGTGCTGCGTGCCCTGGGGGTGGACAGCGAGCTGGCCCATGGCTCCATACGTTTCAGCCTGGGGCGCTACACCAGCGACCAGGAGATCGACTTTGCCATCGCCCAGATCCGCCAGGCGGTGAGCCGGTTGCGGTCCCTGGCGCGGGGTGGCTCTGCGGATTTGCCCGCCGCTGGGGTATGATGGCGCCCCTTTTTCGCCGCCGGCGGATAAAGTTGACCAAATTACTAGGTTATTCGATAATGCCACTGTCTCGGCCGGGCCTCTGCCTGCCGTTCGGTCGCTGTTCCACCACACAGAGAGATGTCTCTCGGGTTTAACGTATGTCGCAAGAGCACATCGCGGGTTTGATCAAGAAGGAGTATTCGGCCGGTTTCGTCACCGATATCGAGTCCGACACCCTGCCCCCCGGTCTCAACGAGGAGGTGATTGCCTTCATCTCCGCCCGCAAGAACGAACCGCAGTGGCTGCTGGAGTGGCGCCTCAAGGCCTATCACGCCTGGCTGGGGATGACCGAGCCGGAGTGGGCCCATGTCCACTACCCCAAGATCGACTATCAGGCGCTGTCCTACTTCTCTGCGCCGAAGAGCATGGCCGATCGCCCCAAGAGCCTCGACGAGGTGGACCCGGAACTGCTGCGCACCTACGAAAAGCTCGGCATCCCCCTCCACGAGCGGGCGGCCCTCGCCGGGGTCGCGGTGGACGCGGTGTTCGATTCGGTGTCGGTGGGCACCACCTTCCGGGACAAGCTGCTGGAGGCGGGGGTGATCTTCTGCTCCATCTCCGAGGCGGTCCACGAGTACCCGGAGCTGGTGCAACGGTACCTGGGCAGCGTGGTGCCGCAGCGGGACAACTACTTCGCGGCCCTCAACAGCGCGGTGTTCAGTGACGGCTCCTTCGTCTATATCCCAAAGGGCGTGCGCTGCCCCATGGAGCTGTCCACCTACTTCCGCATCAACGAATCCAAGACCGGCCAGTTCGAACGCACCCTGATCATCGCCGACGAGGGCAGCCACGTCAGCTACCTCGAAGGTTGCACCGCGCCCATGCGGGACGAGAACCAGCTCCACGCCGCGGTGGTGGAACTGGTGGCCCTGGACGGCGCCCGCATCAAGTATTCCACGGTGCAGAACTGGTACCCCGGGGACGCCGAGGGCAAGGGCGGCATCTACAACTTCGTCACCAAGCGCGGCGTCGCCCACCGGGATGCCCATATCTCCTGGACCCAGGTGGAAACGGGCTCGGCGGTCACCTGGAAGTACCCGAGCTGCATCCTCAAGGGGGACAACAGCGTCGGCGAATTCTACTCGGTGGCCCTCACCAACAATTTCCAGCAGGCGGACACCGGCACCAAGATGATCCACCTGGGCCGCAACACCAAGTCCACCATCATCTCCAAGGGCATCTCCGCCGGGCACAGCTCCAACGCCTACCGGGGCAAGGTGCACATCGCGCCCTCCGCCGAGGGGGCCCGCAACTACACCCAGTGCGATTCCCTGCTGATCGGCGACCGCTGCGGCGCCCACACCTTCCCCTACATCGAGAGCAAGCACCCGGGCGCGGTGATCGAGCACGAGGCCACCACCTCGAAGGTCAGCGACGATCAGCTCTACCTGTGCCGCCAGCGGGGCATCGATACCGAGAAGGCCGTGTCGATGATCGTCAACGGCTTCTGCAAGGAAGTGTTCAAGGAGCTGCCCATGGAATTTGCCGTGGAGGCGGGCAAGCTGCTGGAAGTCAGTCTCGAAGGCTCGGTGGGTTGATCCGCCGGCGCCCTGAGTTCACGGGCCCGCGGGCCCGCTCCCCTGGATTGTGAAGAGTATTTGCCACATGTTGTCGATTGAAAATCTGCAAGCGCGTATCGAAGCCGAGGACAAGGCCATCCTCAAGGGCCTGAATCTCGAGGTCCGCCCCGGGGAGGTCCACGCCATCATGGGCCCCAATGGTTCCGGCAAGAGTACCCTGGGCCATGTGCTGGCGGGCCGCGACGGCTATGAGGTCACCGGCGGGCGGGTGACCTTCATGGGCCGTGACCTGCTGGAGCTGGACACCGAGGAGCGCGCCCGGGAGGGCCTGTTCCTGGCCTTCCAGTACCCGGTGGAGATCCCCGGGGTCAGCAACATGGAGTTCCTCAAGGCCTCCGTGGACGCGGTGCGGGAACATCGCGGCCTCGAGGCCCTCGATTCGGTGAGCTTCTTGAAGGCCGCCCGGGAGGCCTGCAAGGCGGTCAAGCTCGACCAGGCCTTCCTCAAGCGGGGCGTCAACGAGGGGTTTTCCGGTGGCGAGAAAAAGCGAAACGAAATCATGCAGATGATGCTGCTTGAGCCGAAGCTCGCGATCCTCGACGAGACCGATTCCGGCCTCGACATCGACGCCCTGCAAGTGGTGGCGGACGGCGTCAATGCCCTGCGCAGCGCCGACCGCTCATTTATTCTGGTGACCCACTACCAGCGCCTGCTGAGCTATATCGAGCCGGATTTCGTCCACGTGCTGGCGGGCGGTCGCATCGTCAAGTCCGGCGACAAGACCCTGGCCCTCGAACTGGAGGAAAGGGGTTACGGCTGGCTGGAAGGCGAGGTCGCCTGATGGCCGGGTTCGTCGAACAAGCGCTGCTGCGGGAGCCCGAGGGGGCGCCGGCCTGGCTCGCGGCCCGCAACCGCCAGGGTCGGGATGCCGGTCGCGGCCGGGTGCTGCCCAACTTCAAGGTGGAGGCCTGGAAGTACACCAGCCTGCGGGTGCTGGAGGAGGGCGGTTTCGTCGCCGCGCCCCAGGCGGCCGCCAGCGATGAGGGGCTCGCCGACCATTACCGCATCGACGGCCTCGACGCCCACCGGCTGGTGTTCGTCAACGGGGTGTATCGCCCGGGACTGTCCGCGGTCGCGCTCCCCGAGGGGGTCACCCTGGTGCCGTTTTCACAGGCCAGCGAGGCCGAGGCGGCGCGCATTGCCGGGCACCTCGGTACCCTCGCCGACGGTGGGGCGCTGTTCACCGCCCTCAACGACAGCTGGCTGGCGGACGGGGTGTTCCTGCGGGTGTCCCGGGATGTGCGCGTCGAACAGCCCATCCAGCTGGTGTGGCTGAGCGCGCCGGAAGCGGCCCCCTTCGGCGTCGCCCAGCGCCTCCTCGTGGTATTGGAGGAGGGCAGCGAGGCCTCGGTGCTGGAGCATTTTGCCACCACCGGCGGCGACCAGAACGGTTTCACCAACGGCGTCACGGAGCTGCTGGTGGGGGACAACGCCCGCCTCCACCACTGCCGCCTGCACCTGGAGGAATCCGGCGCCCTGCACCTGGGGGCGGTGCACGCCAGCCTCGGCCGCAACGCCACCCTCAATGGCTTTCACATGGCCCTCGGCAGCCCCCTGAAGCGTATCGACCTGGTGGTGCGCCACCGGGGCGAGGGCGCCCACTGCGAGTTGAACGGCGTCTACCTGCCCCGCAACCGGGAAGTGATCGACTACCACACCTGCATCGAGCACGAGGTGCCCCACTGCACCAGCGAGGAGACCTTCCGCGGCATCATCGCCGACGAGGCCCGGGCGGTGTTCAACGGTCGTATCCATATCCACCCCGGCGCCCAGAAGACCAGCGCGCACCTCAGCAACCGCAACCTGCTCACCAGCAACCGGGCGGAGGTGGACACCAAGCCGGAGCTGGAGATCTACGCCGACGACGTACAGTGCTCCCACGGCGCCACCGTGGCCCAGCTCGACGAGGGCCAGCTCCACTACCTGCGCACCCGGGGCGTGTCCGAACAGGAGGCCCGGGTGCTGCTCAGCTTCGGCTTCATCAACGAGATTCTCAACCGCATCCACCGCGAGCCGCTGCGGGACTACCTGCGCCCCAAGCTCGCCGGGCTGTTCGCCCGGGACCCGGAACTTGCGAGGCACCTGCTATGACGTTGCCGTCCCCCGTCAAGGCCCAGGGCCGCGGCTTCGATCCCGTCGCGGTGCGCCGGGATTTCCCCATTCTCGCCCGGGAGGTCAACGGCCACCCGCTGGTGTACCTCGACAACGCCGCCACCACCCAGAAGCCCCTGGCGATGATCGACGCCATCAGCGACTACTACCTGAACCACAACGCCAATGTGCATCGCGCCGCCCATGTGCTGAGCGACGAGGCCACCCAGGCATTCGAGGGCGCCCGGGACACCGTGGCGGCCTTCATCAACAGCCCCGCCTCCCGCCAGCTGATCTGGACCCGGGGCACCACCGAATCCATCAATCTGGTGGCCGCCACCTGGGGGCGGGACAATCTCAAGGCCGGCGATCGGGTGCTGGTGCCGGCCCTGGAACACCATTCCAACATCGTGCCCTGGCAGATGGTGGCCGCCGAGACCGGCGCCGAGGTGGTACCCATCGACGTCACCGACAGGGGCGAAGTGGATCTCGACGCCCTCGCGGGGCTGCTCGACGACCGCGTCAAACTGGTGTCCCTGACCCATGTCTCCAACGCCCTCGGCACCGTCAACCCGGTAGCCGAGGTGGTGCGCCTCGCCCGCGCCGCCGGTGCGCTGGTGCTGATCGACGGTGCCCAGGGCATCGCCCACTGCCCGGTGGATGTCCAGGCCCTCGGCTGCGACTTCTACGCCTTTTCCGGCCACAAGGTGTTCGGCCCCACCGGCATCGGCGCCCTCTGGGGGCGGGAGGAACTGCTCGACGCCATGCCCCCCTACCAGGGGGGCGGGGAGATGATCGAAACCGTCAGTTTTGCCGGCACCACCTGGAACAGCCTGCCCTACAAGTTCGAGGCGGGCACCCCGGATATCGCCGGCGCCATCGGCCTCGGCGCCGCCATTCGCTATCTCGACGCCCTCGACCGGGACGCCATCGCCGCCCACGAGGCGGACCTGCTGGCCTACACCTGGACGCGGGCGGCCCAGTTCCCGGGCCTCACCCGGGTGGGCCGCGCCAGCCAGATCGCCGGGGTGTTCAGCTTCCTGCTGGATGGCACCCATCCGTCGGATGTGGGCATGCTCCTCGATCAGCAGGGCGTCGCGGTGCGTACCGGCCACCACTGCGCCCAGCCGCTGATGGCCCGTTACGGCATTCCCGGCACCGTGCGGGCGTCCTTCGCCCTCTACAATACCCGGGACGACGTCGACCGGCTGTTCGCCGCGCTGGAGAAAGTGCGCGGCTTTCTGCTCTAAGTTGTGACAAGGAGTAGCCCATGAGTGTTGAAACCTACGATATCCACACCGATGCGGCCCCCGCGGTAACGGTGACAGCGGCGGCCATCGCCCACCTTCGGCGCCAGCTGGCGCCGAAGGGGCTCGCCGCGGTGCGCATCCACCTCGAAAAGAGCGGCTGCACCGGCTACAAGTACGTGATCGATGAGGTGGCGGCGCCGCAGGAGGGGGATCTCACCCTGGCCCTCGGCGACGGCCTTGCCCTGTGCCTTCCCGCCGGGGACCTGCCCCAGCTCAACGGCATGGAATTGGATTTCGTCCAGGAAGGCGTCAATCGCCGCCTGGTGATCAACAACCCCAACGCCAAGGATGCCTGCGGCTGCGGCGAGAGTTTCAGTTTCTAAGGGTATCCGACCCCATGGCAGAGCAGACAATGGTGGTGACCCAGCGGGAGTGCCCGGCCCGCCGGGTGCCCACGGGGGATCCGGTCACCATCCCCGCCGACACCTTCATCACCATCACCCAGGCGTTGGGTGGCAACTACACCGTGGTCTACAGGGGCAACATGCTGCGGGTGGACGGCACCGACGCCGACGCCATCGGCATGGAGAAGCAGGAACTGCACTTCGACGACCGGGGCGACGGCCTGATCCACGAGGACCAGGTGTGGCAGGCCCTGGAGACCGTCTACGACCCGGAGATTCCCGTCAACCTGCGCAGTCTCGGTCTGATCTACGGCCTTGCCATCGACCAGCAGACCAAGGCGGTGACCATCGACATGACCCTCACCGCGCCCGCCTGCGGCATGGGCCCGGTGTTGATGGGCGACGTGGAGTACCGGGTGCGCCAGGTGCCGAACGTGGCCAAGGTCCAGGTGCGGCTGGTGTTCGACCCGCCCTGGAGCCGGGAGATGATGTCGGAAGAGGCGCAGCTCGAGACGGGGCTTTTTTACTGAGGGGTCGGACATCCGACACCGGACTCACCACGGGACAGCCATGACCACCAACCCCTTCGGCACCACCATCAGCGCCGAGGACATCCTCGACACCCTGGGCTTCTTCGATACCTGGGAAGAGCGCTACAAGTACATCATCGACCTGGGCAAGGAGCTGCCCGCCATGGAGGCCGCCGTCAAGGACGACGCCCACCTGGTGCGGGGTTGCCAGAGCCAGGTGTGGATCGACAGCCACAGCCGCGACGGCCGGCTGTGGTTCGACACCGACAGCGATGCCTTCATCGTCAAGGGCCTGCTGGGGGTGGTGCTCGCCGCCTACAACGGCAAGCGGCCGGAGGAGGTGCTCGCCTTCGACATCGAGGACTATTTCGCCCGCCTCGATCTGCTCAAGCACCTGAGCCCCACCCGGGGCAATGGCCTGCGGGCCATGGTCGGCCGCATTCGCGCCATCGCCGAGGGGGCGATCGCGGGGCCCTGAGCCCATCGTCCCGGCGCGGTCAATACTTCCTTGTAACCCCCTGTTGGCAGGGTTAAAATCCCCAGCCATTTAACTGGCCCGCCGCCGCCCTCGACGCGGCGGGCACGATTGCTCAGCGGAGACACCCATGGCCCTCGAACGAACCCTTTCCATCATCAAGCCCGACGCCGTTGCCAAGAACGTGATCGGCGAGATCCTCAGCCGTTTTGAAAAGGCCGGCCTGAGAATCGTCGCCGCCAAGATGCAGCAGCTGTCCCGGGAGCAGGCCGAGGGCTTCTACGCCGAGCACCGCGAGCGCCCCTTCTTCAAGGACCTGGTGGGCTTCATGACCTCGGGCCCGGTGATGATCCAGGTGCTGGAAGGCGAGGGCGCCATCGCCAAGAACCGCGACCTGATGGGTGCCACCAATCCCCAGGAAGCGGCCGCCGGCACCATCCGCGCCGACTTTGCCGAGACCATCGACGCCAACGCCGTGCACGGTTCCGACTCCGCGGCCGCCGCCGAGCGGGAAGTGCGCTACTTCTTCGACGACCGCGAGATCTGCCCCCGCTGAACCCCGGGAGATCCCAGGAGCAGCCAGCGCCATGAGCGAAACCCCGGCCACCACGGCAAACACCGAGCCCCAGGCAGGCAAGATCAACCTGCTGGGGCTTTCCGCTGAAAAACTGGCGGACTTTTTCGCCGCCATTGGCGAGAAGCGCTTCCGGGTCAACCAGGTGCTGAAGTGGATGCACCAGCGGGGCGTCACCGACTTTGCCCTGATGACCGACCTCTCCAAGACCCTGCGGGACAAGCTCGCCCAGGTGGCGGAGATCCGCCCCCCGGAGCTGGTCAGCGAGCATCACTCCGCCGACGGCACCCGCAAGTGGCTGGTGCGCACCGATGGCGGCGAATGCGTCGAGGCGGTGTTCATCCCCGAGAAGGATCGCGGCACCCTCTGTGTGTCGTCCCAGATCGGCTGCTCCCTCGACTGCAGCTTCTGCGCCACCGGCAAGCAGGGCTTCAACCGCAACTTGAGCAGCGCCGAGATCATCGGCCAGCTGTGGACCGCGGTGAATTCCTTCGGCGGCTTTGCCCCGGGGGCCGAGCGCGTCGTCTCCAACGTGGTGATGATGGGCATGGGCGAGCCGTTGATGAACTTCGACAACGTGGTGGACGCCATGGCACTGATGATGGACGACTGCGCCTACGGCCTGTCCAAGCGCCGCGTCACCCTCAGCACCGCCGGGGTGGTGCCTGCCCTCGACCGCCTTGGCGATGTCACCGATGTGTCCCTGGCCATCTCCCTCCACGCCCCCAACAACGCCCTGCGCAACGAGCTGGTGCCGGTCAACCGCAAGTATCCGGTGGAGACCCTGATAGCCTCCGCCCGGGGCTACCTCGACAAGCTCCCCGACACCCACCGCAAGGTGACCGTCGAGTACACCCTCATCGACCAGGTCAACGATCGCCCCGAGCACGCCCAGGAACTGGGGCTGCTGCTCCGCGATCTGCCCTGCAAGATCAACCTGATTCCCTTCAACCCGTTTCCCAATTCCGGTTACAGGCGGGTTTCCAATAATGCCCTCAACCGCTTCCGGGACATCCTCCACGGGGCGGGCTACACGGTCACCGTGCGCACCACCCGGGGCGATGACATCGCCGCCGCCTGCGGCCAGCTGGCGGGGGATTTCAACGACAGGACCCGCCGCAAGGAACGCCACCAGCGCCGCTACCAGCAGGTGGGCGAGGAGCCGGTGCGGATCCTGGGGATGGTGGAGTGACGGCGGTGGGCGCCAAGGGGCGTGGTCCAGTGGTGGTGGCGCTGTCCCTCGCCGCGGTTCTGGCGCTCGCGGGGTGCACCACCGTCACCACCGAGAAGGGCAAGCCCCCGGTGCGGGCCAAGCCCGTCGCCATGGATCAGGCCCTGCAGGATCACATCCAGCTCGGCCTCAGCTACATCGGCGAGGGCAACCGGGAGTCCGCCCGCCACCACCTGACCAAGGCGCTGGAGATCGACGGCCGCTCGCCGGGCGCCCACAACGGCATGGCCCTCCTCTATCAGCTGGAGGGCGAGACTGCGCTGGCGGAGAAGCACTTCAAGCGCGCCATCGCCCTCGACCGGGACTTCACCCGCGCCCGCAACAATTACGGGGTGTTCCTGGTGCAGCAGCAGCGCGTCGAGGAGGCCCACGACGAGTTCCGCCGGGTCACCGAGGACACCGGCTACGACCAGCGTCCCCAGGCGTTCGTCAACCTGGGCATCACCGCCAGCCGCCTCGGGCGCCAGGAGGAGGCGGTGGAGGCCTGGAGCCGGGCCATCGCCCTCAATCCCCGCCTCGCCATGCCCTATCTGGAGCTGGCCGACCACCACTTCGCCGCCGGGGACATTCCCCAGGCGGCCCGCTACCTCGCCGCCCACGACCAGCTGGCGCGGCCCTCGGCCCGCAGCCTGTGGCTGGGTCTGCGCATCGAACACCGCTTTGGCAACAAGGACGCGGTGGCCAGCAAGGCCCTCGCCCTCACCAAGCTGTTCCCCTACTCCCGGGAAAATCTCGACTATCAGGAGTGGCTGAAGAATGGCCGCCAGCCCTGATCCCGCCGATATCGTCGCGGGCGCGCCGGGCGCCGGCGCGCTGCTGCGCCGCGCCCGGGAGCGCCAGGGCCTCGGCGAGGACGAGATCATCCGCCGCATCGGCCTGCCGCGCCACACCCTGCGCGCCCTGGAGGCGGACGATTACGCCGCCCTGCCGGCCCTGGTGTATGTGCGCGGCTACCTGCGCGCCTACTGCGATATCCTCGGGCTGCGCCAAAGCCCGGTGCTCGCCTGCTTCGACGACCACCGCGCCGCCTGGCTCTCGGCCAGCCAGCCGGCGGCGCCGGCCCCGTCCGGCAAGCCGAGGGGCGCGGTGCTCGCCGCCCTGGCCGCGGGCCTCATGGCCTGCTCCCTGGTGACCTGGGCGCTGTACTCCGAGACCGTGGAGCTGCCGGCGTGGCGGGAGCCCGCCGTCGCCCCGGGGAGTGCCGCCAGCGCCGTACAGGGCGCCCCCGTCCGCGCCGGGCAGCTGGCGTTTGAATTCCACGCCGACAGTTGGCTGCAGGTGATCGACGCCAACGACCATATCCTCGCCGTCGATCTGTACCGGGACGGCGAGCGCCTGGCGCTGGAGGGCAAGGCGCCCTTCCGGGTGTCCCTGGGGCACGCCCCGGGTGTCGTGGTCCGCTACCGGGGCGCGGCGGTGGCCCTCGATCCCGATCCCGAAACCCTCGCCGCCGAAGTAACCGTAGGTCGATGACAGTCCACGAATCCCCCATCAAGCGCCGCAAATCCCGCCAGATCATGGTGGGCAATGTCCCGGTGGGCGGCGACGCCCCCATCTCGGTGCAGAGCATGACCAACACCGAGACCACCGACGTGGCCGCCACCGTCGCCCAGATCCGCCGCATCCAGGATGCCGGCGCCGACATCGTGCGGGTGTCGGTGCCCTCCATGGACGCCGCCGAGGCGTTCGGTGAGATCCGCCGCCAGGTGGACGTGCCGCTGGTGGCGGACATCCACTTCGACCACAAGATCGCCCTGCGGGTGGCGGACCTCGGCGTCGACTGCCTGCGCATCAACCCGGGCAACATCGGCAAGGAGGACCGCATCCGCGCGGTGGTGGAGAAGGCCCGCGATCGCCAGATTCCGATCCGCATCGGGGTCAACGCCGGTTCCCTCGAAAAGGACCTGCAGCGCAAGTACGGGGAGCCCACCCCCGAGGCCCTGGTGGAATCCGCCATGCGCCACATCGATATTCTCGACCGCCTCGACTTCCACAATTTCAAGCTGAGCCTCAAGGCCTCCGACGTGTTCATGGCGGTGGCCGCCTACCGCCTCATCGCCGCCCAGATCGACAACCCGCTGCACCTCGGCATCACCGAGGCGGGGGGGCTGCGGGCCGGCACGGTGAAATCCGCCATCGGCCTCGGCATGCTGCTGATGGACGGCATCGGCGACACCCTGCGCATCTCCCTCGCCGCCGACCCGGTGGAAGAGGTGCGGGTGGGCTGGGATATCCTGAAAAGCCTCAAGCTGCGCTCCAAGGGCATCAATTTCATCGCCTGCCCCAGCTGTTCGCGGCAGAATTTCGACGTGATCGCCACGGTGAACGCCCTGGAGCAGCGCCTCGAGGACATCACCGTGCCCATGGACGTGTCCATCATCGGCTGCATCGTCAACGGCCCCGGGGAGGCCAAGGTGTCGGACATGGGCCTCACCGGCGGGACCCCGAGAAATCTTCTCTATATCGATGGCAAACCCAGCCAGAAGCTCGACCAGGCCAACCTGGTGGACAGCCTCGAAACCCTGATCCGCGAAAAGGCCGCCAGCAAGGCGGCCGCCGCCGAGGCGCTGATTGCCACCTCCACCGCCAATTCCGAGTAACCGATGAAAAAAATCCAGTCGATCCGGGGCATGAACGACCTGCTCCCCGACCAGTCCCCTGTCTGGCAGTACCTGGAAGACCGGGTGCGTAGCCTGTTCGAGCGCTACGGCCTCGCCGAGATCCGCTTCCCGATCCTCGAATCCACGGATCTCTTCAAGCGCTCCATCGGCGAGGTGACCGACATCGTCGAGAAGGAGATGTACAGCTTCCTCGACCGCAACGGCGACAGCCTCACCCTCCGCCCCGAAGGCACCGCCGGCTGCGTGCGGGCCTGCGAGGAGGCGGGCCTGTTCCCCCAGTCGCCGCGGCTCTGGTACAAAGGCCCCATGTTCCGCTACGAGCGCCCCCAGAAGGGCCGCCTGCGCCAGTTCCACCAGATCGGCGTCGAGGTGTTCGGCCTCGACGGCCCCGATATCGACGCCGAGTTGCTGATGCTCACCCAGCGCCTGTGGCGGGAGTTGGGCATCGCCGACCACGTGACCCTCGAGATCAACTCCCTCGGCACCAGTGACGACCGCGCCCGCTACCGGGCGGCCCTGGTGGCCTGGCTCGAGGCCCGTCGCGAGCGCCTCGACGAGGACAGCCAGCGCCGCCTGGAGGGCAACCCGCTGCGCATTCTCGACAGCAAGAACCCCGACATGCAGGCGCTGCTCGCCGACGCCCCGCGCCTCGGCGATTACCTGGGGGAGGAGGCCGCCAGCCACTTTGCGGGCCTGCGGGCCATGCTCGATGCCGCCGGGGTTCCCTATCGCATCAACGAGCGCCTGGTGCGCGGCCTCGACTACTACGGCAAGACCGTGTTCGAGTGGGTCACCACCTCCCTCGGTGCCCAGGGCACGGTGTGTGCCGGCGGCCGCTACGACGGGTTGGTGGAACAACTGGGCGGCAAACCCACCCCGGCGGTGGGTTTTGCCATGGGTGTGGAGCGCCTGGTGCTGCTGCTTGACGCCGCCGGGGCCGTGCCGGATAGTATCGCCCGGCCGGTGGATGTCTACTGTGTCGGCGTCGGCGAGGTCAAGCCGGCCCTGCTGGCGGCGGCGGAAACCCTCCGCACCCTGTGTCCGGCGGCGCGCATCCTGACCCACGGCGGCGGCGGCAGCTTCAAGAATCAACTTAAGAAGGCGGACCGCAGCGGCGCCCGGCTGGCGTTGATCATGGGTGAGGACGAGGCCGCGACGGGCACCCTCACGGTCAAGCACCTGCGCCAGGATCTTCCCCAACGGACCCTGCCCATCGCCGATATCCCGGCAATCATCAACGACAATCGATCCCCCCAGGAGTAACCCGTGGCGGAACATCTCAACGACGAGGAGCAGCTCGAGGCCCTCAAGCGCTGGTGGAAGCAAAATGGCATGCCCATCGTCGCCGCCCTGGTGCTGGTGGCCGGCGGCTGGTTCGGCTGGCACTTCTGGCAGGATCGCCAGCAGGCCGATGCCGCGGAGGCGGCGCTGCTCCACGCCAACATGCTGGAGCAACTGGCGGCCTACGAGAACGGCGACGTCGACAAGGCGAGCCTCGCCAGCGGCCACGCCCAGACCCTGAAATCCCGGCACGGCGACAGCCAGTACGGGCGCTACGCGGCGCTGGTGCTGGCCAAGCTGGCGGTGGCGGATGGCGACCTCGACGGCGCCGCGGGGGAACTGCAATGGGTGATGGACAACGCCGATGACGCGGGCATGAAGGCCCTCGCGGCCCTGCGCCTGGCCCGGGTCGAAGTGGCCCGGGGCAACGACGATGCGGCCCTCGGGTTGCTGGCCCTGGACGCCCCCGCCGCCATGACCGCCCTCAGGGCCGAGCTCGAGGGCGATATCCGCGCCCGCCAGGGGGATGCCGAGGCCGCCCGCGCCGCCTACCAGCGCGCCCTCGACAACCTCGGCCCCGCCGACGCCTCCGCCAGGCCGCTGCTTGAGCTCAAGCTCAGCCAGGTGGCCGGCCCGGGGACAACTGTTACCACTGGCGCCAGTGAGGAGGATGCCTGATGAAAAAGCTCGCCCTGTTGTGTTGCGTGATGATGCTGTCCGGCTGTAGCTGGATGAAGTTCTGGGAGAGCGACGAGGACAAGGCCCTGCTCCCCGCGCCGCTGGTCAAGTTCGACGAGGAGGTGAAACTGCGCAAGGTCTGGTCCCGGGGTGCCGGCAGTGGCCAGAACCCCCTTCACCCGAGCCTGGTGCCGGCCCTGGATGGCGGTGTGCTCTACGCCGCGGACAGCGATGGCCGGGTCTATGCCATCGATGCCGCCAGCGGCAAGGAGCGCTGGGAACAGGATCTCGACAAGTCCCTGAGCGGTGGCGTCGGTGTCGGCGGCGGGCTGGTGCTGGTGGGCGATCTGCGCGGCACCCTGTTCGCCCTCGACGCCGCCAGTGGCGATGTGCGCTGGCGGGTCAAGCTCAACAGCGAGCTGCTGTCGGCGCCGGCGGCCAACGGCCAGGTGGTGGTGGTCCAGGCCCTCGATGCCCGGGTAGTGGGCCTCGATGCCGCCACCGGCAACATCCTCTGGCAATACACCACCGACGCACCGGCGCTGACCCTGCGGGGCACCGGCGCGCCTCTGCTCGCCGAGGGCGCCGCCATCAACGGCTTCGCCAACGGCAAGGTGGTGGCCCTGAACCCCGCCAACGGCGCGGTGCTGTGGGAGAACCGCGTCGCCCTGCCCAAGGGCCGCACCGAGCTGGAGCGCATCGTCGACATCGACGGCGCCCCGGTGATGATCGGCGACGTGGTCTATGTCACCAGTTACCAGGGCCGCGCCGCCGCCATGGCCCGGGGCACCGGGCGGGCGCTGTGGTACCAGGACATCTCCAGCAACCGCCAGCCCGCGGCCAGCACGGACCAGGTGTTCATCAGCAAGGACAACGACGAAGTGGTGGCCCTGCGGGCCAACAGCGGCCAGGTACTGTGGAGCAACGACAAGCTGGCCAACCGCACCCTGACGGCCCCCGCCTTCGTCGGCGGCCAGGTGGTGGTGGGGGATGCCCAGGGCTACCTCCATGTGCTGTCCCCGGTGGATGGCCGCTTCGTCGGTCGCGACAAGGTGAACGGCAGCGGCCTGTCGGCCCCCATGGTCACCGATGGCAACACCCTCTACGTGCTCGCCAACAACGGCAAGGTGGTGGCCTACCGTCTCGAACGGCCCTGAGGCCCCCGCGGGTTCGCACTGTTGTCGAAAAGCCCTGGTTTTCAGGGCTTTTTCGTATCCGGGCGGGCCAGGTGGCGGGCGAGGGCGGGGCTCGCGGTCTTGTTGGCGATGATCTCCGCGGCGTCGAGGCCCACCAGTTCGTGGGGAAAGACGATCCATTGCTCGGTGGCGTACAGGTAGTAGTCGGGTATTCGCCGGGTGCGGTTGCGGCCGGGCTTGAAGTAGGGGGTGGCGACGCGGATATCCGGTGGCGCGGCGGCGAAGTGGGTATCCAGCTCGGCGATCACCCGGTCGATGCTGAGGCCGGTGTCGTGGACATCGTCGACGATCAGGATGCGGCGCGGCGCCTCAATGCCGGCGAGGGCCGCGTCGAGGCCCTCCACCACCACCTCGTCGTGGCGGCTGTCGATGCCGCTGTAGTGGCGGGTGCGGATCGGGAAGTGGTGGTGGGGCAGTTGGTGGTAACTGAACAGTTCCTGGATGGCCACCGCCACCGGTGTGCCACCCCGCCAGATGGCCAGCAGGAGGTCGGGTCGAAAGCCGCTGTCGAGGATGCGAAAGCCCAGTTCGAAGCCGTCGTCGAGGAGCTGGTTGGCGCTGAGATAGAGTTTTTCCATGGTGGTGATTTCCGGTCGCGGGGGCTGATTCTAGCCCGGTTGGTGCCGGGCGCGGGCGGGTAAAAGTTTCCCCCGGTTCGGGGAATGTGGCTATAATGCCGCCTGTTTTGAAACCCGATCCAGACGGAGACGATTCATGAGCTTGAAGAACAAGGCGGCATTTTCCCTGCTGGCATTTGGCCTGGTCCTCGGCCTTGCCGGCTGCGGCAGCGAGACCGAGGAGGTCGTACTGACCCCCAACCAGGAGAAAGCCGTGGCCGAGCGCCTTGCCCCCGAGGGCACGGTGGCCCTGGAGAGCGAAGTGGCCTCCGCCGCGCCGGCCCCTGCCGCCGGTGGCGAACCCCGCTCCGGCGAGGAGATCTACAACAAGGCCTGCCTGTCCTGCCACATGACCGGCGCCGCCGGTGCCCCCAAGCTGGGGGACGTGGCCGCCTGGGCTCCCCGTCTGGAGCAGGGCATGGACACCCTCTACAAGCACGCCATCGAGGGTATCCGCGGCATGCCGCCCCGGGGCCTGTGCATGGATTGCTCCGACGACGAAGTCAAGGCGACCGTCGACTACATCCTCGCCAACAGCCAGTAAGCCCATCCGGCTCGACCCGAAACCCCGCCACCCGGCGGGGTTTTTGTTTATGGGGCGGTGTTTGCGCCAGGCCCTTTCCCGGGCAACCTCTGTCGTCAGACGCCACCGCTCCCCTCAGGCAAACAGATTGCGCAGCGCCGCGATGGACTCCTGGCCCTTTTCCCGGCGCTGCTCGGGGTTGCTGTCGCCGAAGCCTTCCTTCTCGATGTCGTCCGCCGGCAGCTCATCGATGAAGCGGCTGGGGGTGGTGGTGCTGATGTCGCCGAACTGCTTGCGTCGCGCCGCCAGGGTCATGGTCAGGGTGCGCTGGGCCCGGGTGATGCCCACGTAGGCCAGGCGCCGCTCCTCCTCGATGTTGCCGTCCTCGATGCTGGCGCGGTGGGGCAGGATCTCCTCCTCCATGCCGATCAGGAAGACGTGGGGGAATTCCAGGCCCTTGGCGGCGTGGAGGGTCATCAGTTGCACCTTGTCGTCGGCGGAGGCCTCGTCCTGGCGGTCCAGCAGGTCCCTGAGCACCAGCTTGGCGATGGTTTCCTCGAGGGTGGCGGCGGGGCCGCCATCGTCCTCCCCGAGCATGCCGGCGATCTGGTTGACCAGCAGGTTGACGTTGGCCATGCGCCGCTCCGCCACGGCGGTGCTGCTGGCGTTCTGGTGCAGCCAGCCTTCGTAATCCATGTCCTCCAGCATCTCGCGGATGGCGGCCACCGGGTCGCCCCCGGCGCAGTTGCGCTGTACTCCCTCCAGCCAGTGGCGGAATTTGCGCAGCCGCGCCAGGTGCTGTTCCCCCAGCTGGGTTTCGAGCCCCAGTTCGTCGATGGCCCGGAACAGGGAGACGTGGCGCTCCCCGGCGTATTCGCCGAGCCTTTCCAGGGTGGAGGGGCCGATCTGGCGGCGCGGGGTGTTGATGATGCGCAGGAAGGCGTTGTCGTCGTCCGGGTTCACCAAGAGGCGCAGGTAGGCCATGACATCCTTGATCTCACCCCGGGCGTAGAACGAGGTGCCGCCGCTCAGCTGGTAGGGGATGCCCTGGGACTGGAGTTTCATCTCCAGCAGGCGCGACTGGTGGTTGCCCCGGTAGAGCACGGCGAAGTCCCGGAAGTGGCACTGGCGGGACAGGCGCATGGCGAGGATCTCGTTGACCACCCGCTCCAGTTCCGTTTCCTCGTTGCCGCAGCGGATCACCCGAATCGGGTCGCCGAGCCCCAGCTCGCTCCACAGGGCCTTGTCGAACACGTGGGGATTGTTGGCGATGAGGGTGTTGGCGGTGCGCAGGATGCGCGCCGTGGAGCGGTAGTTCTGCTCCAGCTTGATGACCTTGAGGTGGGGGAAGTCCTCCTGGAGCTGGGCCAGATTCTCCGGCCGGGCGCCGCGCCAGGCGTAGATGGACTGATCGTCGTCACCCACCACGGTGAGTGCGCCGCGGTTGCCCACCAAGAGGCGGACCAGCCGGTACTGGGCGAGGTTGGTGTCCTGGTACTCGTCCACCAGCAGGTGGCGGATGCGGTTGCGCCATTTGTCGAGAATGTCGGGGTGCTCCTGGAAGAGCAGCACCGGCAGCAGGATCAGGTCGTCGAAATCCACCGCGTTGTAGGCCTTGAGGGATTGGCGGTAGCGCTGGTAGATGAGCGCCATGGCCTGCTCGCCGTTGGAGGCGGCGCTGGACAGGGCCTGCTCCGGGGAAATCAGGTCATTCTTCCACTGGGATATCTGGCCCTGGACCCGGTCCACCAGCTCGGCGTCGAGCTCCGAGTCGCGGAGCATCAGCTCCTTGATCAGGTTGCGGCTGTCCTCGCCATCGAGGATCGAGAACCCGGGCTTGAAGCCGAAGGTCTTGATCTCCCGGCGGATCAGGTTGAGGCCGAGGTTGTGGAAGGTGGAGACGGTGAGGCCCCGGGCCTCCTTGCCCTTGATCAGCTTGCCAACCCGCTCCTTCATCTCCCGCGCCGCCTTGTTGGTGAAGGTCACCGCTGCCACATGCTGGGCGGCGAGGCCGCAGTCGTTCACCAGGTAGGCGATCTTCTGGGTGATCACGCTGGTCTTGCCGCTGCCGGCGCCGGCGAGCACGAGCAGGGGCCCGTCGATATAGCGGACGGCGGCGAGCTGCTGGGGATTCAAGTGCTTCACGGCGGATTGTCGCGGTGGGTGCGGGGGCGGGATTGTAGCAAGGGTGGGCGACCGGCGTCAGGGCGGGACGGCGCCGGCCACCCGTCACCGGCGTCAGCCGAAGATGTACTCCCCCGGTGCGTCCCCAAGCACCCTGTAGCCCCGGCGGGCGTTGCCCATGCGCGGCGGCTTGACCGGCTCGCCGCTGCGCTGGTCGAGCCAGGCGGCCCAGGCGGGCCACCAGGAGCCGGGGTGGACCGGCTGGGTCTCGGCCCAGGTCCTCGGATCGATGTACTTGTCGCCGGGCTTGCGGGTGGCCATCTGGTAGCGGCGCTTGGGATGCGCCGGGCCGCAGATGATGCCGGCGTTGTGGCCGCCGCTGGTGAGCAGGAAGGTTACCTCCGCCTGGGTGAGGCGGTTCATCTTGTACACCGAGGTCCAGGGGGCGATATGGTCGCCGCTGGTGCCCACCAGGAACATGGGGGTGCGGATATCGAGCAGCGAGATGGGCTTGCCATTGACCTCGAAGCGGCACTCCGCCAGGCGATTCTCCATGTACAGCTCCCGCAGGTAGCGGCTGTGCATCTTGTAGGGCATGCGGGTGCCGTCGGCGTTCCAGGCCATCAGGTCGCTGGGCGGGGTTTCCCGGCCGAGGTAGTAGCGATTGATGTAGTTGCTCCACACCTGCTCCCGGGGGCGCAGGGCGCGGAACGAGGCGCCCATGGTCTGGGAGCGCAGGTAGCCGTCGGTCCACATGCTGCTTTCCAGGAAGGCCAGCTGGCTGGCGTTGAGCAGTTGCTGGATCTCCCCTGACTCGGTGAAGTCCACCTGGGCGGCGAACAGGGTCATGCTGTTGAGGATGTCGTCGTCGGCGCGGGCGAGGGTCGCGGCCCCCATCGCCAGCAGGGTGCCGCCGATGCAGTAGCCCACGGCGTTGATGCGCCTGTTGGGCACCACCGTGCGCACGGCCTGGACGGCGGCCATGAAACCCTTGTGGAGGTAGTCGTCGAGGGCGATCTCGCGGTCCTCTTCCCGGGGGTTCTTCCACGACATCATGAACACCGTCTTGCCCTGCTCCAGCAGGTAGCCGACCATGGAATTGTGGGGCGAGAGGTCCATGATGTAGTACTTCATCACCCAGGCGGGCACGAACAGCACAGGCTCGGGGGAGACCTTGGCGGTTTTCGGGCTGTACTGGATGAGTTCCATCAGCTCGTTCCGGAAGATCACCTTGCCGGGGGTGGTGGCGAGGTTGACCCCGGGCTTGTAGTCCCCCATTTCCGGCAGCGGGTTCTTGAGGGTGCCCCGTTCCATGTCGTGGCGAAACAGTTCAAGCCCCCGCGTCAGGTTCTGGCCCTTTTCCTCGCGGGTGGCGGCGATCACCTCGGGGTTGGTGAAGGCGAAGTTGGCGGGGGAGAGGGCTTCGAGGATCTGGTTGTTGATGAACGACACCAAGTCGGTGTTGCGGGGCTCGGCGCCGGGAACCTGGCGGGAGGCCTCGCCGATCCACTCCTTGGCCGCCAGATAACCCTTGGCCAGCAGGTTGAAGGGCGGCTTTTGCCAGGCCTCGCCGCTGAAGGGGGTGCCGTCGAGGGCGGCGGCGGGCGCCTCCTGGTCGAGGGCGATCTGGGCGGTGGCGAGGGTACCCAGTTCCATCAGTTTGTATTGCAGGCTCTTGCGCAGTTTTTCCCGCCGCCCGGGGGAGATGGCCAGGTGCGACAGCCAGTCGAAATAGGCGCTCACCAGCTGCACCGGGGACAGGCCGCCGGTCAACTTGGCGAGGGCGGCGCGCACTTCGTGGTCGAGGGTCTCGGCGCCGTCCTCGCCGAGGTCGAGGTCCGGCAGCTTGCTGAAAATCTCCTGGATCCGCTCCGCGAATTCCTGGCCGCCGTGGTCCGTGTCGCGGGAAAACTGACTGCTGTCCGCCATGAATACTGTCCTTGCCTTTGCCGGGTTATTGGGCGCTTTCGCTCGCATCATAGGGGGCGGCCATGGCTATGCAAAGCCTTCCCCGCCGGTGAGGTGTCCGGTAACAGCGTCGGTGTTACCCCTCAATACATATGCTGCCCGCCGTTGATGGAAAGGGTCGATCCGGTGATGAAGCCGGCCTCGTCAGCCACCAGGAAACGCACCCCCCGGGCCACTTCGCTGGCCTGGCCGAGGCGCCCCACGGGAATTCGGTCGACGATCTTTTTCAGCAAGTTCTCCGGCACCGCGCGCACCATGTCGGTCTCCACATAGCCGGGGGCCAGGGCGTTGACGGTGATGCCGATGGCGGCGCATTCCAGGGCCAGGGCCTTGGTGAAACCGTGGATACCGGACTTGGCGGCGGCGTAGTTCACCTGGCCGTACTGGCCGGCCTGGCCGTTGAGGGAGCCGATGTTGACGATGCGGCCGAAGCGGCGCTCGCGCATGCCGTCGATCACCGCGCGGCACATGTTGAAGCAGGAGCCGAGGTTGGTGTCGATCACCGCCTGCCAGCTGTCCGGGCCCATGCGGTGAAGGGTGGCGTCGCGGGTGATGCCGGCGTTGTTGATGAGGATGTCGATGGGGCCGTGCTCCCCCTCGATCATCGCCACCGCCTCCTGGCAGGCGGTGAAGTCCGAGACGTCGAAGCGGTAGGCGGGAAGCCCGGTGCGCTCGCTGAACTCCCGGGCGCGCTCGTCGTTGCCGCCGTAGTTGACGATGGTGGTGTAACCCGCCTGGTGCAGATCCAGGGCAACGGCTTCGCCGATACCTCGGGTGCCTCCCGTGACCAATGCGACTCTTTTCATGTAGTGCCTCCGGTGATCTGGGTGTCCAGATTCAGTATGGTTGATTCGCCCCTGTTGTACGCAAGAACAATGCCGAAAGCTGCGATACGGGCATCAGGGTGGTGCGCCGGGGACGCCCGGCGCCCGCAATTCAGGCGATGGTAGGCAGTTTGGATGTCACTAATGTTGCGGGCGCCCGATGCTGGTGCGGGCCCTCACCATCGGGGGGCGGGTATTTGTCAGGGAATGGCGGGCAGCTTGCGCCCGCGCAGGAAATCCACCTGGCGCTCGTGGGTGAGGTGCTGCTGGGGAGTGAAGCCCCGGAACAGCTGGGCGGGGGAGGACGACAGGGGATCGGTGTCGCAGAAACTCAGTTCCTCCTGGGTGATGAGGGCGCTGTCGATCAGCATCTCCCAGGGATTGGCCACCTGGAGCAGCTCCACCAGGTGTTCGACGCAGTCCTCCAGGGACAGATCGGAACCCCAGCGGCTGCCCTCGGGGGGAGTGAAGGGGGCGATGGCGAGGCGCAGTTCCAGGGGCAGGCCCTCGTCCTGCTCCAGCTCGCGGCACAGGGTCATCAGCGCGGCGCCACAGCTGACCGCGTGGAGCAGATGCTCCTCCTCGTTGGCGAGGGTCGAGAACTGCACAAAGATGGCGTTGTGCTGGGCCTGGAGACGCACCCCGCGGAAGAGATTCTTGGCCTGCTCCACCCGCTGGTCGATGGTGGTGAGGATGCTGTTGAAATGATCGGTGTTGAGCTGAGCCCGCAGGCGCGGCAGGTTGGCCAGGTTGAAGGCGAGGATGCAGTGGCGGTCGTGCTCCGGGGTCTCACCGCCGCTGCCGCCGTCGAGCAGGGGTTCGAGGCGGCGCTCCAGGAGGGACAGTTCGTCGTAGCGGTGGCTCTCCGGATCGGGGGCGGACAGTAGGCTGGCGTTGATCCGCGCCAGACGCCGGGAAAAGCCGAAGGTGGTGAGCAGCAGCCAGCCGGCCAGCGCCAGGGTGGCGACGCCCCAGGCGCCGAGGGCCCACCACAGCACGGTGTTGTAGCGGGCGGTGAGGGGCTCGGTGCGCAGTTCGATGAGGACATGGCCGCTCAGGGTGTTGTCCACGGTGATCGGCGCGCTGTGGTCCGACAGGGACTCCCCGCCCCGCAGCGGTGCCTGGCTCTGGGCGAGCAGCTGGTTGGCGGCGTTGTACACCGAGGCGCGGCCCACCTGGGGGGTGTCGGTGACCAGGCTGTCGAGGATCACCTGAATGCTGATCAGGTTGGCGTCCAGGAGCGGCTGGCGCACGCTCTCCACCAGTTGCCCGGCGAGGGCGTCGCCCATGGCGGTCTGCTCGTCCACCGCCAGGCGCCACAGCTGGAACTTGAGTACCGCCGCGAGCCCGACGCCACTGGCGAGGACATAGATCAGCAGCGCCGCAAGGGTCTTGCGGCCAAGGGTGCGGGCGGTGGACGACATGGGCTTACCGGGTAGGGGATCGGAGCGTGCCATCTTAGCAGTCGCTGCCCTATAATGGCGACCCGCAAAAAGCCGTTGGAACCGTGGTGAAAGAGATCCTGCTTATCAATGTGTCCGGGGACGACAAGCCCGGGGTTACCAGCGCGGTGACCGGTGTCCTCGCCCAGTTTGGCGCCAATATCCTCGACATCGGCCAGGCGGTGATCCACGACACCCTGTCCCTCGGCATTCTCGCGGAAATTCCCCAGTCGGTGGATTCCGGCCCGGTGCTCAAGGACGTGCTGTTCCAGATGCACCGCCTCGGCATGCAGGCGCGCTTCCAGCCCATCTCCGAGGAGAGCTACGGCCACTGGGTGGCCCAGCAGGGCAAGCCCCGCCACATCGTCACCCTGCTGGCGCGGCGCATCGCCGCCGGGCACATCGCTAGGGTCACCGCGGTCACCGCCGGCCACGGCCTCAACATCGACCAGATCACCCGTCTGTCGGGGCGCATTCCCCTCGACCGCATCGATTCCCACAGCAAGGCCAGCGTCGAGTTCTCGGTGCGCGGCACCCCGGCGGACACCGGGGAATTCCGCTCCGCCCTGCTGGAGATCGCCGCCGAGATGGATGTCGACATCGCCTACCAGGAGGACAACATCTTCCGCCGCCACCGCCGCCTGGTGGTGTTCGACATGGACTCCACCCTGATCGAGGCGGAGGTGATCGACGAGCTGGCGAAGGAGGCGGGGGTCGGCGACGAGGTGTCGCGCATCACCGAGGCGGCGATGCGCGGCGAGATCGATTTCAAGGAGAGCTTCCGGCGCCGGGTGGCGCTGCTCAAGGGGCTCGACGAGGCGGTGCTGGCGCGGGTGGCTGAGCGCCTGAGAATGACCGAAGGCGCCGAGGAGCTGATCTCCACCATCCGCAAGCTGGGCTACCGCACCGCCATTTTGTCGGGGGGGTTTCAGTATTTCGGCCGTATGATCCAGGCGCGGCTCGGCATCGACTACGTCTACGCCAACGAGCTGGAGATCGTCGACGGCAAGGTTACCGGGCGGGTCACCGGCACCATCGTCGACGGCCAGCGCAAGGCGGAGCTGCTCGAGGATCTGGCGACGCGGGAAAACATTCGCCTGGAGCAGGTGGTGGCGGTGGGGGACGGCGCCAACGACCTGCCCATGCTCAGCATCGCCGGCCTCGGCATCGCCTTCCGCGCCAAGCCCATCGTCAAGGCCAACGCCAAGCAGGCGATTTCCAACCTGGGGCTCGACGGGGTGCTCTACCTGATGGGCATCCGCGACCGGGATACCCTGATCTGAGCATGGCGGGGCCAGGGGCGCCGCACCTTAGTTGTCGGCGAACTGGTAGGTCATGTCCGGGCGGGGTGCCTGGACGTAGTGGCCCTGGATCAGATCCACGCTGGCCTGCCACAGGGTGGGGATGATGGTGGCGGTCTCGATATGGGGGACGATCACCTGCTGGCCCTCCTCCTTCAGCCCGGCGATCATGCTGGTGAGGTTCTGGATGGCCTCCGCCCCCTTCTGGGTTTTTTCCACCAGCAGGCCGTCGATCTTGACGTAGTTCACCGCCAGTTTCTTCAGCATCGCCATGGGGTTGATGGACAGGCCGAAGTGGGTGAGGGCGGTGCGCGCCCCGAGCTGCAACAGCCCGGTCAGCAGGGTGGCGGCCTTGCCGAGGTTGCGGCCGATGTCGATCTCCCGCAGCTGGAAGACCATATGGCTGGCGTCCACCCCGCTTTCCTTGAGCAGGTTTCTGAGCCAGGGCAGAAACTGCGTGTCGGCGATGCTCGCCTCGTTGATGCTGAGGAACAGGCAGGTTTTCGGTGTGCTCCGCAGCTGCTCCTTCAGGCGGCGCACGGCGAGGGCGATCACCTGGCGGTCGAGATCGCGGCCCACTTCGGTGGCGAACAGGCGGTGGAGAAAGTCCTCTGGCCTGGCGTCGCTGATGGCGCCGGGCTTCACATTCATGCGCACTTCGTAGAATTCATCCCCCGTCCCCCGCAGCGAAATGATCGGCTGGAACAGCAGGTCGATCATGTCGCGGCTGATGAGTTGCTTGCCGATATTGACCAGATCGGCATTGCTCATGTCCGGTGAGGACACCTGGTAGACCGGCTCGAAGAAACCTGCATCGTTGCCGGGCTTGTCGCCGGCGCTCTTGTGCAGCTCGGCGATGGCGGCGAGGCAGTTTTCCAGGCAACCGTCGGCGGAGGTGCTGGCCTCGTTGATGGTGCTGATGCCGATGCTGAGGGTGCAGGAGAAGGTGCCATTGCCGGTGTCGAAGATCTGCTCGCTCACCGCCGCGAGCAGACGCCGGGCAAAGGCGAGGCTCTCCTCGCTGTCGAGGTTGCGACCGATGAGGATGAAGGCGTCCTCGCGGATGCGGCCGAAGCCCAGGTGGTGGTCCAGCTGCTCTTCGAGGAAGTGCGCCAGCTGGATGATGCCCTGCTCGGTGGTGTTGATGCCAAGGCGCTTTTGCAGCATGTCGTGGCGGTCGATCTGCAGGTAGTAGAGCAGGGCGTCGTCGCCGCTGCGGGCCGAGCGGCGAATGGCGCCGTTGATGCTTTCGAGCATGTCGCTCAGGCGGATCTTGCTGCTGTCCTCCTCCAGGAGTATCTCCGCGTAGGCGGGCTCCGCCGCCCGGGGCTGGGCGATGTAGTCCTTCTTGATGAGCATCTGCAGGGCCGGCTCGCCGTGGAAGTCGATCTGGGAAATGGCGGCCCGCACTCCGAGGGTGTCGCCGTTGGCGAGTACCGCCTCGAACTGGATGTTCTCCACTTCCAGGGCGTTGTCCTCGTTGAGGGGCTTTAGGTATTTGCGGAATTCGAACTGATCGCCCTTGGCGACACTGTCGATCACCGGCTGCAGGGTCATGCTCTCGTGGTCGGCGTGGCCGAAGAACTCCGCGAAGGCGTCGTTGACCAGCACGTAGGTGCCTTCCTGGATGATGGCGATGCCATCCCGGGAGCTCATCACCAGGGTTTCGAAGCGGCTCTCCGATTCGGCGAAGCGGCGCTTCCAGTAGCGCTGGCGGCGGCGCTGCTCCAGGTCGTGGAGGGTGCGTTCCACCACCTGGATGAGGTGCTGATCCTCATCCATGGGGATGACGTCGGCGGCGCCCATCTTGAGGCCCTCGACGATGAGACTCGGGTCGTGGATGTCGATGATGAGGATGATCGGCACATCCTTGTTGACCCGGCGAACCTGGTGGAACACCGTCTTGGCGGGGACGGTCTCGGCGGCGAACTGGACAAGGGCCAGCTCCCAGTTGCGCTCCTGGATCTTCTTGCTGAGGTCGCTGGCGTTGGCGGCGTACTGGGGATCCACCCGGTAGTTGGCGTTGCGCAACAGACTGACCAGGCGATTGGCTTCGTCCACATTGTCGTGGACCAGCAGCAGATTGATATCGTGTTCGGTATCCATGCGTCCTTTTCTGGTACGTCCTGAGCGATGTCGGATGCGAGCTTTCGCCGCAGTATAAGGGCAAAGGCCGCGACCTCACCAGCGCCCGGGGGGCGGGGTCAGCGCGGTTGCAGCCCAAGGCTCGGCTGCGGGGGCGGGTTGTCGAGGCGGAAGCGGTTGACGTGGAAGGTTGCCTCGCGGATCTCGCCGAGGTGAGCGGTGACCCGCGACTTTGGGGTGAGGACGCTCACCAGGCTGTGCTCGACGAAGGGCATGGCGGGCAGCAGTATCTCCCGGGATTGGTCGCCGCCCTGCAGGATGAGGGCGGGAAAGAACGCGGTGGAGGGATGGCCGTCCTTCATCATCGCCGCCGCGCAGGGCACCAGGCCGCGACCGAGAAACTCGACGCCAAGCAGCCGGGTGAGGCTCGGCGTGGTGCGCGTCCAGCGCACCAGTCCGACCCGCCAGGGGGCGCCGCCCTTGTCCTGGATCGCCACCAGTTCCCCCGGGCTCGGGGCGTCGCCGGCGTCGGGCAGCTCGATACAGGCGCCTTTGTTGCTGGTGTTCAGGCGCGTCGCCGCCACCGGCCTGATGGCCTCCTCGCCGGATTTTTCCTTGCGGGATTCGAACTGTATCGGGTCCTCGGGGTTGGCCTGGGCGGCCCGCAGCCAGTGGCCCGCCTGTGGCCGGTCGATCTCCTGGGTGTCGAACCAGGTCTTGACGGGTATCGACTCGTCGTCCCGGAGCCGGCGGGCGGCGTTGAATGCCAGTATCTGCGCCTTGTTGACGTAGTCGTCGATGTTGAGGGTCTGGGTCAGCAGGCGGTGGATGCGGTTGAGGCCGAACACCACCGTCACCGGGCTGTCATCGGGCCTGTGTTCCTCGCCGCGGGCCACTTCATCGGCCCAGTGGCGGCGCACCAGGGCCACCAGCCGCGGGGGCAGGTCCAGGTCGGTGACGCGGGTGTAGCGGTCGATGTAGTCCACCAGGTCGCTGCTGCGCAGCCGCAAATGGCGGGGCCGGGGGTTGTCGATCCGGGCGCTCTGGATCGGCCCCATGTCGCTGTCCGGGTCGATGGTGAACAGGGCCGGCTCGTCCGCCCCCACCAGGCTCGCGTGGTGGGCGTGGGTTTCGAGAAAGGCCAGGATGCGCTTCAAGTCTGCGGGGGTGAAGCGGGCGGGGTCGGCGGCGGCGGTGAGGAGGATGCGCAGGTAGGCGGCCCGGGGGCTCAATGCCTGGTTGCTCACCGACTGGGCGGAGAAAGGGGTCAGGTTGTCGATCCCGAGGGTCCGCGCCAGCAGGTAGAGGGCGTGGATCTCCCGCCATAGATTGGCGGGCGGGTTGAGGAAGCCCTGCCAGCAGGTGGTCAGCAGCTTGCCGAGGGTGGCGATCGCCGCCTGGATGGCGCTCGCCAGCAGCTGGGCGGGCAGGGGGGTGGTGCGTGCCGCCGCGACCACCACGGCCTTGTAGCCGAGGGCCAGGTTCCTGATGAGGGCGAGGGCGAGGGACACTTGCTTGGTGGTTTTGGCATTGACCGAGGATTTGGCCACCAGGGCCTCGCTGGCTTTCAGCACCACCGGCGCGAACAGGTTGAGGATGTCGATCTTGGTGGCCGGGTCGCGGTCGAGGGCCGCCACCTCGGGCATGGCCTGGTAGAGGCGGTTGAGCAGCTCGGCCTGGTTGGCGCGGGGCAGGTCGTCGAGAAACCGCGCCACGTCCTCGCCACTGGCCCCGCAGCAGCTCAGTGACGGCACCGGATTGGCGGGCAGGCTGAGCCGCGCGATCAACTGATCCTGGTTGGGTGGCTGAGTGTCCATGGATACCTGCTCTCCTCGGTGCGCCAAACTATTTCACACCGACTGGCGGCTGTCCACAGGCCCCGGTTGCCGGGGCGCGGTCGGTGGGCTCAGGCGATGGGCGTCTTGGCGGGGGCCCCCGGCACGTCCCGCACCAGGCGCGGCACCAGGTAGCCGGGCAGGGCCTCCCGCAGGGCGCGGTGGAGGGCGATTGCCCTGGCCTCGGGGATGGCGAAATGACCGGCCCCCGCCACCGGGTCCAGCAGGTGCAGGTAGTAGGGCAGCACGCCGGCGGCGAACAGGCCCTCGCTCAGGTCGATCAGCGCATCCGCGCTGTCGTTCACGCCCCGCAGCAGCACCGCCTGGTTGAGCACCGTGATCCCCCGCTCCCGCAGGCGCGCCACCATGGCGGTGAACTCCCTGTCGATCTCCCGGCCGTGGTTGACGTGGAGAACGACGCTGGTGATCAAGGGGGTGGCGGTCAGCCAGGCGAGACAGGGCTCGTCGATACGGGCGGGAATCACCACCGGGAAACGGGTGTGTACCCGCAGGCGCCGCACATGGGGTATGGCGGCCAGCTGCGTCACCAGCCAGGAGAGGTGCTGGTCGTTGGCGGCCAGAGGGTCGCCGCCGCTGAGGATCACCTCGGCGATGGCGGAATTGCTGGCGATGTAGTCGAGGGCCGGCTGCCACTGGTGCTTGCCGAGGGTGTTGTCCTCGTAGGGAAAGTGGCGGCGAAAGCAGTAGCGGCAGTGCACCGCGCAGGCGGGGCTGGCGATCAGCAGCACCCGGCCCCGGTATTTGTGGACGATGCCGGGCACCGGGTTGTGATGGCTCTCCCCGAGGGGGTCGGCGACGAAGCCCGGGGTCTCCCGCAGTTCCAGGTCGAGGGGCAGCACCTGGCGCAGCAGGGGGTCGTCGGGATTGCCGTACTCCATGCGCCGCACGTAGGCCAGGGGTACCCGGAGGGGAAAGGCCGGCAGTTCGGCGACCCGCGCCGCCAGGGGTGAGTCGCCAAGGCCCAGCAGGTCGAGGAGGTCGCCAGCACCGGTGATGGCGCCACTCAAGGCCTCCTTCCAGGCCGGTGGCTGCCACGGGGTGTTGGTCTGGGGTATGATGGCGGCCTTTTCGATATCCAACTGACTTAACACGAGGCGAGAATGGCCAACTATTCTACCAGCGAATTCCGGTCCGGGCTGAAGGTGATGCTCGACGGGGACCCCTGTTCCATCGTCGAGAACGAGTTTGTGAAGCCCGGCAAGGGCCAGGCCTTCAACCGGGTTCGCCTGCGCAACCTGCGCTCCGGCCGGGTGTGGGAGCGCACCTTCAAGTCCGGTGACACCCTCGAAGGCGCCGATGTCACCGACCGGGACATGCAGTACCTCTACAACGACGGCGAGTTCTACCACTTCATGGAGCCGGAGACCTTCGAGCAGCACCAGGCCACCCCCGCCATCGTCGGCGACGCCGCCCAGTGGCTCAAGGAACAGGATGTGTGCATCGTCACCCTCTACAACGGCGCGCCCCTGTCCGTCACTCCCCCCAACCATGTGGAACTGGAAATCGTCGAGACCGACCCGGGCCTTCGCGGCGATACCGCCCAGGGCGGCTCCAAGCCCGCCAAGCTCACCACCGGCGCGGTGGTCAAGGTGCCGCTGTTCCTCAATATCGGCGACGTGATCAAGGTCGATACCCGTACCGGCGAATACCAGGGCCGCGCCCGGGACTGATCCCGGCAGCGGCGAGGACAGTCCATGACCGACTGGCAACCCACCGCCACCCTCGCCACCCTGCGCCAGCGCGCGGATCTGCTGACACGGATCCGCGCTTTTTTTGCCGCCCAGGGCCTCATGGAAGTGGATACCCCGGTGCTCGGTGCCCGGGGCGTCACCGAGCCCAATATCGACACCGTCGAGGCGCGGGTCGACGGCGAGGTACGCCACCTGCAAAGCTCCCCTGAATACTTCATGAAGCGCCTCCTGGCGGCGGGCAGCGGCCCCATCTACTCCCTCGGCAAGGCCTTCCGCGACGGCGAGCAGGGCAGCCGCCACAACCCTGAGTTCACCTTGCTGGAGTGGTACCGCCCCGGCTGGGACGAGCAGCGCCTGATCGGCGAGGTGGAAGCCCTGTGCGCAGTCCTTTCGCCCCGCTGGCACCACCCCCGGCGGCTCAGCTACCGGGAGGCGTTTTTCGACGCCACCGGGCTCGACCCCCACAGTGTCGACCTCGACGTGCTGCGCCAGCTGGCGGGGCGCGTCTGCGCCGGGGACTGGCGCCATGAGAGCCGCGCCACCTGTCTCGACCTGCTGTTCAGCTTCGTGGTGGAGCCGACCCTGCACACCGGGGTGGTGACAGTGAGCGACTACCCCGCCTGCCAGGCCGCCCTGGCGCGCCTGGCCACCGACGGCGAGGGCGCCACCGTGGCGCGGCGCTTCGAGGTCTTCATCGACGGGGTGGAGATCGGCAACGGCTACTTCGAACTCACCGATGCCGCCGAGCAGCGCCGGCGCTTTGCCGAGGATATCGCCCTGCGGGCGGCCACCGGCAAGCGGCCCCGGGAGGCGGACGAGCGGCTATTGGCGGCCCTCGAGGCGGGCCTGCCCGAGTGCGCTGGGGTCGCCCTGGGGGTGGACCGGCTGTTGATGCGGCTCCTCGACCTGGACCATATCCGCGAGGTACTGCCCTTCACCGACTGAGCGGCGATGGGCGGGGCAACCCGCGGCCGGTCAATCGCACTGGCAGCCCGACAACCCCTGGTCCATCTGTTCCGCCGGGTCGGCGGCGCTGGTGTAGCCAACCACCTTGGCCGGCACGCCGGCGACGATGGCGTGTTCCGGCACCGCCTTCAACACCACGCTGGCGGCGGTGACCTTGGCGCCGGCGCCCACCTCGATATTGCCGAGGATCTTGGCCCCCGGCCCGAGCAGTACGCCCTTGCGCACCTTGGGGTGACGGTCGCCGCTCTCCTTGCCGGTGCCGCCGAGGGTCACCGACTGCATGATCGACACACAGTCCTCCACCACCGCCGTCTCGCCGATGACGATGCCGGTGGCGTGGTCGAGCATCACCCCCTTGCCCACCATGGCGGCGGGGTGGATATCGACCCCGAACACCACCGAGATGCGGTTCTGCAGCACCAGGGCCAGGGAGCGGCGCCCGTGGGTCCACAGCCAGTGGGCCACCCGGTAGGATTCGAGGGCGTGGAAGCCCTTGAAGTACAGCAGCGGGGTGACCAGATCGGTGCAGGCGGAATCCCGCTCGAAGGTGGCTAGGATGTCGCAGCGGGCGCTGTCGATGATGGACGGGTCCTCGGCGAAGGCCTGGTCGAACACTTCCCGCAGCATCAGCGCGGGGGTGACGTCGCTGCCCAGCTTGTTGGCCAGGTGGAAGCTCAGGGCCGCTCCCATGCTGCGGTGGTTGAGGATGGTGGCGTGGAAGAAACTGGCCAGCACCGGCTCCTGGCTGGCCAGTTCCCGGGTCTCGGCGACGATGCGGTCCCACAGGCTGGCGAGGCAGGGCTGGGTGACGGGCTGCGGGAGGGGCTGGGTCATGGGTGTCCTCGCGATGGGCCGATGGCTACCGGCGCAGTGGGGTTCTCGGGCCATTATCGGGGCCAGTCGGCTATTTTTCCAGCGGCGTGCGGGCCAGGCACCAGACCTCCACCCGCCCGGCTCCGGCGCGGCGCAGGGCATCCGCCAGGGCCCGCGCCGTGCCGGTGGTGGTGACCACGTCGTCGACGAGGGCGATGCGCTCCCCCGCCAGGGGGCGGGTGACCCGAAATGCCCCGCGCAACTGGCGGCGGCGCGCATCTCGGCCCAGATCCTCTTGGGTGAGGTGACGGATTCGCCGCGCCAGACCGGGGGCGAGGGCAATCCCCAGGGCCGCCGCCACCGGCCGCGCCAGCTCCAGGGCCTGGTTGAAGCCGCGGCCAAGGCGCCGCCGCCAGTGGAGGGGCACCGGCACCAGCAGGTCCGGGCGGTCGTCGGCGGGCAGGGTGGCGGCGATCCGCGCCGCCAGCAGTTCGCCCAGTACCCGCCCGGCCGCCAGGTCGCGGCGCTGCTTGAGGGCCAGGATCAACCCCTTCACCGGCGGCCCATAGGAATGGCAGGCGATCACCCGGGCAAAGGCGGGGGGCTGGCGCAGGCACTCGCCGCAGAGGGCGGGGGTGGGCAGGGGTATGGCGCAGCGGGGGCAGCCGGGGCCGAGGGCGGGCAGGGCCGCCTCGCAGCCCGGGCACAGATCCAGGGGGCGCCCGCTGGGCAGGCCGCAGCACAGGCAGAGACCCGGCAGTAGTCGGAAACCGAGGGTGCGCAAGGGGTGGCGAAGGGTCATTGGTTAACCTGCAAGTCCGTTTGCGGTTGACAGCGAGGGGTGCGCCGCTATCATTCCGCCATTGTCCACGGAACCCGCGACCGGAACCAGCCCATGACCCCGACCCAAGCCCCCATCCGCCACGACTGGACCCGCGACCAGGCCCTGGCGCTCTTTGCCCTGCCCTTCAACGATCTGCTGTTCCAGGCCCAGACGGTGCACCGTCAGTACTTCGACCCCAACGAGGTGCAGCTCAGCACCCTGCTGTCCATCAAGACGGGCGCCTGTCCGGAGGACTGCAAGTACTGTCCCCAGAGCGGCCACTACGACACCGGCCTCGAAAAGGAGAAGCTGCTCGCCATCGAGGAAGTGCTGAAGGAAGCCCGCGCCGCCCGGGACAGCGGCGCCACCCGCTTCTGCATGGGGGCCGCCTGGCGCTCCCCCACCGCCAAGGACATGCCCCGGGTGCTGGAGATGGTCCGCGAGGTGAAGGCCCTGGGCCTTGAGACCTGCATGACCCTCGGCATGCTGGACGAGGATCAGTCCCGCCAGCTGGCGGACGCGGGCCTCGATTACTACAACCACAACCTCGACACCTCCCCGGAGTTCTACGGCGAGATCATCACCACCCGCACCTACCAGGACCGCCTCGAGACCCTCGACCATGTGCGCCGCGCCGGCATGAAGGTGTGCGCTGGCGGTATTGTCGGCATGGGGGAGCAGGCGGGTGATCGGGCGGGGCTGCTGGTGCAGCTGGCCAATCTCCCCCAGCACCCGGAGTCGGTGCCCATCAACATGCTGGTGAAGGTCAAGGGCACGCCCCTCGAGAGCCAGGCGGAGCTCGATCACTTCGACTTCATTCGCACCATCGCCGTGGCCCGCATCATGATGCCGGCCTCCCACGTGCGCCTGTCCGCCGGTCGCGAGGAGATGAACGAGCAGATGCAGGCCCTGGCCTTCATGGCCGGCGCCAACTCGATCTTCTATTGCGAGAAACTGCTCACCACCCCGAACCCCAAGGCCACCAGTGACATGGACCTGCTCAAGCGCCTCGGCATCCGCCCCCAGCAGCGCCCGGTGGCGCGCGACAGCGAGGCCCAGGAGGCGGCGTTGCTGCAACAGGTGCGGGACGCCCAGGGCGGCGCCCAGTTCTACAACGCCGCCAGCTGACGCCGTGGATCTCGACCGGGTTCTGGGGCGGGCCCTGGACGAGCGCCGCGCCGCCCATCTGTTTCGCGCCCGCAGGGTGCTGGAATCCCCCCAGGGGGCGTCCGTCACCCTCGATGGTCGCCCGGTGCTGGCGTTCAGCAGCAACGACTATTTGGGCCTTGCCGCCCATCCCCGGCTGGTGGCGGCGTTCAAGGGTGCCGCCGATCGCCATGGCGTTGGCAGCGGTGCCTCCCACCTGATCTGCGGTCACTCCCGGGAGCACCACGCCCTGGAGGAGGAACTCGCCGCCTTCTGCGGCCGGCCCCGGGCCCTGGTGTTCTCGTCCGGCTACATGGCCAACCTCGGTATCGTCAGCGCCCTGGTGGGGAAGGGGGACGGGGTGTTCGAGGACCGCCTCAATCACGCCTCTCTGCTGGACGGCGGCCTGCTCAGCGGCGCCCGCTTCCAGCGCTACGCCCACGGCGACCCCAACGCCCTGGAGCGCCGTCTCGCGACCAGCGACGCCGCCCACAAGCTGGTGGTGACTGACGGGGTGTTCAGCATGGACGGCGATCTGGCGCCGCTGCCGGAACTGGCCGAGGTGTGCCAGGGTCACGGCGCCTGGCTGATGGTGGACGACGCCCACGGCTTCGGGGTGCTGGGGCACAACGGCGGCGGCATCGCCGAGCACTTCGGGCTCGACCGCCACCAACTGCCCATCCTGATGGGTACCCTCGGCAAGGGCTTTGGGGTCTACGGCGCCTTTGTCGCCGGCAGCGAAGCCCTGATCGACTACCTGATCCAGTTCAGCCGCCCCTATATCTACACCACCGCGCTGCCCCCGGCGGTGGCGGCGGCCTGCCGGGAGAGTCTGCGGCTGGTGGTGGAGGAGCCCTGGCGGCGGGAGCGCCTTGCCGCCCTGATCGCCCGCTTTCGCGCAGGGGCCCGGACCCTCGGTCTGCCCCTGATGGATTCCCCCACCCCCATCCAGCCCCTGCTGATCGGCGACGATGCCCGGGTGATGGCGGTGGCGGCGAATCTGCTCGGGCAGGGCATTCATGTGGGGGCGATCCGCTATCCCACCGTGCCCCGGGGCAGCGCCCGGCTGCGGATTACCCTCAACGCCAACCACGACGAGGGCCAGATCGACCGTCTGCTGGCGGCCCTGACCAGCGCCCTCGCCAGCCCCGGGAGCGGGGCCTGATGGACGCCGGTGACGCCCTCAGCCCGCCGCCCCTGGCCCTTCACCCCTGGCCCGCCACGGGGGCCGACCCCCAGCCCTGCCCGCTGGTGCTGCTCCACGGTTGGGGGGGCGACAGCGGGGCCTGGGACGAGCTGGTGCCGCTGCTGCGGGAGAGGTTCGCGGTGATCGCGGTGGATTTGCCGGGGTTTGGCGCCAGCGCCCCGGCCCCCTGGACCCTCGACGGCCTGCTCGCCCAGCTGGCCCTGGCCCTGCCGCCCCGCTGCCTGCTGGTGGGCTGGTCCCTGGGGGGGATGCTCGCCACTGCCTACGCCCACCGCTATCCCGGGCGGGTGGCGGGGCTCGTCACCCTCGCCGCCAACGCCAGTTTCATCCAGCGGGAGGGCTGGCCGGCCGCCATGCCCCCCGCCCTGTTCGGCGAATTCGCCGCGGGCTTTGCCGCCGACCCGGCCGCCACCCTGGTCCAGTTCACCGCCTTCCAGGCCCGGGGCGATGACCGCGAGCGCGCCGTGGCCAGGGCCCTGCGCGCCCGCCTGCCGGGGAGCGCCCCGGCCCACTGGGGCGAGGCCCTGAGTCTGCTCGGCGATCTCGATAACCGCGCCGCCCTGGCGGCCCTGGCGGTGCCCGCCCTGTGCCTGTTCGGTGAGCGTGATCTGCTGGTGCCGGCGGCTGCCGTCGGGGCCATTGCCGGCCTCAACCCCGCCATCGCCACCCGGGTGCTGGCGGGGACGGCCCACGCCCCGCAGTTCTCGGACCCGGCGCGGCTCGCGGCCCTCGTCGCCGACTTTGCCAGCGGCGGGGACGACGGCTACCGCATCGACAAGGCGGAGGTGGCCCGCTCCTTCAGCCGCGCCGCCGCCACCTATGACCAGGTCGCCCACCTGCAGCGGGCGGTGGGCGGGGAACTGCTCGCCGCCGTGCCCGACAACCTGCCCCCCGGGCCCCTGGCGGACCTGGGCTGCGGCACGGGCTATTTCACCGAGCGGCTGGCGGCCTTCTCCCCCGCCCGGGCGGTGCTCGGTATCGACCTGGCGGAGGGCATGTGCGCCCACGCCCGGTGCCATCGGGCGGCGGCCATTCATTGGGTGTGCGGGGATGCGGAGGCGCTGCCCTGCGGCGACGAGAGCCTCGCCCTGGTGTACTCCAACTTTGCCGTGCAGTGGTGCCAGGATCTGCCCCGCCTGATGGCTGAACTGTTCCGGGCGCTGCGGCCCGGGGGCGCCCTGGTGTTCTCCACGGTGGGCCCCGAGAGCCTCCGGGAGCTGCGGGACGCCTGGCGCGCCGTGGACCGCTACGTCCACGTCAATCGCTTCGCGCCCCTGGAGCGGGTCCGCGACGCGCTGCGGGGGGCGGGATTCGCCCTCGGCGAGTTCAGGTCGGAGCAGCGGGTCAACCACTATGCCCAGCTGCGGGATCTCACCCAGGAACTGAAGGGCCTCGGCGCCCACAACGTCAACCGGGGCCGCAATGCGGGCCTCACCGGACGCCGCCACATCGAGGCCCTTAAGGCTGCCTACGAGAACCACCGCACACCCGAGGGGCTGCCCGCCAGCTGGGAGATCCTCACCGCCGTGGCGCGCAGGCCGTGAGGGGCTACTTCGTCACCGCCACCGATACCGATGCGGGCAAGACCTTCGTCACCGCCGCCCTGCTTGCCGGCGCGGCGCGGCGGGGCCTGCGGGCGGCGGGCCTGAAGCCGGTGGCGGCGGGGGCGGAGCCGACGGCGGAAGGCCTTCGCAACGGCGATGCCCTCACCCTGATGGGCGCCGCCAGCGCCGCCTTCCCCTATGAACAGGTCAACCCCCTGTGCCTGGCGCCGCCCATCGCTCCCCACATTGCCGCCCGGGAGGCGGGCATCACCCTGGATGTGGCCGGGGTATTGGCGGCATGCCGGCCGCTGCTTCACAGCGATCTCGACCTGCTGCTGGTGGAAGGGGCGGGGGGCTGGCGAGTGCCCCTCAACGCCACCGAGACCCTGGCGGATCTCGCCCGGGCCCTGGGTTTTCCCGTGATTCTGGTGGTGGCCATGCGCCTTGGCTGCATCAACCACGCCCTGCTCAGCGCCGAGGCCATCCGCGCCGACGGCCTGACCCTCGCGGGCTGGGTGGCCAACAGCCCGGTGGTGGAGATGCCCCGTTACCGGGACAACCTCGCGACCCTCGCCGCGCGGCTCGGCGCGCCCCTGCTCGGGGAGATTCCCCCCCTGCCGTCCGGGGATTACCGCGAGGCGGCGGCGCGACTGACATTGCCGGCGGTATGACGGCCCCGGTCGCCCGGTTACAATGGCCGCCCCTGTTGCTGCCAAGGCCAGAATCACCATGACCGACGACAATCCCCGCAAACTCAGCGCCGAAGATCTAGAGCGGGTCAATGAATACCTGTCCGGCCCCGTTCACCAGGTGCCCCGCAAGCCCTTCCGGCCGCTGCTGCTGCTGTTCTGGCTGTGGGTGGTGGTGATGGTCCTCGGAGCCTTAAGCCTCGGGCTCGGCAAGCTCGAGGGCTTTCTCTGACAGCTTGAGGCGATGCCCCGGGCGCTCAGCGCCCGGCGCGGGATTCACTGATATAGAAGCGCGCCTTCTGGGCATTCTTGATGCAGCCGTCGAAGTTCTCGACGGTCTGCATGGTGCGGGCGGTGGTGATGAGGCTCAGGGCCTTGGTGTAGCTGACGCCGCCGGCAAAGCCCTCGGCCTTGGCGATGTCGAGTTCCCGCCAGGCGGCGTTCACTTCGTTCTTGCAGCTCTCCCGGTAGGGGGAGGGCATCGCCGAGCAGGCGGCGAGCAGGAGCGTCATCAGGGCGAGGACTGGGGGTGCGCGGCGCGGTGTCATATCCTGTTCTCGATGGCTGTTATGGGCTCGATCATGCCGGTTGCGTCCCTGAGCCGTCAAGCTGGCAGCCCGGCGCGGGGACTTCTCAAGGCTCCATGAAGCGCACCACCTGCACCTGGGGATCGCGGGTCTTGCCCGCCGCCGCCAGCTTTTCCAGGTAGGCGGCCCACAGGCTGTCGTGGTTGCGGCAGAGTTCGTGGAGGTATTCCCAGCTGTAGATGCCGGTGTCATGGCCGTCGTCGAAGCCGAGGCGAACGGCGTAGTTGCCGGCGCGCTCGATGCCGGTGATGGCGACGTGGAGTTTGCCCCACTGCAACACCTCCTGGCCCGGGCCGTGGCCCTTGACCTCGGCGCTCGGCGAGTGGACGCGGAGAAACTCGGCGCTGAGGCTTTGGGTTGCCATGCCCGGAAAGCTGAGTTCCAGGGCTTGGCCGCCTTTGGCGAGGGTGATCCGTTGCGGTTTCATGGGAGTGGTGTCCTGGCGCGGGCCGGTGGCTGGGGTCAGAGAATGAAGCGGGACAGGTCTTCGTCGGCGGCGAGGCCGCCGAGATGCCGGTCGACGAAATCGCCGTCGACGGCGACGGTGGTGCCGGCACTGGCGAGGTCGGCGGCGGCGAAGGATACCTCCTCCAGCAACCGCTCCATCACCGTGTGCAGGCGGCGGGCGCCGATGTTCTCGGTGCGCTCGTTCACCTCCCAGGCGATCTCGGCGATGCGCCGCACCCCGTCGGCGCTGAATGTCACCGATAGCCCCTCGGTGCCGAGCAGCTCCCGGTACTGCTCGGTGAGGGAGGCGTTGGGCTCGGTGAGGATGCGCTCGAAATCCCCGGCGGACAGGGATTCCAGCTCCACCCGGATGGGCAGGCGGCCCTGCAGCTCGGGGATGAGGTCGGAGGGCTTGGAAAAGTGGAAGGCCCCGGAGGCGATGAACAGGATGTGGTCGGTCTTGATCATGCCGAACTTGGTGTTGACGGTGCAGCCCTCGATGAGGGGCAGCAGATCCCGCTGTACCCCTTCCCGGGACACGTCGGCGCCGCTGGTTTCGCCGCGCCTGGCCACCTTGTCGATCTCATCGATGAAGACGATGCCGTTCTGCTCGGCGTTGGCGATCGCCCGCAGCTTGATGTCCTCCTCATTGAGCAGCTTCGCGGCCTCCTCGTCAGTGACCAGTTTCAGCGCCTTGGCCACGGTCATCTTGCGGGTCTTGCTCTTGCCGCCGCCGATATTGGCAAACATGTTCTGCAGCTGGCTGGTCATCTCCTCCATGCCGGGGGGCGCCATGATCTCCACGCCCACGGGGGCGGCGCTGACGCTGATCTCGATTTCCTTGTCATCCAGTTCCCCCTGGCGCAGCTTCTTGCGGAAGATCTGCCGGCCGGCGGACTGGCCCTCCTGCTGCTCGACGCCCCGGGCGGGGGGCAGCAGGGCGTCGAGGATGCGCTCCTCGGCGGCGTCCTCGGCGCGCTGGCGCACCCGCTGCATCTCCTGCTCCCGCAGCTGCTTGACGGCGCTCTCCACCAGATCCCGGACGATGGATTCCACATCGCGCCCCACGTAGCCCACCTCGGTGAACTTGGTGGCCTCCACCTTGATGAAGGGGGCGTTGGCGAGGCGCGCGAGGCGCCTGGCGATCTCGGTCTTGCCGACCCCGGTGGGGCCGATCATCAGGATGTTCTTGGGGGTGATCTCATTGCGCAGCTCCTCGGGGAGCTGCATGCGCCGCCAGCGGTTGCGCAGGGCGATGGCCACGGCGCGTTTGGCGTCGTCCTGGCCGATGATGTGGCGGTCCAGCTCGTGGACGATTTCGCGGGGGGTCATGGTGGACATCAATTCTTGGTCCTTGGTCGGTTGGGTGGCGGCGTTTCGTTGGTCTGGTAGAGGAGGTCTTTGGGTCTGACGCTGGACGTCTGACGCAAGAGCCTGCTCGGAAAGTCTGGTGGGCAAATGGCCAAGTCCCCAGCGGGCATTCTTGGCGTCAGACGTCAGACGTCAGACGTCAGACAAAAACTCAATACTCCAGCTCTTCAATAGTGCGATTGTGGTTGGTATAGATGCAGATATCCGCGGCGATGGCGAGGCCCTTCTCGACGATCTCCCGGGCGCCGAGCTCGGTGTTCTCCAGCAGCGCCTTGGCGGCGGACTGGGCGAAGGGGCCGCCGGAGCCGATGGCGATCAGGTCGTTCTCCGGTTCGATCACGTCGCCGTTGCCGGTGATGATCAGGGAGGCGTTGGCGTCGGCCACCGCCAGCAGGGCTTCGAGACGACGCAGGGCGCGGTCGGTGCGCCAGTCCTTGGCCAGCTCGACGGCGGCCCGCACCAACTGGCCGCGGTGCTGCTCGAGCTTGGCCTCGAAGCGCTCGAACAGGGTGAAGGCGTCGGCGGTGCCGCCGGCGAACCCGGCAATGACCTTGTCCCGGTACAGGCGCCGGACCTTGCGGGCATTGCCCTTCATCACGGTGTTGCCCAGGCTCACCTGGCCGTCGCCGCCGATGACGACCCGGCCATTGCGGCGCACGGAGAGAATGGTGGTGCCGCGGTATTGTTCCACGGTGGGGTTCCTTTCGTTGCTGGCGTGTTTGGGTGTAGGTGGGGGCGGTTTCTGGTAATTCAATACGTTTGGCGTCTCACGTCTGACGCTGGACGTCTGACGCCAAGATGGCCGGCAGTGACGATAGCATTCCGACACTGATCGTCACCCACCGATTGTGCCCGCCAATTGTTCTCCGCGCTCTCCGAGTGGGCTTTTGCGTCAGACGTCCAGCGTCAGACGTCAGACGCCATATCAAACGGTGTAAACTGCCCCCACCCACCCAGGAACCACCGGCCGTGAACGATTCGCCCCCGCCCGCCAAACCCGCCGGTCTGTTGCGCTCCAGTGCCCTGGTGGGGGCGATGACCATGCTGTCCCGGGTGCTGGGGTTGATCCGCGATGTGGTGATGGCGCGGGTGATCGGTGCCGATGGCCTCGCCGACGCCTTCTTCGTGGCCTTCAAGATCCCCAACTTCCTGCGCCGGCTGTTCGCCGAAGGGGCCTTTGCCCAGGCCTTCGTGCCGGTGCTGGCGGAGTACCGGGAGAGGGGCAGCCACGCCGCGGTCAAGGCCCTGGTGGACCGGGTGGCGGGGGCGCTGGGCTCGGTGCTGATCCTGCTCACCGTGCTGGTGATGCTCGGCGCGCCGGCGGTGACCGCGCTGTTCGCCCCCGGGTTCCTCGACGATCCCGAGCGCCGGGACGCCGCCACCACCATGATCCGCATCACCTTCCCCTATTTGCTGCTGATCTCCCTCACCGGGCTGTCGGCGGGGATTCTCAACAGCTACGACCGTTTCGCCATCCCCGCCCTGACCCCGGTGTGGCTCAATGTCTGCCTCATCGCGGCGTCCCTGGCGGGGGCGGCCTGGTTCACCGAGCCCGCCTACGCCCTGGCCTGGGGGGTGCTGGCCGCCGGGGTGGTGCAGCTGGTGTTCCAGTTGCCCTTTCTGATGGGTATCCGGCTGCTGCCAAGGCCGGTGCTGGACTGGCACCACGAGGGGGTGGTGCGCATCCTGAAGCTGATGACCCCGGCGATCTTCGGGGTGTCGGTGAGCCAGATCAATCTGCTGCTCGATACCGTGATCGCCTCCTTCCTGCCCACCGGGAGTGTCTCCTGGCTGTACTATTCCGATCGCCTCTCGGAGCTGCCCCTCGGCGTCTTTGGCGTGGCCCTCGGCACCGTGATCCTGCCCAACCTGTCCCGCCAGCACGCGGCGGCCAATGCCGAGACCTTCGCCGCCACCCTCGACTGGGCGATCCGCATGGTGCTGCTGGTGGCGGTGCCCGCGGCCCTCGCCCTGGTGATCCTCGCCGAGCCCATCCTCGCCACCCTGTTCCACGACGGCCGCCAGATCGACGCCCGGGATATCGCTATGTCGGCCCTGAGCCTTCAGGCCTACGCCCTCGGGCTCGCCGCCTTCATGCTCATCAAGGTGCTGGCCCCCGGCTATTTCGCCCGCCAGGACACCGCCACCCCGGTGCGCATCGGCATCATCGCCATGTCCGCCAACATGGCCATGAATATCGCCCTGGTGATTCCCTTCCACCATTTCTGGCGGGTCGGTCACATGGGGCTTGCCCTCGCCACCTCCGCGGCGGCCTTCCTCAACGCCTACCTGCTCTATCGGGGGCTGCGCCGCGCCGGGGTTTACCGGCCGCTGCCGGGCTGGTGGCGCTTTGCCCTGCGCCTCGCGGTGGCGAGTCTCGCCATGGTGGCGGTGCTGGCGGCATTTCTCTGGCACCTCGACGACTGGCTCACCTGGACGACCCCGGTCCGGGCCGGCTGGCTGGCGCTGATCTGCGTCGCCGGCGGCGGCACCTACCTCGCCGCCCTCGCCGTGGCGGGGTTCCGGCCCCGCCACCTGCGCCCCGGGGCTCGGCCCTAGGGGTTACTGCATTGCCGGCGCGGGGTGCTGTATACTCCCGGCCTTTGCGCAGTGCTGACGGGTGCTCGACCGCCGTGGTCCAGACTTTCATTCGCGGGTTACACAATCTGCGCCCCGATGCCCGGGGCGTGGTGGCCACCATCGGCACCTTCGACGGTATCCACTTGGGGCACCAGGCGATCATGGCCCAGGTGCGGCGCAGGGCGGAGGACTACGGCCTGCCCTCCATGGCGATGATCTTCGAGCCCCACCCCATGGAGTTCTTCTCCCAGGAGCAGGCGCCGGCACGGCTGATGCGGCTCCACGAGAAGCTGGAGGCGATCTACGCCGAGGGTATCGAGCGGATCTTCTGTCTGCAGTTCAACCGGCGCTTTCGCCAGCTTTCCGCCAGCGAATTCATCGAGCGGGTGTTGATCGATGGGCTCGGCATCCGCTGTCTGGTGGTGGGCGACGATTTTCGCTTCGGCTGCGACCGCCGGGGCGACAGCCGGATGCTCAAGGCCGCGGGCCTGGCCCATGGCTTCGAGGTGATCGACACCGCCACCGTGGTGCGGGACGGCCGCCGGGTGAGCAGCACCTGGGTCAGGGAGGAGCTGGAGGCCGGCAACTTTCCCGCCGCCCAGGCCCTGCTCGGCAAGCCGTTTCGCATTTCCGGGCGGGTGGTCCACGGCCAGCGCCTGGGGCGCACCCTGGGGGTGCCCACCGCCAATGTGCACCTGCACCGCTACCGGGCGCCCTTGAGCGGCGTGTTCGTGGTGGAGGTACTGGTGGACGGGCAGCGCCTGCCGGCGGTGGCGAATGTGGGGGTGCGGCCCACGGTGGGGGATCTGGTCAAGCCGATTCTCGAGGTGCACCTGTTGGACTGGCAGGGCAATCTCTACGGGCGGCGCATCACCGTGGAGTTCATCGACCGCATCCGCGACGAGCGCCAGTTCGCCAACGTGGACGAACTGCTGACGCGGATACGGGCCGACATCGAGCACGCCCGCGGGTATTTTTCCCTGGGGAGCGGCTGACCCGCGCCAGACACCTGCCCTGAATTCACGGCCCCCGGGCCATCGACGTCGATGTAGAGGACGATGTAGAGGACAATGACAGACTCCAGCCCCCGCGATTACAAGGCAACCCTCAACCTGCCGAAGACCGATTTCCCCATGAAGGCGAACCTCGCCCAGCGGGAGCCCGCCATGCTCAAGGGCTGGCAGGACCGGGACCTGTACCGGATCATGCGCGACGCCCGCCGGGGCCGCGAGCAGTTCATCCTCCACGACGGGCCCCCCTACGCCAACGGCGAGATCCACATCGGCCACTCCGTCAACAAGGTGTTGAAGGACATCATCGTCAAGTCCCGGGTGCTCGGCGGCTACGACGCCCCCTATGTGCCCGGCTGGGATTGCCACGGCCTGCCCATCGAGCACAACGTCGAGAAGAAGATCGGCAAGGCCGGGGTCAAGGTGGACCACAAGACCTTCCGCCAGCACTGCCGCGATTACGCCCTGAAGCAGGTGGAGGGCCAGAAAAAGGACTTTATCCGCCTCGGGGTGATCGGCGACTGGGACAACCCCTACCTGACCATGGACCCGAAGGTGGAGGCGGACATCATCCGCGCCCTCGGCCGCATCATCGACAACGGCCACCTGGTGAAGGGCTACAAGCCCGTCTACTGGAGCGTGGTGGGGGCCTCGGCCCTCGCCGAGGCGGAGGTGGAATACCAGGACAAGACCTCGTTCTCCATCCATGTGGGCTTCCCCGTGGTGGATGTGGCCGCCCTCGAGGCCGCCATTGGCCCCCTGGGGGGCAGCGGCGAGGTCGCCGTCGCCATCTGGACCACCACCCCCTGGACCCTGCCCGCCAACCAGGCGGTGTCCGTCAATCCCGAACTGGACTACGTGGTGGTGGAGTGCCAGCTCGACGGCCGCGGCCAGCGCCTCATCCTCGCCGAGGCGCTGCTGGCCCCGAGCCTCGCCGCCTGGGGCGTCGCGGAGCACCGGGTGGTGGGCCGCTGCAAGGGTGATGCCCTCGAGGGCCTCCTGCTGCAACATCCCTTCTACCACCGCCAGGTGCCGGTGCTGCTCGGGGACCATGTCACCACCGAGGCCGGCACCGGCTGCGTGCACACCGCCCCGGATCACGGCATGGACGACTTCGTGGTGGCGAGCAAGTACGGTATCGGCACCCTCAACTACATCGACGACCACGGCACCTACCGGGACGGTGTCGAGCTGTTCGCCGGCGACCACGTCTACAAGGTGGATGAAAAAGTCATCGCCGTGCTGAAGGAGCGGGGCCGGCTGCTGGCGGAGAGCAAGATCACCCACAGCTTCCCCCACTGCTGGCGCACCAAGACGCCATTGATCTTCCGCGCCACCCCCCAGTGGTTCGTGAGCATGACCGCCAATGGCCTGTTGGACAGCGCCCGGGCGGCGGTCAAGGGCGTCACCTGGCACCCCGGCTGGGGCCAGGCCCGCATCGAGGCGATGCTCAACAACAGCCCCGACTGGTGCATCTCCCGCCAGCGCACCTGGGGCGTGCCCATCGCCCTCTTTGTCCACCGGGAGAGCGGCGAGGTGCACCCCCGCACCGCCGAGCTGATCGAGCAGGTGGCCCGGCGGGTGGAGGGCGAGGGCATCGACGCCTGGTTCGACCTCGACCCGGCGGAGCTCCTGGGGGACGATGCGGCCCACTACGACAAGGTCACCGATACCCTCGACGTGTGGTTCGATTCCGGGGTCACCCACTTTTCCGTGCTCGGCCGCCGGGATGAGCTCGCCTACCCGGCGGACCTCTACCTGGAGGGCTCCGACCAGCACCGCGGCTGGTTCCAGTCATCCCTCAAGACCGCCATCGCCATCAACGGCAGCGCCCCCTACAGGGCGGTGTTGACCCACGGCTTCACCGTCGATGCCCAGGGCCGCAAGATGTCCAAGTCGGTGGGCAACGTGGTGTCGCCGCAAAAGGTGGTGAACGAGCTCGGTGCCGATGTCCTGCGCCTGTGGGTGGCCGCCACGGATTTCAGCGGCGAGATGAGCGTGTCCGACGAGATCCTCAAGCGCACCGCCGATTCCTACCGGCGCATCCGCAACACCGCGCGCTTCCTGCTTTCCAACCTCGACGGCTTCGACCCCGCCGTCCACGCCGTGGCGGAGGCGGACATGATCGCCCTCGACCGCTGGATCATGGACCGCGCCGCCCGGTTGCAGGACGAGATCGTGGCGTTTTACCGCGACTACAATTTCCACATGATCTACCAGCGCCTCCACAACTTCTGCGTCAACGACCTGGGGGGCTTCTACCTCGACATCATCAAGGACCGCATCTACACCTGCGGCACCGACAGCCTGCCCCGGCGCTCGGCGCAGACCGCCATCTTCCAGGTGGCGGAGGCCTTCGTGCGCTGGATCGCGCCGATCCTGAGCTTCACCGCCGACGAGATCTGGGGCTTCATGCCCGGGGAGCGGGACGCCACCGTGTTCACCGCCGAGTGGTACCCGCTGCCGCGGCTGCCGGCGGACGCCGCCATCGGCGCCGCCGATTGGGCGCTGATCGCCGAGGTCAAGGAGGCGGTCAACAAGGTGATCGAGGACGCCCGCAACGCCGGCACCATCAAGGGCGCCCTGCAGGCGGAAGTGAGCCTCCACGCCGAGCCCGCCATCGCCGGGGTGCTCGCCAAGCTCGGGGAGGAGCTGCGTTTCGTCACCATCACCTCCGCCGCCCGGGTGGCGAGGGATGGGGCGGGCGGCGTGCCGAGTCTCCTCAAGGGGCTCAGGGTCGGCCTTGTCACCTCCAGCGAGCCCAAGTGCGTGCGCTGCTGGCATTTCCGCGCCGACGTGGGCAGCCACGGCGAGCACCCCGATCTGTGCGGTCGCTGCGTCGACAATGTCGAGGGTCGGGGTGAAACCCGGCGCTTCGCCTGATGGACAGCGCGGTGGGCGACGATGGCATGGACAGGGGAATCGCCGCGGTGTGGGGCTGGTACGCCCTGGCGCTGCTGGTGGTGGTGCTCGATCAGCTCAGCAAGGGGGTGGCGAGCGATGCCCTCGACTACGCCGAACAGGTGGCGGTGACCCCCTTCTTTAACTGGACCTTGCTCCACAACCCCGGCGCCGCGTTCAGCTTCCTGAGCGATGCCGGCGGCTGGCAGCGCTGGTTCTTCATCGCCGTCTCGGTGCTGGTGAGCGCCGTGCTGGCGGTGTGGATGGCGCGCCTGCCCCGTGCCGCCAGCTGGCAGCTGGTGGCCCTCGGTTTGATCCTTGGCGGCGCCATCGGCAACCTCTGGGATCGCCTGGTCCACGGCTACGTGGTGGACTTCATCCAGCTGCACTACGGCGGCTGGTACTTTCCCGCCTTCAATATCGCCGATGCCGCCATCACGGTGGGCGCGGTGATCTTGCTGGCGGATTCATTCTTCCGCCCCCAGGCCTGAAGGGCGCGGGCGGACAGTAGACGGACACGGCATGAACGACCTGACCATTGGCCCCGGCACCCGGGTGACCCTGCACTTTTCCCTGGCCCTCGACGACGGCACCCTGGTGGACTCCACCTTCGGCCGCGAGCCGGCGGTGTTCGAGGTGGGGGACGGCAGCCTGCTGCCCGGCTACGAGGACGCCCTGCTGGGCCTTCGGGCCGGCGACGAGACCCAGTTCGACATGAAGCCCGAGCACGGCTTTGGCCAGCACAACCCCAACAACATCCAGACCATGGCGCGGGCCGACTTCGACCCCGGCCTGACCCTGGAGGCGGGCCTGGTGCTGTCCTTCGCCGACGCCAACCGGGCGGAGCTGCCGGGGGTGGTGGTGGACTTCGACGAGGAGACGGTGACGGTGGATTTCAACCACCCCCTGGCGGGGCGCGACATCGTCTTTCGCGTCGCCATCCTCGCGGTGGAACCGGCGGTGACCCACTGATGGCCGCGCCCATGGCGATCGTGCTGGCCAATCCCCGGGGATTCTGCGCCGGGGTGGACCGCGCTATCGATATCGTCAACCGCGCCCTCGATATCTTCGGCGCGCCCATCCACGTGCGCCACGAGGTGGTCCACAACCGTTTCGTGGTGGAATCCCTCAAGGAGCGTGGCGCGGTGTTCGTCGACGAACTCGACGAGGTGCCGGACAACAGCATCGTGATCTTCAGCGCCCACGGGGTGTCCCAGGCGGTGCGCCGGGAGGCGGACCAGCGCGGCCTCAGGGTGTTCGACGCCACCTGTCCGTTGGTCACCAAGGTGCACATGGAGGTGGCCCGCTACAGCGCCGAGGGCCGCGAGTGCGTGCTGATCGGCCACGCCGGCCACCCGGAGGTGGAGGGTACCATGGGCCAGTACGACACCGCCGCCGGGGGCCGCATCCATCTGGTGGAGAACATCGCCGACGTGGCCGCCCTCGCGGTGGCGAACCCCGGGCGCCTCGCCTATGTCACCCAGACCACCCTGTCGGTGGACGACACCGCTCAGGTGATCGATGCCCTCCGGGGGCGCTTCCCCGCCATCGAGGGGCCCCGCAAGGACGACATCTGCTACGCCACCCAGAATCGTCAGGACGCCGTCAAGCAGCTGGCCCTGGAATGCGACCTGGTGCTGGTGGTGGGCTCCCCCAACAGTTCCAATTCCAATCGCCTGCGGGAGTTGGCGGAGCGCTGCGGCGCCGCCGCCCAGCTGATCGACGGCCCCGGGGATATCCGCGCGGAATGGTTCGCCGGCAAGCGCTCCATCGGCATCACCGCCGGGGCCTCGGCACCGGAAGTGCTGGTGCGTGCGGTGATCGAGCGCCTCGCGGCCATGGGCGCGGCGGCCCCGGTGGAAATGGACGGGCGGGTGGAAAACATCCGTTTTTCCATGCCCCGGGAACTGCGCTGAGGAGCCGGCGCCACCGCTTCCCTTCCCCTCAATCAATGCCCAGTTTCTGCAGCTTGTAGCGCAGCTGGCGAAAGCTGAGGCCGAGCTTGGCCGCGCTCGCGGTCTTGTTCCAGCGGTTTTCCTCCAGCACCCGCACCAGAATCTCCCGCTCGATATCCGCCAGGTATTCGTCCAGTGACAGGCCGGAGCCGGGCACATAGCCCCGGGCGGGCGGCTCGCCGACCCCCGGCTCCCCCCGTGGCGGCGCCACGGCGGCCCGCAGGCTAAGGTCCTCGACGGTGATGACGCCGTCGGCGCACAGGGTGAAGGCCCGTTCCAGGGTGTTCTCCAGCTCCCGCACATTGCCCGGAAAGGGATAGTCCCCGAGGGTTCGCAGTGCGTCGGGGGCGAGCCTCGGGGCCGGGAGGCCGCTCTCCCGGGCGAAGCGGGCGAGGAACAGGCCCACCAGGGCGGGAATGTCCTCGCGCCGCTCCCGCAGGGCCGGCACGCGAATCTCGATGACGTTGATGCGGTAGAACAGATCCTCGCGGAAGTGCCCGGCGCTCACCTCCTGGTGCAGGTTCTTGTGGGACGCGGAGAGAATCCGCACATCGATGGCCTTTTCCTCCTGATCGCCGATGGGGCGCACCGACTTTTCCTGGATGGCGCGCAACAGCTTCACCTGCATGGCGAGGGGCAGGTCCGCCACCTCGTCGAGGAACAGGGTGCCGCCATTGGCGGCCTGGAACAGCCCCTGCTTGTCCTGGATGGCGCCGGTGAAGCTGCCCCGCTTGTGTCCGAAGAATTCGCTCTCCATCAGCTCGGCGGGAATGGCGCCGCAGTTGACCGGGATGAAGGGGCCGTTGGCCCGGGGGCCCAGGTAGTGGATGGCCCGCGCCACCAGTTCCTTGCCGGTGCCCGACTCGCCGGTGACGAAGATCGGCGCCTGGCTGCGGGCCACCCGGGCGATCTGCCCCCGCAGGTTGACCATCACCTGGGACTGGCCGGTCAGGCCGCTGTCGTCGCCGGCGGGCTCCGGCGCGGCCTCTCCCAGTTGCAGGGCGGCCTGCACCATGGCCCTCAGGCGCACCAGCTCCACCGGCTTCGAGACAAAGTCGAAAGCGCCTTTTTTCAGGGCTTCCACCGCGAGGTCGGTGTTGCCGTGGGCGGTGATCATCGCCACCGGCATGCCCGGGCAATGGCGCTGGATATGCTCCACCAGTTCGAGACCGTCGCCGTCCGGCAGGCGCATGTCGGTGAGGCAGAGGTCGAAACCCTGGCGGGCCAGCAGGGCCCGGGCGCTGGCGACGCTGTCCGCCTCCCGCACCCGAAGGCCCAGCTGGTCGAGGGTGATGTGGAGCAATTCGCGTATGTCCGCCTCGTCGTCGACGATCAACACCTGGGGGTTATTCATGGTCACTGCGTTCCAAGATCTTGCCGGGGTGGACGAAACCGATGCGAAAGAAGCCGGGCTCGGTGGCGGTGGGGGGCTGGTATTTCAGGGTGGCGTAGTTGATTTCGCAAAGTTCGCGGGCGATGTAGAGGCCAAGGCCGGTGCCCTCGCCGGAGGTGGTGAAGAAGGGTTCGAACAGTTTGCCGCGATCCTTTTCCGCCACCCCGGGGCCGCGGTCGAGAATGTCGAGCACCGGCAGGCGGTCGATGCCGCCGAGCCCCGCCCGCAGCCCCGCCCAGGGCTCGCCGCTGTGCTGCAGGCTGTAGCGCACGGCGTTGTCGAGAAGGTTGCCGAGCACCTGCTGCAGGTGGGAGGGATCGAACGAGGTGGAAATCTCCTCGGCCTCGAAGCGCAGTTCGACACGGGGGTGGCGGGGGCTGGTCTCGCGGTAGTCGGCGACGAACTGGGGCAGCCAGCGCACCAGGTCGATGCGCTCGAAGCTGTGGTTGTGGCGCCGGGAGAGCTGCAGCACGTTCTCGACGATCTGGTTAACCCGCCGCGTCTGCTTGGCGATGATCTCGGTGAGGCGCGCCGTGGCGGCGTCGCCGTCGCGGAACTCGGCGAGCAGCTGGGAGGCGTGGCTGATGGCCCCCAGAGGATTGCGGATCTCGTGGGCGATGCTGCCGGTCAGTCGCCCCAGGGATGCCATCTTGAGCTGCTGGGCCTGTTGGGTGGCGGCGCGGAAATCCTCGAGAAAGATCATGGTGCGCGGGTGCCCGGACTGGTCGAGGGGCTTGAAGCTGGCCTGCACCTCGGTGTTGCCCTGCTGGGGGATGAAGGGTTTGGGTCGCGACAGGGGCGTCTGTTGCCAGCGCTGCAACTGGCGGAACAACCCCGGCTCCTTGCGCAGGTTGTCGCCGCGGCGAAAGGGCGTGCCGCTGTTGCCGCCGAGCAGCTGCACCGCCGCCTGGTTGATCAGCTCGATGGTGCCACCGCCGTCCACCACCAGGATGCCGGTGAGCATCCGGCTGATGATCAGCTCGTTGAGCTGTTGCAACTGGGCGGATTGCTCGGATTCCTGGCTGGCCACCTGCTCGGCGCGGCGCAGGGCGCGGTTGAGCCCCTGGAAAATCATCGCGGTGATGAACAGCAGCATGCCGAGCACCCCGGCGGGGAACAGGGTGCTGCTTTGCTGGCCGGCGGTAAATACCGTGCTGGCGCTTTCGATGATGATGGCGATGCTGGCGATGGCCGCCACCAGGATCGCCAGTTGGCCGGTGAAAAAGAACGAGCCGGCGGCCACCGTCACCAGCATCAGGTAGCCGATGCCACTGCCGAGGCCACCGCTGGCATTCATCAGCAGGGTGTGGGCACAGATGTCCACCAGCAGGATCAGCACCATGTGGGCGACCCCCGGGCGGTAGGCCTGGCGCCGGCAGGTCAGCAGGTCGAGGACGGTGGCGATGGGGTAGATGATCGCGGTGTACAGGTAGGTGCCGGGGTTGGCGCTGCCGAAGATGTCCGGCGCCACCCGGAGGTAAAAAGCGCCCCACAACAACAGCGCGAGGATGAGGCGGTAAACCAGAAAAAAACGCAGAGTCCGGGCCGAGAGCGCATCCTGGGTGAAGTAGATTTTATCGGGTTCCATGGCGCCTCGGGCGTGTCCCTGGATTTTGCTATTGCGGGCATTTTAGCTGAAAATGGCTGCCCCTTTCATTGCGCTCCCACCCGCCCATGACGTCGATCACCGTTGCCCTGGCCCAGATCAATCCGTTGGTGGGGGACATCCCCGGCAATACCCGCAAGACCCTCGACAGCATCGCCGCCGCCAGGGCCGCCGGCGCGCGGGTGGTGCTGTTGCCGGAGCTGATGCTGACCGGCTATCCCCCCGAGGATCTGCTGCTGCGGCCGAGTCTCGACGGGCGCATCGCCCGGGCGGTGGCGGAGGTGGCGGCGGCCAGCGACGGCATCCTCGCGGTGGTGGGCTATCCCCGCCGCCGCGACGGCGTCCTGTACAACATGGCGGGGGTGTTCCGCGACGGCGAGCTGGTGGCGGAGTACGCCAAGCAGCTGTTGCCCAATTACCAGGTGTTCGACGAGAAGCGCTATTTCGGTCAGGGCACGGCGCCCTGCGTGGTGGAGCTCGACGGCGTGCCCCTCGCCATCACCATTTGCGAGGATATCTGGCAGCCGGGCCCCATGGCCGCCGCCCGGGACGCCGGCGCCCGCGCCATGCTCTGTATCAACGCCTCCCCCTTCCACCGCGGCAAGCAGGCGGAGCGGGAGCAGGTGGTGGCGAGCCGCGCCCGGGAGGGCGCCATGCCGGTGGTGTACATCAACCAGGTGGGCGGTCAGGACGAACTGGTGTTCGACGGGGGCTCCATGGCGGTGGACGCCGGCGGCGCGGTGCGGATGCGGGCGCCGCTGTTTGCCGAGGGCCTCCATTTCTGTCAACTGGTGGTTTCCCTCGAGGCGGTCGCGGTCGCCCCCGGCGAGATGGCCGAGGTGCCGGAGCTGCTGCCCTCGGTGTACCAGGCGCTGGTCACCGGGGTGCGGGACTACGTCGACAAGAACCGCTTCAAGGGGGTGGTGCTCGGCCTCTCCGGGGGCATCGATTCCGCCCTGACTCTGGCGGTGGCGGTGGATGCCCTCGGCCCCGAGCGGGTCGAGGCGGTGATGATGCCGTTTCGCTACACCTCCCAGCTCAGTCGCGACGCCGCCGCCGAGGAGGCCCGGCGCCTCGGGGTGCGCTACCGCTCCCTCGGCATCGAGCCCCTCTACGACGCCTTCATGACGACCCTGGCGGAGGAGTTCGCCGGCCTGCCGGTGGACCTCACCGAGCAGAACATCCAGGCCCGGGCCCGGGGGGTGCTGCTGATGGCGATCTCCAACAAGAAGGGCCTCCTGGTGCTCACCACCGGCAACAAGAGCGAGGTGGCGGTGGGCTACTGCACCCTCTACGGCGACATGGCGGGGGGCTTCGATGTCCTCAAGGACGTGCCTAAGACCCTGGTATTCGCCCTCAGCCGCTACCGCAACAGCCTCTCCCCGGTGATCCCCGAGTCGGTGATCACCCGCCCGCCCTCCGCCGAACTTGCCCCCGACCAGAAGGATGAGGACAACCTGCCCCCCTACGAGGTGCTCGACCGCATCCTCGAACTCTACATCGAGGAGGATCAGGGTGCCGAGGCCATCGTCGCCGCCGGCTTTGCCCGGGAGGATGTCTACCGGGTGATCCGTCTGGTGGACCTCAACGAATACAAGCGCCGCCAGGCCCCCATCGGGGTGCGCATCACCCGCAGGGGGTTTGGCCGCGACCGGCGTTATCCGGTCACCAACGGCTGGCGGGCGGGGGACTGAGGCTACGTCGGACTGCACGCCGCCGCCGGCGGTTGGCATTTGCCGGGGGAGACACTTATCCTTCCCTGACCAAAGGTCCAGGGGGGCGGTGTCATCAAGGATCCTGATCTGCAAAGTCGCGCATTCCCGGCCCGCTTCCGGGCGCGCTGGTGTCGGTGGCGCGACTGGGTGGATGTGCGCCGCCGGCGTGTCTGGGTGCTGGCCGCCGTGCTGCTCTACACCCTCGCCGGTTTCCTGCTCGTCCCCTGGATCGCCGAGCGCCAGCTGGTCAGCCGCCTGTCGACACTGCTCGATCGGCCGGTGCGCATCGAACGCATCCGCGTCAATCCTTACGCCCTCAGCGTCGAGGCCCGGGGCTTTGCCATCACCGAAAAGGACGGCGCGCCCCTGGTGGGCTTCGACCGCCTGTTCATCGACCTGGAGGTGAAGGGGCTGCTGCGCTGGGCCTGGACCCTCGGCGAAATCACCCTCGAAAATCCCTCCGTCGAACTGATCCGCTTCGCCAACGGCGACAGCAACCTGGGCCGGCTCATCCCCCCCGCCGATCCGGGCGCCGCCCCGGAGGACGATGGCGCCCCGCTGCCGCGCCTCAAGGTGGAGGCGCTGTCCATCACCGGCGGCGCCCTGGGGATTCGCGACGAGACCCTGGCGGAACCCTTCGTCACCCGCCTCGCCCCCATCGACTTTCACCTCGACGGGATCAGCACGTTGCAAGGGGAAGCCGGCAGCCAGCACCTCATGATCCATGGCGAGGGGGGCACCCGCCTGGCGGTGAAGGGCGAGGTGCGGCTCGATCCCCTGGCCCTCCACGGGGCGGTGGAGGCCAGTGGCCCCTATCCGGCGCTGCTCTACCGCTACCTGGGCCAGGGCATCGACGCCCGGCTCGACGGCGGCGAGCTGACCCTCGCCTTCGACTACCGACTGGATGGGGGTGAGCAGGGCATCGGCGCCCGCATCGCCAACCTGGCCCTCGGGCTCGCCGACCTCCGCCTGGTGGACAGCGCCTCCGGGGAGCCCCTGGCGGGGCTTGCCGCCCTCGACCTCGCAGGGCTTTCCCTGGCCTGGCCGGAGAAGACCCTCAGCGGCGCTTCCCTGCGGCTCACCGCGCCCAGCCTCGCGGTGGCGCTGCTCCCCGACGGTAGCCTCAACCTCCAACGGCTGGTGGCGCCCGCCGCCGGGGGGGAACCCGTGGCGGCGACCGAGCCGCCCCCCGCCGGGGAGCCCACTCCGTTGCCCCTGGCGGACTGGCGCCTCGCCCTCGGGGAGCTGGCGGTGAGCGACATGGCGGTGCGCTTCGATGACCGCGGCGTCGACGCCCCCGAGCCCCTCGACCTCAGTGCCATCGCGCTGCGTATCGGCCCGCTTTCCAACCAGCCCGGCGCCCGCTTTCCCTTGAGCGCCAGCGCCCGGGTGGCGGGGCAGGGCAGATTCGCGGCTGAGGGGGAGCTGGGCCTCCTGCCGTACCCCGACGCCGCCATCCGGGTGACCCTCGCAGACCTTCCCCTGACCCTGGCCCAGCCCTATCTCGACCGCTACGCCAACGTGCTGATCGAGGGCGGTGCCCTTCATCTTCAGGCCGCCCTCGCCCACGGCCCCGACGAACCCCTTGCCATCCGGGGGGCGCTCGACATCACCGGGCTGGAGACCCGGGGCAAGCGCCAGAAGCGGCCGCTGCTGGGCTGGCAGCGGGCGCGTATCGACAACATCGAGTACAGCGCCGCCGCCAACAGCCTCGCCGTCTCATCCCTGGCCTTCGACACCCCCTACCTGCGGCTGCGCATCAACGAGGACCAGACCACCAACTTCCAGCGCCTGCTGGTGACGGCCCCTGAAACAGGGCCCGGCGCCGCTGCCGCCGCCCCCGTCGGCACCAGCGCTGGCAGCGGCGAGCCTGCCAAGCCCCTCGCCCTCGGCCTTGGCAAGATCACCGTGGCCAATGGCACCGCCGACTTCACCGACCGCACCCTGCCGATCACCTTCCAGACCACCGTCACCGCCCTCGAGGGGGAGACCTCGGCCCTCGATCTCGCCAGCCGCGAGCCCCTCACCCTGGCCCTCGAAGGCCAGGTGGCGGACTACGGCCTCGCCCGGGTCAAGGGTTCCCTGCTGCCCCGGAATCCGGAGGAAAGCACCCGCCTGGAACTGCTCTTCCGCAATGTGGAGGTGCCGGATCTCAGCCCCTACACCGTGAAGTTCGCCGGCCACGAGATTGCCAGCGGGCGCATGGATCTCGACCTGCGCTACAGCGTCGAGCAGGGCCGCCTCAAGGGCGACAACAATATCGAGCTCAGGGATCTGGAACTCGGCAGGAAGGTGCCCTACGAGGGCGCCCTCGACCTGCCCCTCGGCCTCGCCATCGCCCTGCTCAGGAATCCCGATGGCAGGATCGACATCGACCTGCCGGTGGAAGGGGACATGAACAACCCGGAATTCCGCCTCGGCGGGGTCATACTCAGCGCCATCGGCAACCTCCTCACCCGCGCCGTCACCGCGCCGTTTCGCCTTTTGGGGGCCCTGGTGGGGATCGACTCGGCGCAGTTCGACAGCATCGACTTCGAACCGGGCACGGCGCGCCTCGCGCCTCCGGAGCGGGAGAAGCTGGCCAAGCTCGCCGAGGCCATGGCCCAGCGGCCGCAACTGGCCCTGGAGATTCCGGGGGCCTATGCCGAGGGGCCGGACGGCGCCGCGCTCAGGGAGGCGCGGGTGGATGCCACCCTGGCCGCGGCCTTTGCCGCCAGCGCTGAACCCGGGGACAGCGACAGCGAGCTCCGCGACAAGCAGCGGGCGGCAACGGAGCGCCTGTACAGTGCCCGCTACCCCGATCGCTCCCTGGACGCGCTGCGGGACCAGCACCAGGTACCCCGCGACCCGGCGCAGCCGGAGGGGCGCCAGCGCCTCGACGAAACCGCCTACCTGGCCACCCTGCGCCGGGATCTGGTGGCGGGGGAAACCCTGGGGGAGGCGGATCTGCGCCAGCTGGGTGACGCCCGGGGAACGGCCATCGCCGAGGCCCTGGCGACCGCGGGCATGGACCCCGCCCGCCTGCGCCCGCGGCCTGCCGAGGGGGTGAAGCCCGGCAAGGGGGGCTGGATTCCCCTGGCCCTCGGGGTCGATCGCCTCTGAACCGCCACCGCTGTCCGGCGGCGCCCGCCGCCGGCAGTCATCGATGAGTGCCGCCACGGGATATCGCCATGTTCGACAGGGAACAACTGCTCAAGGTCGCCAACACGCCGATGCCCTTCGGCCGGTACGCCGGGCGAATACTGGTGGATCTGCCGGAGGAGTATCTGCTGTGGTTCTCCGCCAGGGGTTTTCCCCGGGGGGAGCTGGGGGAGTTGCTGGCCCTGGCGCTGCTGATCAGAAGCGAGGGTCTGGAGAGCCTGGTGCGGCCATTGCGGCGCTGAGGCTCGAACTTCAGCGCCGGTGCCAGCGGAAGAGCAGCGCCGCGAGCCCCAGGGCCACCGCCGTCATCGCCGTCAGCCACAGCAGGTGGTGGCCGACCTCCACGAGGCTCGCCCCCTCGATCATCACCGCGCGGAACGCCTTGACGATGTGGGTGAGGGGCAGGAACCCCGACAGGGACTGCATCCAGCCGGGGGCGTCGTCGAGGGTGAACCACACCTCCGACATCAACAGCATGGGCCAGGTGGCGACATTGAGCAGCCCCCCCGCCAGTTCCTCGTTGGCGGTGCGGGAGGCCACCAGCAGCCCCAGGGCGATCATCGCCAGGGCCCCCATCAGGGTGATCAGCAGTAGATTGAGGTAGCTGCCGAGGACGATGAGGTCGAGGAACAGGGCGCAGCCGACGAAGATCAGGCCGTTCACCGTCACCACGATCAGCAGCCGCGACACCATCTGGGCGGCGAGAAACTGCAGCGCCGTCACCGGCGTCGCCTGGAGGCGCTTGAGCACGCCGTTGTGGCGGTAGCGGACAATCACGTAGCCGACCCCGAACAGGGCGCCGAACATCAGGTTCATGCCCAGCACCCCGGGGATCACCCAATCCACGTAGCGAATCTTGCGGCCGCTGATTTCCTCCCGGGCGAAGGCGCCGGTGGTGGCCAGCAGCAGTTGCTCGGCGGCGGCGCTGGCGCTCGATTCGGTGTTGATCCAGTAGCGCAGGCCTCCGTCGCTGCTCAGCAGCAGGTCGAGCTGGTGGTGCTGGGTGCGCTCCAGGGCCCTGTCGAGCTGCGCGAAGGGCACCGCCTTGATGTAGGGCTGGCGGAGGAAGCCGTCGGCGGGGCCGGCGCTGAAATCCCCGTGCAGGCCCACCCGGAACACCGAGGTGTCGGGGTTGGAGAAGGCGAGGGCGCAGGCGACGATCACCAGCAGCGGGAACAGGAATGCCCAGGCCACCGAGCCCTTGTCCCGGTAGTACTCCTTGTTGCGGGCCACGAGGATGGCGAGGAACTGTTTCATGGCGGTCTCGGGTCGGGGTCAGTCGCGCAGCAGGTGGCCGGTGAGTTTGATGAAGAGATCCTCCAGGGTCGGGTTGCGCACCCGCAGGGAGGACAGATCCACATGCTGGATCATCAGCTGTTGCAGGGTTTCCTCCACCGAGGTGGTGATGATCTCCAGCTCCCCATCCCCCTCCACCACCTCGCCGGACAGGCGCCCGCTGTCGAAGCCGTTGCCGGGCCTGGCGATGCACACCCGCTTGTGGGGCAGGTGCTTGTCCAGCAGCCGGCGGGGGGAGCCCTGGTCGATGATGCGGCCGTGGTCCATGATCACCAGCTCATCGCACAGCAGCTCCGCCTCGTCCATGTAGTGGGTGGTGAGCACGATGGTCTTGCCGCGCCCCTTGATGGCACTGATCAGTTCCCAGAAGCGGCGCCGCGACTGGGGGTCGAGGCCGGTGGTGGGTTCGTCGAGAAAGACGATTTCCGGATCGTTGATGAGGGCAAGGGCGAGCAGCAGGCGCTGCTTCTGGCCGCCGGAAAGTTTGTTGGCCTCCCGCTCGCTGAACTCCCCGAGATCGCACCAGCGGATCAGTTCGGTGACCGGGAGCGGTTCGCGGTAGAAGCTGGCGAACAGGGTGAGCACCTCCCGTACGGTGAGGAAATCCTGCAGGGCGGTGGCCTGGAACTGGATGCCGCAGCGCTCGGCGAAGGAGCCGTCCCGGGGCCTGCCCTGGTAGCGGATCTCGCCGCTGGTGGGGGCGGTGATGCCCTCGATGATTTCGATGGTGGTGGTCTTGCCGGCGCCGTTGGGGCCGAGCAGGCCGAAGCAGATCCCCGGGCGGATGGCGAAGCTGACGTCGTCGACGGCCTTGAGGGGCCCGTACTGCTTGCGCAGGTGGCGGACTTCGAGGAGGTATTCCGTGTCGGCCGCCGGGCTCACTGGCGCTTCCGGTCCGGAAAACCGACGCCCCGCAGGTAGCGTTTGACCACGCCGCGGATGGTCTTTTTGCGGGCCTTCTCGTCGGGGATCTCGGCGCGGCCCTGGATGATGGGTTGCGCCAGGCCCTGGATCAAGGAGACGAAATCCATCGCCGCCTCGCGGCTGGTTTCCACCTTGACCCCCATCTCCTTGGCGCACATGGCGAGGTATCCCGCGATCATGCGGTAGGCGTTTTCGAGGGACTGGCTGTGGTAGGTGGCGATATCCGGGTGGCGGTAGAGGGCGATATTCATCACCCGGAACAGGTCCATGCTCCTGGAATCGGTCAGGATGTTGAAGATCAGGTGCCCGAGGTAATCGAAGATCACCCAGGGATCCCGGGAACTGGGCAGGGCGGTGACGCTGAAGCGGTTGGCGAAGATGTCCTCGCCGTGCTCCAGCACCGTGCGGAAGAACTGCTCCTTGTTGCCGAAGCGGTTGTGGATCATCTGCCGGGAGACCCCCGCCTCGCGGGCGATGGCCTGCATGCTGGCGCCCTCGATGCCGTTGACGATGAAGTGGGCGTAGGCCACGTGGTAGACGGTGCGCAGGGTTTCCTCGCTGTCCTCCTGCTTGGGGCGCCCCTTGCCCCGGGTGGCGCGCGGGATGCGAGTGGTCACGCCGGTGTTTTCCGCTGCTGTCTTCGGGGTTTTCAAGGGCGATCGACTCCGTTGGGATGGGTCTTGGGGGTTTGGGCTCGGGGCTGGCGCGGCCAGGCTCGCCGGGAGTATATCGCCCATCCTCAATCCCGTGGAAGATGTCCCTGTTTTTGTTGGGGTTTATTTTGCGGGTGGCGAGGGTGTCGACGCCCGTCCGGGGCACCGGCGGCGCCCATCGCCGCGTTGTGCCGCGCCCGGCAATTATGGTGTTCCCGCCCCCGAATGTAAAAATAAATAAACATTATTGTTAAATTAATGGGCGCTGGTTATGGTGGCCGTCCGGTGTCGAGCCGGGCGGCGACGGGGAGGGCTTTGCGGCGCGAGTGCCAGGCACCCCAGGGACGATTCATAACAATCTTGCACGAGGTGACCAGCATGAATGCAGCCAATCCAGGCAACGGGCGAGCCATCGAGGTGGATTCCTACCAGGTGGTCGACCGCTTTTTCGGCAAACCCTATATCGACCGGGACGAGTGGCGGGAGACTCCCTACCCGCACCGCAACATCCACGGTGGGTTCGCCGATTGCGACACCCGCTTCACCTTCTATTTTCCCCCGGCCAGCGACTACCAGTCGCGGATGTTCCAGCCCATCGAGGGCGCCCACGCCGGCCACGAGGATGCCTTCGATGGCCTGATGGGCCAGATGATCGGCGGCCTGCCGATGATCGCCCGCCTCGGCGGCTACATGGTGGAATCCAACTCCGGCCATATCGGCGACGACATCGACCCCAGGGGGGGCGAGGACCCGACCCTCTACGGCCACCGCGCCAGCGTCGAGACCGCGCGCCTGTCCAAGCATGTGGCGGCCCAGGTGTACGGCGAGGCGCCCGCCTATTCCTACGTGTGGGGCGGCAGCGGCGGCGGGCGGCGCTCGCCCCTGTGCCTCGAGTACGGCCCGGGGGTCTACCAGGGGGCGCTGCCCTTCATGGGGGGCGGTGTGATTGCCGAGCACGGCACCAAGGAGCGCATCCGCACCGAGCAGCCGGTGCACTTCGGCTGCATGTTCAACGTCCAGCGGGTGCTGGGCGCCAAGATCGCCCAGGTGATCGACGCCATGCAGCCCGGTGGCAGCGGCAACCCCTTCATCGGCCTCGACAGCCATCAGCGGGAGGAGCTCAACAACCTCTACCGCCTCGGCTACCCCCGGGGCGATGAGTTCATGATTGCCGTGCCCATGGGCCAGATCTGGCTGTGGACTTCCATCGCCGACATGCTCCAGCGGGAGGACGCGGACTATTTCGAGAACTTCTGGACCAAGCCCGGCTACGTTGGCCACGACAACCCCGAGTACGTGATGGGCGACCTCATCGACGTGACCCTCAAGGTCACCAAGGTGGTCACCGCCGGGGAGCTGCTCACCAGCCCCGAGTACGCCGGCAAGGAGTACGATCGCGCCCGGCCCATGGCGGCCATCATGTCTGCCAAGCACGGCGGCTTCCCCATCGCCATCGAGGTCAAGGGCCTCGACAAGGGCTACCGGCTCGGCGCCGGCGTCAAGATGGTGAGCGGCGCGGCGGCGGGGCGCCAGCTGTACTGCATGAACTTCGGCCACGACGTGCTGTTCTGCGATGGCCACGGTGAGGCCAACCTGCAGCGCTTCACCGGGGTGGAGGTGGGGGACGAGGTGCATATCGACAATCGCGCCTTCCTGGCCTTCTGCTATTCCTACCGCCACCACCTCTCCGACGATCCGTCCTGCGATTTCCTCCGCCTCGACGGCGCCCCCATCTACCCCCAGCACCCGCTGCCCCTGCAGTCGCCCCTGATGGGGGTGGCCTACTCCGGCCAGTACCAGGGCAAGCTGCTGTGGGTACACCACACCCACGACGCCTCCCTGTGGCCGCCCCAGGGGCTGGTCTACAAGCGCGCCGTGGAGCAGGCCCAGGGGCCCCTGGGCGCGGCGGAAAACTTCCAGCTGCGCTGGGTCGAAAACGCCGAGCACGTGCCGCCGCGGTTCCTGCCCTCCGCGCCCAACCGCGCCACCGCCACCTGGCTGATCGACTACATGCCCTATATCGAGCAGAGTCTCGTCGATCTCTGCGACTGGGTGGAAAAGGGCGTCCACCCCGCCCCGACCCGTTTTGAATTCCGGGACGGCCGGGTGTTTCTGCCCCCATCCGCCGGGGAGCGCCTCGGTATCCAGGCGGTGGTTTCGGTTACCGCCAACGGCGCCTCCCGGGCCGAGGTCAAGGCCGGCGAGGAGGTCAGCCTTGCCATGGTGGCCGAGGTGCCCCCCGGCGCCGGCACCGTCATCGCCGTGGAATGGGATTTCGACGGCCAGGGTACCTTCCCCGAGCAGGCCGAGGTGGATGGCACAAAGTCCCGGGTCGCCCTCCAGACCCGTCATACCTACGCCACACCGGGCACCTATTTTGTCACCGCCCGGGTGACATCCCACCGGGAAGGGGACCGCAACGCCGTCGCCCGGCGCATCACCAACGTGGCATCGGCGAGGGTCGTGGTCGGCTGACCCCGTTTGCAGGCGGGAGGCCGGGCCGCCCAGGACGGGCCGCCCGGCCTTTTTGCCTTCCGATCGCGGCTGACTTCAGCAACCAGGGAATCCAAGGATGCACTACCAACCCAAACCCAAGATCGTCACCGGCCGGATGCGCGGTCTGCTTTTGCGACAGCCCGTCGCCGTGCTGCTGGCGGTTGCCATGGCCGCCGCCGCTGCCGGCTATTTTTTGGCGCCGTCACTGGTGGACGGTGCGCCGCCGAGCACTGGGTCCGACACAGGGGCGACGGCCGCCGGTGCCAGCCTCACCGTTACCGTTGCCGCCGCCCGTGAAACCGCCTGGCCCCTTGCAATCGAGGCCTCCGGTGCCATTGCCCCCTGGCAGGAGGCCATCATCGGTTCTCCCCTCGGCGGCCTGCCGGTGGTGAGCCTCGAAGCGGATGTGGGGGACAGGGTCGCCCGCGGCCAGATCCTCGCGCGCCTGGAAAGCGATACCCTGCGGGCCGAGGAGGCGGAGTTGCTGGCCGGGGTCGCCGAGGCCCGGGCCAACTTGGCGGAGGCCGAGGCCAACCGCGATCGGGCTGTCGCCATGGGGCGCACAAAGGCCTTGAGCGAACAGGAAATCCTCCAGGCGCAGACCCGCGCCCGCACCGCCTCCGCCAGGCTC
>Ga0265293_10000833_pt1 | contig 71055 bp, 57 predicted proteins | sample Munlanlewell138R_FD_192505 | JGI IMG/M metagenome (GOLD analysis project Ga0265293, IMG submission 192505) | Leachate microbial communities from a municipal landfill in Southern Ontario, Canada - Leachate well 138R | ecosystem: Engineered > Solid waste > Landfill > Unclassified | place: Canada... | reverse complement strand
CAGCGAGTATATGCATTACTATAACGAGAAGCGGATTCGCTTGGATTTAAAAATGAGCCCCGTACAATACAGACTCAAGTATGAAAACAATTGTGTAAACGCAGTCCAATAAATGGGGTGCATTCCAAATCGCGCAAGAGTTGCGCTCCCACGGATGCAGAACCCATACACAGCTAGGCTAGGCTAGACTAGGGAACCCTACACATGGCTAGGCTAGACCAAGAAACCCTGTGGGAGCGCATCTTATGCGCGATGCGAACTACTAAGCCACACAAGTAGCTCAGGTAGACTCTAAAACTACCGGCTAGGAATTGAGGAGTTAAGCGCAAGCTGTTCCACGGCGTGTAGATCGAGGAGGTTAATGGCGTCTTGGACTTGGTTAAGATAATCAGCGCACTCAGGATAGCGAGCTGACATGCTGTTGTGCCAATTCTCCATATCGCTCAGTGCGCCAGTGCGCGCCATCTGGGCCAACTCCTGACGCCTGTCTAAGGGCGGGATGATCAAATTATCAGCCAGTCTTGTGCTGCTAGCCGACCGCTCCTGCGTCTGGACAGGCATATCGATTCCTTGGGATAAAGGCAGATCAATAGCATCCAACAGCGGCAGTGTTTGCGGTGCTTTCCAGCTAACCACCTGCTCATCAGCCAGCACATTAAAGTCAAAGCTGAATGTAGCACCTTGATTAGGGCTGCTATCTAAACTGAGCTCGCTCCCCATACTTCGCAAAATACTTTGAGCGATATACAAGCCCAGCCCTAGGCCTGCGTTAACATTATTTTCCCCTGCTTCAAGCTGGCCGAACTCTTGGAAGATCTTCGCCTGTTGCGCCGAGTCTATGCCTATACCTGAATCACTGACGCTAAAATGCAATCGCCACTGCGAGTCCAGCTGTGTGGCGATAAGCTGCAAGCGAATTTCACCATTGCGAGTGAATTTCGCCGCATTGGATAACAGGTTAAGCAGCACCTGTCGCAAGCGACGACCATCGAAATAGACAGTCTTAGGGATCTGCTGGGTGACTTCGATGTGGAAGCTATTGTTTTGCTGCCGACTTAAGGCGGTGGCGTGCTGTGCAATTTCACCCAGATAATCGAGCAGCTCTGTTGCTTCTGGCGCTATAGACAAGGGTTTGAGCTCGGCTGAGGCATAACCCAGAATGTCCTCAATCAACGCTAGTTGGTAATCGACGCTGCGGGTAATAGCATTGAGTTTGAGCTGTTGCTGCTCACTGGCATTGCTTTCCAGTAGCTTGGTGTAACCAGCAATGGTGGCCAAAGGTGCGCGCAAGTCATGGCTGATATAACCCACAATCTGTGTTTGCTGGCGGTTTTTTTCATCAGCGTATTGCAGAGCTTCGTTTAATGCTTGGGTTTGCCGCGCGACTTCTTGTGTTAAGCGGATGTTTTCCTCGCGCTGCAATTCAGCAATTTTCTCCAGTGCTTTTCTACGCTGTAGCCCTACATGCGCTATCCAGCCGGCGAATAAAGCTAAATTAATTAGAAATCCGCTGAGCGCCAGAACAGGGTTCATGCGTAACGAACCCATAGATAGGCTGCCAATTGAATTCGGTAGCAGTCCGCTGCTTTCCAAAGCAGTTAAGCTAGCGCGGGCTAGGGAAAAAGCGGCAATAGCCAAAATTAGACCGCGGGTGGGTGCGTTTTGCCGGAGGAATAACACAGCAGTGGCCAGCAATGTCAGGCTAAATAAAGGTCGGTGCAGATTGGATAACCAATACACCTGATACACATCCCCAAAGGCTGATAACACGACCATTCCAGCATAATAAATAGCCCAGCCGATCCATAGTTTGTGCAGACTTATACGAATTTTTTCACTACGCGCAATTTCTAAAATAAAAACCACAAACAACAGCAAGATGAGATTGCTTAACACCAAAGGACTGCGGTAGCTGAGCTCGATGAGGCTGGCTATGAAATCCAGTTTTTCGTAGCCGCGTCTAACTCCCTCTACCAGCAAAGTAAGCCATGACAGCAGACCTAGAATCAAAAAAACTCGACTGCGAGCAAATACAGCTAAGAGTATTGAGGTCCAACCCAGTGCTAATAATCCGCCAAATAGTAAGCCATCCCAGATTGCGTTACGTGCCACGTACTCATTAAACAACTCTTCAGAATACAAATAAGGTGCTAGTTTGTTGGGCGCAACACCCGTGGTGCGGATCAGTACAGTTTTACTTTGACCTGGTGCTAAGTTCACGCCTGCCCAGTGCAAGCGCTCAGCGGTGGGCTCGTTAGTGGCTAAACCGTCTATGGTATGGGCTGCGGGTATCCATTGTTCATTGTCTTGAACGTAAAAGCTTGCCGAGTGAAAAAACGCTCCCGGGTTTAAAATCAAACGTAATGCATAGGTGGTATCGCTTGAATTGGTGAGAGTGGTTTTAGACCACCAAACTGTCGGGGATAACTGTGCTGGATTGTTGAGCTCATTGATAGAGACAAACCCGTCGTCGCCGTCTTGTATTGCAGCGATTTGTTGCGCATCAATGTGTTGCGATTCGTCCTGATAAAACAACGTCTGCTGGTAAAGCTGTTGTTTCCATTGACTGGCTTGACCCACATCGACACTGCTTGCATGCGCTGAAGTCAGAGCGAAGCACAGATATAGCAAAAAACCCCAGACTGGGTTGCGCACTACCATAAAACTTTGGTACCCACGAACACAGCACGTTCTAACCCGGGATTAAATGCAGCCTGTTCAGTGTTTGCTTGGGCGATAAACTCAGTAGAGGCTGCATAGTGTTTATCAGCCAAGTTGCGGGCATTTAAGAAAACAGTAAAGCGGCTGGAAGGGTGCGCGTAACCTAGAGTGAAGTTCACAATCCCATAACCCGACGCTTTTAGCGTATTGGCCTGATCCGCATAGGCAGATGAGGCGAATTCCACATCAGGGCCTAGGTACACACCGGATGGATGCTGATAGAGCGCGTGCACACTGCCAAAATGCTGAGGAATCACCGGCAGGCGATTGTTATTAAAGGTGTCGTCGTTTTTGTGCCGGAATTGATTCAAGGTGTAATTCAGTCCCCAATCTACTGCGCCGCTAAATTGCTCTGCGGACAGCTCACCAGACAGCTGCAACTCCAAACCTGCATGTACGGTTCTGGGGATATTACCGCCCATAGGGTCGCTAGGATTACCGGCTTTAGGAATCTTGAGCAGCTCATTTTTAACTTGACTATAAAACACCGCCGCCTCCCAGTGTATCTGCTCGCCGCCACGGGCACCGACTTCCCAAGTGGTGGCTTTTTGCGCTGCAGTGGTGCCGCGAGTGTTGTAAAACTCGATTAAAGAGGGCGGCTCATAGCTGCGACTAAGATTGGTATACAGCTGGTTGTGCTCATTCACTTGCCACAGCAAGCCCAGCTTTGGGTTCCAGCCGTTGTAGCGCTTGTGATGGTTTACGTCTTTGAAGTGCTGATGAAAAGGCCACGACGGATTTCGCAGGGCAGTAATTTCTCGCTCTCTTGTGGCTGTGACAGCCTGAGCAGCGGCAATTAGCGCAAAACTTGGCGTGAGTGCATAGCTATTTTCTAGGTACAGTTGGGTGGTTTCTGCGGAGGCTTTAATGTCTTCATATTGCTGGGGTGAAAAATCCCGAAACACTCCGCCGGGAAGTATGAAGGGCCCATAGGTCTGGCTATTACTGCTGCCCTGTGCATGGCTAAAACCCCAGGTGAAACTATTATCACGACCGCCCAGTGTGCGGTTTATCTCGCCGCGAACCGACACCCCATGATCCCGTGCGCGATACTCAATGGGTACAAGTGTACCCAGCAGCTCAAAGGTGGTGTCGATATGGTAAGCGCCCAAAGTAATACGATCATCATCGCCGTAGTTAATGCTGTGTTGATACGCCAAACGCAGATGCGGCTTGGTTTTGATGCGGTGTTCAGGCCATCTAGGCGCTGGGTTATTTAGGCTTGCATTACCGTGCAACTGGGAGCGAGTCAGTGGACTGCTGATTTCCTGCCGCATTTCTGCATAATCCATATGCAAGCGTCCGCCGGAGCGTTCACCGAGCATAAAACCAAGGTTTCCGTAAAAACGCGTTAATTTCTGCTCAGCCTGTGGCATTGAACCCTCGGTTTGGTAGCGACTCACAGAAGCAAACGCATCCATGCCATTGTCAAATACCTGCCCAACCCGTGTTTGCACCCGCAGATAATCATTAGAGCCGCCTTCAAGGTGCGTCTCTACCCCCAAATGTGAATAACCGGTGGGCGAGATGATATTTATCGCTCCACCCAAGGTGGCAGCGCCGTAACGTAAAGCATTGGCGCCGCGATAAATTTCCATATAGCGCGCATTAAAAGGATCGGCATAAGCGGGATCAAGGGTGCCATCGCTTTGATTAAGCGGCAAACCGTCACGTAGTAAAACAACGCCGCGCGTACCCAAGGGCGAGGCTAAGCCAGAGCCACGGATCGAAAGTTTCAATGATTGCTGACCTGCCGTTGAGCGGGCATAAACACCGGGCTGGCGCACCAGCACATCGCTTAACCCCAGCACCGCACGACGCTCGTAATCAGCCTCGCTCACCAAGCTGACATGGCCGGGCCAACGTTGCAGCTCTTTTTTTGCTGCATTAATAGATGGGAGCAAAGGTTCTGAGTTAGGGCTAGCAAAAACAGTGATGGTATCTAATCCAGCTACAGCGCCAGCGCTATCATTGGCAAAAACAGGCGTGCACACAGCAAAAGCAGACAGCGTTATAAGCTGTAGCAAAGGATGGCTGTGGTTTTTCAACCTAAGAATCGTTGAGCAAATAAATGTGCTCTTTATATAGGTAAAACTATTTAGGGTCGCTACAGTCATTTTCCGGCTACTAAGTAAGAATGCTAAGGAGCATCTGAATAACGTTACCGAGGACGCTAACACAAGGCGCAACGACCAACGGGAGTAACAGCCAAAGGCTGGCCCGAAGGGCGAGCGCTAGCGAGTCAAAACGTGCGAAAAAGCGCAGTTTACACAGGGTAAATGAGCATTTTATTCGCTTCGCTCCCCTTCGGGCCGTGCTAAAGCACGTTCAATCTAAAGATTGTGAGTACGTTTTTAACGCAGTGGTAGCTACGCAGGTAGTTATTCAGAGGCTTCCTAATGTTTCGGCTGCAATTATGTCTGCTTTAGCCGGCTATATTATTACGGTTTTCTATTAACCCAGCGTACAGTAAATGTGAATAATAAAAGCTTTTCAGATTAATAAAAAACTTATGGCAACGAATAATTACAGCATGCAGCAGGGTTAAGGTTAGCTGCGGCGAGGGATTGAAGGATTAAGCGCGAGCTGTTCCACTGCATGAAGGTCGAGGCGGCTGATGGCGTCTTGGATCTTGCTTAGATATTCAACACAATAGCCGTACTGTGCGAGCATACTGCTGTGCCAATCTTCCATCTCAGTCAGTAAACCATTGCGCGCCATGCTTGCCAGCTCTTGGCGACTAGCTAAAGACGGCATAGATTCTAGCCCCGCATAATTAGCTGGCTGTGCACCCGTCTGGGCAGGTGCATTAAGCTCGTGAGATAAAGGCAGCTCAGTTGTGTCCAGCGGCACAGTCTGAGGTGGCGTCCAGTCGACAACCTGCTCATCAGTCAGCACCTTCAGCCCAAAGCTGAATCTAGCACCCAAATCAGGATTGCTGTCTAAATTCAGTTCAATACCCATTTTCTGCAAAATGCTTTGCGCCATATACAAACCCAGCCCCAAACCTGCATTAACACCCTTGTTGCCTTCTTTGAGTTGGTCAAATCCTTGGGCAATTTTCGCTTGTTGCTCCGGGTTTATACCTATCCCAGAATCACTGACGCTAAAATGCAGTCGCCAATGCGACTCAAACTCAGTGGCGGTTAGCTCCAAATAAATATCACCATTGCGGATGGATTTTGCCGCATTTGATAACAGGTTAAGCAGCACCTGACGCACGCGCAAACAGTCTATATATACAGTTTTAGGGATTCGCTGCGTTACTTTGATATGGAAGTTATTGTTTTGCGACCTACCTAGCGTGGTTGCATATTGAGCAATTTCATCGAGAAAAACAGTTAACGAAATTGCTTCTGATGCCTCATCTATGGGGTTTAACTCTGCCGCTGCATAACCCTGAATATACTCAATCAAATCCAGCTGACATTCAACGCTGCGGGTAATGGCCTGAAGTTTTAATCGATTCTTATCATCGTTATTGATGCTGCGTTTCATCAGCTTGGCGTAGCCGGCGATGGTCGCCAAAGGCGCGCGCAAATCGTGGCTTATATAACTAACAATCTGTGTTTGCTGGCGGTGTTTTAGTTCGGCGTACTGCAACGCCTCGCTTAACGCCTTAGTTTGTCGTGCGACTTCTTCGGTTAGACGTAAATCCTGCTCGCGCACTTTCCTACGCTGCAAGCCCGCATAAATTACCCAGCCAGCGAATAAAGCCAAATTGATAAGAAACCCACCAAATACAAGTGCAGGACTTATCTGCTGCCACTGACTGACTTTACCTGCATCGACACTGGCTGCGCTCGCTGAGGTGAAAGCGAAGCTCAGATACAGTGAGACTACCCAGACAGTATTGCGTGTTAGAACAAAAGTCGCAGGTAAGATATTGTTGAAAAACATAGGTAGCGCTCTCATGATAATAATTAGCACGATAATCAATAAGTGCTTTAGTTACGCAAAACAAAATAGAACTCAGGGGGCTAAAGATGTTTTAGCGTTCTAGCAAAGGTAAATGTCTGTTCAGCAAAGGCTTGATTTCTTTACTTTGACATAATCACAAGCATAATAAAAACACATACAGCGCACTAGGTGTTTTGACTGGGAAGTTTGAGAGCATGTATTAATAAAATAAGGCATACCTTACGCCGTAAAAAATTTGTGGCAGCTCGTTTTGGTTTTTCCAGAGCGACGACAAGAGCAAGCGAACCAGCTAAAATTTTGCAAACTACGGATGGTTAAGCAAATAATCGAGGTTGTTCTGTTTAAAAACATAGCTATTTTCTGGTTAACTTTAAGCGCTAGTTTCTGGATGGTATTTAAGGAGCCTCTGAATAACGTTACCGAGGACGCTAACACAAGGCGCAACGACCAACGGGAGTAACAGCCAAAGGCTGGCCCGAAGGGCGAGCGCTAGCGAGTCAAAACGTACGAAAAAGCGCAGTTTACACATAGTAAATGAGCATTTTATTCGCTTCGCTCCCCCTTCGGGCCGTGCTAAAGCACGTTCAATCTAAAGATTGTGAGTACGTTTTTAACGCGGTGGTAGCTATGCAGGTAGTTATTCAGAGGCTTCTTAAACCAGTTGCGGTTGGCTATGGTGTCACCAGTGTCTAACTGTCTAACGCACAGCAAGTATTGATAACAAAAATAATGTGGGATAAATAACTTATGGGTACAGATAGTTCTAGCATGCAGCAGGAAGCACAGCGGCCTCGTTTATTGCTCATCGATGATAACCCAGAGCAGTTGCGCCTATTGGTAGAAGCATTGCGTAGAAAATCCTACCGAATTAGCGTTGCACTGGATGGATTACAAGGCTACGCCAGAGCGGTATCGATAATCCCGGATTTAATTATTTTAGATGTGCATATGCCACGCATGGACGGCTTTGCTCTATGTCGGCGTTTAAAAGCCAATGAAGCAACTGCTCACATCCCTATTCTCTATTTAAGCTCCGACACCCAAGTGGATAAGCGAATCGCTGGTTTAACCTGTGGCGGTGTTGACTATATTCTTAAACCCTATGAGCCAGAAGAAGTAGTGGCTCGGGTAGAAGTTCACCTCGCTATAGCGGGCAAAGCAGCTGCGCAACATGCTCAAACAGCAAGCGCGCCCACCGGTCCTATGGATGACGATAGCGTATTGGTTCGTGCAGCACAGGAAGAGCTCAAGTTTCACCTGTGTAATACCCCACAACTGGCTGAAATTGCCGCCAAGCTCAGTGTTAACGAGCGAAAACTGTCCCGTGCGTTTCGCAAAATACTGGATATGACCCCCTTTGAATACTTACGCCAGTTGCGTATGCAGGAGGCCTGTCGCCTGCTAACAGAAACCAGTTTTAGTATCGTTGATATTTCTCAGGAAGTAGGCTTTTCCAGCGCTGCCAACTTTTCTACTGCTTTTCGAGAATGTATGAATATGTCGCCGTCTGATTATCGACATGAGCAGCGGACTGGCATGGCAAAGGACACTGAATAGAGAAATAGCACTAACACCTCATAAAAACATGCTGCTCAAATAAGTTTAAAAAATGTGAACTGCTTCTCAGTGAAAGATGCTTGCGGACGCTTTGAAAAATGGAGTTGTCCGTTTGGCAAAAGCCCTTATTTTTTGTGTTGTTATAGTTAACGGTATGAAATAGCAAAAGTAGAGGGGAGTGCTGCAGGTTTTTTAACACAGCCCTGACAGCTCAGGTAATTATTCAGCGCCCCTTAACCCTGTTATAAAAACCCCAAGGTAATAAGAAACACCAAACAATCTAAGGGGATTTACGGGTTACTTTGCTAATAAGCCGCTCATTATGTTTTTGTTGCCGAGCCAGCAGTTCAAGCTACTTGTTTGTGATGCGCAGACTGCTCTCAACGAGCTCTCGTTGAATGCCAGCAAAACTGAATTTGTGCCCCTAAAGGTAAATTGTTATGCAAAATAAAAATATTTCTTCAATGTTTCGCTCCAGATCACGCGCCATAGCGCTCGAGCCGCGCTTACTTTTTGATGGTGCTGGTGGTGTTGCTGTCGCGGATGCATTTGATGACACCTATACCGAGCCCGAACAGAATCAAAATGAAGCGGGGCATGACGATACAGATACCAACGGCATACTTAATGGCGATGAACTGCATGTTCCGGGCGGCTCTAGCCCCTCCACTTTAGTTATTATTGATAGCCGTGTTGAAGGCTTCCAAAACCTATTGGCAGATTTGCCTGCAAACACGGTTGTGCGCGTAGTTGATAGCGAAGAGTCAGGTTTGGCCGCTATCAGTGATGAACTGGCTAAAGGCAGAAACTTTGAAGCGGTGCATATTTTCAGTCACGGCACTCCCGGCAGTTTCACATTGGGCAGCGATCAGGTTGATAGCAGCACCCTAGCCAGCCAAGCAGAACAGCTAAGCAGTTGGTCCAACAGTCTCACCGAAGAAGCCGATATTTTGCTCTACGGTTGTGATGTAGCGCAGGGCGAAGCCGGTCAGGCTTTTATTAGTGAACTGGCCCATCTCACTGGCGCAGATATCGCTGCCTCTACCAATGCCACCGGCGCTGCAGATAAAGGCGGTGACTGGGTGTTAGAAAGCAATACTGGTTCTATTGAGGCTGAAGTGTTTGAGTTTGGTGCTTATGGGGAGTTGTTGGGTACTGAGCCAAAGCCAACTGTGAGCATGGACGTTCCAGAAGGCAATGAAGTACTTATTGGTGGTAAGTTTGATTTCACGTTATCGTTTGAAAACCAAGGTGCGGATGGTTTTGGTCCTTATGTCGACCTCTACCTACCTAAAGGCGCTGATGGTGATGATGGTATTGATGTAGCAGCTAGTGGAGCGATTACTTACTTAGGTGAGTCCGTTAATTACCAAATTATTACGCTAAATAGCAGTGGTAAGGCTGTTCATCCTTATGCGACGGGTGCCGATGGTGCAGCGCTTCAGCTATCAGGAGATGCTGGTCAAAAAGTGGTTGTTATTGAACTCCCCTTTGGTAGTTTTACCAGTGGTCAGCCGACTGCGGAGCTACAAGTCTCTGCCACAGTTTCAAACAAAGCGGACTTAGGGACTGCTTTGACTATCAAAGCGCAATCAGGTTTTCGTTACGGTAATAATGCCTTGGGTAATGGCGGTAGCGTTATTGATGATGTAAGTAATGTGGAAACAACTATAACGCCAACACTGGTTGATTACAGTTACACCTTTAGTGGCCCCGAAGGTGAGACAGCTACTGGACCTAACTTCCCGCGTGAGATGACTACTCATATTAAGGTTGCACCGGGACAAACGCTTACTGGTTATGAGCTCAAAATTGGTGTGCCAAATAACGCTATCGTTACCCATATAGATGGTGTTGCTTTAGGAACTCCTGTTACCGGAAGCGATGTTACTAAAGCTCTAGGTGATATTACGGGCGATAAAGACGTTGTTCTTAAGTATTACATCCCAGATGTGCTGGACGCGAATAGCGGCGGTGCATCAACTTCCGAGTTCCAAGTGTCTGGTACAGGCCACTGGATACCCGTGGACACTCGTGATGCTCAGGGAGACCAAAGCTATGATCCTGAAGGTGTTGAGTACTCACATGCCATTAAGTCTTTGGCCGTACAGAAAACAGTTACCGGCACCCATAAACCAGGCGGTACATTGAACTATACGTTGGATTTCCAAGTGTCCGACTATTTTCAATTCAAAGATGTGGTGATCACTGATGTCATTGATGATGGTCATACTTTAGCAGATCCAGTCCTGACAATTACCTACCAAGGTGAAGAGTACACTGTCTCTCTAGTAGGATACTTCTCATCCGCTATCAGCGCAGAACATGACATCACCCGTACTTATAACGTTTCTGCAGCGCTAATAGCTGCTAGAGATTTATTACCTGAGGGGCTGCAAGCCGGAATTCTTACTGGTGGTAAATTTGGTGCTAACAACTCCAGCGGAACCTTTGGCCGTATCGAATACACCGCAACCATCAACGATAAATTTGTTTCTGCACCAGCAAGCCCGACAAATGATATTAAGCATGGCGACACCCTAAAAACCAACGCCACTATTAGCGGCAATGTTGTCAAAGTTGGCGGTGAGGCTGGCTCAGAAGTTACAGATGCTACCAATACAGAAGTAGCTATCGTTACCGGCGGTATGAAATTGGATGTGGTTAAAGTTAACGGAACAGATGTGCCCGCGAATGGTATCAAGCCCGGCGATACTGTGACTTACGAGCTCACTTATGATTTAAGTAACGGTGACTTCGCTGATCTAAAACTAGATGCATTCCTTCCCAAGCCTGTATTCGATGTTAGCGGTGTCTGGACGCAAGATACTCAAGGGTCAGTTGATCCTGCAGCGGGACACTGGAAACTCATGGATACGAGTGTCCTACCAACAGGTGGCGAAGTGCAATTGGATATTGATGCCAACAGTAATGGCATGAAGTTTAGCTTGGGCAACAGAACTGATACGGATAACAAGCCAGGCCAGATCGTTATTCGTTTCACCGTAACAGTAGCGGATGATCCCTTTGTTGATGGGCTGTTTTTGACAGCGCAGGCTCAAGGTCAGGACAATAACACACCAGGGGATGCAAACTCCCACCAAGCGATCAAGAAGATCCAGCTCAACGAGCCTGTGTTAGAGATCAAGCATGGAATTGTTTCCACAACTGGCAGTGGGGTTATTAGCGGTACTACCGGCACTTGGCAGAATCCAGGAGAAAGTGATCAGCCTTTCACGGGGACAGTGACAAGTATTGATGGTATTAATGGCAATATCACTAAGATTGATGCTGGTGACAAGGTCACTTTTGCTGCAGGTATCATCAACAAGGGTGGCTCGGCAGCCTATGACATTGCTACAAGCACATTCACTGTGGCGGATGGTTTTAAACTCATTCAACAGGATGGTAGCGACGCCGCAAATTTATCCGAAGCCAACCTCAAAGTGTATAAAGGTGATGGTGCGCTTTTAATTAAAAATACTCATTATACTGTCTCCGGTGCGGGTGTAATTACACTAACCAATACCGGTCCAGACCTTGCGGTTGGTCGTAATGGAACAACTACGGTCAATAATGGTAGCAATATTTTAATCATTACCTACGATGCCGTCGCACTCACTACTATCGCAGCAGGTAAGGCTACTACTTCGAGCTTCTCGGTAGAAACGTATGCGGGTAAAGAGAATGGGAAAGACTTCTTACTAGGCGAAGCAAAAATCACTGACACCGCCACGGCAGCGGTATCTGAGCCTAGCGTCAAGATTGTCTTTAAAGATGGCTCGATCGACAACACCGACTCCAGCTCAGCTAGCACCACAGGTGCCGATATGGTGATTGGCGAAACGATGATCTACGACATCGTCGTTACCCTGCCAGAAGGCACGACCCATGATCTCAACGTTAAAGCGCTAGTGCCAGATGGCATGAGGCTCGATACCAGCTATAACGGTGGTACAGGTTATGAGGTTATTACAACTAAGGGGACTGATGCTAATCAAAGCGATGCGCTCCAAGGTAACTTCGCTGGCGGTGCTCTCGGTGTACCTACAGTGACGGGTATGACTGGTGCTCTGAGCGCAGATCCGGTTTTCGAATTCGGCAATGTGACAGTTACTGATGACAATACTACGACTAATAATAGTTTCGTCATACGCGTCAAACTAATAGTAGCAAATACCAACAGTAGCGGAAGTGGTGCTGCTAACAACCAAGACGGCCAGACACGCATACCTAGCACGAGTTTAACTTACGATAAGGGTGGTAATACTACTGGCGCAGATAATGATAAGAACATTGCAGCCGTCGGTAATAACTCTACTATCACTATTCGTGAGCCTAAGCTAACAATTGAAAAAACCGTTGATACAAATGTTGATGATGCAGGTGTGCAGTCTGGCAAAGTCGATGCCGGCGACACCATTGAGTACACCATTACTATTAAGCATGCTGCCAACTCTTACGATGCTTATGACCTGACCTTCGATGATACTTTTGACAGTGTTCTGGGCATGAATACGAGCGCTAACTGGAGTGTGATGCAGGGCACTACAGACATATCCGGCCAGTTCGAATGGGTAACAGTTGACGGCAAGGATAAGCTGCAAACCAAAGCTAATGCCAACGTTGATCTAGCAAAAACTGACACCATAATCATTAAAGCTCAAGGTACAACCAAGGCAAGTGTTGCCGCTAAAGCCACGTTCGACAGTGATGCAACCGTTAGATGGAGCAGTATCGATAGCACTGACGCTTCAGTGCGTGATGCTAACGAGCGTGATGGTTCAGGTGGTGTGGGCATCGACGCTACTGTGTTGAATAACTATGCCGCCAAAGATGGTGCTCCAGTAGAAGTGAATGCCTCGTACACCCTGAGTCGTGTGGGTGGCTTGGAAGATACACTTGCTCCTGAGGATACCAAAGATGGTGCGCAAAACGTTGCGGTTGGTGAAATCGTCCGTTTCCGCGTTGTTATGCAAATGCCAGAGGGCGAGATTCCTGAACTAAGCATGATACCGCAGCTTGGATCAGGCTACGAGTTACTAAGTGGTGGTGCTACTTGGGCGCTGGTAGGGCGTACCGGCGGGATTTTTAATGTCAGTGGCGAACATGTAGTAGTGAGTTCAGATGTACCAGGTAATATCGAAAACACGTTAAACAGCACAAACACACAAGATGCAGCTAATCGCCCCGGTGGTGCGGCTACCTTAGCCGACGGTAAGTTTACCCTAGGTACAATTAAAAACACTGATACCGATAACAGCAAAGCAGAATATATTGTTCTTGAATTTAACGCGATTGTTAAAAATGATGCTGCAAACACCGCCGGCACAGCGCTGAACAGCAAGGTTGAAATCCACACCGGAACGACCAAGCTGGGTGAAAGTAACACCACCATAGATACAGTGGTGGAGCCACAGATTAGTGCAGTAGTTAAAAATGTGGTGGATATTGCGCCGGGCGCACAAAGCGGTGATCCGCACCAGATAACCGTCAGCAACACTTTCACTACCGGTAGCACCAATGCGGCACCAGCCTATGATGTGAAACTGGTAGAACAATTCCCAAGTGGCAGTGAATACACAATCACGAGCGTGAAAATTGGTGGTACCAGCTATACAGTGGATGCTTTACCAGTTGGTGTAACCGCAGTTGTTACTGGTACAGATTCTGGTATCGAACTTAACTTCGAAAAACTAGAGCCAGGTACTGCTGTTGAAGTGTTATACACAGTCAAGGTCCCGACCACAGCAGAGCAAGCTGGTAATACAGATACAAATGCAACCTTAACCTGGAGCAGTCTGCCGGGAGATGAAACCTCAGCTAACTTAAAATTTGCCGGTGCGGCGGGTGGTATTGATGGCACCGTAACCGGAGAGCGTATCGGTACTGAAACTGTTGATGCTAACAATTACCTGCGTACTGATCCTGCTGGTTACGGAACCATCAGTGGCACGCTGTGGGACGATACTAAAAACCGTGATGGCAGCATTGATACTGGTGAGGCGCGTCTAAGTGGTGTAACCGTTACTCTAAAGTGGACTAATCCAGCCGGAGCTGAACGTACTCTAACCACCACAACCGATGCGAACGGTAAATATAGCTTTGGCGCTCTGCCATTGGGTGACTACACCATTACCGCACCAGGTGATCTGACTGTTACCGTTGATGGTGATGAGGATAGGCTTAAGCCTCGCTTTGATGCGGACGGATCGGCTAACGGACTCGGTACCATTGAAGTCACTTTAAGCGAAGGCGCGGCACAAGCTGAACAGAATATTGGTTACCTACAAGAAAACGATGCCCCTACGGTTATCTTTACCAACACAGCTGAGCGAGAGTTTACTGAAGGTGTTAATACCTCAGGAGATACTAGCGTTCTCGGCACCGCAGTTAATATGGGCGCAGTCACTATTGCCGATCTAGAGCTAGAGCGTGGGCTGGATAATTACAACGATACCACGCTAATTGTTGGTCGTAACAACGCAGCTAATAATGGATTCGCAGGTAATCCAGACGATGTGCTGGCCTTTGATGGCACTAAAGTCACGGTATCTGGGGCTAATATCCAAGTTAATAATATTACAGTTGCGACCTTTACCAATGTTGGTGGCTTGTTGACTATTACCTTCAACAGCGCTGCAGACGCTGCCAAGGTTAATACGGTTGCCAGCGCCATCACCTATGCCAATAGCTCACAACACCCAGGCGTAGCCCATGGCACGAGCTACAACATCAACCTGCGCTATAGCTTTAACGATGCCAACGATGATGATAAACAAGGTTACGGCGGAGCGCTAACCGGTGACGCCACAGTTGGCGTAAAAATCATCGTGCAGAATGACCCACCAGTGGCAAATGATGATCCTAACGGCCTTTTGAATACTCATGAACAACCTATCACTGGTAATGTGATTACGGGTGTGCATAAAAATGGATCTGGAGTTGAATCAACCAATGGTACAGACACCGACCCAGACAACCCGGGTGACTTAAGAATCACCGGCATCTTAAAAGGTGAGACCGGCACCCCTGAAGCAGTGGGTGCAGGCGCAACTATTATTGCAGGTCAGTACGGCACCCTCACCATTAACAGTGATGGTAGCTATAGCTACGTGCTAGACCAAAACAACTCCGACGTCTATGGGCTAGCCAAAAACGCTACACTAAACGAAGAATTCACTTACACCCTAAGTGACGGTGACAAAACAGATACCGCTAAGCTGGTTATTACCGTAACGGGTGATACGCCGCTAGAGTTAGGTGTTGAGTTTGAAGACCATAATGGGACTACAGACGGTCACGCAACAGTATATGAGTCTGGCTTATCAACTGGCAGTGAGAAGGGTTCAAATAAACACATTCACAAAAATGGCAAAATCACGGTCACTTCGCCCACAGGCTTGCAAACACTGGAAGTAGGAAATGTGACGTTTACTCCAGAGCAGATTAAAAATGCTTCCCAAGCTAATCCTTTAATCGTCACAACACCTCTTGGTACCCTAACTATTACCGGTGCAACAATAAAAGGTGATCCAGATGCGCCAAAATCAGTAGTGCTAACTTATACCTATAAGTTGGATAAGGCGGCAAATAATACCCAAGAGACTGATGAGCAAGGGTTAACCGACGAGATTGAGCTAGTTGTAAAAGATGTAGGTGATAATACTGCGTCAAGCAAGTTAAAAGTCTACATCGTTGACGATGTACCAACAGCCAAAAATGATGTGAATGAGATTTTGGTAGCAACAGGAACGGTCACGGGTAATGTTTACAGTAATGACATTATTGGTGCTGATGGTCCTGCGACTAGCGGCCCCGTCACGCCTGTTGTTGGCCACGAATTAACATACGGAAAGCTAACGCTAAATGCTGATGGCAGTTACACCTATGTGGTTAACCCAAACCATGCCGATGTAATAGCACTGTCTGGCAATGCTACGCTAACGGACACCTATACTTACACCATTACCGACGCCGATGGTGATGTTTCAACAGCAACCTTGACGGTTACTATCAAGGACAACACCCCCCCAGAAGCCAATAACGACTTCGCTGAAACCGACGAGGACACCCCCGTCTCCGGCAATTTGTTAACCAATGACAAAGATCCCGACGGTGACCCCATCACAGTGACTGAAATCACTGTGGGCGGAACCACCACTAAAGTCCCGACCGATGGCAGTAACATCACCATCACCGTACCGGGTAAGGGCAGTATCACGGTTAATAAAAACGGTGGTTATACCTTCACGCCAAATCCGGGTGTGATTGGCAAGATCCCAGATATTGGCTACAAAATCACCGACGGTAATGGTGGGGACGACACGGCCAAACTGAGCATTAACGTGAAACCGGGCAATCCGCCGGTAGCGCCGCCAGTGACCAATGTACCGAACGATGGTAACTATTCGCCACTGGGTGGCACACCAGAAATAACGCGGATGAAAGGTTTAACTGACTCAGCCGTGATTACTGACCCAAGCGTGTTCTACGAAGGCGAGCGTCATGATGATGTGCGTCGTCTGCCCATCCCGTTACAGCCCATTGTGTATGTAAACAATGAGGTGGCGATGTCGCAACAAGAACGACAAACGGATGATATGCGCGCCGATTCTTCGCCAGCACACATCCAGCCTTTTGCCGGACAAAGCATCAGCTTGGCGATGGGTTTAGGTCAGGACCGTAACCTGTTTGTCAGTCATGCAGTGCGCGATACGCAGCGAACAGCAGCGGGCTTGGACAGTCGTGTAACAGGGCGTTTATCCCGTGTGGACTTAAGTGCTGATGACATGCTGGCCTCCAATGATTTGCGCAGTATGCAGTTTGCTCAAGTTGATGCGGATGAAGCAGAGAAAGCCAAGCAGAAGCGACAGCAAGCAGCACAGGTTGAAGAGAACGAAGGGCGTGAAGATGAAGTAGCACTGCAGGAGTTTGATGCAGATGATGCTGATATTTTTGCCGAGCAGCAAAGTGTTATGCCTGTGGCAGCGTCCTTTACTGAACAGTTGCGTGGTACCAGCAAACACTTGCCGTTTGCAGCACGTGAAAAAAACTTTTTGATTTAATAATGAGAAGAAAATGAACCAAGAATCAACCTTTCGTTTAAAACTTAAAGGCCTACCGGCACTGGTGACTTTGGCTTTGCCGTTATTCTTAGTGGGCTGTGGTGCTGTTGCCCCTAAGCCTTATACAGCCGATGAGTTGGAGGAGCGGATTGGCCAAGACCGCAAGCAAATGTTCGCTGAGCAAGAGCCCATTACTGCGCCAATTAGCTTTCATGAAGCCACAGCGCGTGCGCTCAAGTACAACCTCGACTACCGTTTGAAGTTGATGGAAGGCGCGCTGAGTCAGGATTTGCACGATGTATCCAAGCACGAAATGCTGCCACGTCTGGTGGCAGGTGCTGGCTACGCGTGGCGTAATAATGATTCAGGCGGTACATCCATTGGTATTGAAGACCGTCAAGAAAGCTTGCGTGCCTCAACCAGCCAAGAGCGTGAGCGTTACATGAGTAACCTGACGTTTTCCTGGAATGCGCTTGATTTTGGTGTGTCTTATTACCGCGCGCAGCAGAAGGCCGATCAGGTGCTGATGGCTGACGAGCGTCGCCGTAAAGTGGCGCAGACCGTTATTCAGGATGTGCGTAACAGTTATTGGCGTGCGCTGGGTGCGCAGCGTTTAGTTGAGCAAGTAGATGATTTGCTAGATCGCTCACAGCGCGCGTTAGTGAAAGCTAAGCAGGTTGAAGAGCAAGGTTTAATGCCGCAAGTGCAGGTGCTGTCTTATCAGCGCGCCTTGTTGGATGCGGTGAGTATGCTCACATTGCGTCGTCAGGATCTGGAGTTAGCCAAGGCTGAGCTTGCAGCGTTGATGTCATTACCGCCCGGCACCCAGTTCACGCTAGCCAACGAAGACGAATTAGCACTGCCAGCTGTACCGACCAATATGGAAGAGCTTGAGCTAATTGCGCTGCAAAACCGTCCAGAAATTATGGAAGAGTGGTACCGCAAGCGTGTGACTGCCAATGACATCAAGGCGGCTAAGTTATTATTGTGGCCCAACATTAATGCGGAAGCTGGCTTGCAGTATGATTCCAACAAGTACAACTACAACAGTAACTGGACGGATGTTGGTTTGCGCCTGTCGTGGAACGTGCTTAAGCTGACCCAGTACCCGTCTTTAAATCGTGCGCACAAGTCACAAAATATTACTGATGACATGCGTCGTATGTCGCTGTCGATGGCGGTGTTGACTCAGGTGCATGTGGGTGTGCAGAGATATTACTTGGCACTGGAAGAGTTAAAATTTGCTGAGGAAAGTCAGCGTGTAGACGAGAGCTTGTTGAAGTATGCGCGCTCGGCGGCAGAATCGAAGTTTGACTCTGAGCTGGAAGTGATTCGCGCCGAAGCGCGTGAACTGTTGACCCGTTACCAGCGTTATGTGGCTTATTCCAACGCGCAAGCGGCTTGGGGTCGTGTGTATAACTCAGTCGGTTTAGATGTGTTGCCGCAAGCGGTTGGCGATCATGATCTCACTACGCTCGCTGATGCTATCAGCGTCACCATGGAACAATGGCAGGAAGAAACCTTTGTTAGCGAAACTGAATAATCCTGTGCTGTTAGCTCAGCACTCCGTACTGCGCCAAGTTTTGCTTGGCGCTTTTCTGTTGTTTACTGCCAATTTTACGTGGGCTGAAGAAACGCCTGCCAGTGAGCTAAATCAGGTTGTGGATGAAGCAAGTTGGCAGCCAGAAATACACATGCCTGCAGCGCAACTGTCTGATCCTAATGCCATTCGTATTCTGTTAAGCCCGCAACTGGAAACAGTGCTGGTGTCGCAGATGATGGGGCATATCTCGGAGCTGGATGCCAGCTTGGGTGCCGAGGTTAAAAAGGGACAAACGCTAATTGCCTTTGATTGTGCAGAAGCCAATGCGCGTATGCGTATTGCTCAGGCTGAGCGTGATTCGGCCAAAGAAAATATGGCGGTGAAAAATAATTTACTTCGCTTAGATGCAGCCGGTGCGTTTGAAGTGGCGATTGCGCGTGCTGAATTGCGTCGTGCTGATTCCACAGTTGAGCTAAACCGCGCGCAAATGCAGCACTGTAAGGTACAAGCACCCTTTGCAGGACGCGTAGTGAAAGTGCATGTGAAACCCTTTCAAGGCGTTAATTCTGGCGAAACCCTGTTAGAGCTGGTTAGCAGTGGACCATTAAAAATCCGCTTGAACGTACCTTCAACACTGTTGCGTGATGTGCAGTTGGGTAGTCCTTTTACCGTAGATATCAACGAAACAGGCCGCAGTTATGCAGCTAAAATTACCGCCATTAATGCCCGAATTGATGCGGTATCGCATAGTGTGGAAATGGAAGGACACTTGGACGAAGTAATCGCTGAGTTACTACCGGGTATGAGCGGTGTTGCACGTTTTTCTCAAGCTGTAACAGAGTAGCTGTAAAACATGGCTAAGTCTGAAGCTGCAAACCTGTTGTTTGAGTTAGAAGCGCGAGCACGTGCGGCAACTAATTTGGCTGAGCTGTGCTTTTCAATTGCCAATGACAGCCATGGCTTGCTGCCATTTCGCCAAGCCATGGTGTTTTCTGGTAATGGCCGTGATAGCCGTTTGCACACCGTATCTGGTCTGACCAAGCTGTCGGAAGACAGTCCTTATTTGTTGTGGCTCAAACGTATCTGGCCGCGCCTGCAGGAGTATTGCCAGCAAGCGCCGGCTTGGTTGACGCCACAAGTTTTAGTTGATGAACCCGCAGAGTTGCATGAAGGCTGGCAGGAATGGTGGCCTGAAGGTCTGTATGCTTTGCCGATTAAACGCCGCGATGGTGAAGTGCTTGGCTGGGTCTGTTTTTTACTGGATAAACAGCCCACAGAAACCCAGCACCGAGCCATGGTGCATATGCTGCAAAGCTGGGGTTATGCTTGGGAAATGCTTGCCGGCAAACCACGCCGCGGATTGCGCAAGCGCTGGCAAGGATTGAGTAAAACTCGTCGCCGGGTGTTGATTGTCGCGCTAGGTATTGTGCCTTTTATTCCCGTGCGTCAAAGCTATTTAGCCCCCGCAGAAGTGATTGCTATGGATGCTGCTGTGGTGGCTGCGCCTATGGACGGCGTGATTAAAAGTTTAGCGGTGCGTCCTAATCAGCCGGTAAAAATTGGTGATGTGCTGTTCGTGCTGGATGATACGGTGCTACGTAATCGTCAAGCGGTCTTAAGCAAGTCGGTTGCGGTGGCCGATGCCGAGCTGATGGCCAACACACAAAGAGCCTTTGATGATATGCGTAGTAAGGGCGAACTGACCATGCTGGCAGGGCGTGCCCAAGAGCGCCGTGCAGAGCTGGCCTCGGTGCAAGAGCAGTTAAGTCGCACAGTAATTCGCGCCAGTCATGAAGGGATTGCGGTGTTTGCCGATCCTGATGATTGGTTGGGTCGTCCGGTGAGTACGGGGGAGCGCATTATGCAGGTAGCTAATCCAAGCAAACCGGGGGTGTTGATTGAAGTTCCGGTAGCGGATGCGATGGTTTTGCACGAAGGTGCGCCGGTTAAATTGTTTTTAACGGTGCGGCCCTTATCGCCTTTGCGCGCTTCTGTGGTGCAAAGCAGCTATCAAGCCTATTTGTCGGACGAGCGTATAGCGAGTTATCGCTTGCGCGCTGAATTTACTGAACTAACACAGGATGCACGAATTGGTCTGCGCGGTACGGCCAAGGTGTATGGCAATTGGACGGTGTTAGGCTATTACCTGATGCGTCGCCCGTTAGCCAGTCTGCGTGAGTTGACAGGTTGGTAATATGCAGCAAGCGCTAGAGCTGAACGCACTGCGCGAAGATTTGCGCCTGTATGAGTCTGGCTCTGACTCGGAAGGTGCGCCTATCTGGGCTATTCAAGACCCAGTAACCAACCGTTTTTATCGTATTGGCTGGCTGGAATATGAGTGCTTACTGCGCTGGCCGAATGAACCGCAACAGATTGCCGATGAAATTAATGCCACTACGCCGCTGCGCGTGGATGCAGAGCAAGTGGCTGATTTCGCCCAGTTTCTAGAAATGCACCAGTTAATTCGGCCTACACAACGCACGCGTGAGCGCATGCTCAAACAAGCTCATGAGCCGGGCTGGCGCCACTGGAAATGGTGGCTGCAAAATTATTTGTTTGTCCGTGTGCCTATTTTGCGCCCGCAACGTTGGTTGCAAGCGGCTATGCCGTTGGTGTCGCCGTTGTTCACCTTTTGGGCGTTTGCTCTGGTTGTGATGGCCAGTTGTTTAGGTATCGTTTTGGTGGCGCGACAGTGGGATACCTTTACCCATGCCGTGACCGATATGCTCACTCCCGCAGGCATGCTGGGCTTTGTGATTGCATTGATTGTCTCGAAAACCCTGCACGAACTAGGGCATGCCTTTGTGGCCACCCGTTATGGTGTGCGCGTGGCGCATATGGGCGTGGCGTTTTTGGTGATGTGGCCGATGTTGTATACCGATACCGGTGAGTCATGGCGGCTCAAATCACACCGGCAACGCTTAGCAATCTCGGCTGCAGGCGTTACCACTGAGCTGGCGCTAGCGGGTTTGGCCACGCTGGCTTGGGCATTGCTGGATGATGGCACGCTGCGCCAAGCGATGCTGTATTTGGCGACCACGGGCTGGGTTTTGTCGCTGGCGCTTAACGTCAGTCCGTTTATGCGTTTTGATGGTTATTTTATACTGTCGGATATACTTGATTTCCCCAACTTGCACGAACGTGCTGGCGCTGCGGCGAGGGTGTGGGTCAGACGTGCGCTGCTGGGCTTTGAAGATGCGTATTTAGAGGAGTACAGCACCCGACAACGGCGCGCGCTGGTGGCATTTGCGCTGGTTACTTGGTTGTATCGTTTTATTGTGTTCTTAGGTATTGCCGTGATGGTGTACCTGTTGTTCTTCAAACTGCTGGGTATTTTTTTGATGGTGGTTGAAGTGATTTGGTTTATTGGTCGTCCGATTTGGTCCGAGGTGAGCGTGTGGCTTAAACGTCGTCAGGAAATAAAACCGTCACGTCGGTTTATGTTGCTGGCATTTTTTGCCGGTTTGTTGCTGCTGTTAACTATTCCTTGGAAAGTTGAAGTTCAGGGGGTAGGTGTTGCGCATCCGCAGCGAGTACAAACTGTGTATGCGCCTTTCCCAGCGCAGATGCAAAGTCTGCATGCCAGTGGCGCAATCGAGCAGGGCGCAGTGTTGGTTTCATTTACCGAGCCGGAGTTATTTGCCCGTAGCAGCCGTAGTGACGCAACGCTCTATGCTTTGAATAAGCGCCTAGACGGATTGATGGCCGAAGCTGAAGGCAGTGATGCACGGTTAAGTATCAGAAGCCGCATGCAAGAGCAGTTAACTGAGCTGGCCTCTATTGAAGAGGAGCGTGGACGCTTAGCGATTATCGCCAATTTCCCCGGTTTGTGGCTGGATGTGGATCCCTATTTATCGGCTGGCGCATGGGTAAACAGCCGTGAACCCGTGGGTGTTTTAGTGGATCCGCAAAGCTGGGTGATTGATGCCTATGTGGAGCAGCGTGTAGTCGAGCGCCTAGAAGTTGGTAGGCCGGCACGTTTTTATATTGATAATCAAATGGGTTATGTCAGCGCGGTGGTGGACAGTATTGATTCAACTCAATCCCGCTATTTGCCTTTTAATATGTTGGCTACTCGGCATGGCGGTAGTATTGCGGTGGTCGAGGCTGAAGAGCAAACCAAACCCAGCGAGGCGTTGTACCGCGTGCGTTTGCGACTCAATGAGCCGTTGCCCGTATTGCAAGAGCAGCGCGGCCGCGTGTATATCGAAGGCGCGCGCCGCAGCATGCTAGTAGAGGCGGGCAAAAGCTTAATGGCGATACTTATCCGAGAGAGTGGCTTTTAAGCAGTCGCCAATCGCCGAACTTCAGCCTGATATGCCAGCTTAAAAACCCGGTAGCTGCTGTTTAAGCAAACCCACTAATCCAGCCATGGAACTGGCGTCGTCAGTTTGTACCTTGAGGGTTTGCAGTTGTTCTTCGGCATTCAGCGGCTCTCGGTTAGCTTGTTGGGCGGCAATGACCTCAGCAGTGGCGTCAGAAGGATCCTGTCCCGCTTGTTGACGTTCGTTGAGCCACTGCTGCACCACTGCTTCTGGTGCGTGACAATCCAAGATAAGAAAAGGAACGCCGCACGCTTGCGCCACGTCACCGGCTTGCTGACGTGAGTCGGCGCGTAAATAGGTTGCGTCCAACACCACGGCGTAGCCGGACTGTAAGGCAAGCGTGGCGAGTTCATGGATATGCTGATAGGTTGCTGCGCTGGCGCTGGCATTGTAAATACCTTCGCCGACAGCATTGCCCTGTGCGGTATCCTGTTCGCCAAATAAACGCTTGCGCTCATAATCAGAACGAATTCGTACGGCGCCTAAAGATTCAACCAGTTGCATGGCGACAGTACTTTTGCCAATGGCTGAGGTGCCATGGGTGATGGCAAGAAAGCGCGTTGGAATGGCGCAGTAGCTTTCAGCCAAATTGGCGTAGCTGCGATACTGTTGCAAAATCGCTGCTTGTGCCGCTGGATCTTGCTCTTGTCCGAGACGGAACAGATTGACTTTGCCGCGCACCATGGCGCGGTAGGCTTTATAGAAATTAAGCAGCGGCAAGGCTTGGTACTGATTGGTTTGCTCAAGCCAAGCATTGATAAAGCGGTTGGCTAAGCTGTGTAAACCGCGGTCCTCTAAGTCCATGGCTAGAAAAGCAGCGTCTGAAACCACATCGATCAAACGAAACGGCTCGTTAAACTCAATACAGTCAAACAAAGTGACCTGACCGTCCAGTACGGTGGCGTTACCTAGGTGAATATCGCCGTGGCACTCGCGGATGGAACCATTATGGCTGCGTTGCTCTAATAGGGGGAGCAAGCGCGCGAAGCTATCCTCTGCCCAAGCCTCTAGTGCATCAAGTTGCTGCAAATCTTTACTGTCATTGAGCATGGCGCGGATTTGCTCGAAGTTCTGCCTTACCGGTGCCATGATAGCTTGCGGCTCAGTCAGCGGGTGTGAAGCTGAAACTTGAGGCGCTTGTAAATGAAATTGGGAAATTTGTTGGGCTAACGCATCAATATGTCCGGCGTTAAGATCGCCGTTTTTTTGCATTTCACTGAGCAGTTGGCTCTGCGGGAATTGCCGCATTTTTAACGCGTAATCAAGCACAGGACCATCACCGTCGATCTGTGGCGCTTGGATCGTGCCCGTAATAGGCAGCACTTCAAGGTATAAGTCAGCGGTAAGACGTTGATTGAGACGTAGCTCTTCATGGCAAAAGTGCTTACGATCCTCGAGTGAGGTAAAATTAAGAAAGCCAAAATCAACGGGTTTTTTGATTTTGTATGCGTAAGGCCCCGTAAGCAGTACCCATGAAATATGGGTTTCGATGACCTGAATGCTATCGACCGGATGAGGGTAGAGTTCAGGGTTTTTTAATGCGCAAATTAAACGGTCAGTCACGGGAATTCCTTGTTTTACAATTTATAATTAGCGCCATTATCGCAACTAGAATGGTCAGCGCAAGCATTGAGATAAAGTATTTATGCAAAACACCTATAGGTTTGGTCGGTTATGAGTCAGCAGCAAAGAACCAGCCGACCCAGCAAAGGCAGTAAAAAGAGCAAGAAAAAATCATCACCGCGTTCAGGCCGCTGGCTGAAACTTCTATTTAAGTTAGCCGTGGTGGCCCTGTTAATACTGGCTGTGGTGATGGTGTATTTGGACGCCATAGTGCAGGAGCGTTTTTCGGGTAAACGCTGGACTGTGCCGGCGCGGGTATATGCGCGTCCTCTTGAATTGTATGTTGGCGGCAAGCTGGCGCAAGAGGATTTTCTGATTGAGCTGAATGCTTTGGGTTACCAGCGCGAACGTAGCGCTGAGCGTGTCGGCACCTATTCGTTAAATGCTAATACCATTGAGTTTCATAGCCGTGGTTTTCAGTTTTATGAAGGCGCTGAATCCGCACAGCGTGTACGTGTCAGTTTTACCAATGGTTATATAACCAAACTGACCAATGTGCAGGGGCAGCCTGTTGCGGTGGTACGCATTGAACCGTTGCTTATTGGCGGTTTGTATCCGGCGCATAAAGAAGACCGTATTTTGGTGCGTTTGGATCAGGTGCCTGAATTATTAACGCAAACGCTGGTGGTGGTCGAGGATAGAGAGTTTTATCAGCACTGGGGTGTGTCACCTAAATCCATTGCCCGTGCGGTGTGGGTGAATGCCAGTGCTGGAGGGTTGCGTCAGGGGGGCAGTACGTTGACGCAGCAGCTCGTGAAAAACTTTTTCCTTACCAGTGAGCGCAGCTTAAAGCGTAAGGCGACCGAGGCCTTGATGTCGTTGCTGTTGGAGATGCATTACGACAAGGACGAAATACTGGAAGCCTATTTAAACGAGGTGTTTTTAGGCCAAGACGGCGAGCGCGCTATCCATGGCTTTGGTCTGGCCAGTCAGTATTATTTTAGTCAGCCCTTGGCCGAGTTGCAGGTGCATCAAGTGGCTTTGTTGGTCGGCATGGTGAAGGGGCCATCTTTTTATAACCCACGACGCCAACCCGAACGTGCACTAGAGCGGCGCAATCTGGTGATTGACTTGTTAGCCAGTCAGGACGTTATTAGCCAGCAAGACGCTGAACAGGCCAAGAAAAAGCCCTTGGGGGTTAGTAAAAAAGGCAGTTTAGCCAATACGACCTATCCCGCTTTTTTGGACTTGGTTAAACGCCAGTTGCGTGAAGACTACCGCGATCAGGATTTAACCGAGGAAGGTCTGCGCATTTTTACCAGTATGGATCCGATTTTACAGCGTAAAGCCGAAGATGCTTTGCAACGTACGTTTAAGGGATTAGCAGGACGCAAGGGTATTGAGGCGATTGAAACTGCTATGGTGGTCACTCACCCGGAAACAGGTGAGGTACAAGCCTTGTTAGGCAGTCGCCAGCCGCGCTATGCAGGCTTTAACCGTGCTTTAGATGCACTGCGGCCGATTGGTTCTTTGGTGAAACCGGCGATTTACTTAACCGCCTTGCAGCAACCAGAAAAATATACGCTAACCAGTTATTTGCAGGATGAGGCATTTTCCGTACAGGATGCCAAAGGGCGGATTTGGTCACCGCAAAACTATGATCGTAAAGAGCACGGCACAATATTTTTATACCAAGGCTTGGCATTTTCCCACAACCTTTCTTCGGCCAAACTGGGTTTGGATTTAGGCTTACCAAAAGTGCTGCAAACACTCAAAGGTTTGGGTTTGCAGCGTGATTGGCCTGCTTATCCGTCCATGTTGTTGGGGGCGGGAAGTATGACCCCGTTTGAAACGGCGCATCTGTATCAAACACTGGCCAATGGTGGTTTTAATAGCTCCTTGCGTGCTATTCGTAGCGTGCTCAATGCCGAGGGTGAACCATTAGGGCGTTATCCGCTGCAAGTGGAGCAGCGTTTTGATGCGGGTGCTATTTATCTGACCCAAGAAGCGTTGCGCAGAACAATGACTGAAGGAACAGGGCGTTCTGCGTATAATAAGCTGCCGAAGAATTTACGCTTGGCTGGCAAGACCGGTACCAGTAATGATTTACGTGATAGTTGGTTTGCCGGTTACGGGCAAGATATTTTAGCCGTGGCATGGATGGGGCGTGATGATAACGGGCAGACCTCATTAACCGGTGCGTCAGGCGCTTTGCAGTTATGGACTAATTTTATGCAACATGCGCGCCCGACCTCTTTGACACAGGTGCCGCCAGATAACGTAGTTGAGGTGTTGATTGATCCCGTGCAAGGGTTCGCGGTCAGCCAAGGCTGTGCTGGAGTGGTTAAAATGCCCTACTTAAAAGGCAGTGAGCCGCCGTTAGGTAATTTTTGCGGTGAGGCAGTGAAGCCGGTTGAAGAAAAAGTGCAGCAGGAAAGCGAAGGTGGCTTTAAAGATTGGATTAAAGGTTGGTTAAGCAGGTAGCAGAGGATTACTTAGAGTGAAAAATAAAAGTTTAGCTTTTTTGATGGCAGCCACAGTGTTGTCTGGCTGTGGAACGCTACGCCCGTCGATTCCAGTGGTTGATGCAGGGGCACCGGTTACACCTGGGGCAATGCGCGATAGGGATGCAAGGCAAGGTGCTGTGGTTACTGAGTCGCGCAATGAAGCACCGGTAGCTTATGGTGCGCCTGAGAGCCAGTATGTGAAGCCTGATACGGGTTATGCGCCTAGCGCACCGATTCAGGGCGAAGAGTTTGATGCGCCCTTGCATACGCCCGAGTCAATCTATGAGAGCACCGCGCCCTCTACGCCCACACCTATTGCGGCTGAGCAGCAGACTAGTGCTGTGGTGGCGCAAATTGAACCGCCGGTGCTGGCATTGCTCAGCACCGCGCAGCAGCAACAAAATCAGGGTGACCTTAATGGCGCTGCTGCCAGTCTAGAGCGTGCTCAACGTATCGCACCGCGTGAACCACAAGTGCTATACCGCTTAGCAGAAGTGCGCTTGGCACAAGGCGATGCGCAGCAAGCAGAGCAGATTGCGCAGCGTGGTCTAAGCCTCAGTTCAGGACGCCCAGCACTGCAAGCGGGATTGTGGGATCTGATTGCCGAGACGCGTGAAAAACGTGGTGATGCGGCAGGTGCTGCACAGGCGCGCCAAAGAGCACGGATTAGTCTGTAGTGTGTGAGTTATCTTCTTTGGCGGATTGTTTGCACTGTATTGAGCAGCAATTGCGCGAGCTGGGTTGGTGGACACAAAGCCCGCCCAATGAGCAAGCACTGCTCAGTCAAGAGCCGTTTTGTATCGATACGCTGACGTTCGAGCAGTGGTTGCAGTGGGTTCTGTTGCCACGGATGCGGATAATGTTAGAAGAGCAAGCCGTCTTGCCACGCCAGTCGGCCATTGCTGAAATGGCTGATGTGGTTTATGTCGAACAGTTAGGTCAAACAGTGGCTTTGCGTCGCGCCATCAAGCAGTTTGATCGCCTGCTCAACAAAGGACTGGAGTATTTGCATTAGTGGCGCAAGGCTTACGCAGGTCGCGCAACGTTGAGCGATCTGCATCTAGCTGTGAGTGCGCGTCTGCAGCCCGATAGGTCGGCATAAAGGCGCAAAGCAAAGGATAGCTTTTGAGTTAGTTGCAGAACTCTTTTATTTTCTGCTCAGTTTCTTTAATGCGTTCTTGACGTTGGTCTTCATTTAAGCGGATAGTTTCGCCATCAATTTCAGTCAGCAGGCGCGGGTTGTTTTTCAGTTGCGAAAGACGGATGCGCATTTCAGTGCATTGTTTTGTTAGCTGCTCTTGTTCTTGGGCAACCTGTTTGCGCACTTGCTTGTCAATTTCTTCTTGGCTTGGTGTTTCACTTTTAGCATTACTCTTCTGGCTGGCGCTAGCTTCTGGCAGCGGCTGTGGTTTAGCTACTTTGGTAGAGATTATCTCTACTGCTGTATTCGCTGGAGGCTCAGAGCCGAAGTGTACGGTGCCGTTGCTATCAACCCATTTATAAATCGCAGCAGCGTTGATAGCTGAGCTTAAAAACAGTGCGAGCAAACCAATAAAGAAATTTGCATAAAGTGTGCGCATAGCCATTAATCCTGATTGTGAATTCCTGTGATGGTAGGCAATTTACAGTGCCGAGCACAATATACCTAATTTGCCATAGCCAAGGGATGGTAATTGCTCACAGTGTGGGAAATTGATGGGTTTTAATTAAAGAAGGCAAAAAGATAGAGAAAACAGCTGTATGACTTGACTTAAGCTGGCTAAATCTAAACAATTCATGTTTGGCTGCGATGAGTCTCAAAAAGGCTTGAGTAGCGATGTTCTTAGGAAGTTTTGAATAAGCAGACACATGCAGTTATTCAAAGTACTTAGGCATGTATCCGTGCCGTCCGCTATACCCGTATCGCGTTACCTCGTGCTGGGTTAATGAGTTTTTTGAATAAAATACTAGCGTATAGAGGTGTATACCGTGGAATTATTATCCGGCGCTGAAATGGTTGTTCGCTCATTGCGAGACCAAGGTGTCAAATATATTTATGGCTACCCAGGTGGGGCCTTACTGCACATTTACGATGCGCTTTTTAAAGAAAGCGAATTGGTGCATGTTTTAGTTCGTCATGAACAAGCAGCTACGCACATGGCCGATGGCTACGCGCGCGCGACAGGTAAAGCAGGGGTGGTTTTAGTCACCTCGGGACCTGGCGCAACCAATGCTATTACAGGTATTGCTACGGCACACATGGACTCGATTCCCATGGTTGTTATTTCTGGTCAAGTTGCCAGTACCGCTGTAGGAACAGATGCATTCCAAGAAACGGACATGATTGGTATTTCACGTCCCATTGTTAAACACAGTTTTATCGTTAAGCATCCTTCTGAGATTCCAGAGATTATTAGAAAGGCGTTTTATATCGCCGAGTCGGGTCGTCCTGGCCCTGTGGTTGTTGATATCCCTAAGGATATGACTAACTTGGTGGATAAGTACGAATACAGCTTCCCTAAGAAAGTAAAGCTGCGCTCATACGCGCCAGCTACCCGTGGACATTCAGGTCAGATTCGCAAAGCAGCAGAAATGCTGATTGAAGCCAAGCGTCCGCTGTTGTTTGCTGGTGGCGGTGTGGTGCTAGGTCATGCATCCAAGCAGCTCACTGAGATTGCACAAAAGCTTAATATGCCGGTAACCACAACCCTGATGGGTTTGGGTGCTTATCCCGGTGCTGATCGTCAGTTTGTTGGTATGCCTGGTATGCATGGTAGCTACACAGCTAACCTTGCTATGCACCATTGTGATGTGCTCTTTGCTGTAGGTGCACGTTTCGATGACCGAGTGGTAAATGGCGTGGCTAAGTTTTGCCCAAATGCCAAAATCATTCATATTGATATTGATCCGGCGACCATTTCTAAAGTTATCAAAGCAGATATCCCAATTGTTGGGCCGGTGGATAGCGTATTAAACGATATGCTGGCTGAGCTTAAAGATATCGGCACTTTGCCGGTGCCTGAGGTGGTGTCTAGCTGGTGGAAACAAATTGATGAGTGGCGTGGACAGGGTCGTCTCTATCCTTATGACGAGGGTGACGGCAGTATCATCAAACCACAGGCGGTCATTGAGGCGCTGTATGAAGTGACCAAGGGCGACGCTTACATCACTTCTGATGTGGGTCAGCACCAAATGTTTGCTGCCCAATACTACCGCTTCGACAAGCCTAACCGTTGGATTAACTCCGGTGGCCTGGGAACGATGGGCTTTGGTTTTCCTGCTGCCATGGGTATTAAGCTGAGTTTCCCTGAAGAAGAGGTCGCCTGTGTAACGGGTGAAGGCAGTATTCAGATGAACATTCAGGAACTGTCCACCTGTTTGCAATATGACTTGCCGGTGAAGATCGTAAACCTAAATAACGGCGCATTAGGCATGGTACGTCAATGGCAAGACATGCAATATAACAGCCGCTATTCGCACTCCTATATGGAGTCGTTGCCTGATTTTGTTAAGTTGGTTGAGTCTTATGGTCATGTTGGTATTCGTGTAACCGAGCTTAAAGATCTGAAGCCTGCTTTGGAAAAAGCCTTTGCAATGAAAGATCGATTGGTCTTCCTTGATATTCAAGTGGATACCAGTGAGCACGTGTACCCAATGCAGATTCGTGATGGTGCAATGCGTGATATGTGGCTTAGCAAAACGGAGCGGACTTAACCATGAGACATATTATTTCTTTGCTGATGGAAAATGAGCCCGGTGCTTTGTCGCGTGTAATTGGTTTGTTTTCCCAGCGCAACTACAATATTGAAAGCTTAACAGTGGCAGCTACAGAGGATCCCACGCTGTCGCGTTTGACCTTGACTACCATTGGTAAAGAAGAAGTCATTGAGCAAATTACCAAAAACCTCAATAAACTGATTGAAGTGGTAAAGCTGGTTGACCTGACTGAAGGCTCACATGTGGAGCGTGAACTGATGTTGATTAAAGTGAAGGCCAGCGGTGCTCAGCGTGCTGAGATTAAGCGTACGGTAGATATTTTCCGTGGTCAGATTGTTGATGTCACGCCGACGCTTTATACAGTGCAGCTAACAGGTACGACGGATAAGCTCGATAGTTTTATCCAAGCTATTGGCACAACCTCTATTATGGAAGTGGTGCGCAGTGGTGTGACTGGTATTTCCCGTGGCGATAAAGTTTTAACCCTTTAATTTATTTGGAGGGGGGTTCGTTCCCCCTCATTTTTAGGAGAATTCCATGCAAGTGTATTACGACAAAGATTGCGATCTTTCCCTTATTCAAAGTAAAAAGGTAGCCATCATTGGTTACGGTTCGCAAGGTCATGCGCACGCCTGCAACCTGAAGGACTCAGGTGTAGATGTAACTGTTGGTCTGCGTGCCGGCTCAAGCTCTATCGCCAAAGCTGAAGCTCATGGTTTAAAGGTTGCTGATGTAGCCACTGCAGTTAAACAAGCTGACGTTGTAATGGTTCTAACGCCAGATGAATTCCAAGGTCAGTTGTACCGTGAAGAATTAGCGCCTAACCTTAAGCAAGGTGCAACGCTTGCCTTTGCTCATGGTTTCTCTATTCATTACAATCAAGTAGTGCCACGTGCAGACTTGGACGTAATCATGATTGCACCCAAAGCACCAGGCCACACTGTACGCTCTGAGTTTGTGCGTGGCGGTGGTATCCCAGACTTAATCGCTATCTATCAAGACGCCAGCGGCAATGCTAAAAACTTAGCGCTGTCCTACGCCAGCGGTGTTGGTGGTGGTCGTACCGGTATTATCGAAACCACATTTAAAGACGAAACTGAAACTGACTTGTTCGGTGAGCAGGCGGTTCTCTGTGGTGGTACGGTTGAGTTGGTTAAGGCCGGTTTCGAGATTTTGACTGAGGCGGGTTATGCGCCTGAAATGGCTTATTTTGAGTGCTTGCACGAGTTGAAGCTTATCGTAGACCTGATGTTCGAAGGCGGTATCGCGAACATGAACTACTCTATCTCCAACAACGCAGAGTACGGCGAGTACGTAACAGGCCCAGAAGTAATTAATGAAGAGTCGCGTGCAGCCATGCGTAACGCGCTCAAGCGTATTCAGAATGGTGAATACGCCAAGATGTTTATCACTGAAGGTGCAACCAACTACCCATCCATGACTGCGTACCGCCGTAACAACGCAGCGCACCCCATTGAAGTTGTGGGTGAAAAACTGCGCGGCATGATGCCTTGGATTGCGGCAAACAAAATTGTTGATAAAGATAAGAACTAACTTTACAACGAACGGAAAACGCGGCCTTAGTGCCGCGTTTTTTTGCTTAAAAAACAGTAAAAACGCTATTTAACTATTGCAAGGATGTGTTTTAGTGGTAAGCTAAACGCTACTCATTATCATTTAGCTTTTGATAGGACTTAACATATGAAAAACATTTTTGCTGTTGCTGGTTTAACTTTTGGCTTAGCTTTTGCAGGCACTAGCTTCGCCGATGATGACCGTACAAAACACTTTAAAGGACTACCAGCACCAGACTTGGCTACAGCAGTAGCTAATTTTTCAGAATACAACACACGCTTGGAAGCCAAGCTAGCCTCGAAACTAACCGATGAGGATTTAGCTGAAATCCATATGTTGACCTACACCCTAGAGAATGCATTAGAGAAAATTGAAGACGAGCTAGAAGAGCTAGCCGAAACCCTAGAAGAAGTGCATGTTGCTTCTGAAAGTTTCGACCGGGAAAAACTGAAAAAAAATGGTGACGTATATTTACAGGTATCACGCACAATTATTAAATAAGTAAATCTACCAGTTACTTATAATAGGTAACGACTCTGCTGGGTATAGGCAAACTACCCGTGTATACCCAGCTTAGTTAATGTTCACAACCTAGCCTTTAGGTTTAGTTGACTAGTGTGAGCTGTTATTTTGCGTATACTCCAACCCTATAACAATAATTAATTTAGGACGGGTAGTGCAATGTATGAGCAGCACCGTTTTGGCGTGCAATTAATGCATTTGTCGAGGGCTTGGCGAGCTGAATTGGATCGTCGCTTAGCGGATAAAGGCCTCTCACAAGCGCGTTGGCTGGTATTACTTCATCTAGGACGTTTCCAATCGGCTCCAACTCAGCGCGAGTTAGCAGAACGCATTGGCATTGAAAGTCCAACACTGGCGCGAACGTTGGATACTTTGGAAAGCAAGCGACTGATTCAGCGTCAGCCGTGTCCAGTAGACAGAAGGGTAAATAAAGTCTTGTTAACTGAAGAAGCGATGGAGCTAGTGAGTTCTATTGAATCTATTGCTCAGCAGCTTAGGCAAGAAGTGTTTTCTGATATTAGTGACGACGAAATTCAGCAGTGCCAGCGCTTGCATTTGCGTATGTTGAAGAACTTAGAAGCCATAGTAAGTCACTAAGCATAGCGCTAAGATTACTTAACGACTGCTAGATATTTTAATTAATGCGCCACCTTCAAAACGAAGATAGTGGTACATACCGCTGCGCGGGCCATAAACCCACTCTTCGACTTTTACTTCCTGTACATGACGGTAAGCGTTGACGACTTCTTTGTAGCCAAGAAAGCTTTGCTCGCTAGGTTGACCACATTTATTAAGCACGCTGTGTTGGTTTTCGCCTAGGCTAATAAGGTGAGAGTTGCAGCGCATGGTTGAAGCGGCCCACAGGCTTTGGCTAAGAGTGCTGAGCAATAGGGCGCTGATAAGCAGAAAAGAGCGAAACATGTTAAGGCACTCGGCTAGATTCAATCTTAATTAAGCGGTTGCCTTCAAGCCGCAGTATGTATTGCATGCCGTTATTGGGTCCGTACACCCATTCTTCAATACGCAGTTCGGTGCGTTGTGAGGCGCCTAGGGTGTAGCCAACCACCTCTTTGTAACTAGGCTGGCCGCATTTACGAATGATTTCAAAGCCGCGATTACCCACGCTAATAAGTTCTGTGCCGCAGCGCATGGTTTGTGCTTGTGCGGTATTGGCAAGCAAGCCGCTACACAGTATTAAAAAAAGAGTTTTTTTCATAAGGCATCCAAGTGCAACAGGCTGTTAATACCTTGATCGTCATTAACAGCCTGTTCGTTGACGTCCATTAAAAACAACCGTTGTGGCTCAACTTGGCCTTGCTCAACCAGGTATTGGCGAATATTTCGCGCTCGGTTTTGCGCCAAGGTGCGTAATAAAATGGTGCTATTGGAATAATGCTTTATCCACTGTTCTTGCATTAATGCTAAACGCTCTTCAGTGTTACGTGGCAGTTCCTCAGCCAGTTTAGCCTGTTCAGGCAGTTCGTTATAGAGTTGCTCAAGCAGGTTTTTTTGCTGTTTTTCAGGTACTTCAAGATCCTGTACAGATGCGGTAATTTTTTTACCGCGTTTTTGTAGATCGCTGTACCACAGCTCTTGTATTCGACGGTGCAAATGATTTTGTGCTACGAGCGGGCCATCAAAGACGGCTGAGCTTGTTCCTTCGATATTCAACTTTAGCTGTGGTCGTTGTTTTAAAGCCAGAGCTAAGCTTTTCAGGCTTTGTTGATTGGCTTCGCTGAGACTGTCCTGCCCCGCTAAGTAGCTGACTTGGCTGAGGTCTCGATTGTTATTGGTTAGGTTGCCTAACAGTTTGAAGGGCGCAGATGCAGCGCGTGTTATCAGATTACGCAATGTCTGCCACACGATAGGTGCCACGCTAAATTCTGGATCGTTAAGATCGCCTTTAACTGGCAGCTTAATTTCAATATTGCCCTTGGTGTCTTTCAGTAAGGCGATAGCTAAGCGTAGGGGTAATTTAACGGCATCTGGGCTATCAACTGTATCGCCGAGCTGTAGTTGTTCCAGTAAAACGCTATTGCTGGCGTTCAATTTGCCTTGGTCAATTTGGTAATGCAGCGCAAGGTTTAACCGACCTTTTTGAATGCGGTAGCCCGCGAATTTGCCGGAATAGGGCGTGAGTGTGGTGAGTTCAACCTGCTTGAAATTAACATCCAGATCCAGCGTGCGCAATGGATCGAAAGGCATGAGCGAGCCTTTAATGCTTACTGGGGCGTAGCGGTCGACTGAACCCGTAATTTTAACCGGAGTTGTCTTGTCTTGTTGGTTATCCAAACTGCCGATGCGGCCATTTAAGTCCTGAATGGCGGTGGCAAAATGTGGTTTGAGACTGAAATCGGCAAAGTGTGCTGAGCCGTCCTGAATGATAATTTCGCCGAGATGAAACGCAAAGTTATTAGCAGCCTGGGGCGTTGGTGCTGGTGAAACATTAGGGCTTGGCTGCTCGACCAACACCTTGCTAATATTGGTCTGCAGTTGCTCGTCAATGACCACGCGTGCGTAAGGCTGTTTGGCGGTAATAAGACCAATGTTGAGCTGAGTATGCTCGCCTTGTGTGACGGCAATATCGTGCAAATTAAGGCTGTGCCATTTGAGTAAGTCGCGGCGCTGGCCGGTATCGCGGATATGCAGTTGATTAATAGCCAGCTCACCCTTAGCAGTAGCCAGCAAGGGGCTTAACTGTTGCAGTTCAGCTTCTAATTGACTGTTGAGTAACGCGCTAAGAAGCTCTACTTTTGCGTACGGAGTTATCCAAGCCTGAGCGGGGCGCAAATCAAGATTGCTGGTACTGAGCTGCAGCGTACTTTTGAAACTCTGCGGTTTAACCTGCGCTTGCAGCGCTAATTGACCATCCTCCCCGATTTGGCTGTTTACAGTCAGGTTGACCGGCTTATCAGTGCGGCTATCAAAGTCATTCAGCGTAATATTTAACTGTTTCAGCTCGATTGCCACCGGGTCGGCTTGGCTGCTATCGGTAAAGTCAACGGCGTAATTTTTAAGCTGTGCGTTGTCGAGTTTAATCTGCCAAGGCAGCTGCGCTAATGCGTTATTAAGTTGGGTGGGTGCGGCTTCGTTACTCTGTGGAGCTTGTTGAGTCGCTGCAGGCGGGCTATCAGGCGCAATGGCTTGCAGCCAGTTCAGCTGGCCTTGCTCGTTTATTTTTACCCAGCTGGACAGGTTTTGACTGCGGATTTTACCAATGTGTACGCTTTGCTTTTGCAAGTCGAGTGCAGTGTCACTGACGGAAAAGCGCTCAAGCTTTACCAATGTTTTTTTCTGACTGCTTAAGCCCAGCTGCTGTATTGTAATGGCAGAGTTTGTCGTAAGTAGCTGCCATTCGGGTTGTGCCTCTACTACGTAATCGCTGCTGAACGAGAGCAGGCCGCCATCCAAATGCAGCTGAGTTTGCTCTGCCGCATAGGACCACCAACTGCTTAAAGCGATATTTTCTATTTCTAAATGACCGCTTGAGCGCAGTGGCTGAAGCGAAACGTCGCCTTGCCAGGCGAGTTGAGTGCCATCGTTAGCTTGCAGCTTTAATTGTAGTTGGCCTTGTTCGTCGGGCGCGGTATTCAGGTTTTCTAATTGCAGGTTAAGCTCGTTAAACTCAACTGCTACCGGCTGGCGCGGACGCTGGTCACTAAACCTAAGCTGACCTTGTTCAATACTTATATGGTCAACCTGCACAATGATAGGCTCTGTGGTGCTGGCTTCTGGCTTAGCCGTTTCGTCGGCGGTTGGCAAGACCAGCAGTTGCGCCAGATTTACTTCGTTTTGTTTATTAATGTCTAGCCAAGCTTGCGGGCTGACTAGGTTGACGAACTTAACATGCACGCGACCGCGCCACAGGCTGTCCCATGCTAGCTGCGTGTTGAGCTGTTCAAATGCAACAGTGGTTTGCTCTTGACCAATATGTAACTGCCAGAGCTGCAAGTGCAGGTTGAAAGGATTAAATTCCAAGCGGTGCAGTTGGGCAGGTTGGTTGCTGTATTCAGAGAGCTTTTGGTTGATCACCGAGAGCGCCAGGCTAGGGATAAGTAAAAAACCTAACCAGCTATAGAGTGCTACAGCACAGCTAAGACCAATGAAAAGGCGTTTTAGGTTTTTTGACATGTACGGTTCCGTTTTAAACACGCTGAGCCTAAAAATAGCTGTAGGCTCAGCCGGGCAAGTAATTAGCGTTCAATGGCGAGGGCGACACCTTGGCCGCCGCCGATGCATAGGGTGGCTAAGCCTTTATGTACATCACGACGCTGCATTTCATGCACCAAGGATACCAAAATGCGGCAGCCGGAGGCACCGATTGGATGACCTAATGCGATAGCACCACCATTGACGTTGACCTTATCTGTATCCCAGCCCATGTCTTGATTCACCGCCATGGCTTGCGCGGCAAAGGCTTCGTTGGCTTCGATAAGGTCGAGCTCAGTGTGTTGCCAGCCCGCTTTGCTCAGACATTTTTGACTGGCTGGAATAGGACCTGTACCCATAATGCTTGGGTCAACCCCGGCACAGGCGTAGGCAGCAATGCGCGCCATAATGGGTAGGTTTAAGGCCTTGGCTTGCTCGGCGCTCATTAGTAATACCGCCGCAGCGCCATCGTTGAGTGTGGATGAGTTGCCTGCAGTGACGCTGCCGCCTTCTTTAAACGCTGGGCGTAGTTTGCTTAGGCTAGCCAGTGAGCTGTTGGGCCGTGGTTGTTCATCTTGGCTGAACAGTAGGGGGTCGGCTTTGCCTTGCGCTATGGAGACGGGGCTGATTTCACTGGCAAAGCGATTTTCGGCTAAGGCAGCGGCTGCTTTGGTTTGAGAGTTAGCAGCAAACTCATCCAGTTGCGTGCGGCTAAAGCCGTACCTGTCGACGATGTTCTCCGCGGTAATGCCCATGTGATAGTCATTAAAGGCATCCCACAAACCATCTTCAATCATGCTGTCGAGCATCTGCGCGTGGCCCATGCGTAATCCCGTGCGTGCTTTAGGCAGCACATAGGGCGCAAGGCTCATGTTTTCCTGCCCGCCGGCAATCACTACTTGAGCATCACCGCAGCGAATGGCTTGCGCGGCTAGGTGCACAGCTTTTAAGCCCGAGCCGCAGACTTTGTTTAGAGTTAGCGCAGGGACGGATACCGGCAGTCCTGCCTTGAGTGCCGCTTGGCGTGCGGGGTTTTGTCCACTGCCGGCAGTTAACACTTGCCCCATAATCACTTCATCAACCAGCTCGGGTTTGATCTGAGTGCTTGCCAGTAGAGCGCGAATCACGCAAGCCCCCAGCTCATCAGCGGGGATTTTAGCTAAGCTGCCTTGAAAACTACCTACGGGAGTGCGAGTGGCGGCCACGATAACGACTTCATGCATGAGGTGTACCTCTTATTATTGTGCGTAGAAATGACTGAAAAGGCGTCAGCACTTTGATTCTGCCACAGCTAGTTAGCGATTAAGCAGACAGAGTGAAATAAATTTATAACTAACTTGTTTGTCTTTCATGTGCCATGTGCTGACAAATCGGGTAGAATTCATCTTCAATTTTATTTGTGCACCAGTGGTACAAACGACTGCCCTGTGATTCATTGAGGACCGCTATGTTTAGCCGTAAAGTAACTATTGCCCAATTTGACCCAGAACTTTTTGATGCCATGGAGAAAGAAGCCCAGCGTCAAGAAGAACATATTGAGCTGATTGCTTCTGAAAACTACACCAGCCCAGCGGTGATGGAAGCGCAGGGTTCTGTGTTAACCAACAAATATGCCGAAGGCTATCCCGGTAAGCGCTACTACGGTGGCTGTGAGTACGTGGATATCGTTGAGCAGATGGCTGTGGACCGTGCTAAAGAGCTGTTTGGCGCAGACTATGCCAACGTGCAGCCGCACGCCGGATCACAAGCCAACGCGGCAGTGTACTTGGCGCTTTTGCAAGGTGGCGACACTATCCTGGGTATGAGCTTGGCGCACGGTGGTCACTTAACCCACGGTGCGAGCGTGAGCTCCTCCGGCAAGCTGTATAACGCCATTCAGTACGGAATCAATGAGCAAGGTCTGATTGATTACGACGAGGTTGAACGTTTAGCGGTAGAACACAAGCCAAAAATGATTGTGGCTGGTTTTTCGGCGTATTCACAGGTGCTGGATTTCCCTTGCTTCCGTGAAATCGCTGACAAAGTGGGTGCTTATCTGTTTGTTGATATGGCGCACGTAGCGGGCTTGATTGCTGCAGGCATTTACCCGAACCCAGTACCTTATGCGGATGTGGTCACCACCACTACGCACAAAACCCTGCGTGGCCCACGTGGTGGTTTGATTTTGGCGCGCGCCAACGAAGAAATCGAAAAGAAGCTTAACTCGGCGGTATTCCCAGGTACTCAGGGTGGCCCTTTGGAGCACGTGATTGCGGGTAAAGCCATCTGCTTTAAAGAAGCACTGCAGCCAGAATTTAAAACCTACCAGACGCAAGTGTTGAAAAACGCGCAGACAATGGCGCAGGTATTTATCGATCGTGGCTATGATGTGGTGTCAGGCGGTACTTACAACCACTTGTTCCTGGTCTCGCTCATTAAGCAAAACATCACCGGTAAAGATGCGGATGCTGCCTTAGGTCGTGCGTTTATTACCGTGAACAAAAACTCCGTACCCAATGACCCACGCTCGCCCTTTGTTACCTCCGGTTTGCGCATTGGCACACCAGCAGTGACCACCCGTGGCTTCAAAGAAGCTGAGTGCGGTGAATTAGCTGGCTGGATTTGCGATATCCTCGATAACATGGATGATGAGTCTGTCATCGATGCGGTACGCGAAAAAGTTAAAGCGGTCTGTGCTAAGCACCCTGTGTATGTGGACTAAGCCTAGTCGCTAAGACAATAAAAAAGCCCGGTTATTTAAACCGGGTTTTTTTATAGTTAAGCAAGCGCTGAATAATGTTAACGAGGCAGTCAGGTCTCACACTGAATTGTGCCTTGTGGGTGATCTTGTGCTGGCCTTAGATTCAATCACACACAAGTTGCGTTCCAACAAGAGTTGGCTGCGTCTGTACGAGGATGCCATGCATCCGACAGCGGATTACACCTGCAAACACAGCGCCGTCTGACGCACCGCTGTCGTAGGCATGGCCTACTCCTACCAAGAATGTGCTGTTTATTCAGGGTTTTGGGTGAGTTAGAGCCACGCGCGCAATAACTGCAAAGAAGCACAGTGTCGTGTGGGACCCGACTTGTCGGGGAATGGAATGCACCCAAGTCAAAGCCAATCCCAAAGCTTCAAGTCCGTGCCATGGCTTGGTTCTGGTTTCCCTGACAAGTCAGGTCCCACACTGAATTGTGCTTTTATTCAGAGTGTCCTTAAAAAATAAAAATAAAGTCTAGCCGAGCAACTCAGCGCTGCTATAAAAAGCAGTCAGCGCTTTAGTGAGATATGCCACGTCCTGAGTTCCAGCCAGTTCACGAATGGAGTGCATAGCAAAGGTGGCTGCACCGATATCAATGGTGTTGATGCCTAGCTTGCTGGCGGTAATGGGGCCAATGGTCGAGCCACAGCCCATGTCGCTACGGGTAACAAAGCTTTGTACAGGCACGTTGTGTTGTTGGCACAGGTGGCGGAAAAACGCTGCCGTTTCACTGTTAGTGGCGTAACGTTGATTGCTGTTGACCTTAATCACCGGGCCTTGGTTAAGCAGCGGGCCGTGATTGCTGTCGTGTTTGTCAGCGTAGTTGGGGTGAATGCCATGAGCGTTATCCGCCGACACTAGCATCGAGCGTTGAATGCAACGGCTAAAGTCTTCTTCTTGCGGCAATAAACGACGTAATATTTGTTCAAGGAAAGGACCGTCTGCGCCACAGGCTGAGCTAGAGCCGACCTCTTCGTGATCAGTACAGACCAATACGCTAGCGTACTGCTGGTCAGCAGCCAGCAACGCTTGCAGGCCAACAAAGCAAGACAGCAGGTTATCGAGCCGCGCACTGGCAATAAATTCTTGCTCTAAACCAATATGTGCCGGTGCTTGGGTGTCATAAAAGCTCAGTTCATAGTCCAGTATCTGTGCATCCTGCAGACCGTGTTCGCGCTGCAACTGCGCAGCCAGTAGAACGCGGAAATCTTTTTCTTCTTTAGTGTTTAACTGAGTTAATACCGGCGGCAATTCTTTTTGCGCGTTCACTTCCCAGCCTTTATTGGCTTCACGGTTGAGGTGAATGGCTAGGCTAGGAATAACAGCGATCGGGGTTTTGAAATCAATCAGGCGGCTGTGCAACTGGCCGTCTTGGCTGAAGGTAACGCGGCCCGCTAAGGATAAATCCCGATCAAACCAAGGCAGCAATAACACTCCGCCATACACTTCTACGCCTAGCTGCCAATAGCCTTGGCTGTTAATTTCCGGCTGTGGTTTAACCTTCAAGCATGGGCTGTCGGTATGTGCACCAATCACACGCAGACCTTGCTCGGTGAGCGGTCGCTGACCTAAGCGAAAAGCAATAATGGAGGAGTCGTTACGGCGGACAAAATACTGTCCGGCAGGCTCAAGTTGCCAAACGGCGCGCTCATCGAGTTCAGTAAAGCCCGCGGCAGCTAGCGCGCTGGCAAGGTTTTGTGTGGCGTGAAACGGGGTGGGTGACTGGGTTATAAAATCAAATAAAGCGGATTGCATGATTAGTCCTGTGCGGTTCCCTAGGAGTTGAATTTACTGTGGCGCTGCGTCTGGCCATAAACGAATTGGCGCACCGTTTTCTGGCCATAATTGCAGTTGGCCTTGCTTGGAAAAATCCCAGTGTGTCACCTGACTCAGGGCTTCAAGGTAGCGTTGTTCCTGCTCCATTAAAGCGGGTGCGCAGAGTTTGCGACTGGTGGCAAACTTGTCTAGGCGTAGCTGTTTGCCGGTGAGTTTGTATTCGGCAAACCAGTTGTTACAGCCGGCCAAACCATGGGCACGCATGTTTTTTCCTAGGGTGATGGATAAATGGCTGCTGTCGATTAGGGGGCGCTCGCCAATCCATTCCACATAATAGAGTTGTTCTTGAGCAAGCTGGGTGGAGAAACTGGGTAAGTTGGAGCAACCGCTGGCAACAGCAGTCATGGCAATAGCAAGGCAAAGTTTTTTCATAATTAGGCTTCTGTTGATTGGCAATGTCGGCACAGGTGCCGGCCAGCACGGTTTTGCCAGCCAAGTTCAGTCAGGCGCGCCTCTGCTGCCGGTAGCAAAGCATCTTGCCCTAAACTGGCATCCACAGCAAATTCAAGCTCTAGCAAAACGCCGCAGCCATCGCATTGAACTTGCCATTGATGAATGGCGAACTCGTTAAAAACAGGGCCGCTGGCTGTGGCGGTCCATTGTTCGGGCGCGTTAATTAAATATTCAATGTGTTCAATATGCAGCTGCATACTGAGCTCACGACTGCCTTTAAGACTGACCAGCAGGCTATCGCCTACTTTGATTGCATCTCCTGTGCCAGTGACTTGATAGCGTCCAGGGTGCACGGCGCGGCATTCAATCAGCGTGCGCTTAGGCGTGAGTTGCTGTTGGCGAAAGTCATGTTGCGTCATAGTCTGTACCTGCTTGATTGTTAGTCGATACTCAACTTTTTTAAGCGGTAGCGTAAAGAGCGTAAACTCAGACCTAAACGCTCAGCTGCTGCCGTACGGTTCCAGCGTGTTTCTTCCAAAGCTTGCATAATTATTTTGCGTTCTATGGTTTCTAAGTGGTGCTCTAGGTTATCAATGTGAACCGTTGCAGGACTGGATTGTTCAGTCGCTGCTGCTGGTGGGGTGATGCCGACGCTGGTTAGGTTTAGGTCATGACTATCAATGATATTGCTTTCGCACAGGGTGTAGGCGCGTTCCAGCAGGTTCTCCAGTTCGCGCACATTGCCGGGGAAGTGATAGCTTTGCAGTTTGGTCAGTGCCGCCGGATTAAGCTCGACATGGTTGGTGTCTTGGTTTAAACGTTGTAAAAACACTTGGCTCAGTAGTGCAATGTCTTCGGGGCGCTCGCGCAGAGCTGGCACGTTAAGCTCGATAACGTTAAGGCGGTAAAACAAGTCTTGGCGAAAGCGACCCGCGGCCACTTCTTTGTTTAAGTCTTTATGGGTGGCGCTCAGCACGCGCACATCAACGGCTTGCTCTTGCTGGCAACCTACGGGGCGGATGGATTTTTCCTGTAACGCGCGCAGCAGTTTGACTTGCATGTTGAGGGGTAAATCAGCAACTTCGTCTAAAAACAAGGTGCCGCCGTGTGCTGCTTGGAATAAACCGATTTTGTTGTCTGTGGCACCGCTAAAGCTGCCTTTTTTGTGTCCGAAAAACTCGCTTTCCATCAGCTCGTTCGGTATTGCGCCGCAGTTAACGGGGATAAAAGGCTGTTCGCTACGGCTGCCGAGCTGGTGAATTTGTCGGGCGACAAGCTCTTTACCTGTGCCGGACTCGCCGCTGATATATACAGGTGCTTGACTGCGTGCCAATTTGGCAATTTGCATGCGCAAGCGCTGCATCAGGCTTGAATTGCCTAAGAGGGCGTTTTCAACGGGTTCGTTTTCATTTTCTTGGTTGGCATTGAGCTTAAGCGCGCTATTGACCAGTTCACGCAGCCGATTAATATCCACCGGCTTGGTGATGTAGTCAAAAGCGCCGGCTTTAAGCGCTTTGGTCGCGGTTTCGATACAGCCATAGGCAGTAATCATGGCAATGGGCATGCTGCTGTGATGTTGTTGTACATACTCGATAATGTCTAAGCCGGAGCCATCGGGTAGGCGCATATCGGTTAGGCACAGATCAAAGGCTTGTTGTTGCAATACGGCTAGGGTTTGCGCGTAATCGCAGGTGCTGCGAGTTTTTAAACCCATACGGCTTAGTGTTATTTCAAGCAGTTCACGAATATCGGGTTCGTCATCAACAATTAAAACAGTAGCTATACTCATTGTCTGAGGCCATAGGATTTAGGGTGGGCAAAAGTTATTTTAAAGCAACTGCCAGTGCCTTCGCGAGGACTGTAGTCGAGTCGTGCTTGGTTAGCCTCGCATAACTCACGTGAGATGTACAAACCTAAGCCTGTGCCCTTGCTGTCGGTGGTAAAGAAAGGCTCAAACATGCTTTGTTGTTCGGACTCGGGTATGCCCGGCCCTTCGTCCAGGATTTCCAGCACGGGCAGCTTGCTGTCTGGGTGGCGGTACAGGATTAAATCCACATAACGTTTGCCCGCCACCTCTTTTGTGTAGCGCATGGCGTTGCGAATCAGGTTGGCTAACACCTGATCAAGCTGATGCGGATCCATGCGTGTTTGTAGTGACGTGCCTTTAACCAGTAGGCGTAGTACTTCATTCGCTGTTGCACTTTCTTGATAGTTGCTGACGAAACGATGCAGCCAGTATTTAAGATCAAGCACTTGTTGCTCGGCTTGGCGCTGTTTGGACAGCTGCAGCACGTTTTCCACTACCAAATTCATGCGCCTGGTTTGATCTTGAATTATCTGCGCTAAACGCTTGTCCCCTGAATCTAACTGTTCAGACTCGTTTAATAGTTGCGCCGCATGGCTGATTGCGCCTAGAGGGTTACGGATCTCATGGGAAATGGCTGCTGCTAAACGGCCCAGTGATAACAGTTTTAAGTGCTGTGCATGCTGATTAATCTGGCGGGTGTCTTCTAAGAAAATTAACAGCTGTTCGGTGTCGTTATTTTTATGCAGTAACACAAAATTGGGCTGTAACTGTGGTGTTCTTTCAGAGAATTGAACGGAGCTTGGGTGCATGCTCGTATTTTGCCGCCACGCTTGATAGCTGTCGATTAAGGCCGGGAAATGTATGGCAAGGCTAGCCCCTTGTAGCTGTCGGCTATTAAGCATCTGTAGCGCAGACTGGTTTGCCTGCAAAATACGGTATTGGTTGTCGATGATAAGAATACCGGTACGCATGCGATCGATAACCAAGGCATTTAAGGCTTCTAGGTTAGCAACGGTAGAGGCTTGCTCTATAGCTAAAGCTTCACTGGCTTTAAGGCGCTTACTGGCGAACTGAACAAAGAAAGCCGCCGCAAAGCAGAGCGTGCCTAGTATGCCAGCCTGCATATACATATTACTGGCAGAGGCGTTGGTGAGACTCAAATAAAAGGTCAGGTAAATAATACCCGTGGCACCCATCGCCGCAATCAGGATGCCCAGGTGGCGGTATAGCAGGACATTGGCGACCGCAACGGCCACTATGATCAGGTTGCCGATTCCGCTGGGTGGGCCGCCAGCGGTATAAAACAACGTAGACAGCTGAACTATATCAACAAGGGCTAGGGCGAATAGCACGTCGACCCGCTCAGCACGAGGCATGCCGATAGCGATAACAATATTAAGAATTAAATAGGCCCAGCTGGCATATAAAAAGAACTGGCGGTGAGTGACGTCGAGCAACTGGTTTTCAAGATTGCTGGAAATGATCAGTACCAGCGCCAAACCAATAATAAGCCGGTAAATATGGTAAAGACGCAATACCCGCTGCCCAGCCGTACCCAATAAAGCCAGTTCATTATTCATGGTTTAGCTAATTGTCCTGTCGTGCATGGTCTGCACAGCAATACCACTGGTCGTTTTTTTGTGTGGCTTGCTCTTGCGCTAAATACAGATCGCAATGATTGCAGCGCACCATGTGCGTGGCTGTGGCGGCGGGTTGTTTTGTTTTTTTTTGGTTTGAAAATTTTTTCCACAGCCAGTAACCCGCTGTGAAAAGAACTAAGAATAAAACTAAACGTGAAAGTCCCATGGTAAGTCTCTGCTAAGGCAAGTATTTAAGCGGTCTCTGAAAGCGTACAGCGTGCTGCGTAGGCGGTTTTCAAAGGTTTGCTAAAGTGAGGTATAGTTATAGTAGGTTAAAGTTTAGCAGACATATGAAATTTTCGTCTTGTCTGGATTAATGTAAGGAAAAATACATGACTTTTACAGTGTATCTCTCGGGTGAAATCCATACTGATTGGCGTGATGAGATCAAGCAGGGTGCGGCTGCACGCGGCTTAGATATTAAATTTACCTCTGCAGTGACTGACCATGATGCAAGCGATGCGGCTGGTGATTATCTAGGTGCGCAAGACAATCCATTTTGGCGTGATCACCAATCGGCCAAAGTCAATGCCATACGCACGAAAACCCTAATCGAGCAGGCTGATTTAGTGGTGGTGCGTTTTGGTGATAAGTATAAACAATGGAATGCCGCCTTTGATGCAGGCTACTGCGCTGCTTTAAACAAGCCCTATGTCACCCTGCATGCGGCAGATATTATTCATCCGCTGAAAGAAGTGGATGCCGCCGCCATGGCTTGGGCAACGACTACAGAGCAGATAGTCGAGATTCTTACCTATGTCACCCAAGCTTAAAAGATTGAATCTGCTTAGGCTCCGGCAAGTGGCAAAAAACTGCCGCTTGCGCTATCTGAATAATACCCTTCCTTCTTAACTCATTGATATATAAGCATATATCTGTTGTTGGCATATGATTTGCATTGATTCAAGCAAGTAAACTAATAGCAGGTAATGCGACCATGAGTATCAATTTCAGTAAAGCCCTAGGCATTCATGAGCAGGCCCTAGGCTTCCGTGCCCAGCGCGCTGAAGTGCTGGCCAATAATATTGCCAACGCAGATACCCCGCATTATAAAGCGCGCGACTTGGACTTTGCTAGCGTGTTAGCGGGCCAAGCTGAGCGTCAAGCCGGTGGTTCTAATTCTCTGGTGCGTACCAACGGACAACATTTTGACGCTGATGGCGCGCAATTAGTTGACCCAGCATTACGCTTCCGTAATCCACATCATGCATCCATTGATCAAAACACCGTGGATTTACAAGTAGAACAGTCCCTGTACGCAGAAAACGCCGTGCAGTTCCAAGCCAGTTTTACTCTGTTAAATAATAAATTCAAAGGGCTGATGATGGCCCTACGTGGCGAATAAACGAGGTAACTGATTATGTCTCTATCCAGTGTGTTTCATATTGCCGGCAGTGGCATGAGTGCGCAAAGTACGCGCTTAAACACTATTTCCAGCAACATTGCTAACGCCGATACGGTGTCATCCAGCATTGATCAGACTTACCGTGCGCGTCATCCAGTGTTTGCCACAGTGTTTGCAGAAAACTTACAGCCCAATGGCACAGGTTCAGCATCTTTGTTTGCTGGACAAGACCAAGCCGGCAAAGGCGTACAGGTGATGGGTATTGTTGAGGACCAAAGCGAGCTAATCCCACGCTATGAGCCTGACCACCCAGCAGCCAATGAGCAGGGTTATGTGTTTTATCCCAACGTTAACGTGGTGGAAGAGATGGCCGACATGATTTCAGCCAGCCGTGCTTTCCAGACCAACGTAGAAATGATGAACACCGCTAAGCAAATGATGCAGCGTGTGTTGACTTTAGGCCAGTAAGGGCGAGGATAGAAAAATGAGTGCTTCTGCAATTGGAACCACAAGCTCGGTACTGGAACAGTATCAGCGCAATAATGATCGCGAGGTCAACAAGGATTTGGGTAAAAACGAATTCTTGGAATTGTTGGTTGCTCAATTAAATAACCAGAACCCGCTAGAGCCTCAGAGTAATGGTGAGTTTATCGCGCAGCTGGCTCAGTTTAGTACTGTAGAGGGTGTTGAGAAATTGAATGCCAGCGTGGGTGATATTCTTTCAGGCTTCCACTCATCGCAAGCACTGCAAGCATCATCACTGGTTGGACGCAAAGTAATTATTCCGTCAGAGACCGCCATGGTGGATACCGCTGAAACTTTTAAAGGTAGCGTACTGGTGCCGCAAAGCAGCAGCAACGTGCTGGTCAGTGTGTACGACAGCGCGGGTAGCGTAGTAGCCAAAGTGAACATGGGTGCGCAAGAAGGCGGCAACCAAAGCTTTATGTGGGACGGTAAAAACAGCGCCGGCGAAACCTTGCCGCCTGGCAAGTACAAGTTTAAAGCTGAGGGTTCCTTTAATGGTGAGAACCAAGGACTGTATACCCTGCTACCAGCCAACGTGGATAGCGTTACATTAAGTCCGCAAGGTGGCGAGTTGTTATTGAATTTAGCTGGCTTAGGCACTGTGCCTTTGTCACAAGTACAGATTATTGGTCAATAAATTTTAGCTGTCGCTTTGGCGACCAGGGAGTCAACTATGTCATTCAATATTGGTTTAAGCGGCTTACGTGCGGCAACTAAAGATCTCAACGTTACCGGTAACAATATCGCTAACGCTGGTACTGTAGGTTTTAAACAGTCACGTGCTGAGTTTGCTGATGTGTATGCGGCTACGGTGCTGGGTACAGGAAAAAACCAACAGGGCAGTGGTGTGCTGTTAGCCAGCATTTCCCAGCAGTTTAATCAGGGTAACGTCAACTACACCCAGAATCCGTTGGATTTAGCCATTAACGGTAATGGTTTTTTCCAAGTGAGTAATAACGGTGCGCTTAGCTATACCCGAGCGGGTTTTTTTGGCACTGATAAAGAAGGGTTTATTGTGGATAACTTCGGTTATAACTTGCAGGGTTACACCGTTGACACCAATGACCAGGTTATGGAAGGCGTGGTGGGTAACCTACAGATTAGATCTGCCAGTCAGGAGCCTAGAGCGACCAGTGAAATGAAGCAAAGCTTCAACCTGAACTCGACCAATAACGCACCGACTAACGCTAACTTTAGCCCGACTGATCCGGCGTCCTACAACTCGTCAACGTCAACTAATATTTATGACAGTCAGGGTAATGCACATACCTTCACTCAGTATTTTGTCAAAACTGGGCCCAACAACTGGCAGATGAACGTGATGATTGATGGCGGACATCCACAAGCGGGTGCGGCCAACTTTGCGGCGCAGAGTTACATAGGTAGCGGTCCGCAAGCTGTATTGGACGCAGCAGTGGCGGCGCTTCCTGCTGACTCGTTTAGCACGAACATGGAAGCAGAGGTGCAGGACTTAATTGACAACCACGGTGCTACTGAAGAACAAGTGGTAGCTGCTATTGCTCGTATTGGTAATAGCTCACCTATCACGTTGAATATGGCGTTTGATAGTGCAGGAAAACCATTGCCAGTGGCGGGTGACGCTGAAGGTTATTTTAGTGCAAACCCAGATGGCACGCTAACTATGAATCCTGGCATGTGGACACCGTCATTGATGAACGATGCTAAGCCACCGATTGCAATCTCTAACGGTTCAACGATGAACCCAACGGGTATGCAACTGGATATGCGTACTGCAACCCAGTATGCCAGCTCATTTGCGGTGACCGCAGTGGCACAGAACGGCTACACCACAGGTGAGTTGTCCGGCATTGAGATTGATGACACTGGACTTATCTTTGCTCGTTACACCAACGGGCAGTCCAAGGTGCAGGGACAGGTAATTTTGGCTGACTTTGCCAACGTACAGGGCTTAAAGCCTGTTGGTAAAACTCAGTGGGTGCAGTCGCTGGAGTCAGGCGAGCCGGTGCGTAACCCCGGTCGTACAGGAACCTTAGGAGCGATTCAGGCGGGTGCGTTGGAGGACTCTAACGTCGAGCTGTCGGATCAGCTGGTTAATCTGATTGTTGCTCAGCGTAACTATCAGGCGAATGCGAAAACGATTGAAACTGAAAGTGCCATCACTCAAACCATCATTAACTTACGTTAACGGCCAGAGTGATTTTAGCGCGCGACCGGGCAGCCGGTAGCGCGCTTTTTTTTATCTTTAAAAGCCTGTTTAGTTTAAGCGCTTTGCTTCTAGAATTATGATTTGCTTGGTGGGCACGTTTTGGTGCATTCCGTAGGTGCTGGTTTTTTGTGCGGCAATGTTGTCCACCACATCCATCCCGCGCACGACTTTACCAAACACCGCATAACCAAAATCTTCACGGCTGTGATTTAAAAAGTCGTTGTCGTCATGGTTGATAAAAAACTGCATGGTGGCTGAGTCAACCGAACGCGTACGTGCCATAGCAACTGTGCCGCGCTCATTTTTTAAGCCGTTGTCGGCTTCGTTTTTAATGGGTGCTTTGGTACTGCGTTGCTGCATGTATTTATCAAAGCCGCCGCCCTGAATCATAAAGTCGGGAATAACACGGTGGAACACAGTACCGTCATAGCGTTCGCTATCAACGTAGTCGAGAAAGTTTTTTACGCTAATAGGTGCTTGTTCGGCGTTAAGTTCCAGTTCTATTTCCCCAAGCGTGGTATTAAGCAATACCCGAGGCGATTCACTGGCGAAAACGCCGCTAGCAAATACAGCAAGACAACCGGCAAGAAAGATTTTTTTCAGCATAAGATTTCACTACCTCATATAATTGAGTAAATAATTTATTCGAACCATCATTTATGTCTAAGTATAACCACGAACCATTAGAACCTAGTAAAGATAGTTGGCAAAGTATTTTGGCGCAAGCCGTGCGCGAACCACAAGAGTTATTACAGCTGCTTAAGCTAACTGAACACCCGTTGGCGCAACAAGTATGTATAGATAAACAGTTTCCGCTTTTGGTTCCCAGAACTTTTATTCAACGCATGCACAGCGGTAATACCGATGATCCGTTATTGCGACAAGTCTTGTCGATTGCTGATGAACAACTCAGCGTACAGGGCTATACCCAAGATCCGTTGGGCGAGCAAGCGAGTAACGTGCGCGCGGGTTTGATCCACAAATACCACGGACGAGTGCTGCTGATCGCGGCGAGTGGTTGCGCGGTTAATTGCCGTTATTGTTTCCGCCGTCATTTTCCCTATGCCGATAATCGCGTGGGTCGCCAGCAATGGCGCAGTGCGCTGAGTTATGTCGCGCAAGACTCCAGTATCAGCGAGGTGATTTTGAGTGGTGGCGATCCTTTATTGCTGGGTGATGAGCAGCTAAGTGAGTTGCTTGAGCAGATAGCCGCCATTGGGCATGTGAAACGCCTGCGTATTCATAGCCGTTTGCCCGTGGTGATTCCACAGCGCCTCACTGCAGAGCTGATGCAGCTGCTTAGTCAGAGTCGCTTGCGTACCAGCTTGGTGTTGCATATCAATCATGCGCAAGAGTTGGCTCCTGAACACTTGGGATTGTTGGCGCAATACCGCGCAGCAGGCGTTACGTTGCTCAATCAAACTGTGCTGCTTAAAGGCGTGAATGACGATGAGCAGACACTTTGCCAGCTTAGCGAAACGCTGTTTGACTATGGAGTACTGCCTTATTATCTGCACCAGCTTGATCGCGTGCAGGGCGCACAGCATTTTGCGTTAGCCGATGAGCGTGTTTTTGCTCTTTATCGACACATGCAGGCGCATTTGCCAGGTTATTTAGTGCCAAAATTGGTGCGCGAAGAGGCGGGAAAATCTAGCAAGACTCTGCTGACTGTACTGCAATAACAGTCAAAGTCAGCGGATAGCGGGAAGCTGAATTTGGTCACTGCGGCTGCAACCTTCAGTCAGTTGATGGCACATATGTAGAAACTCTTGCATGGCTTTGCTCTGATATTTGTGCCGATGCCAAATAAAGGAAAAAGGTCGTTCAAGGTTCAGTTCAGGTGCTTCTATTGGCACTAAACTGCCGCGGCGAAAAGCATCGCGTAGGGCCAGGCGTGAAATGCAGCCAATTCCTAAACCTGATTCAACGGCTCGCTTGATAGCCTCGGTGTGCTCTAGTTCCAGCAAAATCCGCAGCGGTTGCTGATGTTCTTGCATGGCGGTATCAAAAGCGCGCCTTGTGCCCGAGCCTTGTTCACGCACAATCCAAGACTCCTTAGTTAACTCGCTCAGCTGTACCTGCTTGCGGTTGGCTAATGGATGTTGCGGTGCACAGAAAATGACTAGCTCATCATTAATCCAGGGTGTTATCTGGATATCCGGATCTTGGCAGTTGCCCTCAATCAAGCCGATATCTAATTCAAAGGCGCGAATGCGTTGAATGATGTGCTCGGTGTTGTGCACATGCAGTTTTACTTGGCATTCAGGGTGGCGTTGCATAAAGTGGCCTAGCAACAAGGTAGCCAAATAATTGCCAATGGTCATGGTGGCACCAACACTGAGCGAGCCGAACCCTTCTTGCCCCTTGAGTATTGCCTCTAAAGCCTGTGCTTGTTCAAGTAGCGCGCGAGCTTGAGGCAATAACTGTAAGCCTAAAGCATTTATAAATAAACGCTTACCGGCACGGTCAAATAATTTGCAGTCATAATTACGTTCCAGCTCTGCTAAAGCTGTGCTGGCAGCTGACTGCGACATAGCTAGAATGTCGGCAGCTTTTGATACGCTAAGCTGTTGGGCAATCTCGACAAAGACTTGCAGCTGACGAAGAGTTAAGCGCATATTGGTAATCCGAATAAGAGTTATCTTTATTATTCATTTAATTAATGTAAATGCCAATACTATACTGAGCGTATCGATTAGTAGGAAACTTTTGGAGCAATCGCTGTGAGTAATCTCAATACCGAGCAGGTGCTAAGTGTGCACCATTGGAATGACAGTTTGTTTAGCTTTAAGACGACCCGCAGTCCCGGGTTGCGCTTTGCAAATGGTCAGTTCGTGATGATTGGTTTGCAGGTGGAGGACCGCCCACTGATGCGTGCGTATTCTATTGCGAGTCCAAACTACGAAGAGTATTTAGAGTTCTTTTCGATCAAAGTACCTAATGGACCGCTGACCTCACGACTGCAGCATCTGCAGGTGGGTGACAGTATTCAGATCAGTAAAAAACCCACAGGAACCCTGTTGGTCGATGACTTGCTGCCGGGTAAGCACCTGTATCTGTTGGGCACGGGAACAGGTTTAGCGCCCTATATCAGCCTGATTCAAGATCCTGATGTTTACGAGCGCTATGAAAAAGTGATTTTAGTGCATGGTGTACGCTTCGCTAGCGAGCTGGCCTATGCAGACTTTATTACCCAAGAGCTGCCAAACAATGAGTTTTTTGGCGAGCTGGCGCGTGAAAAATTAATTTATTACCCAACAGTAACGCGTGAGCCCTTTAAGAATCAGGGGCGTATTACTGAACTGATGCGCAGCGGCAAGCTGTTTAGCGATATTGGTTTGCCGCCAATCAATCCGCAGGATGATCGTGCCATGCTGTGTGGCAGTCCCGCCATGCTGGATGATTTGAGCGTTATGCTCAGTGAAGACTTTGGTCTGCGCGTGTCACCGCGGGTGGGTGAGCCGGCTGATTTTGTTATCGAGCGGGCATTTGTTGAAAAGTAAATGGCTTTTAAGGCAAACGCGTGGGGTTTGCCCGTGCGTTTGCACTGCAACCTTTTAACGCAGACCTTCGAGCACTTGCTTGAGTAAGCTGGCTGCAGCCTGCTTAGGATTGGCGCGCAACGCGCTTTCTTGCTCCGCCAATACAGCAAACAATGCTGTTATCGCCTGCTCAGTCACATAGTCTTCAATGGAAGTGACTTTGTCCGAGCTAAAACCAAACTTTTTTGCTTTGCTCGCCACCTGACTGTATTGCTGGCTCAGCACAGACAGATTGGTCTGTTGCTGGACTATAGGTAAAAAACGTGCGCGTAAATCCGCTTCACTGGTGCGTTTAAGAAAATCCGTGGCTGCGGTTGGGTGAGCGCTTAGAATTTGCTTAGCATCTTCTAGACGGATCTTGCTAATGGCGTTGAGTAATAGCTCTTTGGCATGCGGAATAGCCTGTTCAGCCGCAGTATTTAGGCTGTCTTCCAGCTCGTTAACATACGTTCCTTGGCCAAAGGTGCGCATTAGCTTGGCCGGCTTTTGCAAGGCGTTAGGCAGTTCAATGCGCCATTTAGGGCTTTGACTAAAGCCCCCGTTTTGACCCAGCTGTTTAATGGCCATATCACTGCCTTGCTCTAGCAGTTGCTTAAGGCTGTTGGTCGCCTGATCTTGGCTGAGTTGATTGATGGAAAAGGCGACTGAGTATGTACTCAGCACCAAGCAGCACATTAAGATAAAAAACTGGGTGAGTTTTTGCATGATTTTTAACGGCTTCTCAGACTGTCTTGAGTGCGCTGTCTGGTATTAGAGACGCTGCGCTTTGGTCCAAGAAAATCTTAATGCGCGGGTGCTGTTTTAAGATAGAGGCGGGCATGGCTTCATCAACAGGACTGTTAAATAAATTTACCATGACGTCTGCTTTATGAGCACCAGTGGCAACCAAGATAATTTCCTTGGCTTGCATAATATCTTGGATGCCCATGGTAATGGCATGGGTGGGTACTTCCGCCCAGTTGTCAAAAAACCGACCGTTATCCAGGCGTGTGTTTTCGGATAACTCCACGACGTGGGTTTGGCTGTCAAACGCCGTATAGGGCTCGTTAAAACCTATATGACCGTTGGTGCCAATGCCTAACAGCTGAAAATCTAGGCCACCGCAGGCTTGAATCTTAGCTGAATATTCCTTGCACTCTAAGTCGATATCCGTGCAACGCCCGCTGGGTAAAAACACCTGGCTGTCATCCAGTTTGATCTTGTTAAACAGGTGTTCGTGCATGTAATGGTTGTAGCTTTGCGGATGTTCTGGCGCAAGGCCAACATATTCATCAAGGTTATAGGTAGTAACTTGGCTTAAATCCAGTGCGTTTTCCTGTACTTGTTCAGCAAAACGCTGATAAACCGGCTCCATCGTACTGCCTGTGGCTAAACCAAGCACCGCGTTAGGCTTTTGTTTAATCGTATCAATGATGTGTTGGCTTAGGTGTTGTGCGATAGCGTCAGCACTGGGGAAAACGAAGAACATGATAGGTTGTCCTTGAGAGAGGCTTAAGAAAACGCTGTGCAGTATACAAACATGTGCTTTTGACGTCAGGTTTTTTCATTGGTTCAGCGAACTATTTAATATGACTGCTCGATGTTACAGGCACAGGGTTGGACTGACTAATGCTTTGCAGAATTCCGCAGTCAGAGGCAGTACTTTCGCTCTGGCATTGGCTTCTTAGTTGGCGTAATTGCTGGGCTAATTCTTGTAACTCATGAATACGCGTTTCAACATGCTGAATATGCTCGTCCAGCACCTGATTAGCCGTATCGCAGACCGCAGTGGGGCTGTCTTTGACCTCCAATAACGTGCGAATTTCGGCTAAAGATAAATCCAGTGCACGGCATTGACGAATAAAGAGTAACCGCTCTAAATGCTGTGGTTGGTAGTGACGGTAATTAGCCGCAGTGCGCAGTGGCTCAGGTAATAACGCTTCGCGTTCATAATAACGAATCGTTTCGACTGGGGTGTGCGCGCGCTTAGCAAGCTGGCCGATTTTCATGGCTTGACTCTGTAGTTGGTATAGGGTTTTTAATCATACCCTAAGCATCAAACACAGTGGGTGATGAATATGTCTAAAGCCGATGAGTGCTGTCAGCCTCAATTACAACAACCGCAGCCAGCTTTGAATGCGCAAGCAGCGCCGAGCGGGCAACTAAAAACGGTGCTGCAAATTGAGGAGATGGATTGCCCAACAGAAGAACAGCTGATTCGCGATAAGCTGCAGTCTTTATCCTGTATCAGTGCGTTGCAATTTAATTTGCTTGAGCGTCAGTTGCAGGTGCAGCACCAGCCGGGCAGCTTGGCAGACATTATCGCTGCTATTGCTGAGCTGGATATGCGTGCCGTGCCGTTACAGGCGGGTCAAACAGCTGTGCAGAACAAAGTAGGTATGCATGGCACCTGGGCGTTGGCTTTGGCTGGAGTTTTAGCCGCGGCGGCCGAGGTGCTTGAGCTGCTCGCTTTTAAAGCAAGCTGGTTGGTGTTTGTTGTCGCGCTAACCAGTGTGGCGTTGATTGGTTGGCCGATCCTCAAAAAAGGCTGGGTGGCCGTATTAAACCGCAACCTGAATATTAACGCTTTAATGTCCATTGCCGTGACGGGTGCGTTTTTTATTGGTCATTGGCCAGAAGCGGCTATGGTGACCTTTCTCTTTGCTTTGGCTGAGCGAATCGAGGTCCACTCACTGTTGCGTGCGCGTGATGCGGTGCGCAGTCTGATGGTGCTGGCGCCGGAGCACGCACTGGTGCAGCAAACAGATGGCCATTGGCATAGCCAGCCGGTCGCTGAGGTCGCTGTAGGCAGTTTGGTGCGCTTAGCGCCGGGCGCGCGGGTAGCGCTGGATGGGGAAATTGTTGAGGGAGCCTCTGCTTTTGATCAGTCTTCGATAACCGGCGAAAGTATCCCAGTCGATAAAAGCCAAGGTGATGCGCTGTTTGCCGGCACGCTTAATACACATAATGAAATTACCTATCGCACTACGGCACTGGCTGATGACACGCTGCTCGCCAAAATAATGCATCGTGTGCAAGAGGCGCAAAGCAGTCAAGCACCCACCCAGCGTTTTGTCGATGCTTTTGCGCGCATCTATACGCCCACAGTAGTGGGTATTGCAATTATGGTGGCGTTGTTGCCACCCATCTTGCTGAGCTTGTCGTGGTGGGATTGGCTGTATAAAGCGCTGGTATTGCTGGTAATCGCCTGTCCTTGTGCGTTGGTTATTTCGACTCCAGTGGCTGTGGTCAGTGCTTTAACGAGCGCTGCCCGTGTGGGGATTTTAATTAAAGGTGGTGTGTATCTGGAGCAAGCGCATAAGCTAGACGTGGTGGTCGTGGATAAAACCGGCACGTTAACGCAGGGGCGGCCAAAACTGATGCACAGCCACTATGTGCAGGACGAACAGCAGCTATTACCCTTGATTGCCGCCATGACCCAGCGCTCTGACCATCCCGTGTCGAAAGCTATTTTTGCGGGCTTAGGCAGTACACAAGCTGCAGTGGCCACGGGTTTTTCAGCCATACCGGGGCAGGGCGTACGTGCGAAAATTGCTGGTATGGAGTATTACCTAGGTAATCTACACATGCTAGATGACTTGGGGCTACTTGATACTGCAATTACCCAATCAGTTACTGCTTTACAACAGCAGGGCTTTAGCGTCAGTGTGCTGGCTAGCACGCAGCAGGTATTAGCTTGGTTTGCTGTACAGGATCCGTTGAAGGATTCCAGCGCCCAGGCTGTGGCCCAGCTGCACAAGCTGGGCGTAAAAACCTTGATGCTTAGTGGTGATAATCAATTCAGCGTGCAACGTATTGCGCAAGAGGCTGGAATTACTGAGGCGCGGGCGCAATTACTTCCGGACGATAAGTTACAAGCCATCAAACAATTACAGCAGCAGGGTTTGCGTGTGGCAATGGTGGGTGATGGCATTAACGATGCGCCTGCTTTGGCGCAAGCGGATATTGGCTTTGCAATGGGTAATTTGGGCAGTGATACCGCTATCGAAACTGCCGATATTGCGCTGTTGGATGATGATTTACGCCGCGTACCACAACTGATGCAGCTGTCTCAGGCAACCATGCGCGTCTTGCGACAAAATATTGGTTTAGCGCTGGGCTTGAAAGCGGTTTTTTTAGCGCTTGCTGTAGCGGGTGAGGCAACTATGTGGATGGCGGTATTTGCCGACACGGGTGCGAGTCTATTGGTGACGTTCAATAGTCTGCGTTTGCTGAAGTTGGCTGGATTGCACAAGCAGTAAAGTAATTAGGTAAGGCTCTAGCTAGGATACGCTTAGAGCCTTTACGTTCTCTGAAAGCTTAGGCAAACAAGCGTTTCCACCACTTTTTATCGGGTTTGGGCTCTATTTTGAGTACGTTTTTCTTAACCAAGTCCACGTAGTCGGCATCATCGCGGCGAATATGGTTAATTAGCCAGGTTCTGAGTAATGACAACAAAGGCTCGGCAATATCTTCACCGCGCTCAAAGCGCTGTTTAAACTCGCTAACGCGGCGGACAAACAGCTGATGAACTTTCTGGTGTGCCTTAACAAAGGGATAGCCTGCTTCGGCTTGCATTTCTTCTTCAAAAGCAAAGTGTGAAAGCGTGTATTCCACCAGTTGCTCTAAAACCTTGGCAATTTCACCACGGTTTTGTGTAAGGGATGCATCATGGAGAGCATTAATGTAATCAACAATACGTCTGTGTTGGTTATCAATGACTTCAATGCCAGTATTTAAATCACTGGTCCATTTTAAATGTGTCATTGGTTGCCTCTTGTTAAAAATACGGGAAATATTTTTTAAAATAATTAAGAATGATCAAGCTGCTAAGTCTACCAGAATCGTCTTTTATATAAAGTAATACTCACGCTAATAGTATATTAACGTTGTAGTTTTAGTGTTTGCTGCTGCTCCAAGATGCCGCGGTTGGCACAAAAACTTTGTACTTCACCGTCACTGTAACGTACCTCTACGTTGAAACCCTTGCCGGGTGGGTGGTTAAGCACTAAGGTACGATACTCGTTTGGCCTGAGCTGCAGGGTTAATAGATTTGACTGATTAAGGTCGAAGCCGAACTCCATGCGAATAGAGTCGATAATAATTTCATCTTGATTGATAAGTTCGAGGTAAAGGTGGTTTTCTGTAACGGGTTTGGCAAAAACTAACCAGCCTAGCAATAGACCCGCGAGTAAAAAGAGCATAGAGCGTGAACGCAAGGCATCTATACCTTGGTCAATTAAATTACAGCGCTTATTCATGCTAAAACCTGATTAAAAATACTGCATATTAGGCTAGCACGCGAGGTGGATAAGCTACTGCGTCTTGATGTCACCCTCGCGCGCAAAAATATTGCGTTGTGCTATGCGCACCAACAAAACTCCCAAAGCATTAACCTGTTCACCTATGTTTATTGCACGAAGTTTGTATACTTACGCTGGTGTTCAGCAGGGTTCTTTGTCTATGAAGAGCAAATTATTTTATTATTCGGCGTTAATGGGGCTTTTGTTGGCCGGTAATGGCGTTGCTGCAGAGTTCCAGAAAATAGTGCATGCAGATGGCAAGGTTGAATACCGTCAAGCTGCTCAAGCGACTGTGAAAACGCCAAGCAAGTCCTATTATAAATATCGTAACGCTCAGGGCGTACTGTCGTTTAGTGATCGTCAGCCGGCTAATCGTAGCTATGAATTAGTGCGTTTTGATTGCTATGCCTGCAAGGTGGGTTCCAAAGTGAACTGGGAAACCACGCCGCTGTTTCGTGGGCGTTATGAAGATGCAATTGCATTTTATGCACAGCAATACAGCGTAAGTCCAGCATTGGTAAAGGCCGTGATCCATGCCGAATCGGCTTTCAATCCGCAAGCCAAGTCACGTGTAGGCGCGCAAGGGTTGATGCAGTTAATGCCAGCCACGGCGCAAGAGTTAGGCGTAAGAAGCCCATTTAACCCCGAAGATAATATTGAGGGTGGAGTGCGCTATTTGGCCAAGCTTTTGCAAAGCTTTAATCAAGACGTGCGTTTAGCAACAGCCGCGTATAATGCAGGGCCTGGAGCCGTTAGGCGACACAAGGGCGTGCCTGCCTATGCGGAGACACAGGCCTATGTGGAGCGCGTAGCGATTTTGGCGCGGCGTTATGCGCAGGAAAGCTAAGTTGCTGACTGGCAGAATAAAAAACGCAGACTAAAGCCTGCGTTTTTTCAAGTACTTGCGATTGCTTACTTCAGTAGCTCTGCAACATCTTTAGCGATACCTTCTGAAGCCTGATTATAGTAATCAGTTAAGGCTTTGCCCGCACCGCCATCTTTAAGTGCTTTGGCGTGGTCGTGCAAGATGATTTTAATATTCTTCTTTTCTAGGTTGGGCAGCGCTTGCATAGCAGTAGCGCGCTGAGCACTTTCAAACTCGAATGGTAAAGTAGCTACCAAAACAACTTCCATATCCATGGAAAGCGCCAAGTCGATGATGATTGAGCCAGCGCCCGTAGCCGTACCGCCACCTAATCCGGCTAGCAGAATCAAACGATTAGCGCCTTTGATTGCTTGCTTGATGTCTTCAAGAGATTCTTCTGCAGCAAGCTGGCCACGCATTAATGATTTGGCCGCCTTGCCTTGGCAGGTACTGGGGCCTATCTGTAAACGCTGAGCAAAGGGGCTATTTGCTAAAGTTTCAGCGTTGGTGTTAACGGCTAAAATATCACAGCCAACTTTATCTTTAACGTGTCTGGCAATATTCATGCCGGCACCGCCAAGTCCCATAACTAAGGTTTTACGCATGCAGGATCTCCATTCGGAACGCGAAATATTCTTAAGTATAGCGAATTTCACTCATTAGTAATGCTATACAGATCAACAAGCTGTGAAAGATGGCTAACATAAGCTATGCAGCCTGTCTTGTAAATACTGCGGCGGTCTAGATTTGCTTTGCCGCCACCACAAAGCTAGCTTCTTTAGTGGCTACAATCACCACGGTCTGACCTATTTCTAACGGTTCGCCACCCGTACAAACCGCCGGAAATGAGCTGTCATCAATACTGACACGCCCACGTCCCTGATTAAACGCCTGGCTGACTACCGCCGTACGTTCTAGATAGCCCTCAAGGCCCAGATTAAGCGTTGCAGGCTGTATTTTTAAGATTTTCTTTTGCCATTTCAAACCCAGGGCTACGGCTGTGCTAATGCTGACAATTAAAGCAAACAGCTGCCAAGCAATGCCAGCTTGCGGGAAAACAAATAAGAAAGCGCCGACAAAACCCGCACCTATACCTAACCAGAGTAAAAAAATTCCCGGCACTATGATTTCCAATAGCAGCAATAATGCGGCTAGGGAAAACCAGTACCAGTAGGACTCAAAGAGTGATTCAAGCATTTATTTACCCTGCGAGTTTTTCAGTAACTCGGTAATGCCTGCGACTGCGCCCGTCAAACCCGCGGCTTCCAGTGGCATCAGTACCAGCTTGCTGTTCTCGCCCTTACCAATTTCCTGCAAGGCTTCGATGTATTTTAAGCCAAGGAAATACTGAATGGCATGTACATCACCTTCGCGTATTGCCTGAGATACGTCCTTAGTGGCCTGAGCTTCGGCCTGTGCTTCACGCTCACGTGCTTCGGCGATTAAAAAAGCGGCTTGTTTTTCACCATCAGCACGCAGGATAGCCGCTTGGCGTAAACCTTCTGCTTGCAGTATTTCTGCTTCTTTATCACCGTTGGCTTTGGTAACTACGGCACGACGATGGCGCTCAGCGGTCATTTGTAGGTTCATTGCTTCTTGTAGTGCAGGTGACATGCTCAGGTCGCGAATTTCAATGCGGGTAACTTTAATACCCCAGGGTGCAGTGGCTAAATCGACGGCTGACAAGAGGCGCTCGTTAACTTCCTCACGGTTGGACAGCATGTGGTCCAGCTCCATGGAGCCCAATACCGAACGTAGGTTGGTGACGGTAAGGTTAATGATGGCGTAGGTTAGATTGGTTACCTGATAAGCGGCTTTGGAGGCGTCTAAGATACGGTAAAACAACACACCATCAGCGGTGACTGCGGCGTTGTCTTTGGAGATTACTGTTTGTGAGGGCACATCAAGCACAGACTCCATCATAGATAATTTGAAGCCAATACGATCGATAAAAGGAATAATTAAGCCCAAACCTGGTTCCAAGGTTTGTGTGTAACGCCCGAAGCGTTCAACGGTCCATTGTTGACCTTGCGGAACCACCTTGACGCCAGCGGAGAAGAAAACAATGGCCAGTACAGCTAGCAGGCCGAAAAGTATGAGAATTGAGTCCATGGGTAACCTCTAAAAGTGCTTCTTAAACCTTGAGTGTTTAGGAAGAAAGAAAAAACGCTGTGCCCTTTGAATGGTAACTGCCTGTGTAGCAGGATAGATTCCTTACGGCAGGTGTAATTATCAATGCAATGCAGGTTAAAAGAAACGAGGTGCGTTGAATAATTAAAATTTTGCGGATTGCTATAACAGTCGGGCAACAACCTGAGTTACCGCTAGCCCGTGGCTTTATCTTTATACAGCTTGATCAAACCTTGGGTTGAAGCATCGGTAGCGGCCTGTTGTTGGGGTTGATTGAGTAGTTGGTACACCTTATCGCCCAGCTCTTTGCCCAGCTCTACACCCCACTGATCAAAGGCGTTAATGCCCCAGATTACACTTTGCACATACACTTTGTGTTCATACAGAGCGATCAAAGCGCCAAGACGCTTGGGATCCAGCTGATCAAGAATAAGGCTGTTGCTGGGTCGGTTACCCAGGATTTCTTTATGCGGCGCCAAACGCAAAACCTCATCTTCACTGCAGCCTTTTTCACGCAGCTCATCTTCTACGGCTTGTCGGTTTTTACCACACATCAGTGCCTGACTCTGTGACAAACAGTTGGCGTACAGCCATTGTTGATGGTCAGCGATAGGGTTTTGACTGTTAACCGCAATAATGAAATCTGCCGGAATTAACTGGGTTCCCTGCAGTAAAAGCTGGTGGTAGGCATGCTGGCCGTTGGTACCAATATTGCCCCAAATGACAGGGCCGCTATCGTAGCCCAGCGGACTGCCATCGTGACGTACTTGCTTGCCGTTAGACTCCATATCCAGCTGTTGCAGATAGTCTGGCAAACTTTGCAGATAATTATCATAGGGCAGCACAGCTTGACTGTGTGCGCCCCAAAAGTTCACATACCACACGCCCAGCAGCGCCATGATTACCGGCATGTTTTCTGCAAAGGGTGCCTGTTGGAAATGCTGATCCATGCTGTGGGCACCGGCTAGCATCTGTTTAAAATTATCCATACCGACGGTTAGAGCAATCGGCAGGCCAATGGCTGACCAAAGCGAATAACGACCACCCACCCAGTCCCACATAGGCAAGATATTGGCTGGATCGATACCAAACTCAACTGCCTTGGCAGTATTGCTGGAAACGGCGACAAAGTGTTTGCTTAAATCCGCCGTGCTGCAGCCTTGGTCAAGCAACCATTGGCGCGCGGCCAAAGCGTTTTTTAAGGTTTCTAGGGTGCCAAAAGATTTACTGGAAATAATAAATAAAGTGGTTTCAGGGTTCAGTTGTTGGCTCAGTTGATAGAACGCGCTGCTATCAATATTGGCTAAAAAATGACAGTTAACTAGATTGAGAGAAAAAGGCTGTAACGCTTCAACCGCCAGCTGTGGGCCGAGAAAAGAGCCGCCGATGCCGATATTAACCACGTCCGTGATGCGTTTGCCGGTATAACCTTGCCAGCTGCCGCTATGCACTTGTTCGATCAGGTTGTGCATCTGTGCATGGGCTTGCTGCACTAGAGCGACAACATCAACACCCTCTACTTCCAGTTTTTGCCCGGCGGGCATGCGCAAAGCGGCGTGGAGGGCTGGGCGTTTTTCGGTGCTATTAATACAGTCGCCACGAAACATGGCTTCAATGGCACTGTCGAGCTGGCATTGTTGCGCTAGCTGAGTGAGCAGCTGTAGCGTTTGTTCATCGATAAGATTCTTAGAGAAATCCAGCAACATACCTTCATGCTCGATGGAAAACTTGCTGAAGCGCTGCGGGTGAGCAGTGAAAGCCGCCTGCATATTGAAGTTATTCATTTGTAGACGGTGCGTCTGCAAAGCGAGCCATGCAGGGAGTTGAGAACTGTTGCGCGGGTTCTGATAGTGCATGCTGGATGTCCTTAATAATGCTGAGGTTCTTACCTCATTATTAAGCAGCTGTTTGATAATAACAACCGTAAGGATCAGCTGTGTTGCGCTTTAAGATGCTTTTGTTGTACAGGTGATGCGCCAGTCTGCACCTATAGCGCGAATATCTTGAATATTTAATTCAATTGCTTGCGCCATTGTGCTGAACGGCAGCGCAAATAAAGGATTGGCCTGACTGCCCAGCAACTTAGCAGCCATGTAAACAACCACCTCATCCACTAAGCCCGCCTGTAAAAAAGCCCCGGCCAGTTGTGGCCCAGCCTCTACTAGCACTTCGTTGACCGCATGCTGTTGTGCCAAGGTTTGTAGGAGCAGGGTTAAATCAACGTGCCCTTGATTTTCTGGAATATTCAGCCAGTGGATGCCGTTGGCAAGCTGCTTAGGTTGTTGATAGCTGGCCAACCAAGCCTCTGCGTTTTGAAAAAAAACGTGCTCGTGCGGTACGCGCAAACGCCCATCTATTAGTACGCGCATGGGGGTGCGTTGCAGCGCCCAGTGTTTTTCTAGTTCTGGTAAATCCAGTTCGTTAGCGCGCACGGTGAGTCGTGCATTATCGGTTAATACTGTATTGGCCCCGCTGATAATAGCACTGGCCTGAGCCCTTAAACGTTGTACATCAGCGCGCGCTGGCGCGCCGGTAATCCACTGGCTTTCACCGCTGGCCATAGCTGTACGGCCATCCAAACTCATGGCGAGCTTAACCTGCACCCATGGCAGTCCAGAGCGCATGCGTTTGACAAAACCTCGATTAAGCTGCTCAGCCTGCTGACTTAGTGCACCAGTTAAAACCTGTACTCCAGTTCCGGCCTGAGTTAAGCGTTGTAAACCTTGACCGGCCACTTGCGGATTAGGATCTTGCATGGCAATGACAACGCGGGCAACGCCAGCTTGGATGAGCGCATCAGCACAGGGCGGTGTACGTCCTTGATGGCTACAGGGCTCTAAACTGACATAGGCTGTTGCGCCTTGTGCCTGTGTGCCAGCAGCCCGCAAGGCATGTACTTCAGCGTGGGCGGTGCCAGCCAGTTGATGCCAGCCTTCACCAACAATGGTTCCATCTTTGACAATCACGCAGCCAACGCGTGGATTGGGATGCGTGGAATACAAGCCCTGCGCTGCCAATTGCAGGGCGCGGGCCATATAAGCGTGATCATTCATTCTTGCGCAGGCTCATTAGCCATCCGTTCAATTTCTTCGCGAAATTCATTGAGATCTTGGAAACGGCGGTAAACAGAGGCAAAACGGATGTAGGCGACTTCATCGAGTTTACGTAACTCGTTCATCACCAGCTCGCCGATCAGTAAAGATTTGATTTCTCGCTCACCTTTGGCGCGCAGTTTTCGCTTGATGCGCGCCACGGCTTCTTCAAGGCGCTCTAAACTTACCGGACGTTTTTCCAAGGCTCTGAGCATACCAGCGCGCAGCTTGTCTTCATCAAAGGGCTGGCGGCTGCCGTCCTGCTTGATTAGACGCGGCATGATCAGATCGGCGGTTTCAAACGTCGTGAAACGCTCCTCGCACGAAAGACATTCGCGTCTTCTACGCACTTGGTCGCCATTAGCAACTAAGCGCGAATCAACGACTTTGGTGTCAACAGCACCGCAAAATGGACAATACATGAGAGCGAATCCTGTAAGTTATCAAGGTGCACTCATGTTAGCGTATTCACGCGTAAAGCAAAATGATAGCGCGCAAGGGTTGCAGCTAGGCTGGTTTTCTCAGCCTAGTACTCACTGCCTTCAATGTACTTACCCAATAATGAGTACGGATTCGCTTCGATGATTTCCACATCGACAAACTTACCGATTAGCAAAGGGTTATCACTGCGGAAGTTCACCACACGGTTGAACTCGTTGCGGCCTTGGAGTTGCCCGGGGTCTTTTTTGGCGTAGTCAGAAACCAAAATTCGCTGTGTTGCACCAGCCATGCGGCGGCTGTATTCAAAGCCTTGTTGTTGCAGACGTTGTTGCAAAATGTTCAGACGTTCTTTTTTTACGGCTTCTGGCGTGTTATCTGGGAGTTCCGCTGCCGGTGTGCCGGGACGGGGACTGTAGACAAAAGAATAGGAGAAATCGAAGCCTACGTCGTTCACCAGTTGCATGGTTTGCTCAAAGTCTTTTTCGGTTTCTCCGGGGAAACCAATAATAAAATCAGAACTAACTAGCATCTCAGGTACGGCGGCTTTTAGTTTGCGGATACGTGATTTGTATTCTAAAGCGGTATGGTTACGCTTCATGTTTGCCAGTACGCGATCTGAGCCTGACTGCACAGGCAGATGGAGTGTGCGTACTAGCTTGGGAATACTGGCATGGGCTTCAATGAGCGCATCGGAAAACTCGAGTGGGTGTGAGGTGGTATAACGAATCCGGCCAATACCTTCTATTTCCGACACCATCTGCAGTAACTCGGCTAAATCAACTACCTGTCCCACACCGTTAACGTCCAGCTCACCGCGATAACCGTTTACGTTTTGCCCCAGCAGGGTAACTTCGCGCACGCCGTGATCCGCCAGATGGTTAATTTCAGCCAGCACATCAGCCACAGGGCGACTGACTTCTTCGCCGCGGGTATAGGGCACAACACAAAAGGCGCAGTATTTGCTACAGCCTTCCATAATTGAAACATAAGCCGTAGGTCCCTCAACACGGGGTTCAGGTAAACGGTCGAACTTTTCAATCTCAGGAAAGCTGACGTCTACCTGAGGTTTGCCGGTGCTGCGCACAGCGGCAATCATTTCCGGTAGGCGGTGTAGGGTTTGTGGGCCAAAAACCACATCTACATAGTGCGCGCGCTCACGAATGGCTTTGCCTTCTTGGCTGGCGACACAGCCGCCCACAGCGATAATGAGTTTAGGGTTGGCAAGCTTTAGCTCACGCCAGCGACCCAGTTGGGAGTAAACCTTATCCTGCGCTTTCTCACGGATGGAGCAGGTATTTAGCAAAATCAAATCAGCCTCAGCTGGATCCTTAGTTATTTGCATTGCTTGGTGCTCATTTAACAGGTCGATCATGCGCGAACTGTCGTACTCATTCATCTGGCATCCGTGCGTTTCAATATAAAGATTTTTGACCATGGTAAATTACGCCACTGAGAATCACAAAGCGGCATAGTATAAAGCCGCACTTGACCTGCAGCAAAGGAAAGCGAGATTTTCTTGCTCAAAACAGGCTGCAGCGCCGCCTGACGCACAGCTGTCGCAGGCATGGTCTACTCCCAAGCCGCTGCTTTTCAGAGTTTAAGATGAGCTAGAACCACTCGCGTAATGACTGCAAAGAAGCACAATGCGTGTGGGACCTGACTTGTCAGGGAACCAATATCCGCCTGTAGCACCAGGTCAAACACCCTACCCAGAGTCAACAGCAAACAGCTTCCCCGACAAGTCGGGTCCCACAAAAGCAAGGCGGTGTTGTTGGGAAATTCCAGTCGCGCAAAAGTTGCGCACCAACAGGAGTTTCAGGAATTGGTTGCGCCTGTACGAGGATGCCATGCATCCGACCGCAGATTACGCCTGCAAACACAGCGCCGCCTGACACACAGCTGTCGTAGGCATGGCCTACTCCTACGCAAGGCAGGAACTTACGGGTAATTGTACGAGGATGCCATGCATCCGACCGCGGATTACACCGGCCAACACAACACCGTCTGACGCACAGCTGTCGTAGGCATGGCCTACTCCTACGCAAGGCAGGAACTTGCGGGTAATTGTACGAGGATGCCATGCATCCGACCCGCGGATTACACCGGCCAACACAACGCCGCCTGACACACAGCTGTCGTAGGCATGGCCTACTCCTACGCAAGGCAGGAACTTACGGGTAATTGTACGAGGATGCCATGCATCCGACCGCGGATTACGCCTGCAAATACAGCGCCGCTAGTTGCTACACTAATTGTTTTAATAGGTGTTAGTTATTCAGAGGCTTCTTAAATATATTTTCAAGCGATTTTTAATAAATACTTAGCAGTAAAAAATAGGTGATTAGGAGGGGTAGCAAAATAACAGTGCTTTGAGTTTTAGCGGTTTTTATTTGCTAGCTGCTAAGTGGAAAGCCGGGAAGTTCATAGCATAAAAAATGGCAGCGGAAGTTATTTTAAAGTCTATGTTTTGGCTGGTTTTAAGCGGAAAAATACTTAACACAAAAAAACACGAGAGGGCTAATGCTTGCTCTGAAAGTTCTTGATTTAAGTCATGTGCTCTAGCTTTAGATGCTAGCTACTATGCAAATGCATTTTACAGAACAATGATTATAACCTCTGTCTAGGGAGCTATCCAAAATGCCAAATAACCATCCTTCTAATACTCTGAAGAAGCCACAGATGCTTCCAAGGAAAGATCGTATGACTATCGCTGGTAAGATCTCAAAAGCAGGCTTTATCGCTGCTTTCTCACTGCTTGGGTTAGCAGTATCTCAAGCTAATGCTTCCACTGCGCCAGCAATGACTGATGCAGAAAAAGAGGCTGCAAAACTGATTTATTTCGAGCGTTGCGCCGGTTGTCACGGTGTTTTGCGTAAAGGTGCTACAGGTAAAAACCTAGAGCCGAACTGGTCAATAACCCAGCCAGATGGCAGTAAACTCGAAGGCGGAACACTGCGTTTGGGTACTAAGCGTCTAGAAAATATCATTGCCTATGGTACTGAAGGCGGAATGGTCAACTATGACGACATCCTGACGCCGGAAGAAATTAACATGATGGCTCGTTATGTTCAACATGAGCCACCGATTCCGCCAGAGTTCTCCCTGCAAGACATGAAAGACAGCTGGAACCTTATCGTTCCGTTGTCTGAGCGTGTTACGAAGCAGATGAATAAAATCAACTTGAAAAACGTATTCGCAGTTACTTTACGTGATGCGGGTAAGTTGGCGTTGATTGACGGTGATACACACAAAGTCTGGAAAATTCTGGAAAGTGGTTATGCCGTACACATTTCACGTTTTTCCGCATCAGGTCGCTACGTGTACACTACTGGTCGTGACGGTTTGACTACCATTATTGACCTGTGGCCTGAAGAGCCAATGACTGTAGCTACTGTCCGCTTTGGTTCTGACATGCGTTCGGTTGACGTGTCCAAGTACAAGGGTTACGAAGACAAATACCTAATTGGTGGTACCTACTGGCCACCACAGTACAGCATCGTGGACGGCTTGACCTTGGAGCCGATCAAAGTTGTCTCCACACGTGGCCAGACCGTTGATGGTGAGTATCACCCAGAGCCACGTGTTGCCTCTATCGTTGCTAACCCGCTCAAGCCTGAGTGGGTAGTGAGTGTTAAGGAAACTGGGCAGATTTTGCTGGTTGACTACACCGACCTAGACAACTTGAAGTCTACCGCGATTGCATCGTCCAAGTTCCTGCATGATGGTGGTTGGGATGCATCACACCGTTACTTCTTAGTAGCAGCTAACGCTTCTAACCAAGTTGCTGCGGTTGATACTAAGACGGGTAAGCTGGCAGCTATTGTTGATACAGCGAAAATTCCTCACCCAGGCCGTGGTGCGAACTTCACTCACCCAGAGTTTGGACCGGTATGGTCTACGGGTCACCTTGGTGATGACGTAGTTTCTTTAATCTCAACCCCATCGGAAGAGAAAAAGAACGCTAAATACAAAAAACATAACTGGAAAGTTGTTCAAGAGTTGAAGATGCCAGGCGCGGGTAACTTGTTTGTTAAAACCCACCCTAAATCTAAAAACTTCTGGGCTGATGCTCCTATGAACCCAGAGCGTGAAATCGCTGAGTCTGTTTATGTGTTTGACTTAAACGACTTGAGCAAAGAGCCACGGGTGCTGAACGTTGGTAAAGATTCTGGTTTACCAGAAGGCAAAGCAATTCGCCGCGCTGTACAGCCAGAATACAACCAAGCGGGTGACGAGGTTTGGATCTCACTATGGGGTGGTAAAGCGGATCAGTCAGCAATCGTTATTTATGACGATAAGACGCTGAAAGTGAAGTCTGTTATCACGAGTCCAGAGATCATCACACCAACTGGTAAGTTTAACCTTTACAACACCATGTTTGACGTTTACTAACTGGTTCAGTTGAACTGCTAAATATCCCCCCCCACTTCGCAGATTCATGCGGGGTGGGGGTGGAACAGGAAAGGAAAAAGCAAATGGCAGATCAAGACAGCAGAAACACGCAGGAGTCGCAGCAGCGGACTGGGTTTTTTGCATACCTATGTCGCCCAAACGTGCATTACTCTTTAGCCAGCATACTAGTGGTAGGTATTATTGCCGGGGTACTTTTCTGGGGTGGCTTTAACACCGCATTGGAAATGACCAATACCGAGGAGTTCTGTCTCTCTTGTCATGAAATGCGCGATAACGTTTATCCAGAATACAAAGAAACAATTCACTACACTAACCGTACCGGTGTACGAGCTACTTGCCCAGATTGTCATGTGCCCAAGGAGTGGGGCTATAAAATGATACGCAAGATCGAAGCGTCCAGAGAGCTATGGGGCAAAATTGTAGGTACGATTGATACACCCGAGAAGTTCGAGGCTAAGCGTTTGACCTTGGCACGCAACGAATGGAAGCGCATGAAAGCTTCAGATTCTCGTGAATGTAGAAACTGCCATAGTCTTGAAAGTATGAATATCGAAACGCAGAAGCAGCGTGCACGCAAGCAACATGAAATGGCGCTGGCTGAAAATATGACTTGCATCGACTGTCATAAAGGCATTGCTCACCATTTGCCTGAAGGAATGACTGATGAAGATTATGATTAAAAAGCAAGACAGGTAATCAATTGGGGAGTAAGCGATTATGAAAAAAATTATGATGACCAGCCTAGCAGGCGCTATCTTTACACTTACTGCAGGCAGTGCTCTAGCAGCAGCTCCTGCTGATTGGAGCAAGGTTCCAGCAACCAGCATTTCTTTGCTCTATCCAGGCGTCTCACCGATTGAGTGGATTACCAAAGGAACTGAACACGGTGGTGCGCGCGTATTACGTAAGGGTGAAACCTGCGCTGGGTGTCACTCAGAAGAAGTGGGTGATATGGGACAGCTGATTGCCAGCGGTGGCAAAATTGAGCCTAGCCCAATTCCAGGTAAAGCGCCTTTCATCGACGCCAAAGTACAGGCAGCTAACGATGGCGAAAACTTGTATTTGCGCTTTGTGTGGAAGCAGCCAGCAGCATCGGGTGCACCACAAATGGATGAAAACAACCCAGTAAAAATTGCTTATATGCTTGAAGCCGGTGACAAAGTCGAGTTGGCTGGGCAGAGCGGTTGCTGGGGCAGCTGTCACGGTGATGCGCGCACCATGCCGGGTGCTGCAGAGACTAAAACAAAGTATGTAAAAGGTGGTTCGCTACCTGATGGTGTGTTCTACGATTTAAACCAGTGGCGCAGTGGCGAAAACAAAGCCTATGATGGCCATGTGGCCACTGAGCGAGTAATGGAAGGCGGACAAGCGCTGGTTAGCGCAGATGGGAAACTTACCGACGGTGTTTGGACTGTAGACTTCACACGTAAACTAAGAGGTGGCGAGGGCGATGTAGCACTTGAGTCGGGTAAAACCTATAACTTTGGTTTCGCCATCCATGACGACAGCTCTATAGGCCGTTTTCACCATGTATCGCTTGGCTATAAGCTAGGTATCGATACCGAGGCTGATATCACTGCGCTTAAGCAGTAAATGGAGTTTTTGGTTAACGGCGCTGTAACGCTTGCCTAAGTTACAGCGCCTTTTTTTTTGCCAGCTTTATTTATC
>Ga0265293_10000832_pt1 | contig 71079 bp, 48 predicted proteins | sample Munlanlewell138R_FD_192505 | JGI IMG/M metagenome (GOLD analysis project Ga0265293, IMG submission 192505) | Leachate microbial communities from a municipal landfill in Southern Ontario, Canada - Leachate well 138R | ecosystem: Engineered > Solid waste > Landfill > Unclassified | place: Canada... | reverse complement strand
TTCAAAATAAGTCCTCCATTCTTTCCCCAACGGAGCCTTTCCTTCGTTGTAACATAAAACTAAATCCTCATGGTCAATGTCAAACATCAGCATCACTGTTGTGATATTATTCTTAAGCCAAGAACTTACCTCATCCGTTTCTAAAGGAGCAATTGCTTCGTTAATCCAATCGAATTCCAATACTTTGTAAAGATCCTCTACCTCCCAATTCTTGTCATCCAAATCCAGTTCTTTTCCATCATAGGTAAATAACCAGATAGAAGGATTTTCTGTGACCACAAGTTTTTTTACTTCATCAGAAAGGTTTAATTCTTTCCAATGAAAACAAGGAGTTGCATCATACCACTTTTGCATAAAACGCAGTTTAAAATCTTCAACTGCATTTCCGCGTGCTACTCTTATTAAATCTTCAATTGAATTGCCCATTAAAACGAATTTTATAGTGAACGAACAGCGTTTTTAAACTGCTGACCACGGTCTTCATAATTCTCAAACAAATCAAAACTTGCACAAGCAGGCGACAACAAAACAGTTTCGTCTTTTCTTGCGAATTGGTATCCATAACCAACTGCTTCGATTGGAGATTGTGTTTCAATAATTGTATCTACCACTCCAGAGAATGATTCAATAATTTTTGAATTGTCTTTTCCTAGGCAAATAATTGCTTTCACTTTTTCCTTTACTAGAGGAATCAATTCTTCATAATCATTTCCTTTATCCACACCACCAACTATCCAAACAGTTTGATTGTGCATACTTTCTAATGCGTACCAAGTTGCGTTGATATTAGTTGCTTTAGAATCGTTAATAAATTCGATACCGTTTACCTTGGCAACAAATTCTAAACGGTGTTCAACATTCGTAAAGTCAGCTAAACTTTCACGGATATTTTCTTTACGTAATTCAACCAATCTGCCTGTAATTCCAGCCACCAGAGAGTTTTGTACGTTGTGCTTGCCTTTTAGGGCTAAATCATGAATCGACATAGTTAATTTATTTTTTATTGTTATTGTTTGATCTTCGTCATTGTAAAACCCTCCTTCAACTGAATCATCTTTCAATGAAAAAGGATATGTTTTCGCATTAATTACATGCGTTTTTAATTGCTTTTTAATCTCCGTATCATCTGCATTATAGATAAAAACATCTGCAGCAGTTTGATTTTGGATAATTCTCATTTTTGCTTGACCGTATTCTGTAATACTCTCGTTATAGCGATCTAAATGATCTGTAGTAATATTCAACAGAATTGCGATATCAGCTTTGAAGTCGTACATGTCTTCCAATTGAAAAGAGCTCAATTCTATTACATAATAATCTGCTTCATTTTTTATTACACTTCTAGCTAGACTTACACCAATGTTTCCGGCTTTTTCAACAGACAATCCGCCTCCTTTCAAAACATGGTGAACTAAGTAAGTAGTCGTTGTTTTTCCGTTACTTCCTGTTATAGCAATCAGCTTTGCAGATGTATATCTTGCAGCAAATTCGACATCACAGATAGGTCTTAATCCCGCTTTTCTAATCTTCTGAATTAAAATACTGCTGTTTGGAATTCCTGGACTTTTAATAATCTCATCTGCCGATAAAATTTTTGACATTGTATGTCCACCCTCTTCCCAATTTATGGCATTTTCAGTAAGCTCGGCTTTGTACTTGTCTTTAATCTTCCCTGCATCACTCACAAACACCTTAAATCCTTTGGCTTTTGCCAATAGGGCAGCACCGACTCCACTTTCTCCAGCGCCCAAAATCACGATATGTTGCGTATTTGTTTCCACTTATCTTAGTTTCAAAGTAACAATGGTAATTACAGCTAATAAAATCCCTACAATCCAGAACCGCGTAACGATTTTCGCTTCGTGCATTCCTTTTTTCTGATAATGATGATGCAATGGCGCCATCAAGAAAATACGTTTTCCTACCCCAGTTCTTCTCTTCGTTAATTTGAACCAACCCACTTGTAAAATCACCGATAGATTTTCAACTAAGAAGACTCCACACAAAACAGGAATCAACAATTCTTTACGAATAGCGATTGAGAAAACAGCGATAATTCCGCCGATAGCCAAACTTCCTGTGTCTCCCATAAACACTTTCGCTGGATAAGAATTGTACCACAAAAAACCTATACATGCACCCACGAATGCAGAAATAAAGACCACCAGTTCCTCGGCATAAGGAATATACATAACATCTAGATAATCAGCAAATTGGACGTGAGCACTTACATAAGCCAAAATTGCCAATGCGATCCCGATAATTGCAGAAGACCCCGTGGCTAGTCCGTCGAGTCCATCGGTTATATTTGCACCATTTGAAACAGCAATTACGATAAAGATTACTATTGGGATGAAAATCAGCCATCCCCAAGATTTTGATTCTTCATCCAAAAACCAGTAGTAGTTTATCTCGTTGTTTTTCACAAAAGGAATTGTAGTCGTCATATCACGTGTTTCAATCCATTGTGTGTTTTCAACAGAAGATTTACTATGAGAATCTGTAACGAATCTTTCCCCACCTTTCAATTCATATTGAGCGGAAACTTCTTTGTGCACTTTAACATCTGGATGAAAGAACAATATTGACCCTACAATAATTCCAACTCCAATTTGTCCAACTACTTTAAAACGCCCTGCCAAACCGTCCTTATTTTTCTTGAGCACTTTTAGGTAGTCATCAAGAAAACCAATGGCTCCTAACCAAACAGTTGCTATGATCATTGTAAGAACATACACGTTGTGCAGTTTTGCAAAAAGTAAAGTAGGGATAAGAATTGCACCAATTATAATGAGCCCTCCCATAGTTGGTGTCCCTTCTTTTTCTTTTTGTCCTTCTAAACCTAGATCTCTCACACTTTCTCCCATTTGCATTTTACGCAAAAGATTGATTAATCTATTTCCAAACAGAATGGAAATAATCAATGACGAAATTAACGCCATTCCCGATCTGAATGAAATGTAATGAAATACCCCCGCTCCTGGAAAATCGAATGTATCTAAGTAATTAAATAAATAGTACAACATTATTTCTCAAATTTGATTAGTAATTCTTTTAATATCTCTAAATCATCGAAGTCATGTTTAACTCCGTTAATTTCTTGGTATGTTTCATGTCCTTTCCCAGCGATTAAAATAATATCTCCTGGTACCGCCATACTACAAGCTGTTTTAATGGCTTCTTTTCTATTGGTAATGCTGATTGTTTTCTTGAAATGTTCACCGCCAACTCCCTTCATCATTTCTTCAATGATTTTTTCAGGATCTTCTGTTCTTGGATTATCTGAAGTCAAGATGAGCTTGTCGCTGTATTCACAACCAATTGCAGCCATTGTTGGGCGCTTAGCTTTGTCACGATCTCCACCACATCCTACTAAAGAATAAACGGTTTCGTTTCCTGTGCGGATGTTTTTAATCGTTTTTAAAACATTTTCTAATGCATCAGGAGTATGTGCGTAATCTACAATTCCAATTACTCCGGTCTCACTTTTATAATATTCGAAACGTCCTTCAACAGATTTTAATTCAGACATCACACGCATTATTTCTAAAGGATCTTCAAGCAATTGATCAGCAATAGCATAAACCAAAAGAAGATTGTATGCATTAAAATCTCCTATCAACTGGGTGTACAATTCTGTTCCGTTGATAGAAAGCACCAATCCAGAAAAGTTATTCTCAAGCACTTTGGCTTTGTATTCTGCCACAGTTTTCAAACCGTAAGTTACTTTGTGAGCTTTTGTATTTTGAAGCATTACCTCTCCATTTTTATCATCTACATTTGTAATCGCAAAAGCTGTAAAAGGCAATTCGTCAAAGAATTTCTTCTTTACGTTGATGTATTCTTTGAAGGTGTTATGATAATCTAAATGTTCGTGAGTGATATTTGTAAATGCTCCACCACTAAAAAACAAATTACTAATTCTGTGTTGGTGAATTGCGTGTGAACTTACTTCCATAAAGCAATATTCACATCCTGCTTCAACCATTTCTGAAAGTAGTTTATTCAAACTAACTGCGTCTGGAGTTGTTCTTTCAGTTGGAATAGAAAGGTCATTAATTTTATTCACCACCGTTGAAATCAATCCAGATGGAATTCCCATTTTCATAAAAAGATTGTACAACAAAGTCGTTGTTGTGGTCTTTCCATTAGTTCCTGTAATTCCAATCAGTTTAATTTTCTTAGAAGGTTTATCGTAGAAATTATTCGCCAAAACCGAAAGTGTTTTGTGTGCATCGTCAACAACAATATAATTGATTCCTTTTATTAACTCGTTTGGTTTATCCTCACAAATTATTGTTGAAGCACCTTTTTCTATTGCTTTATTGATAAAATTATGACCATCTACAATTGCGCCTTTAATAGCCACAAACAAATCATTGTCCTCTACTATGCGAGAGTCAAAAACGATTTGTTCAATCTCAACTGCAGTTGTTCCCACTACTTCTTTAATGGAACTCCCATATAATATGTCGCGTACACTTTTCACTTTCTAATACGGTTTTAATTTCAATTCGATAAGTCCGCCTGGAACTGACTTTGTGCCCGCCGCTAAGGATTGGCGCACCACCGTTCCATAACCTTCAGAATGGACAACCATTCCCTGTTTTTCTAGTAAATACATTGCATCACTCAAGCCCATTCCACTTACATCTGGCACCCTGTTCTTTTTGATTGGATAATCTGTAAAAGCGACTGCATTGTTATTAGCCGTTCTTGTTTTTACCCAACTTTGATTTCCATTAAATTCTTTTCTTACATCAAAACGGTTTAAAACTGTATTGATATCATATCTACTCCCGTTTTGAACATAAGGAACACTTGAAACGGACGGTTTTTCGTTAACTGCTTTATGGTAATTATAGCTTGAAGCATAAACCTTATTGGCAATTGCTGAAAACACAGTTCCAGAAACTGAGGCTCCATAAATATCATCTGTTGGCGCAGCAATCACTACGATGCAGGAGTAAATTGGATCATCTGAAGGGAAGAATCCAGCAAACGAAGCAATGTATTTTTTCTCGCCCTCTGCTCCATATCCTTTATTTCTGTTTGCTATTTGAGCAGTTCCAGTCTTTCCAGCAATTTTAAAGAAAGTAGAACTCAGTTTTTTCCCTGTTCCGTTAATCATCACTCCTTCAAGTGCTTCTTTCATGACATCAATTGTTGCTTGACTGCTAATTTTCTCATGAACTACAATAGGTTCAAATTCATGAATCACTTTTCTATTATTGATTACTTTAGAAACAAACTGAGGCTTCATGTATTTTCCATCATTTGCAACCGCATTATAAAATGCAAGTAACTCAAGTGGTGTTAACTGAAATTCGTAACCAATAGCCAACCAAGCCAAAGAACCACCCCACCATTGAGAATTTCCAGGAGTTGAGTAGGTAGGATCTACTTCTCCCATGATGTTTATTCCAGTTCTACTTGTAAGTCCAAACTGCTTCATTCTATCGATGTAGCGCTGTGGCTCACTTCTGTAACTATTGAAAATCACTCTTGAAATAACGTTAGAAGACTGTTCAAATGCTTCTTTAATTGTAATTCTTCCGTAACCATACGGACGAGAATCGCGCAAACTTCTATCGTAAAACTCATATTTCCCAACAGCGTTTACGGTATCAGTCATTTTTATCTTACCATCTTCAAGAGCTGCCATTAAAGAAGCGAGTTTCATAGTAGAACCTGGAACTTCTCTTGTTCCAATGGCGTGGTTATAAACCTCACCATAATGCCCAGCACTTGTTTTTTGAAGATTTACCATTGCTTTCACAAATCCAGTTTTCACATCCATCACGATAGCACAACCGTAACGACCTCCTTTTGCTTTTAATTGATTTTCTAATTCTGTATGAGCTACTTCTTGAATATCTTTATCGATAGAAGTAACGACATCATAACCATTGATTGCTTCACGAACAATTGTCCCTGTTGGCTTCCATGAATTTGAAATTAGTTGCTCTACAACTACTCCGTTTTGTCCTGCTAAATATGTGTTATAAGCTCCTTCAATTCCAACAAAAAGTGTGTCTTTTCCATTGTTTTTGACATAACCCAAAGTACGTGCGAGCAAATCATCATTTGGACGTTTTCGGATAATTGTTGCGTTATTATCAATAATTCCCCCTTTATATCTTCCGAGTTCAAAAATTGGCAATTCACGAAGTTTTTTTCTTACCTCATTCGTTACATTTTTTTGAATCAATACATATCTTCTTTTTCTTGCTCTTGCCTCACGTAAAAGCTCTTCATATTCACGTGCAGATTTGTCTTTAAAAAGTTTTGATAAGCCAACGCTTAATCCACCAATTCCTTTTGTCCAAACATCATCTTTTACTGTTAAAGGATCCATGTAGATGTCATAAAAAGAAACTGAGGTCACCAAAGGATTTAAGTGAACATCTAGTATTTCTCCACGGCGCGGTTCTACAATTGCGGAGCGCTGCTGAAGCTTATCTGAGGTTGTTGTAAAAATAGTATCTCGTCCATCTATGATGATAGAAAAGGTTCTACCAATTACCACAAGCATTGCAATGACTACTACAAAGTAAATCAAGTACGTTCTTATAATGACAGCTTTTGGCAATTTCATCTTTTCTATTATTGTTTTTTATCTTTTTTAATTCTAATCACCTTTGTTGGATTAATAGTTTCCTTTAATCCCAAAGGCTTCAACTTTTCAATCATTTGAGTTCTTCTTGTCAACTCTTCTAGTTTCGCTTTCGTTTCAACATAATCTGCGGTGATATCTCCGACTTCTTTTTCTTCTTTAGCAATATCATTTGCCAATTGATGAACATAATATCCTTTAGAAACCATCATTATCATTAAGAAAATAACAAAGAAAATATAGTTCAAATTATTCATTACGAAGTCTTTCGTTAAGAAATCACCATTCATGATTTGCACCAATGATTGTGATTGCTTTCTACTTGCAGCAGCGAAACGACTTTTTTTCTTTTTCGTTTTCGCTTTCTCCTTCGTGTCTGATATGTAATTATTCTCCTTCATTTCTTTCTGCAATCCTCAACTTTGCGCTTCTCGCTCTAGAGTTACGCTCCAACTCCTCTTCATTTGCCACAACAGGTTTTCTTGTTATTCCTGTAAATGGCTTTAGAATATTTCCAAAAAAATCTTTTTCTACTTTACCGTCGAAACTTCCGCTTTTAATATAATTTTTCACCAAACGATCCTCTAAAGAATGATAAGACATGACTACCAGTCTTCCTTTTGGTTTTAAAACTTCTCCTGTTTGCTCAAGCATTCTTTCCAGCACATTCATTTCATCGTTTACCTCGATGCGAATTGCTTGAAAAACTTGAGCGTAAAACTTATTTTCTTTGAACTTTGGGGCAATTGGTTCTAAAACTGCAATCAACTGTCCTGTTGTTGTAATTGGAGCAGCCTGACGCTTTAAGCAAATTGCTTGAGCAATGCGTCGTGGAGATCTAACCTCGCCATATTTTCCTAGCATTGTTACCAATTCCTCCTCAGAATATTCATTGACTACATCAAAAGCTGATGCACCACTTCTTTGATTCATTCGCATGTCTAGCTTTTCGTCAGAACGAATACTAAACCCTCTTTCTGGTTCATTGAATTGATGAGAAGAAACTCCAAGGTCTGCTAAGACTCCATCTACTTTAGAAATCCCTAGCATGCGCAATTGATTTTTTAAGAAGGAGAAGTTAGAAGCTACAAAATGAAAATTTGGTGCAGTCCAAGCATTTTTCTTGGCATCTACATCCTGATCAAAAACGATCAACCTCCCTTTTTCAGAAAGCAATTTAAATATTTCTCTTGCGTGCCCACCTCCTCCGAAAGTTAAATCAACATAAATGCCATCTGGATGAATATCCAAACCTTCAAGGCATTCTTGAAGCATAACCGGAACGTGGTATTCGTATTGATCTTTATTCTCCTCCATCTTCCATATTACCCATTACCTCATCTGCTAAATCAGCAAAATCTGACATGCTCCCTTCGATCATTTCGAAGTATTTAGATTTATCCCAAATTTCTATTCGGTCATTGTAGGCAATAAGCATTGCGTCTTTACTCAGTCCGACACGTTCCATGTGTGACGTTGGAATCAAAATACGTCCTGTTTTATCAAGCGATACATCTTTTGCACCTTGATGAAACAATCTGTAAAACATTCGATTCTTCGGTTTGAACAAGTTGATTTTAGAAAGCGACTCACTTAACTTCTCCCATTCATTCATAGGATAAAGGGTCAAGCACTCTTCAAAACCTTTGTTCAACATAAAACTTTCTTGGGCAGCAGGAGAAAGTTGCCTTCTCAAGTGAGAGGGAAATAAGAAACGCCCTTTGGCATCCAATTTCACTTCATATTCTCCTACTAATCCTGCCATGTTCTTTAATAATGCGTAAAAATAATGGAAAATCTACCACTTTTTACCACTTTAAAACAAGTGTTGAAAACTATTTACGTTTGATCGCCCTAAAAAGTTACAATTATTTTGCTCAACCGTTGTATTAACCGCTAAAATACAAAAAATAAACTCAGTGGGAAAATGTGGGAGAAATTTCTTAATGTTGATAATTATATGATTTCAGGCAAAAGGGCGTAATCCATGAGACATTTAGAAAAAAGCTAAAAAAGAACAGAAATCAGAATGAATTAAGGAATACTAAAACGGAGATAAAAATGATTTGAATCACTAAAGGATGTTTTTATCTGCAGATATAATTAAAATTTGAAGTGCATTTTTAAAACATTTACTTTTCACTGAAATCAAAATAAACGGGAGGAAAATGGAATATTTAACAATTTAGGACTAAGCTCCTATTTGTTTTTCTACACTTAAATAGCTAAAAATTAAGAATATATTCATTACATTTGAATACACTCAAATACACTCAGATATGAAAAAGACCTATCTAATAGCTGCCTTTTTAGGCGCATCATTTTTTGCATACAATCAAGCTTTGCAAAAACCTCCTTCTAATGAAACAATTCAGAAACTAGGAAAACTGACTCCTACGCATCAGGGAAATGTAAAAGCACTTGGAACCTCCTTATGGTCTAGTGACTTTTCCAACACCTCAGAATGGACGATTGGTGGGAATGGAGCCCAAGGAACTTGGGTTATGGGAAGTACATCAACTTTACCTAGTTCTCCATTATATTACAGCGCAATTCAATCTACAACAGTAGCTAATGGTATAGCCTATTTTGCAGGAATCCAATATTTACTGGCTGGAAATGTGACCTCTCAAAATGCTTGGATTCAAATGACCAACAGCATTGATTGTTCTGCCCACAGTGTAGTCTCATTAGAGTTTGAACAAGCTTATCGTGCTTTCAATACAGACAGAACTTATGTTGAAGTAAGTTTAGACGGAGGAGCAACATGGGTTCAAACAACAGATATCAATCCAAATGTCGCTGCAAATTCTTCAACAACTGAAACTGTTGCAATTCGAAACTTTAATGTGAATAATTCACCAACAGTTAAATTTAGATTTAGATGGGAAAACACGAGTACATCCCCATCGGGGTCAGGATATGCTTGGCAAATTGACGATGTAAGTATCAAAACATTATCAGACCATGATATTGCAATTGATAAATACCTTTATGGGACAACTACAAACAACAAAACTCTTTATTATCATCAAATCCCATTAAGTCAGACAGCTCCTATTGAAGCTTCAGCGGTTTTAAAAAACAGAGGATCACAAAATCAAACCAATGTAGTATTTACTGCAACGGAATCAGTTAATGGCGTTTACACAGGAAACTCAACTCCAGTAGGGATTCTATCTAATGGCGGAGACTCTGTGGTAGTAGCTCCTAATTTCACACCTAGTGCATTTGGGAATTACAAAATGGATTATTCCATTTCTTACAACAACATTGATGATTATCCATTGAACAATACTGTTGATTCCTACAAGTTTTCAGTCGGACAGTCTATATACGCAAGAGACAGTTCCACACAAACAAGTACAACTATAGTTTATGGTCAAATCAGCCCAGCCAACATGACACCACTCAATGGGATGGAAGCTGGAAATTCATTTACAATGGCTCAAACTGCAAATTTAACCGCAATAGACTTTCAATTTGGAAACACTATTAATCCAGGAACTTTGGTTTTTGGAAAACTATATGACGCAAACTTTAACGCTGTTCCAAATGGAGAAACTGCTCCTTACATAATGGCGATTGGAGATGAGGGAGAACACAAAACCCTAAGCTTCGACAATCCTGTTGGCTTATTTTCTGGAACAACTTACATTGTAGTGGTAAAAAGTACAAGTTCAAACTTCTCTTTGGCTACGGCAGGAAAAAGTGCGCCACAAACTTCTTTTGTCTATTACCTATCCGATGCAACATGGTATTATACTACTTCAACGCCTGTTGTAAGAATGAATTTTGCACCTAGCACTATTGTTTCCACAAATACAATAGTAGGATTTGCACAATTATTAGGCGCCCCGTCTCCAGCAGATTCTGTTAATATTGGTGGAATAAATTTAGCTAGCGATATTACGATTACTGCACCTGCTAATTTTGAGATCTCAACCACTTTAGCAGGACCATACAGCTCTACCTTATCGCTTACAAATACAAATGGCACAATTGCTTCAACTAAAATATATGTTCGTCTGAATGGAACAGTAATCAACCTAACTCAAGCAGGAGACATTGCTGTGACAGCAACCGGAGCAGCGACTAGACTTATTGCTCTTCAAGGACAAACTTATGATTTTCAAAACATCACCATCGGCGCAGCAACTGCCATAGATTCAAACGGAGTAGGAACAAGAATTGGAGAATATGTTAGTTTAACTGGAGTTTTACATTGCGACAATTTTAGAACCAACGGCTATGACATCACAATGATAGATGCCAACAACGACGGAATAAACATCTTTAATTCCACATACCTCAATGGATATATTCCTGCAGAAGGTGATGAAATCAAAGTTGAAGGTCAAATTGAGCAATTTAATGGTTTATTACAAATCAAGCCGTCTTCTATCACTGTACTTTCACAAGGAGTAGCCTTACAAACTGCAACCGTTGTTACAGCATTGGATGAAACTACAGAAAGTCAATTTATAGAGTTACAAGGTTTGAATCTTATAAATAACGAAACCAATTGGCCGAACAATGGCAACATAGATGTTACGGATGGAACAACAACTTTCCGAGTGAGAGTACCAGCTGCATCGGCAATGGCAGGAACACCAATACCAACAGGAGCATTTTACATAACAGGAATAGGAAAACAATTCGACAGTAGCTCACCTTACACTTCAGGTTATCAAATATTCCCTTGTGATGCAGGTTTATTTTGTGACATAGATATTTCTGTTACAGTAGATGATTATTCACTTACTGCAAACGCGTCAGGATTAAACTACCAATGGATTAATTGTACTGATACTAGTGAATTGGTAGGTGAAACAAACCAATCATTCAACGCACCAGGAGAAGGATATTACGCAGTAGTTATAACAGATGGTGCTTGTGTTGACACTTCTGATTGTATATTCCTCTTAGGAGCAAATGTTAACGAAAACGATCTTGCTGGTGTATCTATTTATCCCAATCCAATGAATGATGTTTTAAAGATCATAGATGAAAATGGATTGCTTGAATCGGTAGAGCTAGTTACGGCAGCAGGAAGAATTGTTTACAATTCCAAAGTTGTTTCAAATGAGTTTGAAATCAATGTTTCTCAAATTAGCAGTGGCGTTTATTTTGTAAATGTGAGGTCTGCGAATAGTGTAAAGACTTTCAAAGTCATAAAGTAATTTATCAAACAAAAAAGCTGTCTCTTTATGGGACAACTTTTTTGTTTCTCTCAATCGTCATCTCCTTTTAGGCCATAGCCCCTTCCAATAAGCAAAACTTGAATTGTTTAAACTGAAATAGCATTTAACTTATTCTATTCGTTAAAACTCATCTCTACCTAATGATTACTGACTTTGATGAGCACCAGAAATCTTAAAAGTTGTTTGCAATCATAAATACCTGAAAATTAAAACCCAACAAATAGTGTATTATTTCAATATTTATTATATTTGAGTACACTAAAAAATATTCTTATGAAAAAATCATTATTAATTACAGCATTTACAGCTGTAGCATTTTTTGCTTTTAACCAAGCACTACAACAAGCAACCACTGCATTATCGTTAAATGAAACAGAGAAACCAATTTCAGTTGACCCTACAACGAACAAAGCCCTCGGGATTTCTTTATGGTCAAGTAATTTCTCTACAGCAACAGAATGGACAACAGGGGGTAATGGAGCCCAAGGAGCATGGCAAATTGGTGTAGCAGCCAACTTACCAAACCCTAATTATTATTCAGTTATTACTTCAACAACAGCATCAAATGGATTTGCCTTCTTTGAAGGAGTCCAATTTTTACTTCAAGGTTCGGTAAATGTTCAAAACTCATGGATACAAATGACCAACAGTATAGACTGCTCTTCTGAGAGTGTAGTTACTTTAAAATTTGAACAAGAATACCGTGCATTTAATTATGACAAAACTTATGTAGAAGTAAGTTTAGATGGTGGTACAACTTGGGTTCAAACAATAGACATCAACCCTACCATTACGGCTAATTCATACGCAACAGAAACGGTAGTTTACAGAAATTTTATTGTAAACAACTCTCCGACTGTGAAGTTTAGATTCCGCTGGGAAAGTCCTAATGCTGACAACAATTATGGCTCTGGATATGCTTGGCAAGTGGATGATGTGAACATTCTTACATTATCGGATCATGATATTGCTATAGAAAATTACTACTATGGTACAAATGGTTTATTTTATCATCAAATTCCTTTAGCGCAAACCGCACCAATTGAAGGTTCAGCTGTTTTAAAAAACCTTGGTTCACAAAACCAAACAAACGTAGTTCTAACCGCATCAGAGTCTGTTAATAATGTTTATACCGGAACTTCTACACCTGTTTCTCTTTTATCTGGCAACAAAGACTCCGTAATTGTTACTACTAATTTTACACCCCCAGCAATTGGAAGTTATAAAATGAATTATTCTATCTCTTACAACAATACAGATGACAATCCAATTAACAATACTGTTCAACCCTATGAATTTACAGTAGGAACATCAATCTATGCAAGAGACACTTCAACACAAGCGGAAGTGGGAATTAGATATGGACAAATGTCAGGTTCTACAAGAAATCCACCTGATGCTATTGAAGCAGGAAATGTTTATGACATGGTTACTACTTCTTTATTAACAGGAATTGATTTTCAGTTTGGAAACATAATCTCACCAGGTAGTTCAGTTTTTGGCGAAGTATATGATGAAAATCTCAACCTACTTGTGAATGGTGAAACCCTTCCGTATCAGATGGTAGCTGGAGACGAAGACAGTTATAAAACATTAGTATTTAGTTCGCCATTAAGTCTGACCGCTGGTCAAACATATATTGTTACGGTAAAAAGTTATGACGTAGACTTTTCTATTGCAACTGCTGGTAAAAGTGCACCTCAAACTTCTTTTGTTTATTACATTAACGAAGCAACATGGTATTATACCACAAGTACACCAGTTGTTCGTATGAACTTTGGTCCAGTTGTGAATACTTCTAAGTCAACAATTTCTGGATTTACTCATATTGTTGGAACACCATCTGTAGCGGACTCGTTTAACATTTCAGGGTCTAACCTTACTAGTAACATTAATGTGACAGCACCAACTAACTTTGAAATAGCAAGTTCTTTAGCCGGTCCTTATGGTTCAAACCTTACACTTACTCAAACAGGTGGAACTATTCCGCCAACAAAAGTATATGTTCGCCTAAATGGACCAACAGCAAATCCCAATCAAACTGGAAACATTGTGATATCCACTACCGGAGCCAATAATAAAATGGTTGCTCTAAACGGTATAACCAAAGCCGAATGCGATATTGACAATACAGTAACTGTAAATGGAGTAGTTATTACCGCAAACGCAACAGGATTAAGCTATCAATGGGTGGATTGCGACAACAACACTGAAATAGCGGGTGAAACAGGGATTTCATACACTGCAACAGTGAATGGAAACTACGCAGTAATCCTCACTGATGGACCATGTGTTGACAGTTCTAATTGTATTCCAATTACTGGAGTTGGTCTTAATGACAACGATTTTACTGGAGTAACTATTTATCCTAATCCCGTAAATGATGTTTTAAAAATCACAAATGAAAATGGATTATTAGAATCGGTTGAGATAGTTACCGCAGCAGGTAGAGTTGTTTACACTTCTAAAATTGCTTCGAGCGAATTCGAAATCAATGTTTCTAATATCAGCAGTGGTGTTTACTTTGTAAATGTACGATCTGCGAAAAACGTTAAAACTTTTAAGGTCATTAAATGATCTAAATGAAGTTTCATAAGTAGTAAGAGTGCTGTCTCGTAATGAGGCAGCATTTTTGTTTATGATTGGTTTTTGGTTTCTGATTAAGAAACTGAGGGATAAAGTCTATATTTTACTTTGAACACCTTAAAAAAACGCCCTTACCTCCACCCCGCCAGAGTGAATTGTTTTACTGTTTTCTGACTGCCTTCCGTTATATTGAAGACTGATTTGTAAGTTTTTAGATAGGTTTCTTTGGTAGTTGAGGTTCCAGGTATAATTTCTTCCGGGTTTTAAAGATTCTAACATTTCATACGACAGGGCATTATTTTGAGGACCAGTATAGTTTATAGAAACTATTTTAACTTCAGCGTTTAAACTTCCTTTCTCCACTTGATTCCATTTAAGACTTAATCCCAAATCACCAATATATGCGTTTTCACCACCAAACTCCAGTCTATTACTTTTCTCCTCATACCTTCCCTTTAAAGAAAGTCGAAATGTAGTGCTTGGCTGGAAAATAAACTCTGGCTGAACATTGTGGTAATTTATTGAGTAATCTCGTCCAGAAGTATAGTCGGCAGAAGAAGCTTTTAATCCTTCTTCTGTTTCAAGTTTTACAGTAAATTTTCGCCAAAGATTCCAGCGGAAAGACAAAGCATTAAAACGCATATCTCTTGCATCAAAACCACTTGCTAGCAAACTCTTAGACCCCGTTTCAGAGAAAGTATAGTCAGCAGCAAAAACAGGATTAGTTCGATTGAAATACAGGGTGTTCCGAATTGTAGAAGTAAAACTTATTAAATTTGTATCAGCAATTTCTCTATCCAATGGATTATAGGTTCTTGAAGATTGATTAGACATTTTTCTATTTACTCTAAAACGAGATTGATTAGAAAATCTAGAAAGCATTTTCAGTACCTTTCCTTTACCTTTCCATATACGTTCTGGTCTCCAAAACAATGTTTGATTAAACTCATTAGAATAAGTTCTAACATATTCATCACTTGGTGTGAATACTCGAATATATTGAGCTTGATCTGAATATTGAGCGATTTCGAATTCGTTTAAATCCTTTACTCCATCCCCGTTATAATCTATCCATGTATAAACACCTTGACCGGCATTCACTTCAATATAAAGAAATTCTTTTTTTAGTTCTAACCCTGATCCAACCTCATAGAATGTACTCGCTGTTAAAGCATTTTTCCATAGATTTAATTGATAATCTATACGGCCTAAAAATGTATTTTCTGGCTTTTGATCTATCAATTTCTCATCTTTAATTTCCAACATTCGGTAGCTTACTAAGGTAGTTAGAGTGGATGTTTTATTGGTAACCCAGTTATAATCTGCACCGATACTTCTGCCTTTTGCAGCGTTGGCAAGGCGGGTGGAATCGCTTTTCCAGTCATATCTTTCGCGGTAGAAAACAGTAAATTTATTTTGCATAGTATCTGCATTGGCAAAGTAAACTTTCCAATCGTACCATTGATAAGAATTTGTTTTCAGTAAAGTATCTCCCAATTTAAATTGATTTAATTCATGGTCATCTTCAAATCCAATCTTTATTTTTCCAAATTCTTGGCTCACTTTTGCTTTATGTCTTAGATAAGTATTGGTACCATCAGCGTTTGCACTTAAATAGCTTCCATCCATAGAGGCATTAAAGCCTTTTCTTGCCCAATCTCCTAAAACTTGTGCTCTGTTTCCTTGATAATCTTCTCCTAAAGTAAAGTTTTGGGCTTTTAGTTCTACTCCACCGAATTTCTTATGATGAATTCCACCTGAAATATTTGCCAGTACTTCTTGACCAGTATAATTCCTGTTTCTAACGTTCCAATCTCTATCAAACTCAATTCCACGGTACCTTTCAATCTCCTTAAAAAACTCTGTTCGATATTCAACATCTAATCCCGTAGAGAGTTCCCACATTGAAGTAGAATCATTCCTAAGGTTAAATAAACCCTCAATTGTGGTCTTATTGGCAAAGGCTCGATTATCATCATTATTGACACTAGAGAATGTGTTTTTATCGTTATTGCTGGTGCTCATCTCTGACATAACTTTCCATTTTTCATTTAAGCGGTAATTAATCCCAACTGAAATCATGGAGTTTTTCTTTGGAGTAACAATAAGCCTTGAGGGTTCAAAATCTCCCTGAGAAACCCCTCCAATTGGAGAAACCCATTTGTAAACTCTACCAACAGCAGTAAATCGATCAAAAATATAGTTCCCATTCCCCATCCCAACATTTGTAAAGGTTGCTCTATAAAATGCAGAGTCTGGACTAACAGAATAGACCAAAATAGAATCCATCCCTAATGAATCGATTAATTTATAAGTCACTTGATTATCTAAAAAACCAACACTATCGATGGATTGAGTTCTCGCTAAATGTAAACTATCTCCAATTTCACTTAACAAAATTTTGTCCTTGTTGCTTAGCTTCTGTTGTAGAGATTGATTTTTCGCATCTTGTTCACTAAACATATTGAGCCAGAAATCAAATTTATCACTTTCGTAAGTTACACTAGACTGAAATAATGAACGTGCATAATTTTGATCTGTGTATTGAAATTCAATAACAATTCTTGTGTCTTTGGTAATTTGATTTCTGGGTGTAAAAATCACTTCAGAACTATTGTAATTGATTACATAATCATATTCTTGTCCACGCTCGAGGAGTCGCCCATCCAAATAAACTTTTTCCGTACCAGACAAAACCATAATAAAGGGTTCGTTTTCATTTCCCTTTAAGCGATATGGGCCTTGACTTCCTTCCATACCCTGGATTTCATTTCTAGAGAACTTCCCTTTAGAAAGTGCTCCTGCACCCTGCGCTGTCCATTTTGATTTTGAATCTCCCCATGAATATTGACCATATAAACCTTGCGCTCTTTTATTGTAATTCATAAAGTAACCTGTAGGTTTCTTTAACCAAAAATCTCCAGCGATAATTTTGTATTCTTTTCCATATAATTGAATAAAAACTTGATCAAATTCTTGAATTTGGTTTGTATTTCCATCAGGTTGAATAGGTAAATTGTCATCTGTAACGGTTGCCAGAATGTTCATATTATTTGAAATCTCACCCGAAAGTTGCAAGTTCAAGGTAGAATTCACTGAAAGGTCTTGTGAATTTCCAAAACTTATACCACGTGAGATACTTCCCGACTTTTTGATTCCCTCATCAGAGAAAAAGTTCAAGGGTTTGTCTTCATTCCGAAAGAAGTAGTCCTTTATTTCTCCAGTATTCTGATAAATCATAGAGGTATCAATAGTTTGAAAAGGCTTTTGAAAATCAATAGAGAAAACACGATATCTTAACCGTAAGGAATCTCTACAATTGGATTTAGAAAGGAATTTTCGACTATAACTATCAAAATAATATGCAGATTCATCAAGCAATGAATCACCACAAAAAACCTTGAAACTACTGCCATAAATAGTTAGTGAGTCAAGAATTAATGTGTCTTTTTCAGGCGCAATTGTTTTCCATCTTAAATTAGATGTTTGACTTCTCAATGGTAAAACACATACCATTAAGAGCAAAAAAAGCAGTATTATAATTCTTGAGCTAGGATTCATTCCAATAGCATAACGTTTACAGTTGGGGTTTCTTGTTTAAAGATAGGAAAATGTTAGAGTCCCAATGCAGTTTCTACTTTATTACAAACCATTTGGGCATCATATTTTTCAGCTGCTTTCTTTACTAAATGAGCATCGAAGCTTTCATTTGAAACTGCAATAAGTAATTTCTTTGCTAAATCGCTTGCGTCGCCAGATTCGAAGAGCTCTCCATATTCCCCATGATTTAATATTTCAACTGTTCCTCCCTGATTGCTTCCTACAACTTTACAACCAGCAGCCATCGCTTCGATTGTTACCATTCCAAAGGTTTCAGATTTTGTAGCCATTACAAAAACTTCAATTGCCGAATAAAAAGATTCAACATCTGGTCTGAATGGTCTAAAATGAACTCTTTTTTCAATGTTTTTATCCTTTACAAAGTTTTTTAACTTGTCAAAATAAGTATCTGATTCACCATGTGTAGATTCACCCAAGAAAACTAAATCAAGATTAGTTTTATCCTTTATTTGATCAAATGCTTCCAGAAGTAAAAGCTGTCTTTTTTGTTCATCAAACCTTCCTACAAGTCCAATATATTCTTTGTTTACATCAAGTTCTAATAGCTTTTTGGAATCTTGCTTTGATGGAGCATTAAAGTATTTTTCTAGCTCCAAACCCGAAGGAATCACAACCGTTCTTTCTTTAGGGAATCTCGTCAATTCATGCACTTGCTTTTCCAACCACGGCAAGGGGCAGGACCATAAATCATAACTTTCATATCTTAAAGTATGCAAAATATCCCTTTTGGGAATTCCGATTTGCATTTCCATAAAATAAGCTAGAAAGAACTTGTTTAAAGTCCAAGATTTAGCCAAAGCACATAAACTCATATCCTTTGGATCTCTCACAATAAGATGACTCACCTTATGTTGTTTGAGTTTTTTTATTAATCTAAATGCATTAACAAAATCGTAGTATTTCCTATGGGGTTTCACAAATTCAATTGCTATTCCAATTGAATTTGCTTCTTGGTGAATTTTACTTCCTTCTTGAACAAACATCAACACTTTATGTCCTCGATTGTGCATCCACTGTGCATTTCTCAATTGATTCATTTCCAAACCACCCCAACTCAAAGAGGGACAAAAGTAAGCGATGTGATTATTGTTTTTGGCCATTTTGTAAATGAAGAAAAATGCCTCAAGTTGAGTACTTGAGGCATTATTAGTTAAATATAATAAAATTTATCTAAATATGGATAGGACGGTCACCAGTTGCATCCATTGCTGCTTCACGAATTGCTTCAGAATATGTTGGATGTGGATGAGACATACGCACCAAATCTTCTGCAGAAGCACGGTATTCCATCGCTACAACACCTTCCATAATTAAATCAGCTGCACGAGCACCAATCATGTGGAAACCTAAAATTTCGTCTGTTTCCTTATTAGTAATGATTTTTACTAGTCCTTGAATATCTCCAGAAGCTCTTGCTCTACCTAAAGCCTTCATTGGGAAAGAACCTACCTTATACTCTATTCCAGACTCTCTTACTTCTTGTTCTGTTTTCCCAACTGATGCCACCTCTGGCCAAGTATAAACAACTCCAGGAATTAAATTATAATTGATATGTGGAATTTGTCCTGCAATTTTCTCAGCAACAAAAGTTCCTTCCTCCTCTGCTTTGTGTGCCAACATAGCACCACGGACTACATCGCCAATTGCATAGATATTATCTACCGAAGTTTGTAGGTTTTCATTCACATCCACTTGACCCCGGTCAGTCATTTTAATTCCTACATTTTCTAACCCAAGTCCTTCTGTATATGGTTTTCTACCAACAGCAACGAGGCAATAATCAGCTTCAAAAGTTACTTCTTTGTCTTTTTTATCAAGTGCTGTTACAATAACACCTTTTCCTGTATTCTTAACATTCTGAACCTTATGATTCATGTTGAATTTCATTTTCAACTTTTTAAGCACCCTAGTCAATTCTTTCCCCATAGTTTCATCCATGGTTGGAATAATTGAATCTGCAAACTCAACAACTTCCACTTCTGATCCTAAACGTGCATAAACAGAACCTAGCTCAAGACCAATTACACCCCCACCGATAACGATCATTCTCTTAGGAATTTCTCCTAAAGAAAGCGCTTCTGTTGAAGTAATGATTCTCTTTTTGTCTGGCTCCATTCCTTTAAAAAAGTTTGGTTTAGACCCTGTTGCGATAATTGCTTTATCCGTTTTTAGTTCAGTTTCTTTTCCTTCACCGTCCACTACCTTGATAGTGTTTTTGTCAACAAAAGAACCAATTCCATGGTGTACATCTATTTTATTTTTATCCATAAGGAAATCAATTCCCTTACAAGTTTGGTCAACTACTTTATCTTTTCGTTCCACCATCTTCTTGAAGTCAGGATTTAAATCTTTCAAATTAATTCCATGTTCTTCGAAAGAATTCGCTGCATTATGATAATGCTCACTCGAATCCAATAATGCTTTAGACGGAATACATCCAACATTTAAGCAAGTTCCACCAAGCGTGTCATACTTCTCAATAATTGCTGTTTTCAACCCCAATTGAGCGCATCTAATGGCTGCTACGTATCCACCAGGTCCAGACCCTATAATAGTTACATCGTATTTACTCATGATAAATATATTTTATTTTTAATAATAAGTCAGTTTATGCTTCTGTTGGAGGCGTTCCAAAATTAATTGGAGGTAAATCTGAATTACCAATTTTAATTGTTCCCATATTCTCTTCGAATTTACGCACGTTGTCTTGCAATGCAATAATTAATCTTTTTGCATTTTCAGGTGTCATAATTACACGTGATCTCACTTTAGCTTTTGGCATTCCTGGCATAGCTTGAATAAAGTCAAATACAAATTCAGAAGGAGAATGATTGATAAGAGCTAAATTTGAGTAAACTCCTTCAGCAATTTCCTCTGGCAATTCAATATTTACTTTATTTTCTTTTCCGTTGTTATTTTCCATAATAATAAAGGTAATAAAAAAAGGCTATCAATATAAATTGATAGCCTATAAAAAATTGTTCTATTCAATATTAAATATCTTCATAATTAGCCGTTGAAACAACTTTAACGTTTTGGAACTCTCTAACACCAGTACCTGCAGGTATTTTGTGTCCAACAATAACGTTTTCTTTCAATCCTAACAAATGATCTACTTTTCCTGAGATAGCGGCTTCGTTAAGTACCTTGGTTGTTTCTTGGAAGGAAGCAGCTGAGATAAAGGATTGTGTCTGTAATGAAGAACGAGTAATACCTTGTAACATCGGTTTTGATGTTGCAGCAATGGCTTCACGAGCAACTACTAGCTTAGCATCTTCACGTTTCAATTGTGTATTCTCATCGCGTAGCCTTCTAGAAGAAACGATTTGACCAGCTTTCAATTCTTGTGAGTCTCCTGCATCTGTCACAACCATTTGTCCGAATATACGATCATTTTCCTCCATGAAATCAGCTTTATGAATAGCTTGGTTTTCTAGGAATCGAGTATCTCCAGGGTCGGTAATTTCAACCTTAAGCATCATCTGACGAACGATTACCTCGAAATGTTTATCGTTAATCTTTACACCTTGTAAACGGTAAACCTCTTGTACTTCGTTAACTAGGTATTCTTGAACAGCTGTTGGTCCCTCAATATTCAATATATCTTTTGGAGTAATTGCCCCATCAGAAAGTGATTGACCAGCTCGAACGAAATCGTTTTCCTGTACAAGGATGTGCTTAGATAATGGAACAAGATATTTCTTCGTTTCACCAGTTTTCGCCTCAATGATTACCTCACGGTTACCTCGTTTGATTTTACCATAACTAGCGATACCATCGATTTCAGAAACAACTGCAGGATTAGAAGGGTTACGTGCTTCGAAAAGCTCAGTAATACGAGGTAGTCCTCCAGTAATATCCCCTCCTTTACCTCCAATACGTGGAATCTTTACCAAACTATATCCTTGTAAAATCTCTTCACCTTCTTTTACAGAAACGTGAGCGTTAACAGGAATTGGGTATGATTTCAAGACCTCACCTTTTTTATCCTTAATAAGAATAATAGGATTTTTCTTTTTGTCTCTGGTTTCAGTAATTACTTTTTCAGTAAATCCAGTTTGCTCATCAACCTCTTCACGGTAAGTAACACCTTCAATAACGTTATCAAATTCGATAGTACCATTATATTCAGAAATAATAACCGCATTATAAGGGTCCCACTTACAAATGATATCACCTTTTGTCAATTCCACTCCATTTTCAGCAACCATCTCAGCCCCATAAGGAACGTTTGCGGTCATTGCTGCCAATCCAGTTTTCTTGTCAATGATTTTCATTTCAGCTGAACGACCAACAACGATTTCTTTCTTGGTTCCGTCTTTATCAACCTTAGTAATTGTTCTTAACTCATCTATTTCTAAACGTCCTGAAGCTTTTGCTTTCAAATCACTTTCATCGGCAATATTAGAAGCAGTACCCCCAACGTGGAACGTACGAAGTGTTAACTGTGTACCAGGTTCACCAATAGATTGTGCTGCAACTACACCAATAGCGTCACCGATTTGAGCCTCTCTGTTCGTTGCAAGGTTACGTCCATAACATTTCGCACAAACACCTCTTCTTAACTCACAAGTTAATACAGAACGTATTTCTACTTCATCAATACCTGCTTTATCAATTGCATTAGCAACATCTTCAGTAATCAACTCACCACCTTCAACAATTAAATTGTCATCATCATCGTAAACGTCATGTACAGCACTACGCCCAACAATTCTGTCATATAATGGTTCAACAATATCATCGTTTTTCTTTAATGGTACAGCCACGATACCTCTTAATGTTCCACAATCAAATTCGTTTACCACAACGTCTTGTGCAACGTCAACTAAACGACGAGTTAAATAACCGGCATCGGCTGTTTTCAATGCAGTATCGGCAAGACCTTTACGCGCACCGTGAGTAGAGATAAAGTATTCTAAAATAGATAGTCCTTCTTTAAAGTTAGAAAGAATTGGGTTTTCAATAATTTCTTGACTTGAAGCCCCTGACTTCTGAGGTTTTGCCATCAGACCACGCATTCCAGAAAGCTGACGTATTTGCTCTTTAGATCCACGTGCACCAGAATCAAACATCATATAAATAGAGTTGAACCCTTGTTTATCTGCTTTCAATTGTTCCATTAAAGTATTGGTCAATCGAGAGTTTGTACGTGTCCAGACATCAATAATCTGGTTGTATCTTTCATTATTAGTAATCAGACCCATGTTGTAGTTTTCCATCACTTCTGCAACACTGTCTTTAGCCTTATCAACTAAAATTTGTTTTTCTTTTGGAATAATAATATCATCTAAGTTGAATGACAATCCACCTTTAAAGGCCATATCATATCCAACCGTTTTAATATCATCTAAGAATTGAACTGTACGAGAAGTACCTGAGATTTTTAAAACTACTCCAATAATATCACGAAGTGCTTTTTTAGTCAATACATCATTAATGTAACCAACTTCTCTCGGTACCATTTCGTTGAACAATACACGTCCAGCTGTAGTTTCAATAATCTTTTGAACTGGCTCTCCTTCTTCGGTTAAAACTTCAGTTTTAACCTTAATGTGAGCATGTAAGTCCAAACGACGTTCGTTTAATGCAATTTGAACTTCTTCAGGTGAGTAGAAAGTCATTCCTTCACCTTGCATTACTTTTTCCTCATCAGACACTCTTCCTTTGGTCATATAGTACAGACCCAAAACCATATCCTGAGAAGGTACAGCAATTGGAGCACCATTCGCAGGGTTCAAAATGTTATGAGAAGAAAGCATTAACAATTGAGCTTCAAGAATTGCAGCGTTACCTAAAGGTAAGTGAACTGCCATCTGGTCACCATCGAAGTCGGCGTTGAATGCCGTACAAACCAATGGGTGAAGACTAATAGCTTTTCCTTCAATTAATTTTGGTTGGAAAGCCTGAATACCTAAACGGTGAAGCGTAGGGGCACGGTTAAGCAACACTGGGTGTGACTTAATAACGTTCTCTAAAATATCCCAAACGATTGCTTCTTTTTTATCAACAATTTTCTTTGCAGATTTAACCGTTTTTACAATTCCTCTTTCAATTAGTTTTCTAATAATAAAAGGTTTGTATAGCTCAGCAGCCATATCCTTTGGAAGACCACATTCGTGTAGTTTCAAAGAAGGTCCAACAACAATTACCGAACGTGCTGAATAATCCACACGTTTACCTAGTAGGTTTTGACGGAAACGACCTTGTTTACCTTTTAATGAGTCAGAAAGTGATTTTAAAGGTCTGTTAGATTCAGTTTTAACAGCACTAGATTTTCTAGAGTTGTCAAATAATGAATCTACAGATTCTTGAAGCATACGTTTTTCGTTACGTAAAATAACTTCAGGAGCTTTAATTTCAATCAATCGCTTTAGACGATTGTTTCTGATAATTACTCTTCTGTATAAATCATTTAAGTCAGACGTTGCAAAACGACCTCCATCTAAAGGAACCAATGGTCTCAATTCTGGTGGGGTAACAGGAACTACCTTGATAATCATCCATTCTGGACGATTTTCAATTCTGTCCTGAGAATCACGCATTGCTTCAACTACTTGAAGACGTTTCAACGCTTCGTTTTTACGTTGCATTGAAGTTTCATGATTCGCTTTATGTCTTAAATCGTAAGATAATTGGTGAAGATCAAGACCTTTCAATAAGTCAAATAATGCCTCAGCTCCCATCTTCGCGATGAATTTATTAGGATCAGTTTCGTCCAAATATTGGTTATCTTGAGGAATTTCATCAAGAATATCCAAATACTCTTCCTCAGTGATAAATTGCATTTGCTCTAAGGGTTCCCCATCAGCATTTCTTGCAAGTCCAGACTGAATAACAACATACCTTTCGTAATAAATAATTTGGTCCAGCTTTTTAGTCGGAAGACCTAAAAGATAACCAATCTTATTTGGCAATGATCTAAAGTACCAAATATGAGCAACGGGAACAACCAGCTGGATGTGTCCCATACGCTCACGACGAACTTTTTTCTCTGTTACCTCAACCCCACAACGGTCACAAACAATCCCTTTATAACGAATACGTTTGTATTTCCCACAGTGACATTCATAGTCTTTAACAGGTCCAAAAATACGTTCACAGAACAAACCATCTCTTTCAGGTTTATAGGTTCTGTAGTTTATTGTTTCCGGCTTTAAAACCTCTCCACTGGACTGCTCCAGAATTTGTTCTGGAGAAGCCAATGAAATGGTGATTTTATTAAAATCTTTCACCGTATTTTGAGTATCTTTTTTATACGCCATTTTAACAAGTGTTTTCAATTAAACTTTGACTATTAATCCATCTTGATATTCAATCCTAATCCTCTCAATTCATGAAGAAGAACGTTAAATGATTCAGGAATACCAGGCTTAGGAAGATTATCCCCTTTTACGATTGCCTCGTATGCCTTAGCTCTTCCGTTCACATCATCCGATTTAACAGTCAAGATTTCTTGTAGTATGTTAGCTGCTCCAAACGCCTCAAGTGCCCAAACCTCCATCTCACCAAAACGCTGACCTCCGAAGAGTGCTTTACCTCCAAGTGGTTGTTGAGTAATTAATGAATATGGCCCGATTGAACGCGAGTGCATTTTATCATCTACCATGTGAGATAATTTCAACATGTAGATTACCCCTACTGTTGCAGGTTGGTGGAAACGTTCTCCTGTTCCCCCATCGTACAAGTAAGTTTTACCTGCACGAGGAATACCAGCTTTATCACAGTATTCAGCAACTTCTGAAGGTTCAGCCCCATCAAAAATTGGGGTAGCAAACTTCACATTCAGTTTTTGACCCGCCCATCCAAGAACAGTTTCATAAATCTGACCTAAGTTCATTCGCGAAGGTACCCCAAGAGGGTTCAATACGATATCTACAGGAGTTCCATCATCAAGGAATGGCATATCTTCTTGACGAACAATATTTGCCACAATACCTTTATTTCCGTGACGACCCGCCATTTTATCACCAACTTTCAATTTACGTTTCTTGGCCAAGTAAACTTTTGCCAATTTAACGATACCTGCTGGTAATTCATCTCCTACAGAGATATGGAATTTCTTACGTTTATAGTTTCCTAATAAATCATTTGCTTTGATAGTGAAGTTATGAATAACTCGCTGAATCATGGAGTTTGTATCATCTTCCTCAGTCCACTTACTAGGGTTTACAATCGTATAGTCGATAATACTAAGTGCTTTCTCAGAGAATTTAGAACCTTTTTTGATAATCTCTTCTCTAAAATTATTTGTTACACCAGCTGATTTTTTACCATCAAGAATAATCAATAATTTTTGAATAAGAATTCCTTTCAACTCCCCAAGGTCTTTTTCGTAATCTGTATCCAGATTCTCTAAGATTGGTTTGTCTTGCGCCTTAGTTTTTCTGTCTTTAACAGCTCTTGAGAAAAGTTTCTTATTAATAACAACACCTCTTAATGAAGGTCCAGCCTTTAACGAAGCATCTTTTACATCTCCTGCTTTATCACCAAATATAGCTCGCAATAATTTTTCCTCAGGTGAAGGATCAGTTTCACCTTTAGGTGTAATCTTTCCAATTAAAATATCACCCTCAACAACCTCAGCACCAATACGAATCAGTCCGTTTTCGTCAAGATCTTTAGTTGCTTCTTCACTCACGTTTGGAATATCAGCAGTAAGCTCTTCCATTCCACGTTTTGTGTCACGCACTTCTAAAGAATATTCATCAATATGAATTGAAGTAAATATATCCTCACGTACAACACGCTCAGAAATTACTATTGCATCCTCGAAGTTATACCCTTTCCAAGGCATGAAAGCAACTTTAAGGTTTTGCCCTAAGGCAAGCTCACCTTGCTGAGTAGCATAACCTTCACAAAGAACCTGCCCTGCTTCAACGATGTCACCTTTCTTAACGATAGGTTTCAAGTTCATCGTAGAGCCTTGGTTTGTTTTTTTGAATTTTGTTAAACTATATGTTTTAGTATTTCCGTCGAATGAAACAATTTCGTCTTCCTCTGAAAGGTCATATTTGATAACAATTTCGTTTGCATCAACATATTCAACGATACCATTTCCTTCAGCATTAATTAATACACGTGAATCACGCGCAACTAATCTTTCAATTCCTGTTCCAACAATTGGAGATTCAGGCTTTAATAAAGGAAGTGCTTGACGCTGCATGTTTGATCCCATCAATGCACGGTTGGCATCATCATGCTCCAAAAACGGAATAGATGAAGCCGCAATAGAGGCAATTTGATTTGCTCCAACGTCCATCAAGTCAATTTCACTTGGCTCAACAACTGGGAAGTCACCTTCTTCACGTGCTTTTACAAGATCACCAACAAATTCACCTGCATCATTAAGAGGTGCGTTTGCTTGTGCAATCATCATTGAATCCTCTTCTTCAGCTGATAAATAAATAGGCTCTTCATTCAATTGAACTTTACCGTCCACTACCTTTCTATAAGGAGTTTCTATAAATCCTAGTTTATTTACTTTCGCAAATACACATAGAGAAGAAATCAAACCAATGTTTGGACCCTCAGGGGTTTCAATAGTACAAAGACGACCGTAATGAGTGTAGTGAACGTCACGCACCTCAAATCCAGCACGCTCTCTTGATAGACCACCTGGTCCTAACGCTGAGAAACGTCTTTTATGTGTAACTTCAGAAAGTGGATTGGTTTGATCCATAAACTGAGACAACTGGTTTGTTCCAAAGAAAGAGTTAATTACAGACGAAAGTGTTTTCGCATTAATCAAGTCAATTGGAGTAAACACCTCGTTATCTCGAACGTTCATTCTTTCACGAATTGTACGAGCCATACGAGCAAGTCCAACACCAAATTGAGAATACAATTGTTCACCTACCGTTCTAACACGACGATTAGAAAGGTGGTCAATGTCATCAACTTCTGCTTTTGAGTTAATTAGCTCAATCAGATATTTAATGATTTTAATTATATCATTTTTGGTTAAAACTCGAGACTCTTCATCGTCTGAAATTTTAAGTTTTTTATTTATTCTAAAGCGTCCTACTTCACCTAAATCATAACGAGTATCTGAGAAAAATAATTTATCGAAAACACTACGTGCAGTCTCGATATCAGGCGGCTCAGCATTACGCAATTGTCTATAGATTACTTCAACTGCTTCTTTTTCAGAATTGGCAGTATCTTTCTGTAGGGTATTATATATAATAGTGAAATCAGCAGAGTTTACATCTTCCTTATGAAGGATAATTGTTTTTGTACCTGCATCAATTACTTCTTCGATATTGTCTTTATCAAGAACAGTGTCGCGATCTAAGATAACCTCGTTACGTTCGATTGATACCACTTCACCTGTATCCTCATCAACGAAATCCTCGATCCAAGATTTAAGAACTCTAGCAGCGAGCTTACGACCTAAAACTTTCTTAAGGTTCGTTTTAGTAGCTTTTATTTCGTCTGCTAAATCAAAAATCTCTAAAATATCTTTATCACTCTCGTATCCTATTGCTCTGAACAAAGTTGTAACAGGAAGCTTTTTCTTACGATCGATATATGCATACATGACATTATTGATGTCAGTAGCGAACTCTATCCAAGAACCTTTGAAAGGAATAATTCTTGCAGAGTATAGTTTTGTACCGTTGGCGTGTCTAGATTGACCAAAGAATACACCAGGTGAACGGTGTAACTGTGAAACAATAACACGCTCAGCCCCATTCACTACAAATGATCCTTTAGGAGTCATGTAAGGAATGGTACCTAAATAAACATCTTGAACTATCGTTTCAAAATCCTCATGTTCTGGGTCAGTACAATAAAGTTTCAATTTTGCCTTCAATGGAACACTATACGTCAATCCACGTTCTATACACTCGTCAATAGAATAGCGAGGCGGATCAATAAAGTAGTCCAAAAATTCAAGGACAAATTGATTTCTTGTATCAGTTATAGGAAAGTTTTCAGAAAAAACTTTAAAAAGACCTTCCTTTTCTCGGTTCTCGGGAGTAGTTTCAAGTTGAAAAAACTGTCGGAACGATTTTAGTTGAACATCCAAAAAGTCAGGATATTCAAAAACACTTTTGCTAGAAGCGAAATTAATTCTTGTAGCGATATTATTTGATGTTGCCAAGACTACGAAATTTTGTTAGAAAAAAGAACCAGATGCGTATAAATGCATAAAAACAGCACAAGGCATCCCGAAAATCGAGGATGCCTGTACTGCAAAATAAGTATAGTTATTACTTAACTTCAACCTCAGCTCCTGCTTCTTCTAATGAAGATTTTAAAGCATCAGCTTCGTCTTTAGTAACGCCTTCTTTAACTGGAGAAGGTGCACTATCAACTAATTCTTTTGCTTCTTTCAACCCAAGACCAGTTAATTCTTTAACTAGTTTCACGACAGCCAATTTACTACCACCGGCAGCTTTAAGGATTACGTCAAACTCAGTTTTTTCTTCAGCAGATTCTACAGCAGCTCCACCTCCTGCAACTGCAACAGCAGCAGCAGCTGGTTCAATACCGTATTCATCCTTAAGGATAGTTGCTAGTTCGTTAACTTCTTTTACTGTAAGGTTAACTAATGTTTCAGCGATGTCTTTTAATTCAGCCATTTTATTTTATTTAAAAAAAGGTTCTATAATAATATAATAATTAATCTATGCTCTTTCTGAGAGCGTTTTAAGGATTCCAACGATTTTTCCACCTTGTCCTTTAAGTCCAGAAATAACGTTCTTAGCTGGGCTTTGTAACAATGTGATAACATCTCCGATAAGTTCATCCTTGCTCTTAATGTTAACTAAATCTTCAAGACTTTCGTCTCCAATGTAAATAGTTTCTTCAACATAAGCAGCTTTAAGAATTGGTCTATCGCTTTTCTTACGGAAATCTTTAATAATTTTTGCAGGCGCATTACCTACTTCAGCATACATAATTGCAGTTGGACCTGATAATACTTGTTTCAATTCACTAAGGTCTCTGTCTTCGATACGGTCGATAGCCTTTGCAAGAAGAGTGTTTTTAATAACTCTTAGACTAACATTGCTCTTAAAACATCTAGCTCTTAATTCGTTGATTTTAGATACAGGTAACTGCGATGTATCAGCAAGATAAAAAATACCTGCTTCTTTTAGTTCTGCTGTTAAATCATCAATGTACTGCGCTTTTACTTCTCTATTCATATTTAAAAATTTTAAGCGACAACAGATTTAGCGTCAATTTGAATACTTGGGCTCATTGTAGAACTCATGTAAATACTTCTGATGTAGGTTCCTTTAGCTGCAGATGGCTTCATCTTAACCAAGGTGCTTAACAATTCAGCAGCATTGTCTCTAATTTTACTACCTTCAAAAGAAACCTTAGCAATATTAGAATGAACGATACCAAATTTATCAACACGGAAATCGATTTTACCAGCTTTAACTTCTTGAACCGCTTTCGCTACGTCCATTGTTACAGTACCAGTTTTAGGGTTAGGCATTAAACCTCTTGGTCCTAAAATACGACCTAAGGCACCAACTTTACCCATTACAGAAGGCATGGTGATAATCACATCGATATCTGTCCAACCACCTTTTATTTTTTCAATGTACTCGTCCAATCCCACGTAATCAGCACCTGCCACCGTAGCCTCTTCTTCTTTGTCAGGAGTACAAAGTACAAGTACTTTAATATCCTTTCCAGTTCCGTGAGGTAATGCTACAGTTCCTCTTACCATCTGATTTGCTTTTCTAGGATCAACTCCTAGACGCACACTGATGTCAACAGAAGCATCAAACTTTGTAGTTGTGATTTCCTTTACTAAATCACACGCTTCAGTCAACGAATATGTCTTGTCAAAGTCATACTTTGCAAGCACTTCTTTTCTTTTCTTAGAAATACGTCCCATGATTAATGTTTATTTAGTTTGAGGAAATGTACCTTTTACAGTGATTCCCATACTTCTTGCTGTACCAGCAACCATTTTCATACCTGATTCAACTGTAAAACAGTTTAGGTCAGCCATTTTATCTTCTGCAATTGCTTTTACTTGATCCCAAGAAACACTAGCCACTTTTACGCGGTTAGGTTCTGCAGAACCTTTAGTAATTTTAGCTGCATCCTTCAATTGGATTGCTGATGGTGGAGTTTTGATGATAAAATCGAACGATTTGTCACCATAAACAGTGATTACAACAGGTAGTACTTTTCCAGCCTTATCTTGTGTTCTTGAGTTAAACTGCTTACAGAACTCCATGATGTTGACCCCTTTCGCACCAAGTGCAGGACCAACAGGCGGAGAAGGATTTGCTGCACCACCTTTGATCTGTAATTTGATCAAACTTGCTACTTCTTTAGCCATTTATATATAATTTATGTAGTCCTAACGTGGTCGTATTCGATGGGAAGCTTTAATCATCACCACCACTCCTACTGGTTTAAAAAACTTATTAATTTTCTTTATCAACTTGCATATAGCTTAATTCGACCAAATTCTTTCGGCCGAATATTTTCACCATTACTTTCAATTTTTTCTTCTCTTCGTTAATCTCTTCGATTGTTCCATTAAAGTTATTAAACGGACCATCTACTACCTTCACTGACTCACCGATAACGAAAGGGATTTTCATTTCTTCTTCGTTTTCGGACATTTCATCAACTTTTCCAAGGATACGATTAACTTCAGCTTTTCTCATTGGCAAAGGATCTCCATGTTTTTCAGCGCCTAAAAAGCCAATAACGTTTGGAATACCTTTTATTACATGAGGTACTTCCCCAACCAAAGCAGCTTCAATAAGAACATAGCCAGGTAAAAATGTTTTCTCTTTAGTAATTTTCTTACCATTTCTAATTTGAAACACTTTTTCTGTAGGAATAAGAATTTGCCCAAAGAAATCGCTCAACTTTTGACGGTTGATTTCCATTTCAAGGTATTCTTTCACCAAGTTCTCTTTTCCGCTAATAGCGCGAACAACGTACCATCTTTTTTTAACTTCTTCCACAGTAATTCCGTTAAGACGTATCAGTATTATTAATTATGGATAAATTAATCCAAGAATTCCTTTCCAGAAATATGTTGATGGGTTTATTCCGAAGATAAAATCCATTACAAATATCAGTAAGGAAAAAATAACAGAACTTACTACTACAATAATAGTATTGTTCTGAAGCTCTGTCCATGTTGGCCAAGTCACCTTGTGAACCAGCTCATGGTATGTATCCTGTATGTATTCAACAATATTTGCCAATTTCTTTCTAATTTTGCACGGGCGGTAGGATTCGAACCCACGACCAATGGTTTTGGAGACCAGTACTCTACCAACTGAGCTACGCCCGTAGTTAAAAAAGGGGAGTTATTACCCTCCCCTTTTTCAAAGTTTATTTTATGCTTAACTTAAGATTTCAGTTACTTGACCAGCACCTACAGTTCTACCTCCCTCACGGATTGCAAAACGAAGTCCTTTATTCATCGCAATTGGAACAATAAGATCAACTGTAATTGATACGTTATCACCAGGCATAACCATGTCGCGATCTTCACCTAAATGAATTTCTCCTGTCACGTCAGTTGTACGGAAGTAGAACTGTGGACGGTAACGGTTATGGAATGGAGTATGACGACCACCTTCTTCTTTCTTAAGAACGTAAATCTCAGCTTTAAATTTAGAGTGCGGTGTTGTAGAACCAGGTTTACAAACAACCATACCACGACGGATAACTGATTTGTCAATACCTCTTAAAAGAAGTCCAACGTTATCCCCTGCCTCACCTCTTGTTAAAATTTTACGGAACATTTCAACTCCAGTAACAACAGATTTCAGCTTTTCGTCACCCATTCCTAGGATATCTACCTCTTCACCAGAGTTAATAACACCAGTTTCGATACGTCCAGTTGCAACAGTACCACGACCTGTGATCGAGAATACATCCTCAACAGGCATCAAGAATGGTTTATCAACTTCACGTGGAGGAAGTTCAATCCATGAATCAACAGCAGCCATAAGCTCCATGATTTTTTCACTCCACTTCTCGTCTCCGTTAAGAGCTCCAAGAGCAGATCCCTGAATAACAGGTGAATTATCTCCATCATAATCATAGAATGATAAAAGCTCTCTAATCTCAAGCTCTACCAACTCTAATAATTCTTCGTCATCTACCAAATCCACTTTATTCATGAAAACAACAATTCTAGGAATACCAACTTGGCGTCCTAAAAGAATGTGCTCACGAGTTTGTGGCATCGGTCCATCTGTAGAAGCAACAACTAAAATCGCACCATCCATCTGTGCAGCACCTGTTACCATGTTCTTAACATAGTCGGCGTGACCTGGACAATCTACGTGTGCGTAGTGACGATTTTCAGTTTCATACTCAATGTGAGATGTATTGATTGTTATACCACGTTCCTTTTCCTCAGGAGCGTTATCGATTGTGTCAAAACTACGAGCTTCGCAAAAACCTTTTGCAGACAAAACCGCAGCAATAGCAGCAGTTAAAGTTGTCTTACCGTGATCGACGTGACCGATTGTTCCAATGTTTAAGTGTGGTTTGGAACGATTAAATGTTTCCTTAGCCATTTTTTATTTGTTACTTGTTAATATACTTATTTATCTAACCTTATTGTTACATACGAAAAAATTCACCCATAAACATGAGTGACTCCCCGCGCGTAAATCGAGCCAATGACGAGAATTGAACTCGTGACCTCTTCCTTACCAAGGAAGCACTCTACCCCTGAGCTACATCGGCAGCGAGTCAATAAAAGGTTATATTGAGCGGGAGACGAGACTCGAACTCGCGACCCTCAGCTTGGAAGGCTGACGCTCTACCAACTGAGCTACTCCCGCTTAAATACAAAATATCCAAAACTTATGTGGGGGGAGAAGGATTCGAACCTTCGAAGGTAAAAACCAACAGATTTACAGTCTGTCCTCGTTGGCCGCTTGAGTATCCCCCCAAAAAAAGTTTATGAGCCGATGGAGGGACTCGAACCCCCGACCTGCTGATTACAAATCAGCTGCTCTAGCCAGCTGAGCTACATCGGCACTTTTGTTGGTAAATTATAACCTTTTAAAGAACTCCCTCACTTGTTATATGAACTCGTTCGGGGTTGCAAATGTATGAAATAAATAAACTCTGGCAAGCGTTTTTTTAAAATATTTTTAAAATATTTTTTATTTTATTTTTTATCATCACCCCAAAACGACCTTAACTCTCTGTATTACAAATATTTTCACCCTAAATGGCTACATAAAAAAAAATCAATTACTTTTCATTTTTACCCATTTGAATGATGAAAAAATAAAAATATAGCATGTAATAATCCCTTTGAATTGTTTGTCATTTACCAATGCTTATTCATCTCAATCCTTCAGTTCAATAAATTCTATAAATATTTATAATATCCATACCCATTCATGCAATAGGATTTTCAATAACGAAAAAATCTTTCATTCAATTATTTAGACCAAAAAATAAGGAAAACGGCTGAAATTTAATTTTTCGTGGACTGCATTATCTAATCTTCTCCACCACGTGGATGAGACTTTTTATAAATCTTAGAGATCTGATCAAAAGAGTTATGGGTATAAATTTGTGTTGCACTCAAATTGGCGTGACCCAAAATTTCTTTTAGCGTTTCTAATCCAGCTCCATTGTTTAACATGTGGGTCGCAAAAGTATGCCTCAAAACATGTGGACTTCTTTTATTCAAATTAGTCATCATTGAAAGATAATAGTTGACCTTTCTATAAACGAATTTAGGATACAACTTTTTCCCTTTATCTGTAATGAAAATATACTCAACATTTGCTGCTGTATAGACTGGAGATTTTAAGTAATCTCTAATCTGATTAGAAAGTGCGCTAGTAATTGGAATAATCCGTTCTTTACTTCTTTTTCCTAGTACTTTGATTTTCTCATTTTCAAAATCAGTTTGTTTTAAACCAATTAATTCTGAAAGACGAATTCCAGTCTGATAAAACACTTCAATAATTAAACGATCTCGAAGTCCAGCAAATCCCTCTGGAAATAATGTGTCTAGGTTTTCAGTTAGGATCTCTTCTTCTTTCACAAATTCAGGGAGTCTTTTCTCTTGTTTTGGACCTCTGATCTTTAGCATTGGGTCAATTGCAATGAATTCGTTTTTTTGAGCCCATTTAAAGAAGGTCCGCAAGGAAGAAAGCTTTCTATTTACAGTTCTATTCGAGTGTTTATCATTAATCAACTCAACAATCCAGGCCCTTACGTTTTGGTAGGACAACTCCCTTAGGTCTAGTTCGTTTTCAACAGCAACAAACTCCAGGAAAGTATGAATATCTTTCTCATAAGCGGTACTGGTGTGATCCGACACTCTTTTCTCAGTATTGAGGTATGTTATAAATTTATCGAGCATATAAAAACAAAAAAAGGAGTCTATACTAGACTCCTTAACGTATTCTTTACAAGAATATTTTATATTTCTTTAGACTGTAAACGTTGTTTATAAGCCGCTTTAATTCGTGCTTGACGCCCTAAGACCGATGGTTTAATAAACTCTTTACGTCTACGGATTTCGCGCATACGACCAGTTTTTTCAAACTTTTTCTTATATTTTTTGAGAGCTCTTTCTATGTTCTCTCCTTCTTTTACAGGTACTACTAACATATTTTATATTTAATTTCGTTTTCTAATTCTATAAACAGGTTTGCAAAGATAATAAGATAAATCTTATGAACAATACTTATTTCAAAATTTCTCTTGAAATTACTACTTTTTGAATTTCAGAGGTTCCTTCACCGATAGTCATCAACTTTGCATCGCGTAAAAACTTCTCAGCTGGATACTCTCTTGTGTAACCGTAACCTCCCATAATTTGTACTGCTTCGTTTCCACACATTACTGAAGCTTCACTTGCAAAATACTTTGCGTACGCTCCTTCTTTGGTCATTTTAGCACCTTTATTTTTAAGGGCAGCTGCATTAAAAGTCAATAACTCTGCAGCTTTTACATTTGTTGCCATATCAGCTAATTTAAAGCTAATTCCTTGGAAAGATGCGATTGGTTTACCGAATTGCTCACGTTCTTTAGCGTACTTAACAGATGCTTCATAAGCACCACGAGCAACACCACAACTTAAGGCAGCGATAGAAATTCTACCACCATCAAGAATTTGCATTGCTTGAACAAATCCCATTCCTACTTCTCCAATTAAATTTGCGTTTGGAACACGTACATTATCGAAAATAAGTTCAGCTGTTTCACTAGCTCTCACACCTAATTTTCCTTTGATCTGTACAGCAGAAAAACCAGGAGTCCCTTTTTCAACAATAAATGCAGAGATTCCTTTACTATCTAACAATTCTCCAGTACGCACAAGAACTACAGAAACATCACCAGAAAGGCCATGTGTAATCCAGTTTTTCGCACCATTAATGATCCAATCATCCCCGTCTCTCACAGCGGTTGTTTTCATTCTCATGGCATCAGAGCCTGTATTCGGCTCAGTTAATCCCCATGCACCAATAAACTCGCCTGATGCTAACTTCGGTAAAAACCTTCTTTTTTGTTCTTCTGATCCATGATAATAAATATGTCCTGTACACAAAGAGTTATGAGCAGCAACAGAAAGACCGATTCCTCCACAAACTTTACCCAACTCAATAAGCGCTGTAACATACTCATCATAAGTAAAACCACTTCCCCCATACTCTTCAGGGATGTAAATACCAAGCAAACCTAATTCGCCAAGTTTTTTCATTACATCAACTGGGAAGTGCTCTTTCTCATCCCACTCCATAAAGTATGGTTTAATTTCCTTCTCAGCGAAATCTCTTACCATTTGCTGAATCATCAACTGATTTTCGTTTAGATCAAAGTTCATTACTATATAATTTAATTCCTATAATGTATCAATTTACAATCTACAAATATAGTATTATTTTCACTTGCACCATTTATAACATGCTTAATCTACCGTTAAATAAGGTTTCAAAGCTTTAAATTTATCTCCATCAATATAGGGAGATAAAATTACCTCATCAATTCTTTTATATGGTCGATGATTTTCTCTAAAAAAAACTATGGATTTCGCCATGTTATAATTTATTAATGGATGATTGCGTAATTCAATTTCTGAGGCGGTATTGATATTTAATTTCCTCACTTCACTTTCATCAATAGTTAGGTAAGGTTTTAGCGCATTCAGTTTTTCTTCGTCCATAGAGTTGACTTCGAAAAGCTGATCAAAAGAAATGATTCCTCCGTACGCTTCTCTGATTTTGATAATTTCTTTTGCGAAATACGGTCCAATTCCCGGAATTCTTTTTAAATCCCATGCCGAAGCTGTATTTATAGAAATTGGTTCTACTTCTTCTCTTTTACTTTCAACGGGGTATTCTTTGATTTGGTGATTTGATTTATCATTCTTTGAATATCTCTTTTCAGCATAATCGAAATTTGAAGAATCTTCAATTGAATCAGGCAAATCAATTTTCGGTTCTAATAAGACATAGAGCTCTTCGTCGATGACATATAGTTTTTTGAGATCTGATTTAATGCGAAGTTCAGAACCAAAACTAAGGTATTTCAGAATAGAAGAAGCTTGTTTTTCAGACAATCCTATTGCCATCCATTCTTCCAAGGAGTATTCATTTGGGTTGAACATTTCAGAAGGTTGAACAAAGCGGTTTTTCTTCTTATTTCTATTTTGAATAGAGTCTTTTATTTCCTCTTCTTCTGCTGCTGCTGTTAAGGGATTGATTTGAACATTATATTGAGGTGGAGTATAGAAATAATTGTAGTATAAACGTGGAGTTACAGCAATAGCGACAAAGAGAATCAACAAAACGATAATTCCCCTCCGAGCTCTTTTAGAAAAATGAACCCAATCGCTATCCCATTTTTTTTTCGTCAATATTTCTATTTAAATCTTTTAATCGCTCCTGATTTAACACGTGAGAGATAGTCTATCAAATCTGTTTTCACCTCTCCTGACATTATCAATAGTCCCAAAATATTTGGAAATGCCATTCCGAGAATCATTAAATCTGAGAAATCAATTACTGCACCTAATCCAACAGAAGCGCCAATAACAACAAAAACAAGGAATATAAACTTATAGATCAAACCTGCTATTTTTGTTTCTCCAAATACATAAGTCCATGCTTTCAAACCATAGTACGACCAAGAAATCATAGTAGAAAAAGCGAATAACACTACTGCAAAAGAAAGGACATATAAAGACCAATCACCTAATGAGGAAGAAAAGGCTGCAGATGTTAGTGCTGCACCTTCCAAACCTTCTGGGTCTTGCGCATAACCAGTGAAAATAATAACCAACGCTGTCATTGTACAAACGACAACTGTATCAATAAACGGCTCTAAAACAGCCACTATTCCTTCACTAACAGGTTCATCTGTTTTGGCAGCTGCGTGTGCTATTGGTGCAGAACCAACTCCAGCCTCATTTGAGAATGCTGCACGTTGGAATCCAAGAATTAACACTCCAATAAATCCGCCGTACATTGCATCTGGATTAAATGCTCCCGTAATAATTGTGCTAAAACCATGTCCTAAGTTTTCGTAATTAAATCCAATAATAACTAAAGCAGAAACTACATAAACTCCCACCATTGTTGGAACAATTTTATCTGTAACATTTGCAATGCTTTTTATTCCACCGACAATTACAATACCAACAAGAATAGCCATTCCTATTCCAAAGTACAAACCATAAGACGAGAAGCCTTCCCATCCTGGGATTTCTGATAATTGGTTAAAAGCTTGATTTACTTGGAACATATTTCCTCCACCGAGTGATCCTCCAACACAAAGAATAGCAAAAACAATTGCTAACACTTTTCCAAGTTGTTTAAACCCCGGTCCACGCTTTGCGAGCCCACGGCTTAAATAGTACATTGGTCCGCCTGACACTTCCCCATCTTCTTTTTGGTGTCGATATTTCACACCTAAAGTACACTCAACAAACTTGGAGGCCATTCCAATTAACCCAGCTAAAATCATCCAAAATGTTGCACCTGGTCCCCCCATACTAATTGCAATTGCCACACCTGCAATATTTCCTAGACCAACAGTTGCAGAAAGCGCGGTTACAAGAGCCTGAAAATGTGAAACCTCACCATCATTTTTTGATGGATCATCAAATCTCCCACGTACTAAATCGATGGCATGTCTTACACCTCTAAACTGTATGAATCCCATTTTAAAAGTAAAGAAAACTGCTCCAGCAACTAGCCATAGTACAATTAATGGTATACCTTGAGATTTATTAGTTAGATTTTTAAAATAAAAGGGCTGTGGGGAAGCATAGTCGATTTTTCCTAAGATCTTTTCTGTTCTATTCCCTTTTCTATTAGTGTAATAAACATTATCTCCTGGTTTTACTTTAGATTCTTTATGAACACCATGAATTAACTTTCCATCTCCCATTGCATATAATGGGAATTCATTATCTCCATCTTTTAAAACAGCAACCATGTCAAGGTGCTTTACCTCTTCACCATCTTTTTTAAGCCATTCTTTTAATGTATAATTATTTTTTTCCGAATTAATTGCAAAAGGAGCTTTAAGGACAAACTCTTTAACTTTTACAGTATCTGACCAAATGTTGGCAAACAAAATCTGTTGAAGCATAGCAACCGCAGGCTTCATTCCGTTATTAACATGCTCTGAAAAACTGTTTGGCTCTACATATCCTGTAACCAATACTGAATCAAAATTCGCATCAACTACCATGACTTTAATAGAGTCTCCTTCTGACCACCCCTTATAATGGTCGTTATAGATTGATATTGATGAATTATTCCAAATGTATTTATAAGGTTTCTTACCTCCTTTAACATGAATTTCTACAGCGACATCGTCTATTGCTGGTGATTTATCTTTGGTAGTTAGTTCAGCTATTAATGGAACATTTTGTCCAAATGCAAAACTTGAAAACATAAATAGGGTAGCCAAAACCTTAGCTAATCTCATAAATAATTGTTTTTGTGTTTAAAATGTAACCTTTCTGAATCCCCCACATTTTAGGCAGTCAGATTTGCTAATTTAAAAATATTATTCTAATTGACGAGGTCAATAAAAGATAAGCTTTGTATAAAGTCTGTAGGAGAATACCCTAATTCTGTTTTTGCCTTCTCTATATCCAAACCGGATGACTGTGGTCGTTTGGCTTTTTGGTTCAGAGTTTCAGATGTAATTGCGTTTATTTTAGCAGCACTAATCTTAAGGTAGTTGGCTACTTTAACAATATATTCGTGCATTGACAATAATTCTCCACCGGCGATATTGTAAACACCAAACGTATTTAAGTCAATTACTTTTCCGCATGCTTGAACAAGATCATCAACAAAAGTGGGGGTTCTGAATTGATCATCTACTATACTCAGTTCTTTACCAGCCCTCAACTCATTCAATGCCCAACTAAATATATTGCTTTTATTAAGTGCTTCTCCGACTCCATAAACTATGGATGTTCTTAAAATTGTGTAATCAAAATGTCCACTTTCAAAGATAATTTCCTCTGCAGCCCATTTAGATTTTCCATAATTACTCAAGGGATTGGCCGTATCATCTTCGGTATATAATTTCTTTTGACCATCAAAAATAAAATCTGTTGAAATTTGAATTAAATGAATGTTGCTTCCTTCGATTACCTTAAGGATATGAGCAACACCTCTTGCATTTACATCAAAACATTCTTCTTCATAATCCTCACATGCATCTACATTTGTCATTGCAGCAGCGTTGATTATATGGCTTGGTTTAAAGGAATGAACTACCTCACTCAATCTTTCAATGTTAGTAATATTTAAAATCGCAAAATCTTCATTGGGGCAAAACGATAATTTATTCTCTGTATTTGCAGTAGCAAGAAACTCGACATTCTGTTTTTGGAAATATTTCACTAGCTTTTGTCCTAACAGGCCATTGCTTCCTGTAATTAAAATTTTTTTTATTGATTCACTCATAACTCCCAGATTGACTTGCGTTTTTTTCTTAATTTAAAAATGTGTTTGTTTTCTAAAATCCATCCCATGCCTAAATAGATAATTAGTGGAGAACCCAAGGCAATAAAAGAACTATAAATAAAGAAAAGTCTCACTTTATTTGATCTTATACCCAGTTTTTGTGCCCACCACTCACTCACTCCAAAGGAGCGCATTTCGAAGAAAAAAACGATTTTCTGAATAAATTTACGCATATATTACTTTTCTAAATTTTCTATTCCAACCTTACAGGACAAACATTTTTTAAATTTACAAAATTCATTGTTCAATTCTAACAATCCTTGACTTTCTAATGCATTTTGTGGTGAAAAACCTATATCTCGCCAATAATTGATCACATTATTTCTTTCAGGAGGAAGTTTTTCCATCAACTCAACAGCCAAATCACTATATGAAAAATCATTATAAAGGTGCTTAAGCGAAATAAAATAAGGTACTAATCCATTGATGATTAAATTTTGCTTAAATAATTTGGAAAAACTCAAATTCCTCTGTTTACTAGGTTTACCAAAAATGAAATGGTTTTTCCAATATTTATCAATGTATGTTGGAGATAATGTATTGATTTGCTCAATAATTTGTTGGGCGTTGAGACTTGATAAATTCAGCAAATCAAATTGCAGCAGAAAAGCACATATTTGTGCCAAGACAAAACTTGGAAAGCTAAAAGGTCGGATACCGCTAAATTTCCAAGAACTAAATTTCATTTCTAACAATTGATGCTTATGTTTTAAAAAGTGCCAAGTAGACTTAAGCTCCTGATAATATTCATCTTCGGCTTTGTCATTTAAAAAGCCTGCCGTACCAAATATTAGGGCTTCCAATCGGGTTTTGTCCCACTGCTCTTTAGCTATTAACTGATAAGGCAGGATACATGCCAGTTCTTGCATAGGTAATTTGTTCACTCTTCCTCCAGTGGCTTGTAGGATTGCAGCCAAGAGAACTGAATACTTATCTCTTTGTTCAGGTCCCATCAGTTCTAACAATTCAATGCCTTTTCGTTCGATACGGTGAATAAAGGAAACATCTATTTGTTGGAGCAGAGATAATTTATAATCCATTACCACATTTGAACAAGCCACTTGATATGGATTTGAAATTATCTTCTGATAATTTTCAAGGTGATTTAAATCAATTTTATTTTTAAGTTCTATTGTGGGAAGTTGAATACCATTTATGAAAACTTCTTTATCATGCTCATAAACAACATGGAGCACAACATTATTATAAGCATCGTCTAGGTGATGTTTGTGAGCATACCAATCAGAGGATTTAATATGCATTTCTATATTTCCAGACCACTTAATTCCTTCTATAGAAACTGTTCCGTTAAAGAAGTCTGGACCGGCATCAAGGTTGTACCATCCTATTTCCTCAACATCAACAAGCGCACCGTTAGTAAGCTTTAGGTTACTGAAATTTAGGCGCTTCATTCGCCAGAGATAGTGCAAATATTCTTCTTGCATGATTTGGTGATTTATTGGTTTTTACACTTAAGTTAGTGAAAATTAAGTTTAACAACCAAAAATAATCATGAAAATAAATGGGTCAAGTTAAATTTACGGGGATGAATATTGAATAAATCAATAAAATCCCAAAGGGATGGCATGAATTAACCTAGGTCGTGAGTCCTAGAAGTAAAAAACATGAGCGAGTCTGAGTCTGAAAGGACGACATATAGTAACTACAAATTACATTCACAATCAACACATACATCATTTAAAATGAGTCTATAATAAAAACAAGTTGAGTTTAAGAAATAGAAAATTGAGTTAATGAATGGTGTTTATGGGATTGAATTTGGCTTCCGTACTATGTCGTCCTTTTAGGACTTTTTCAACTATAAATTAGTATCAAATCGAAAACTCAAATTATAAATTTTAGAATTCAATAGATATACTCAAAACATATAAGATCAATTTTCATACAGTGATTCTGGGTAAAAAAAAGCTTAATCCCCAACTTTTGAAACTGACCCAAATAAATAAAGTTTTTTGGAAGGAGGAAGAAAAGCTTCTTATTTTAGTTTTCCTTTGCTTTTAATACCAATTACTGTGATATCGTCCGTTTGAGATGAGTCACCAATCCATTCTGTTAGGTATTCTTGAAGAATAATATTCTGCTCACTCATTTCTTGGTAAGAAATTACATCAATTAAAGCCAGAAACTTTTTGATGGTTAGCTTTTTGTTTTTTATTCCACCAAACTGATCCGGATAGCCATCAGTAAATAGGTACAATACATGGTCTTCTGGAAGCGAAACCTTTAAAGTTTCGTACGTGAAGTTTTCGGATAATGGCTCATCTCCAATATGCTTTGTTTCACCTTTTATTACTTCAATGGTTTCTTCTTTATTATCTTTAATTAAAAACCTACCGCCTGCTAATGCATATTCTACCTCATTGATACTATTATCAAAGACACAAACCACGACCTCCATTCCATCATGAATACGGTTTTGACCATCTCGTGGTAACACTTCGGTTAAACGTGTGTCAAGTTCATTTAAGATTCTCCCTGGATCTGTGATTTTAGCTTCTATAATAACTTCATTCAGAATATTTATACCTAAAAGCGTCATAAATGAACCAGAAACCCCATGACCAGTACAATCCGAAAGAATCAAAATCGTTTTTCCATCAACCACATTAAGCCAGAAGAAATCTCCAGAAACAATATCTTTTGGTTTATACAATATAAAGTGTTGATCGAACAAATTCTCAAAATCGGATGATCGCGGCAACATATTAAATTGAATTCTTCGTGCATAGTTGATTGAATCTGTAATATCTTTATTTTGCTCTTTTATAATTGTATTTGCTTTTCGGGTATTTGTAATATCTCTTGCCAAACCTAAGAATCCAGTAATTACATTTTCCGCTCCAGGCTTTCTCATGGTTGTTAAATTTAGTCCCAACCACTTCTTCCCCCCTACTGGTGTAATAATTGGAAATTCCATATAGCCTCCCTTATTTCGTTCCATAAGGTTGGATTCAAAAAAATCTCTTACTTTATTTTGATGAAATAAGTCAACCACATTAAGAATTGAGAGGTCTAACAAGTCATTTTTAGATCTACCGAAAACTTCACTACATTTCTCATTTACAAAAGTAAAGTTTCCTTTGGTATCGGTTTGGAAAATTAAATCATCAGCGTTTTTTACAATTAGCTCATAATAGTTTTCAAGATTGATTTTCTCTGTCACATCCTGCCCTAGAATAACACGCACCTCATCGGAAAATTGCTTACACGACCATTGATAGTACACTACCTCATCCTTTTCTGTAATAAGCGGTGTTACGAAAATCGCCCCCTCTTTAAACTCTGAAATCAGATGGTCAACATTAAAACTTTTCATTGCGTTATATGATGGCTGATATTTATTTAAGAACAATACACTTTCGCCTTTTAAAGGTGTATTAATACCTAGCAAAGCTTCAATATTTTCACTGGCGAAAGAAATCTCTCCATTTTTATCAAATGCAACTACTAAAGCGTTTCCTTTATTTACGATTCCTGAGGTAAAAATTAACTGCTCCAGTGAGTTGTTTCGCATATATGTTTTAAATATCATTAAAAAACATGCAATTGCAATTCCCATTAAAAACAGATATTGATTATATTTCGCTTCATCAACTAAATACATTGTGACAACAGCAAACACACCCAAGGCTATACTAACAAAAACAGCGGAACGCAATCTTTTCAACGTATAAGGTGCAACAAATGTCACCAACAATGTAGCACTAAAATAAAACGGATGTATATCAGATAAATAGGTAAACAACAAGTTGTAACCTAACAAAACCAGAAACCCAATGACAAGATAAGTACCCGTGTTTTTAAATGCATTTTTATCGAAAATTATAATTAAATAAAGCGCCACCAACACGAGTCCTACTGCGATGGCACTAAAATCATGAAACTGTATGCTATCGTCAATTCGAGATGCGAAAATATGTCCTAGCGTATTTGTTATTGCACCAAACGCCAAGATATTAAGGGCCATTGATTTATTTGCGACAACATCTCTTGAGATGATAATATTTTCTCTATTAAAATTACTTGTACTATCAAGGAAGCTAATATTGATTAAAACAACAATACTAATTACAATAATTATGAACCATTTATTTTTATAGAAAGGGATGCTAATTTCAAAGCTAATAGATCTCTCTTCACTTTCTATTGCTCCCCCAATGGACGCTTTCACAAAAAAGGTATAAGTACCTGCTCGAAGATTATTGAAAATAGCCTCTCTCATTGTAGACCATTCAGACCACATCTCCCAGTTATCCTCTGGCCCTTCCAATCTATAACTATAAGAAACATGATTTGATTTTGTGTTTAAACTTTTGAATTCAATAAGTATGCTATTGTTTTCTGAATCAAAAACTATAGCCTCTTCAAGACCTACTAAGTTCTCAGCATATTTATTCCTAAGTGAAAAAATAACGGGCCTATTAAGATTGGTTTTTCTATCAAAATATTCAGGTCTGATTAAAACCAAGCCACCTAATGTACCAAGTAATATTGAACCGTCTGGAGATTGATAAGAGGACCTCATGTGGGTCTCATGTCCGTAAAACCCATTCTTTGCATTAAACGTTTTGCTAGACAAAGCATGCCCGTTTTCATTTACATCTATTACCGTAACTCCTTTATTACTCCCTACAATTAAGTGTCCTAATCTGTCTGAATTGAGCGTATATATCAATAAAGAAGGGAGTAGGTCTTCTTCTGTAATAGAAACTTTTTTATTGTTTTTAGTAATCCCCATTAATCCCTTATCGAAGCTAAACCAAATAGTTCCATGGGCATCCACGACAGAGTTCCCCACATAAGATCCCATATAAGCACCATCAACATTTTGGTTAACTGGTGTTAACTTATCGCTTTTTCTTTCATATTTTTGTATACCATAGTTTGTTCCAAAATAGAGCGCTAAAGAATCGCTTGTACTGATAGCATTATAGAAATATGCTGGAGCTGTTGCAAAACCTTGTGTTTTTCCAGTTTTTAAATCCTTCCTATAAAGCCCTTTACTTTCAACAGAATACCACAAATAACCAAAGGCATTAAAGATTAGACTTACCCTTTCTCCTTTTAAATCTGATAGAGGTGCATAGTCAACTAGCCTACTGTCATCTACATAAAAAACCCCTGATTTAGTTGAGACCAGTAAAGTGTCTCTTAAATAAGTTAATGAAGTAAGATATATCCCGTCATTTGCCACATAAGTATTTTGATCTGTTCCTCGTCCGACAAAAGTTCCTTTATTCGCAATACTTAAAAGCAAGCCTCCATCCTTCTTTTCTGCAACAAAAGCTATATGAGTGTTTTTAAACAAATCATGATTAATCAAATTGGTAAAAGGTTCAAGTGATATCCTATAAGCCCCATTAGCATAAGTTGTAACCCAAATATCAGAATTCTTATCAATAAGGACATTAGTAGGATTAACAATATAGAGGGATGGGTTATTTGTAATCACCTGGTATTGTGAAGATTGAATATTATACAAAATGACACGCCCATTATTAGTCAAATAAGCGATATGATGGTTCCTTTTGTACCACTTTATCACATATTCTCCTGAAACGAGTATATCATCTGAGTTTTCCTTTTTGGTTATATTTTTTTGACTATCACTCCCCAAAGTTAAGATCAGGCTATTTTTTAGATACTTATCAACAAAAATAAGAGTTCCTTCCTTTCTATAAGCCACCACTATATTGTGCACTTCTTTTTCATCAAGATTTAACCAATTATGGAGACTAGAAATAGTGCTTCCCTTCACATAATAATTCATGTCGGAGCTAAACACAAATAACTCTTCGTCAGATTTATGGTATCCGTAATACTGAACTTGGGGATTAATAGGGAACTTGGTCTTTTCTTGAATCAGCATACTGTCTTTGTATACTTTCAGACCGCTATCTTGGAGTACAACAAGTTGATTGTTAAAGCTGAAAACAGCATGATTTCTCCCTATGTGTTTGATATAGGATAAATGGTTCACTTTCTTGCCTTTCAAAGAGTAAACCCCTCTATACAAGGTTGTAAAAAGAATTTCTTTTTCAAAATAATCAATACCACTCACATGTCGATTATTTCTACCTTGAATTTCCTCTAAATAATCAAAAGTTGTTCCGTCATAACGCATAAGACCTGCGCCATCTGTTCCAAACCAGATATAACCATTATCACATTCCTCTACTGATAGAATAGAAACAAGATTTACACCCTCTTCATATTTAAAATTCTTAAACGTATAAATCTGGGCTACAGATAAAAGAGGGCCTGCAACAATGGCAAACAAAATAAGGAGGAACCTTTGAAACGTCATACTACATCAATGTCTAACTCCTAAATCTACAAAAATATAGTTTAGAAATTACTAATAACCTTTAAAAGGATATGACTTTTATAGACTTTTGAACTTTACGGGCATTGCTTTTGGCTTGTTCTATTTCTTTATTTGTAATTGTGATATGTCCCATTTTTCGATTAGGCTTGGTAGTAGGTTTGCCATACAAATGAACATAGACTTCCGACAATTGCATTAACTCCTCAAGGCCTTCATATTTTGCTGGACCTTCATGATTTTCATCTCCGAGTAAATTAATCATTACACCGGCTGTTTTTATTGCAGTATTTCCTAATGGAAGTCCTAAAATAGCACGAAGATGTTGTTCAAATTGGGAGGTGTAGTTACATTCGATTGTATGGTGCCCACTATTATGTGTTCTTGGTGCCACCTCGTTTACTAGTAAATCTCCTTCTTCAGTCAAGAATAACTCAACAGCTAAAAGACCAACCATATCTAGTTTTTCGATAACATCTTTGGCTAATTCGGTTGCTTTTAGTTCTATTTCTTGTGTGATATTTGCTGGACTAAAAAGAAATTCAACGAGGTTTAGCTCTTCACTGAATTCACATTCAACTACAGGATAGGTTTTCACTTCTCCGCTTTCATTTCTAGCTACAAGAACAGAAAGCTCCTTTGTGAAGTTTATTTTCTCTTCTATTAAGGAAGGAGTATCAAAAGCTTTATCAAAGTCAGCAATTGTTTTTATTGTCGTTACCCCTTTACCATCATATCCTCCTTTTCTCATTTTCAAAACAAAAGGTAGGCTATTGCTGTGATTTTTTAATTCTGATTTATCGTTGATTAAATAATACGGTGCAGTTGGAATGTCATTTTCTCTATAAAATTCTTTTTGCAGCCCTTTATCTTGAATTAATTTTAAAATTCTCGGTTGTGGAAAAACTTTTACACCTTGTTTTTCTAAAGTTTCTAATGCTTCAACATTGATGTGTTCAATCTCTACGGTGAGTACATCTTTATCCTTCCCAAAAGCCAAAACATCGTCATAAGATTGTATGTCACCTTCTGTAAATTCATAAGCCAGAGTCCCACATGGTGCAGACTTTGAAGCGTCCATTACATAGACGTGAATATCATAATTCATCGCTGACTGAATCATCATTCTCCCAAGTTGTCCACCTCCTAACACTCCTAATTTAAACGCATCTCCGTACCACTGTTTTTTCATCATAATCAAGTTTTGCAAATCTTCGCGAAGATACTGAAGCCAATTGGAGATTAATACTTGTTTCATAAAAAAGTTTAGGAACAATTAAAATGTTTTAAAAATATTATCTTTGTGCAAAGTACAAACAAAGAAAAGGTGCAGATAAAAGATAAGAAGTTCGAACTATACATTTCAGAGAGTGAAATAAAAAAGTCAATTCAAAAAGTTGCTGAGCGAATAAACACCGATTATAAAGGAGAGGAGGTAATTTTCGTCGGGGTTTTAAATGGTGCTTTTATGTTTGCTGCAGAGCTTATGAAGGACATTAACCTGACGTGTGAAATTTCATTTGTAAAAGTAACTTCTTATAAAGCCACCTCAAGTACTGGAAAGGTTCATGAGTTAATTGGATTAAACACAGAAATTAAAGATAAGCACGTAGTTATTTTAGAAGATATAGTAGACTCTGGACTTACCCTAAGTAAATTGTATTCTATTTTAGATCACAACGCTCCTAAATCAGTTGAGGTAGCTACACTTTTATACAAACCAGATGCATTTCAAGGTAAGTTCCCTCCAAAGTATGTTGGATTAGAAATTCCTAATAAATTTATTGTTGGGTATGGATTAGACTACATGGAAGTGGGGAGAAACTCCAGAAACATTTATAAGATAATTGAATAAAAAAACTATGTTAAATTTAGTATTATTTGGACCTCCAGGCGCTGGGAAAGGGACACAATCAGCCAACATTATTAACAAATATGGATTAATCCATCTTTCTACGGGTGATATTTTCAGATCAAATATTGTCAACGAAACAGAACTTGGAAAACTCGCTAAATCATATATCGACAAAGGGCAATTGGTTCCTGATGAAGTAACAATTAACATGTTAAAGTCTGAATTTAAAAAACACGAAAGCCCAAAAGGTTTTATTTTTGATGGTTTTCCAAGAACAACTCCTCAAGCAGAAGCTTTAGATGCATTTTTAGCAGAGAATAATGCGAAAATTGCAGGAATGATAGCTTTGGAGGTTCCCGAAGAAGAGTTAAAAGAAAGATTGCGTAAAAGAGCAATCGATTCTGGCCGAACGGATGACGCTGACCCTTTGATTATTGCCAATAGAATTTCAGTTTACAATAAGGAAACTGCACCAGTAAAGGTGTTCTATAATGCGCAAAACAAACTTCACAAAATAAATGGTTTAGGAGGTATCAAGGAGATTACGAATGAAATTATAAAAACAATAGAATCCATAAAAGAGTAATTGAATGGCCTCAGATAACTTTGTAGATTACGTAAAAATATTTTGCCGCTCAGGAAAAGGGGGTGCAGGTTCTCGTCACATGAGAAGAGAACGTCACATTCCTAAAGGTGGTCCTGATGGTGGTGATGGTGGTCGTGGCGGACATGTTATCATTAGAGGAAACAAACAAATGTGGACTTTATTACATTTGAAATTTCAGAAACACACCAAAGCTGAACACGGAAAGGGAGGCTCAGGACAGCAAAAGACAGGTGCTGAAGGAGCTGATGCTTATATTGATGTACCAATTGGCACTATCGTTAGAGATTCTGAAACCAATGAAATTCTTTTTGAAATCGACACAGATGGACAAGAAGAAATCCTCAGAAAAGGAGGTAAAGGTGGACGAGGAAATACACATTTCAAGAGTTCAACTAACCGTTCTCCAGACTATGCTCAACCGGGTGAAGAAAGTGAAGAAGGCTGGTCAATTTTAGAATTAAAAATACTTGCAGATGTTGGTTTAGTTGGTTTTCCAAATGCTGGAAAAAGCACACTGCTATCTGTACTTACAGATGCAAAACCAGAGATTTCAGATTATGCTTTTACAACACTTCGTCCTAACTTAGGAATAGTGAGTTACCGTGGAGGTCGTTCATTTGTAATGGCTGATATACCAGGGATTATTGAAGGAGCTCATGAAGGAAAAGGACTCGGTTTAAGGTTCTTGAGACATATTGAACGCAATTCAATTTTATTATTCCTAGTACCTGCTGACAGCGAGGACATCACAAAGGAATACGAGATATTAATCAATGAATTAAGGCTGTACAATCCTCAATTATTAGATAAAGAAAGAATACTTGCCATTTCAAAATCTGACATGTTGGATGAAGAACTGAAAGAAGAAATCAGAAAACAACTTCCTGATTTAAAAACTATATTTATTTCTTCGGTTGCTCAACAAAACCTGAGTGAGTTAAAGGATTTAATTTGGAATACGCTAGATCATGATTGAATGGTTGAAGGAAATAGAGCAAACTGTACTCATAGCAATTAATAGTACACATTCTCCATTTTTAGATAAGTTAATGTGGTGGATCAGTGACAAATTCATCTGGTTCCCATTTTATATTTTCCTTTTCTTACTTGTTTATGTGAAGTATTCTTTGAAACATGCTTTATGGTTTACTTTATTTGGATTTGCAGCAGTTGGAATTGCAGATTTCACTGCAAACTTTGGATTTAAGCATACTTTCATGCGTTATCGTCCATCCCATCATTTAACACTTGGTGAAAAACTGCGCTATTATGAAATAAAGCCTGGTGACTTCTATAAAGGAGGTCAATATGGTTTCATTTCTGGACACGCTACTAACTCATTTGTAATCGCAGTGATGTTCATTCAACAACTAAAACCTAAGATCAGGCTAATAGCGCCTGTTTTGATATTCTGGGCCTTAATCGTTAGTTACAGCAGAATGTATTTAGGCGTTCATTATCCTACAGATATAATTGGAGGAGCAATTTGGGGTTCATCCATTGCATTCCTTTTTCATTGGATTTACAGAAAGACAATTTTAAACAAAGTTTAAACGTTGTTTAAAGTGTACTTTTAGTATTAAAGTAGGTTAGCCGAAGCTTCTTCGTTTCTGATTTTAATTTAGCTTTATGTAAATAAAACAAAGCTGATAGTTGAAGCAAACGAGTCTTTTGCTGGATAAATCATCTCAGTTAAGCAACAGGAATTAACCTTTTAATTTCATTTTCTATTACCCGTCTTTCATATCCAATAGCTGAAACATCTCTTCTAGCAATAGCACTCATCTTTTTATTCTTCATAAATATTTCAAACCATCTTTGGGCAACTACACCTGAGATAGGAATCACCGAAAAGAAATAAGCGACACCTAATAACGCAGGCCAACTAAAGAGATGAGTCAACAAAATAATTACAGGAATATTAAACAAACCAATTGCAACTGCACCAAGGAGCATTTTCACACTTCCCCAGAAAACCTTTCTTTTAAAGGATTTCTCCACAAATCTTTTAATGAGAAGATAGGGTAAAAAGCAGTGAATCAGACCAATAATCATAAGAGGAAAAAGAAGAATCATTTGTATGAAATCACGAACAAAACTTCTTTGATTACTTAAAACAGTATACAAAGGAGTCTCTTCAATATTTTCCTTTTCTAAAGTTTTAAAATAATTTTCTAGTCGCATTTTCAAGGCCAATAACTCTTCGTTTTCTTCAATTCGTCGCTCATTAAACCAGTTGGCCAAGTTTTTAGAATACTCCCATCTTTTCAATAATGGAATTCTAAAATCGGAATCAACAGCGCTCATTCCTTTTCGGGTAATACGCATTATGTGTTCGTGAAAAGGCGCCATTTTTATATCTCTAACATCTGTGATTTGAGCACGCATTTCGCGTTCCATTATCAGTGTTACTTCTAAAATAGTTTTACTTTCATCAGCTAAATACCGCTGTTTAAAGTCATTTAAACAAATTGAATTTCCGTTAGAAACAACACAATCACTTCCTAAAACATTAGGGTCTGAATAATTTACCCCAATAGCTTGTAAATATATTTTCTTACTCCAATTAATTTCTTCAAGTGCCGTAAATCCGATTTTTACAGCTCCTTTTTTCACTGGCTTAAGTCGTCTAATAAATTTATTATCAGTAAATCCTTCAGAAAATACAATAATACTTCTTCCTCCTTTTAATACTCTTGCACACTTTACAAATACTGCTTCATTTTTCTTTTTGGTATCTTCTCTATCGTGCTTTCTATAAATGGGTAACATGTGGGCCGCCCAAAGTATTGGTTTTAAGTAAGGCTTAAAGATATCTGCCCTTGTCATAAAGAAGATTATAGGAGCTTGACTTCCTCCAACAATCAGGGGGTCCATGAAGGACGCAGCATGATTGCTCATGTATATTGTACGTGAAAAATACTTTTTTGGTTTGTTAACATTCTTAAACCTAGGAAAGTAAACCCATAATGTTATTTTAAGAATGAATCTCATTAGGAGAAATAATACCCTCATAGTAAAATTTTAGCTAAATATTGGCTGTAAAAATAACCATTTAAAAATATGAAGGTGTAAAATATGTTAACGAAAACAGGAATAACTATATATGAATCCCCCTTAATACCTTCATGTTTAAATAATAAACATTAAGAAGTGAAGAAAAGTTAAAGACTTAATGACCCTTAATACCTTCATGTTTAAAGAAAAACTATAGTACTCCCCATTTTTAGGACAATCTATACTTTGTTCATTATAGCGTTTTACTTTTTGAACCGATTACAATATAAATACACGTAAAAAAAAAGGTATCTTGGGTTGTTATTTTGGAAGAGAACAGGTTAATAAAGGTTGGAGCAATAATAAAAACACTATGCCAATGCTTTAAAACTAAGCTTCATATAATTACCCTCTTCAAAACCTTGCTTTAAAACACCATCTAACTGATCGATTAATGCTGAAATAAGAATTGAGCTCACATCTTCTCCCTCTTGAAGGTCGATCTCTTCATTGAAAGGTGTTTTTTCGTCATCCTCAATATTGATACTGAAGGAGAAGTTGTCTTTTTCTTTTATTAGACTAAAATACAGATTGATTTCCTCTGCATTATCTAATTTCTTCAACCAATAATAGTAAATCTCAGTAATATAAAGCCCTAAAGGAACTAATACATCTACACCAAAGTGATCGAATTCAACATTGACATCGATATTTACTTTTTTACTACTAGAGGTACTTTTTAAGTAATTAATTAAATCAAATAAGTAAGAACTAATATTTACCAAATTCACCTCCATTGATTTATAGATATTCTGATAAATCAGCGCCATTGCTTGCACACGATTATGTACTTCTTGCAAAGAAGTTATAGAATTCTTTTCATCCTGATTAATGTACAATCGCAGTATACTAGAAATAATCTGCAAATTGTTCGTTACCCTATGATGAACTTCTTGGATTAATGCTTCTTGTTTTTGATGTTGGTATTTGAGTGTAGAGTACTGTGTTGAAAGCGTGTCAACAGCCATGTCTAAATCGGCGCTTTTCCGCTCTAGCACTACTTCTAGTCTCTTCTTGACCTTTTCTAACTCTTCTGCTTCATGAATCTTTACTAGGGCACCAACAGCTATTGAGGTAATTACTTCTAGCAGTTTTCGGTGATATTCTTTATAAAAATACTTATCAGGATGCTCACTCGTAATTACAGCATATACTTTATTATCAATCTTAACAGGAACAATTAATTCAGAACCGGCCTGAACGACATCAAAGAAGTAATTTTCACTCTTGGTTACATCATCCACCAAAAGAGTTTGTCCCGTCTGGGCAACCTGCCCCGCATGGCCTTGCCCGAAATTCAGTGCCAATGGATTTTGTATTTCTGCGTCTGTAATTTTTGATGGACCATAAGCAGCCACTTGTCTCAGTGTTTTGTTTTTATTATCTACTTTATATATAACACAATCTAAAAAATTCATTTGTTGCGAAACCTCAGAAACCAATATTCTAAAAACTTCATCCTCCGTTTTTGTAGAAATGATATCTTGACTAAATCCATGAATAACATCAATCAATTCCGATAGTTTTAATTGATCCTCTGCGCTATTATTACTTATATTTTTTAAGATTTCATTAGACATAATTGAAAATAATTCATGAACAATGTAAGAAATCTAAAATCACAAACCTCATCAGATGGAATTAAAAGCATATAAAATTCGACTAACGTTCCATTTCCTTCGCTCTGTTTACTTTAATTAGGATTAAGAAACGAGTTTAAACGATTTAAACTTCAAAAACAACTGATTATATTGCTCAAAAACCACTAATTAATTTCACTAAATGAATAAATTATTTATTGAATTTATCTTTCAGAAGTAGGCTTAGACTTCAATAAAACTAAGAACTCAATGAGGGGTGGAATTAGTAAAAACAGAGATCCCCAACGAGTTACAGAAAAAACCCAATTTCCTTGCGTAGAGAAAAGCGGTAAAGGAATAATTATTGCAATCAATCCTAAATAGTACAGCCAATTATACCAAGGCATATTTTTCCGAAGGAATCTTTTTATCAATTGAGTTAGAATATAGACTATTACCGCAATTAGAAATGATGTAGGTAAAGTTCGCAACTCGAGAATTTCATTAGCTAGCATATAATAAACAAAAACATACAATGCCGAAGCAATAAGTATGACTAGTAATAAATAATTCACTCCTTTATTTAGTTTATTTTTCACAGTTTTCAAATTTAAGTACTTGACAAAGTTACATCATTAACCTTAAAAACAATAAGTTTAAATTTTAAAACATGTGTTTTTTAATTAACAAATCAACCCTTTAGTACTTAATAGGTGATTTATAAATATTTCAAGTATTTTAAAACTGTTTTGTCTTTTAATTATTATTGTTAATTTCAACATTATAAAATACTTCTAAAATGTATCTAAAAAAAGTTTTTCCATTTCTTCTTATCCTGAATATATTCTCGTTCTCTTTTGCTCAAGAAAACAACAAGTTTGATGATAGTCTAATGTTGAGAAATATATACAACGAAGCTTTAGAAAGAGGTCAGGCTTACGAAGATTTACGTAGTCTTTGCAAGGATATCGGCGCAAGACTTTCAGGATCTGTTAGCGCAGAAATGGCTGTTCAATGGGGGTATCACCGCTTGAAAAAGTATAATTTCGACACCGTTTATTTTCAAGAAGTAATGGTACCACACTGGGAACGAGGAACTAAAGAAAATGCTTATTATCAAACCAAGAACGGAGAAATAACTAAAGTGAATATTCTAGCTCTAGGTGGTTCTGTTCCTACAGGTGGAATCATGACGGGTGAAATTGCCATGTTTAAGAACCGAGATGCGTTATTAAAGGCAAATAAAAAGGATGTTGAAGGAAAGATTGTATTTATTTCCCAACCGATGGATCAAAAAATGATTACCACATTTAGTGCGTATGGTGCTTGTTACCCTATTAGAGGTTATGGTGCGATTGATGCTGCCAAACTAGGGGCGAAAGCTGTTATCATAAGATCTTTAAGCTTGAGTGAGCACGACCATCCTCATACTGGAACGATGCAATACGAGGAAGGATTAAGGAGAATACCCGCTGCGGCATTATCTACAAATGATGCTACAGCATTGGAAAAGAAAATCAATGATAGCAAAGAGAACTTAACCTTCTACTTCGAAATGGATTGCAAGGTGCTTCCTGATAAAAAGTCGCACAACGTGATTGCAGAATTGAAAGGTTCTGTACATCCGAATAATATCATCACGATTGGTGGACATTTAGATTCTTGGGATATTGGAGAAGGTGCACACGATGATGGTGCAGGAATTGTTCATTCTATGGAAGCTTTGAGGATTTTAAAGGAATTAAATTACAAACCAAAAAACACTTTACGCGTGGTTTTCTTTATGAATGAGGAAAACGGAAACATGGGAGGAATAACTTATGCTAAGAAAGTTAAAGCAACTGGTGAGAATCATATTTTAGCAATTGAAAGTGACCGTGGTGGATTTTCGCCAAGAGGGTTTTCTGTGGATGGAAATCAAAAACATTTAGACTTAATCCGTTCGTTTGAGGAGTTATTTAAACCGTATTTGGTGCATCATTTTGAATTTGGATATGGTGGTGTTGATATTGGACCTTTGAAAAATGAATTTGAGGGGATTGGGTTGATTGGTTTTGTGCCAGATAGTCAACGGTATTTTGATTTTCATCACAATGCGAATGATGTATTTGAGAATGTGAATAAGAGAGAATTAGAGTTGGGGGCTGGGAGTTTATCGGCATTGCTTTATTTATTAGATAAACATTGGAAATAAATTAATTACCATCTTTATACATTTGGAACAAAAGTGGGTTTTTCAATAGTATTATTAAAAATTTCAGAATGAGAAAAACATCACTAATCATATTTACTTTCTTCCTAATAAACCAATTAGTTGGACAAGGAGACGAGAGTAGCAATAAAAATATCCTAAGGTTGAATTTCATTAACCCGGGGTTAGAATATGAATATTCTATTTCTGAAAGATCAAAACTCTCCGCAAATATTGGGTTTGGAGTTTTGATGTCCTATCCCAACTTAACATTAATTCAAGCGAGCCATGCGTTCTTTCTATCCAGCTTTACAGACTTGCATTATAAAAACATCTATAATCTAGATAGACGAGAGAAAAAGAGCAAAAACAATGACTTTAATTCAGGAGATTTTGTTGGACTGAAATTAAATAGTCGGGGAAAAAATATTGACGCTAAATTAGTTCGAACAGATAATATTGATTTTTCAATCGGTCCCACTTGGGGCCTACAAAGAGAGTTTAAAAAAACCAATATACTTTTTAACTTAGGACCTGTTTATTATTTTGACACAAAAGGAAATAGTGGTTTTTATCCAATTATGATTGAATTAAATATTGGATATAATATAGCATCAAGTAAGTAAAAAACGAAATTTACTTACTGGAAGCAATACATTGATTTGTTAAAACAAACCATAATTTATACTGCTCTAATCAATTCACCATTCCTGACTTCGAGACAACTTTCAACGTTATTTGTATATAATGCTCCTGTCCCCAATCCTTGTGGTAAAACAATTTCATAAGTACTTGTAAATTGCGCAATTGCATTTAGCCCAACATTTGATTCTAAAGCGCTTGTTATCCACCAAGGAATTTTTCTTTCTTCAGCCAATTCTATCCATTCTTTTGATCCTTTAAATCCTCCTATTAGACTTGGTTTTAAAATGATGAATTGTGGTTGGATTTTGTCTAGGAGTTGTCTTTTGTCTTCGTAATCATAAATTCCGATTAACTCTTCGTCTAATGCTATCGGCAGAATATTTTTAGCACAAAGTTTATGCATTTCTTCAATTTGACCTTGTTTAATCGGCTGTTCAATGGAATGCAATTCAAATTCGGATAATCTTTTTAGTTTTCCTAGTGCATCTTCAGGTGTAAATGCACCATTGGCATCTACTCTTAGTGTGATTTCTTTTGCTGAAACTTGTTTTCTAATTCCTGCTAGAATTTCCAATTCTTTTTCGAAATCTATTGCTCCAATTTTCATTTTGATGCAGGAGAATCCTTCGGCTAATTTTTGTTCGATTTGAGATTGCATAAATTCTTCATCTCCCATCCATATCAATCCGTTTATTGGAATAGTTTGATTTCCTCTTGTAAATTCAGTGTCATAAAAAACACCTTTCCCTCCGTTTTTGAGATCTAAAAGCGCCATTTCTAACCCAAAATAAATAGATGGAAAGTCTTTTAGTTCTTCAATGTTCAAAGAGAAATAATCAACATCTTTTACAACATCTCTTACCTTTAACTCATAAGATTCGTCGTTTTCAAAGTCTGGAGATAATCCTGGAATTATACTGCACTCTCCTACTCCCTTTATATTGGGCTTGTGTTTGTTCCACACTGTAATGAACCAAGCTTTTTTCTCCGTTAACACACCTCTACTTGTTCCGCTTGGACGTTTAAATTCAAAAATTTTCTTTTCGAAGCTGGCTTTTAAACTCATAATACTGTGGAAATTAAAAAGAGAATAGAAATTGCAAAAGTTGACAAAGCAACTTTCTTTAATTCAGGATCTAAGGTTTGCGGAATATCTGTTTTCCATACTTTAAGAAGGTGTTTTATCAAAACAATGTAAGGTAATAAAGCGATTAAACTCAACCACCATTCATTTACAATGATAAAGGTCGATATCCCTATAAAAGACCCTATGATTAATGTTGTTTGATAGATTTTGGCTTTTTCGAATCCCATTGAGACAACAATTGTGATTTTATTCACCAATTTATCGTTTTCATGATCGCGCATATTGTTTAGGTTTAAAACTGCGATGCTCAACATTCCAATTCCAAAAGCCATTCCAAGCAAAGTCCAGTCAAAATCTTTGGCGTATAAGCTGTAAACTCCTAGCACGCTAACTAAACCGAAGAAGATGAATACCATAACATCACCCATTCCACTATAACCATATGCCTTTTTCCCAACGGTATACGTTATCGCTGCCAGAACGCTCAAGAATGCTAAAACAACATAGGTCCATAAAACGGAGGAAGGCATCCCATTTGTTCCAATTATAATTAAAGGAATTGCTGTTGCTAAAGAAAAAGCGGACATAATTATTGTGCCTAATGTCATTTGCTTTTGGGTGATCTTACCGGACTGAACAGCACGAACTGGTCCAACCCGACCTTCGTTATCAGCACCTTTATAGCTATCTCCTAAATCGTTAGCGAAATTAGAGAGAATCTGAAGAAATAAGGTGGTAAGAATGGAAAGTATAAAAATACGTATGTCCCAAAAACCTTGCTTGAAAGCAACAAAACTCCCTACGATAATTCCAGAAAGCGAGAGCGGCAATGTTCTTAAACGCGCTGCATGAATCCAACTATTTATTTCCATGGTGCAAAAATCACATTTTAATTTAAAGAAAGGAAGATAAAGGTTTTAAAAATTCAAAGATTAACTTCGTTGAGGGCTTCGCCGTTCAAAGATTCAAAACTTATCATCCGATTCACCCATTTTTAAACAATCTTCTTCTAATTTTGTCTATATTCAATGTGAACATCAATAAAAAAGAAAATGGGAGAGATTGTAAATAAAATTCAACAGAGTGGTTTAATTCAACTTGATTTAGCGAGCTTCAAACCCAAAGAAGCCATTGAGACAATAGACTTGAAAGAGAATTTATGGCAAGGTCTCGCTTTAAAGGAAAAAGATTTCCGTGAATTTGTTAAAGAAAATGATTGGACGAAATACGAAGGAAAAGTCGTTGGTGTTTTCTGTTCGGCCGATGCAATTATTCCAACCTGGGCTTTTATGCTTGTAATTTCTAGACTCCAAGAACACGGTGTTACGGCTTTTGTAGGTAATAAAGATGAAGTTGAAAAACAATTAATTCTTGCGAATATTGCTGCTATTGATTTAGAAAAATATACTGACGGAAGATTAATTATTAAAGGATGTTCTAATGTTGCCCACCCTGCTTTTGCTATGTCTGAATTGGTAAAACGCCTACAACCTGTTTCGAAAAGTATTATGTATGGGGAGCCTTGTTCGACTGTTCCGGTATATAAACGAAAAAAATGACACATTGTAGAGACGCACGACCGTGCGTCTCTACAATGTGTCAAATTCCAAAAATACCCTAATCAAACCCACAACCCATTCTCATAAAAAGCATATCTTTGTAAGGTGTCAGAAAGGTTAAATAAGCTCAACGAAAAGATTAAAACATTACCAGAAAAACCTGGTGTGTATCAGTATTTTGATGTTTCTGGGAATATAATTTATGTTGGAAAGGCTAAAAATCTAAAGAAACGGGTTAATTCTTACTTCACGAAGAACCACGACACAGCCAAAACAAGAATCTTAGTTCGGAAGATTCACGACATGCATTATATTGTTGTGGATACGGAGCAAGATGCTTTGTTATTGGAAAACAGTCTGATCAAAAAATATTTACCGAAGTACAATATTGCTTTAAAAGACGACAAAACCTATCCTTGGATTTGTATCAAAAACGAAAGATTCCCAAGGATTTTTTCTACCCGACGCGTAATCAAGGATGGTTCAAAATATTTTGGCCCTTATCCTTCGGTTTATGTTGTGAACACTTTGTTGGATTTAATGCGTGAACTTTATCCTTTGCGCACTTGTAATTACGATTTAAGTCAGGATAAAATTGATGCTGGAAAATATAAAGTTTGTTTAGAATACCACATCGGAAATTGTAAGGCACCTTGTGTTGGAAAAGAAGAAGAATCCACTTACAATGAATATGTTGAGCAAATTGAACACATTGTAAGAGGAAATATCGCTTCTGTAATTCGCATGTTAAAAGACAAAATGCAAGAAGCTGCGGAACGTTTTGCTTTTGAAGAAGCGGAGGAAACAAAGCAGAAAATTTTAGCATTAGAAAAATACAGAGCAAAATCGACAGTTGTTTCTCCTACAATTCACCAAGTGGATGTTATTACAATAGAAAAAGAAGAAAACAAAGCTTTTGTGAATTACTTGGTCATCAATAACGGAACAATAATTCATGGGTTTACTGTTGAAGTGAAAATGAAGTTGGATGAATCTGATGAAGAGATTTTAACTTTCGCTTTATTGGATATGCGAGAAAAGTTCAATAGCCAATCCAAGGAAATACTGATTGAAAATGCTGAGAATTTTGAGATAGAAGGATTAACTTTCTTCACTCCACAAAGAGGAGATAAAAAACATTTATTGGATCTTTCTCAAAGAAATGCAAAGTATTTCAAGTTACAACAAAGGAAACAAGAAGCACTTAAAAATCCAGAGATTAAGGTAGACCGTATTCTTAAAACCATCCAATCTGATTTCCGATTAAAAGAACTACCTGTTCACATGGAATGTTTTGACAACTCAAATATTTCAGGAACTAATCCTGTTTCGGCATGTGTGGTGTTTAGAAATGGTAAACCAAGCAAGAAAGATTACCGCCATTTTAACATCAAAACGGTGGAAGGTCCAGATGATTTCGAATCGATGCGCGAAACGGTTTACCGCCGTTACAAAAGAATGCTTGAAGAAGAGCAGGATTTACCTCAATTGATTATTGTGGATGGTGGAAAAGGTCAATTAAGTGCTGGATTGGATGCTCTTGAGAAACTAGAATTACATGGTAAAATACCAATTATTGGAATTGCAGAACGATTAGAAGAAATATTCTTCCCTGGAGATCCTATTCCTTTATATTTAGATAAGAAAAGCGAAAGTTTAAAAGTGATTCAACACATGCGAAACGAAGCGCACAGATTCGGAATTACGCACCACAGGGATCGCCGAAGTAAAGCTGCACTCGTTTCAGAACTAATTCAAATCAAAGGAATCGGAGATAAAACCCAAGAAGATTTAATGAAACATTTTAAAACTGTTTCTAAAATCAAGGCAGCCAGTGAGAAAGAATTAACAGAAGTAGTTGGTTTAGCGAAAGCGAAGATATTGATTAATTATTTTGAGAAGAATATTGAGAAATGATAAGGGTTATCCTCCCCTGCCCCCTTCCCGATTTTTATCGGGAGGAAACGCTCCGAAATCGACATCGAAACTTTAATAAATAACTATTTTAGTCAATAATTAAAGGATTGACTTGATCTATAAATGTAGAGTTTTTTTCATCCCTCTTGGGAGAGGGACAGAGGGAGAGGATTACATTAGTGAAGAAAATAACTTTTTAAAAAAACAAAAAAATAATGCAAGTACTATTCATCGACACAGTCCACCCAATTTTAGAACAACGTTTAACAGAAAAAGGATTTTCTTGCATTGACGGAACTTCATGGTCTCGTGAAAAATGCATAGCAGAATTACCGAAAATGGATGGTGTGGTGATTCGTTCTAGATTTCCAATGAACGAAGATTTCCTAAAACACGGAACGCAATTAAAATTCATTGCTCGAAGTGGAGCGGGAATGGAGAACATTGATTTGGAATACACCGAAAAACACAATATCCGATGTTTTAATGCACCGGAAGGAAATAGAAATGCTGTTGGTGAACATGCCCTTGGAATGTTACTTTCTTTATTCAACAACCTAAAAAAAGGCGATACTGAAGTTCGTCAGGGAATTTGGGACAGAGAAGGAAATCGTGGAATTGAACTCGACGGAAAAACTGTCGGAATTATCGGTTATGGAAATAACGGAGGCGCATTCGCCAAGAAACTAGCAGGTTTTGATGTAAAAGTGTTGGCTTACGATAAATACAAAAGGAATTACGGAAACCAATATGCACAAGCAGCAACGATGGAAAGTATCTTTATGGAGGCCGATGTAGTTTCATTTCATATTCCACAAAACGAAGAAACAATATTTTTAGCCGATGAGACCTTCTTTAATACATTTGTAAATTCTATTTATGTCATCAATTTAGCCAGAGGAAAAATTGTGCGCACTTCTGCCCTACTTAAGGGATTAAATTCTGGAAAAATCTTAGGTGCTTGCTTAGATGTTTTAGAATATGAAAGTGCTTCCTTCGAAAAAACAATTTCGGGTGATGAAAATCCAGATTTTAAATCTCTTTTAGCTTCTGATAAAGTTTTGTTTTCGCCACATGTTGGAGGTTGGACGGTTGAAAGCTATTTTAAATTAAGTGATGTGTTGGCTGATAAAATATTTCAATTTTTCAAATTGTAATATTTTATCAGCAGTTTTGAGGGAGAAGTTTGAGTTTTGAGGCGATTAATTAGCTTTCACTACAATGAGCTCTTCCTTTTCTTTAATTCTGTGAGAAAATTTGATTTCCCCCCTATGGATCTAACTATCTCAAAATAAGCAACTATACTTTTTACTTAGACGTTTTGATATTTAGAATACCGAACTTTAAGTAATTTCAAACTACACTTATGGAAACGGAGATCTACACTACTAGTCGAAAAGCCAATTCTGCTTTCCACAATTCTATTCTCGACGCCATCCCATTTCCATCCCATCCAAACATTACCTACAACTGGAGCAATGGAGCATCAACTCAATCTATTTCAGTACCTGATGGCGGACCTTATCGAGTAACTGCATCTTTGGGAGGTTGTAGCATTTCAAAACAGGTAGATATTCCAAAAAATCCTGAAGATTATTTATGGATTTATCCTTCGGGATGTTATACAACTTGTTATAATCGTGGCGATAAAGAAGAAGAGTATAGTTACTTAATAGGGCCTACTTTATCCTTACCATCTTGGAGTTGGAATAATTACGGAAGCCCAGTTCAATCAGGGACTAACTCATTCCAAACACCATTCTATTTGTTAGGAGACGGTTCGTATACATCAACCATAAATACAGGTCATTGTACTGCTGAATCAGATCCCTTAGAATATTCAATAATTGATTGTGAAAAATGTGAAATAGAGGATGTCAAAATAGAAGATGTATACCAAAACAATACACCTTTTTGTTCATTTACATATCAAGTTATGATTTATAGTTCATCGAGTGTACCTTTTTCAGCAACAATCTCTGATGATTTCAATAACGTGTCGATTATTCCTTCATCATTCACAATCAATCCAGGGGTAAACTATCTTCAATTTACGGTCATACCTCAGGGCTCATTCTCAGGTTCAACCAATTGGACGATTCAAGGTTCTATGTTTATTGATGGGCAAAATGTGCCTTGTATTTATGAACTAAGAGTTGAAATTCCAAGGTGTGACAATTCTTTGAATGGAAGTAAAATGATAAAAGTTGGAGACAGTATAAATCCTCAGCTCGAAGATTTATTAACAATCTATCCAAATCCTGCCAAAGAAACGGCAACCGTTTACTATGAAATGTCGTCAGAAGAAGGAGACTTAGAAGTTTATGACTTATCTGGTAGAAGCGCAGCTATACACAATTTGCGTTCAGCAAAAGGCGAAGTTTCTTTGAATACAGATAGGTATCAAGCTGGAGTTTACATTGTTGTGCTTAGACAAAGTAATGGACACACACTACAACAGAAGTTAGTTATCGAATAAATAAAACTAAAATATTAACTTAAGTAAGGGTAGGCACTGCCTGCCCTTTTTTAAAACTATAAAACCATGAAAAAAATACTACTCTTAAAAATCATGCTACTCTCTTCGCTAATCGTTTCAGCACAATGTTTTGAAACATTGAACTTTGGTGGTACTCATACAGTTGGTCAAAAAGCTGACGGTACAATTTGGGGGTGGGGAGCAGCCTCTTATGGTAATTTATTAACTACTAACCTAACAGAGCCTTTACCTGTTCAATTGGGAACAGAAACTAATTGGAATAATATAAGTAATGGAACTAATAATACTTTTGCGATCAAGAACAATGGCACACTTTGGGGATGTGGAAGTAATCAATATGGATCATTAGGGGTTAATTCTTCCAACTTAAATTACACCCTTTTTCAACAAATTACAACAGCAAATGACTGGGTTAAGGTAGCTCCCACATCTGGTTTTACGATTGCATTAAGAGCTAATGGTACGATATGGGCATGGGGTCAGAATGATAATTATCAATTGGGAAACTCACCAGCTTCACCTGAACAATTGTTTCCTCTTCAAGTAGGAACAGATACTGATTGGGTAGAGATTGCAACAGGGACTAATAGAATATCCTTTGCAATAAAAGCCGATGGCACGATTTGGGGGTGGGGAAAGAATAGTTCCTCTATTATTGTTTTAGGCTCTGGTACGGCATCTGTTGCCATACCCACTCAGGTAGGTACAGACAATGACTGGCTTACCATGAGTGTTGGAGCCCAGCACATTTTAGCCAAAAAAGTTGATAGTACTTTGTGGTCATGGGGTGGTGGTGCAGGCTTAGGAGTCGGTGGAACACCTCCGGTCACCAATACTCCGCAACAAATTTCAACAGATAAATGGATCAGTTTTTCCGCAGGTACAAATACTTCCTTTGGAATCAAAGAAGATGGTACTCTTTGGGCATGGGGTTTTAATACAAATGGTCAATTGGGGGATGGAACATCCACAGATCGTTTAGTACCTACCCAAATAGGTACTGATACCAACTGGTCAACAGTTCAAGCTGGTAAATATGCAACATCCATGGCTACCAAAACCGACGGAACAGTCTGGTATTGGGGGCGTAATTATTATGGAGAGTTTGGTAATGGTTCGAGTTATGGTACTGCATACTATAATACTCCCACCCAAACCCAAGGTATTTGTGTAACGCCACCAGTTGGTAGCGGTCCAACCTATATTAATTCAGCCATTTCAACTGTTACTTCAACTGATGCCAACGGAGTTGGAACAGCAGTTGGAGATAGTGTAAGATTAATTGGTGTGGTGCATTGCCAAAACTTCAGTTATTTAGGCTATGATATTTCATTAATTGATGCTAACAATGATGGGATTACACTTTTTAACACCACAACCATAAACGGCTACATTCCCACAGAAGGAGATGAAATTGAAGTAGATGGAGTGATAACTCAAGTCAATGGATTAATTCAAATAAAACCTGATAACATTAATTTACTACAACAAGGTGCTGCACTTCAAAGTCCAATGCTTACTACAGTTTTAGATGAAACCACAGAGAGTCAGCTGGTAAGACTGGAAAACTTAGAACTGGTAAACGGTGAAACGATGTGGCCAACAGATGGAAACATCGAAGTCACCAATACAGTTGATACTTTTACAGTTCGCGTTACAGCTGCATCAGCACTAGCAGGTACAGCAACACCAGGAACCTATTTTCACTTAACCGGACTTGGAAAACAATACGATACATCAAGTCCTTATGATGAAGGTTATCAAATTTATCCATGTGGTGTTGATCCTTATTGTGATATTGATATTTCTACGACATTAAATAATCAAACTATTTCGGTTGTTGATACAGGACATACCTATCAATGGATAGATTGTGCAGATAGTTCTGCAATAGCTGGAGAAACTGGAGAAACATTCACTCCAACAGCCAATGGAGATTATGCGGTAATCATCACGCAAGGACCATGTGTAGATACTTCTGCTTGTGTTTTTGTGGATGTGCTTGGGTTGGAGGGGAATGAGTTGGGTGGTATTTCAGTTTACCCAAATCCAGCCAAAGACATGATTACCATCCAGTATGATTTGGCTACTTCCAATGCAGTACTTGAAATTTTTGAGATTTCGGGAAGAAGTATAAGTAAAAATAACTTAACTTCGAATAAAGATAAAATTTCATTAAATACGAGTAAGTTCCGAGCTGGAGTTTATATTGTAGTTGTCAGACAAAGCAACGGCAATACTTGGCAGCAAAAATTAATTATAGAATAAACTTCTATTTGTATAAAAAATATTCATTTCGAGGTAGGTCAAGCCTGCCTCGTTTTTCAAAATAAAAACAATCATGAAAAAAATACTACTCATAAATTTATTATTTATTCTCACTCTTACTGTTTCAGCCCAATGTTATGAATCTTTAAAGTTTTATGGAGGTCATACAATAGGTAAAAAGCCTGACGGTACATTGTGGGGGTGGGGATTAGCCCATAGCCGTCAATTAATGACAAACAATTCTGTTGAACCTCTTCCAATTCAATTGGGTGTTGCCACGGATTGGGACTTTATAGAGAATGGTGTAGAAAACACCTTTGGTATCAAGAATAATGGTACCTTATGGGGTGTTGGAGGAAACCAACATGGTGCCTTAGGAATAAATTCACCCTTTCAAACCTTTTCCACATTCCAGCAAATCACAACAGCAAATGACTGGGTGAAGGTATCTGCATCTAATAATTTCACCTTAGCCTTAAAATCAAATGGAACGATCTGGGCTTGGGGAAGAAATGATGAGCATCAATTGGGAAATACACCTGCGAACTTAAATCAATTATCTCCCCTTCAAGTAGGAACGGATACAGATTGGGTGGAGATTGCTGCGGGTACCAGTTCTACGTCATTTGCAATAAAGTCAGATGGAACAATTTGGGGTTGGGGCTCCAATCCTTCTTCCATTATAGTTTTAGGTTCAGGAACTCCCTCGGTTGCCATCCCTACACAAGTCGGATTAGATAACAATTGGGTTACCATGAGTGTAGGCGGACAGCATATTTTAGCTCAAAAAACAGACAGCACCTTGTGGTCTTGGGGGAATGGTGGAGCCATGGGAGTAGGAGGAACTCCACCTGTTACTAATACACCGCATCAAATTTCAACAGATAAATGGATCAGTTTCTCTGCTGGAACAAATACTTCCTTTGCTGTAAGAGATGATGGTACTTTATGGGGATGGGGATTAAATACAAACGGTCAATTAGGTGATGGAACTACAACACATCGTTTCGTTCCCGTACAAATAGGGACTGATAATAATTGGAGGACTGTACATAAAGGTAAATATGATGCAACCATGGCTACCAAAACAGACGGAACGGTCTGGTATTGGGGCGGTACAAACTACTACGGAGAGTATGGAAATGGGAATAGTTATGGTACAACTTATATAATGACACCCACCCAAACCCAAGGTATTTGTATAACACCACCAGTTGGCGGCGGTCCATCCTATATTAATTCAGCCATTTCGACTGTTACTTCAACTGATGCCAATGGTGTTGGAACAGCAGTTGGAGATAGTGTAAGAATAATTGGTGTTGTGCATTGCCAAAACTTCAGTAATTCAGGTTATGATATTACATTAATCGATTCCAACAATGATGGAATTACACTTTTTAGTCCAACGGATATCAACGGCTACATCCCAACAGAAGGAGATGAAATCGAAGTAGAAGGAGTAATTACACAAGTCACTGGATTAATTCAAATAAAACCTGATAATATTTCTGTGCTTCAACAAGGAGCTGCGCTTCAAAGTCCAATGCTTACTACAGTTTTAAATGAGTCAACAGAGAGTCAATTTATAAGACTAGAAAACTTAGAACTCGTAAATGGTGAAGCAATGTGGCCATCGGATGGAAACATCGAAGTCACCAATACAGTTGATACTTTTACAGTTCGCGTTACAGCTGCATCAGCACTAGCAGGTACAGCAACACCAGGAACCTATTTCCATTTAACAGGAATAGGAAAACAAGATGATAGTTCTAGTCCTTTTGATAGTGGTTATCAGATTTATCCTTGTGGTGTTGATCCTTATTGTGATATTGATAACTCTACAACACTAAATAATGAAACGTTAAGCGTAAACGACACGGGACATTCTTATCAATGGATAAATTGTGCCGATAGTTCAGTAATTACAGGAGAAACTGGTGAGAGTTTTACTCCAACAACCAACGGAGATTACGCGGTAATTATTACCCAAGGACCTTGTGTGGATACTTCTGCTTGTGTTTTTGTGGATGTGCTTGGGTTGGAGGGGAATGAGTTGAGTGAACTGTTCAATATTTACCCCAATCCAGCCAAAGACATGATTACCGTTCAGTACGATTTGTCTACTTCCGATGCAGTGCTTGAAATTTTTGAGATCTCTGGAAGAAGTATTAGTAAAAATAACTTAACTTCGAATAAAGATAAAATCTCATTAAATATAAGTAAGTTCCAGCCTGGAGTTTATATTGTAGTTGTCAGACAAAGCAATGGCAATACTTGGCAGCAAAAATTAATAATAGAATAAACTTCTATTTGTATAAAAAATATTCATTTCGAGGTAGGTCAAGCCTGCCTCGTTTTTCAAAATAAAAACAATCATGAAAAAAATACTACTCATAAATTTATTTTTATTTTCCTCGTTGATCATTTCAGCCCAATGTTTTGAGACACTTACCTTTGGTGGTGCTCACACTGTTGGTCAGAAGCCTGATGGCACCTTGTGGGGGTGGGGCTTGGGTTATAATGGTCAATTGATGTCATCAAATACTTTAGAGCCACTTCCAATCCAATTGGGGACTGCAACGTACTGGGATATTATTGAAAACGGTGTTGAAAACACGTTTGCAATTAAAAACAATGGTACGCTATGGGGATGTGGAAGCAACCTATATGGTTCATTAGGAATTAATTCAACAACTTTAATAAATCCAACTTTTCAACAAATAACCACGGCTACTAACTGGGTGAAAATTGCTCCTACATATGGTTTTACAATAGCATTAAAAACAGATGGAACCATTTGGGCATGGGGTCAAAATGATAATTATCAATTGGGAAACTCTCCTGCTTCACCAGAACAATTGTTTCCTATCCAAGTAGGTACAGATACTGATTGGGTAGAGATTGCAACAGGGACTAATAGAATATCCTTTGCTATTAAATCAGACGGAACTATTTGGGGGTGGGGTTCCAACCCTTCTTCCATTATCGTTTTAGGTTCTGGAACTGCCAATGTAGCTACTCCAACTCAGGTGGGTATAGCCACTGATTGGCTCACTATGAGTGTAGGAGGACAGCATATTCTAGCTCAAAAATCAGACAGTACATTATGGTCATGGGGAGGAGGTATTGGATTAGGGGTTGGAGGCACACCAACGGTAACGAACACTCCACAACAAATTTCTACAGATAAATGGGTTAGTTTTTCCGCTAGTTCAAGTGGTTCATTTGGCGTTAAAGAAGATGGTACCCTTTGGGCCTGGGGCTTTAATGGAGATGGTCAATTAGGAGATGGCACCACAACTAACCGATTAATACCTACTCAAATTGGAACAGATACCAATTGGAAGACAGTACAAGCTGGTAAATATCAAACTACCATGGCAACCAAAACAGACGGAACAGTCTGGTATTGGGGCGGTACAAACTACTATGGGGAATATGGAAATGGAAATAGTTATGGAACAACTTATATAATGACGCCTACGCAAACCTTAGGAATTTGTGTAACTCCGCCAGTTGGCGGTGGCCCAACCTATATTAATTCCGCCATTTCAACTGTAACTTCAATTGATGCCAACGGGGTTGGAACTGCGGTTGGAGATAGTGTAAGGTTAATTGGTGTTGTGCATTGCCAAAACTATAGTAATTCAGGTTATGATATTACATTAATCGATTCCAATAATGATGGAATTACACTTTTTAGCCCAACGGATATAAATGGCTACATTCCAACAGAAGGAGATGAAATTGAAGTAGAAGGAGTGATAACACAAGTCAATGGATTAATTCAAATAAAACCTGATAATATTGCTGTGCTTCAACAAGGCGCTGCGCTTCAAAGTCCAACGCTTACTGCAGTTTTAAATGAAACAACAGAAAGCCAGTTGGTAAGATTAGAAAACTTAGAACTGGTAAACGGTGAAACGATGTGGCCAACAGATGGAAACATCGAAGTCACCAATACAGTTGATACATTTACCGTGCGCGTGACAGCTGCATCAGCACTAGCAGGTACAGCAACACCAGGAACCTATTTTCACTTAACCGGATTAGGAAAGCAAGATGATAGTTCTAGTCCTTTTGATAGTGGTTATCAAATTTATCCATGCGGAGTAGATCCTTATTGTGATATTGATATTTCAACGACACTAAATAACGAAACGTTAAGCGTTAATGACACGGGACATACTTATCAATGGATAAATTGTGCAGATAGTTCAGTAATTACAGGAGAAACTGGTGAGAGTTTTACTCCAACAACCAACGGAGATTACGCGGTAATTATCACCCAAGGACCTTGTGTTGATACTTCTGCTTGTGTGTTTGTAGATGTGTTGGGATTAGAAGGGAATGAGTTAAAAGGAATTTCAGTTTATCCAAATCCAATTACAGATGAGTTAAACATCAACAACGAAAACGGAGCGTTGATTTCTGTTGAAATGATTGACGCTAAGG
>Ga0265293_10000831_pt1 | contig 71159 bp, 65 predicted proteins | sample Munlanlewell138R_FD_192505 | JGI IMG/M metagenome (GOLD analysis project Ga0265293, IMG submission 192505) | Leachate microbial communities from a municipal landfill in Southern Ontario, Canada - Leachate well 138R | ecosystem: Engineered > Solid waste > Landfill > Unclassified | place: Canada... | reverse complement strand
TTTGAATGGTTGAAACACGCCCTGCAAAACATCAACACAATCAACCACAAAAATGTCCGCACGCTATATCCGCAGAATTATAAGAATTTAGCCAAACAAAAATAGATGTAGTTCATAGGGCGGATACATATGAACGGTAAATTGCTTGTTTCAAAAACGCTGACGGACAAGAAAGAAATCGATTTTTCTCATTTGAAATCCGGAGTTTATCTTATGCATCTACTGAATGCTCCCAACGAAATCATAACGACAAAAAAACTGATGAAGAAGTGATAAATCTTCTCTGAAAAAACAAAGCTTTCGGTTAAAGAAAGCTTTGTTTTAAATTGAATTAAGTGAATGCTTTAGATTTAAAGGTTTTATAGAGGCTAAAGCCGAATTGATTTGATTCATTTAATCCGTTGGCTAAAGCCAACGGCAATAGTTTGATGCTCTGTTTGCAATAAAATCAAAAAGCAAGAAAACATTGCCGTCCACTTCAGTGGACGGAGTCAAGATTTAGGATATTTATTTGTGTCTTGGTGTGTGTTGAATACAGCTTTGATAAAAATTATTTTTTGTTGTTCATCAAGTGTATAAAAAACTATAAACGGAAACTTTTTCATAGGTTTGCCTCTGAAGTTTTCAAAAAATATTTTAAAATAAAGCACTTTTTGTATGTCCCTAAATGTTTTCTTATAATCATCTACAAACATAGCAGCTACTTTATTAGAAGCTTTGTTTTTATAATAATTAATTGCGTCTTCTATGTGATTTTGGGCAACAGGAGTAATTACAATTTCATAAGTCATATTTCTTTTTCATTTCTTCATAGAAATCATCAGCATCTTTACAATCATCTAAAGAAATATTCCTCTGGTCCAATAATACTTTTTTTTGCTCATCAGTAAACAAAAAATCAGTTTCTTCTTCTTTTTTATATTGAGCTCCAATCAGCTCAAGAAACTCTTGAAAGAAAGATTCTTTGCTTTCCGGAATAGATACATTATAAAAAATCATAGTATTCATTTTTAAGGTTTAACAACCAATTGTTACTGTAAAGTATGTGTACTATACTCATCACAAAAATACAATATAGTGAGCGGATAAACTATTTTTTATAAATTAAGGAATAGCAATCAACTTTAATCTAAACTTAATTATTCATCTTTCTCAAAATATCTTGTGCTGTAATCGGCATCCCGTTATAATTCAATACTTTGATCAATTTCTTAGGGTCAATTTCCAATTCTATCATCAGCAGGCTGCGCAATTGTGCATCCCGGTTTTGCTCTACAACAAAAACTTTGTCATGTGAATGAATAAAATCTTCCACCGTTTGGTTGAACGGAAAAGCCTTGATTTGAATCGCATCCAATATTTTCCCTTCTTTTTTCAGCAAATGCAAAGCTTCTTCTGCCGCATATTTTGATGTTCCGAAAAACAGAATTCCTTCTTTGGACTGATTGGTTTCCTGATACAATTCCGGTGCGGGAACCAAGTCCTTGGCGGTATTGAACTTTTTGAGCAATCTGTCCATATTTCGTTTGTAATCCTCCCCATCTTCTGTATATCTTGCAAATTCATCTTTTGAAGAACCACGGGTGAAATAAGCTCCTTTTTCGGGATGTGTTCCCGGATAAGTTCTGTACGGAATGCCGTCGTCGTCCACATCCAAATATCTACCAAAACTCTCCATTTCTTCCAAAATTTCAGCCGAAAGCACTTTTCCGCGTTTGTATTTTTGGTCGTCATCCCAAGCCAAGGGTTCTGAGATATGGTCATTCATTCCCAAATCCAAATCCGAAAGAATGATGACCGGCGTTTGCAATTGTTCGGCCAAGTCAAAGGCTTGTGCACTCATTTCAAAACAGTCGTTGGGAGTAGAAGGGAAGAGTACGATTTGTTTGGTATCGCCATGGGAAGCATAAGCCGCTTCAAACACATCGCTCTGCTGGGTTCGGGTTGGCATTCCGGTCGAAGGACCTGTCCGCTGAATGTCGAACAGCACCACCGGGATTTCTGCGAAATAAGCCAATCCCAAAAATTCGTTCATCAAAGAAAGTCCGGGGCCGCTGGTTGCCGTAAAAGCCCTGGCTCCGTTCCAACCGGCACCAATCGCCATGCCTACCGCCGCTAATTCATCTTCGGACTGTAAAAACGCAAAATTCTTTCTGCCGGTTTCCGGGTCCATTCGGTATTGGGAACAATATTTATTGAAAGCCTCGGCCACCGAAGTCGAAGGCGTAATCGGATACCAAGTACAAACCGTTGCGCCACCGTAAACGGCTCCCAAACCGCAAGCGGTATTGCCGTCAATCAGGATGGAATCACCGAGCAAATCCCTTCTTTCCAATTGGATATCAATTGGTTCTGGATAATGTTCTTTTACAAAATCAATGCCCATTTGCAGGGCTTTGATATTGGGTTCAATCAGCCTTTCTTTGCCTTTAAATTGACTGTTCAGCACATCGACCAAAACATCAAATTCAATCCCGAGCAGTTCTGCCAACGCACCAACATAAATCACATTTTTGAACAATTGTCGTTGTCGGGCATCCGTAAACGCACGAACACTCAATTCCATCATCGGTACTCCGATGTAATGAATATCCGGACGGATGTATTCCTCGTAGAGCATTTTGGTGCTGTCGTACATAAAATAGCCGCCCGGTCGTACGCCGGCAATATCTTCTTTCATGCTTTGTGGATTGACGCACACCATAAAATCGATTCCGTCCCGTCTGCCAAGCCAACCTTCTTCGCTTACCCGAACTTCGTACCAGGTGGGAAGTCCCTGAATATTGGACGGAAAAATGTTTTTGGGCGTCACCGGAATGCCCATCCTGAAAATCGACTTTGCAAAAAGGAAATTCGCACTGGCTGAACCGGTTCCGTTCACATTGGCAAAGCGGATGACAAAATCATTTATTTTGGTCGCTGTATTTGTTTGTGTTGCTGGCATAGTTTATTATGTCTTTTAATTTTTAATCATCAATTCGGTATTCGTTGTCCACAACCCAAAATACGGATGTTCCGCATCGGTTCTTTTCAATAAAAGTAGGAAATCTTTGTCAAATATCATCTTTTTAGGTTTGGGTTCTTCTGTCTCTTCTTCTGCCGCTTCTGCCACAGCATCCATAGCTGCCTCACTTTCTATTTCTGCACCGCTTTCGTCAAGGATGAAAGCGGTTCGCTGCCATGCTTTTTCAATTGTGAAAATTTGATTGTCGGCACTGAAATGAGTGCCTTCCAAAGTCGAATAATCGGTTTCAATATTGAAATTGAATTTTGGAATGATCAATTCATCTTCATAGTTCCAACGATATCTCCAGTTAATTCTTTCGTTTTGCCTTTCTGAATTTCCGATTTCTGTCAGTTCAATGATTTTTTGATTCATTTCAGCCATTGAACCGAAATTTTCATCGGTTTTGAACAAAATGATTTCGTGTTCTTTGTCTTTGGGTAATAATTTGATAATGAAATTATTATCGTCCTTGTAATAAACAATTCGTACAGCCCTGAGCATTTCCGATTCATCAAATCCATTCACCCCAAAAGCTGAAACCTTCTGATCTTTGAAACTCAATCCACCCTCAAAATTTTTCAGTTTGATTTCAAATGGCAAGGATTTGCTGAATTCCGCTCTTGCTTTTATCATATCGCCATCTACTTCGCCGCTTGCGTTGTATTCATCCGGTTTCAAAACCCCGATAAAAGATTGAGAATCATTCAATAAAATCAAATCAGAATACTCATTTGAAATTGTCAAAGGCGAATGAATCTGATTTCTGATTTCATCCCAGGCAAAAAGCAAAGTCGCACAATAAACCGAGTTTTCATTTCCTGAAATTTGATGTTCCAAGGTTGGAATAAATAAGGTGTTATCGAATGCTGAAAGATTTTTTACTTCAGTGAATTTGTGGTTTTCTTTGCAGCTGAAAATTGCAGTAGAAATAACAAACAGAATGATTAACAATCGGTTTTTCATAGGAATCTTGCTTATATTGTTAATTAGTTTTTTTCATTGGAAATTAAATTTAAATCAAAATCGTTACTGCTTTGCACTCCACATCTGTTTTTATTACCGGCGCATTCTTTTGTATTATGGTACAACAAAATGCTTTACTTTTCTTCTTATAATTCAGCTAATCTATATTAAAATCAGCTTATAAAATTAATAAAATCATTGATATAAATAAATTTAATACGATTCTAATTAGAAGGTGAAAAATTAGAATTGGAAAGTTTACTACACCCTTTCGGGTATAATTTCAGTCAAATAAATTATTTTATAGCCGATGAGGTATATTTAGATGATTACGATTTGTCCTCTGTTTACAAACAAAAGCATGAATTATTTTAACAATTTCCGCTTTTCAACATCTTCTAATATGCTCATTTGTTGAATAGCTATTTTGTTCAGTTTTATCAATCGATCTTTTTGTGTAATTTTCTCATTAATGAAAACGGCGTTTAGGCTTTCCATATTAGACAAACAAATGAGTTCATTGATTGTTGCGTAGTCACGAATGTTTCCTTTCAAATCCGGATTTGCTTCACGCCATTGTTTCGCAGTTATTCCAAACAGAGCAACATTCAAAACATCAGCTTCATTGGCATAAATGATTGAAGTTTGTGCAGGCGAAAGTTCCTGGGGAATTAAGTTGTGTTTAATAGCATCTGTATGAATATGATAATTGAGTTTAGCCAATTCTCTTTTAGCTGTCCAACCTAATTGCTTTTGTTCTTCTTCTTTTAAGCGTTGAAATTCGGTAATCAGATAAAGTTTAAACGGAACGCTTATTGCTGAACCAAACTCAAAAGCAATGTCTTTTTGAGCATAAGTTCCCCCATATTTCCCTTTTCTTACAATTATCCCAATGGCACTCGTTTTATCAACCCATTCTGAAACGCTTAATACGAAGCTTGGTAAACCTGCCTGCGTTTTAAAGTGGTCAAATTCCACCACTTTAAAATTGGGGTTGTTGATTTGCTCCCAAGTTCCCAAAAACTCAAGGGTATAACGGGTTCTTATCCAATTTTTAATAATATCGGCAGCTCGACTTTTGCTTTCTTTGGCATTTGCCATATCTGTGAGCGAAATATAATCTTGCTCTTCAACCGATATAACCGTTATTTCCGTATCCTTTACATTAATTTTTGCCATAATACAAAGTTGTGAAAATTATACTGATTAATTGAGATTTACTCTTCCAAAGTTCCAAATTTTGGAAGAGTTAAAGTCATTAAATAATTTCTCAGCAAAAAAACATATTACACCCTCTCAGGTATAATTTCAGTCAAATAAATTATTTTATACCCGATGAGGTATAATTTAAGTAAAATAATTATATTTGTACCCTAAAGGGTATAGATATGAATCTTTCGATAGCTGATTTTATCAAAGAAAAAAGAAAACAGCTCAACCTGACACAGCCGGAATTGGCCGAACGGGCAGGAGTCGGACTGCGTTTTGTTCGCGAATTGGAACAGGGAAAGCAAACGGTTCGCTTAGACAAAGTGAATCAGGTATTGGATTTGTTTGGCAGTGAAATTGGGGTAATTAAAAAGGAATTTGAAGAATGAGAAAGGCGCAGGTTTTTTACAAAGAAATTTTAGCAGGAATCCTTTCCGAAAATGATGAAGGATATTCGTTTCAATATGACAAAAATTATTTGAATCGGGAAAATCCAAAAGCTATCAGTTTGACCTTGCCAATCCGGGAAGCACACTACGAAAGCAAAATTTTATTTCCTTTTTTTGACGGATTGATTCCCGAAGGCTGGTTGCTGAATGTTGCGGTGAGTAATTGGAAAATCAATCCAAGAGACCGGTTTGGTTTGTTGCTTACTTTGTGCAAAGATTGTATCGGTTGTGTATCTGTTTTCCCAATAAAGAGTTGACAAATGGAAAAATGTTTGTATTGTTATCAGTCTTTAAATGAAAACGAAATTGATTTTCATTCGTCTTGTGTCAAAAAAATGTTTGGTACAACTACTCCGCCTGTCATAGATTTTGACATCAAACAGTTGGAAGAATTAGCCAAAAAAATCATTGTTAAAAGTATAGCAATCACCGGGGTTCAACCCAAATTGTCATTGGATTTGGAAAAACAAAAAGGCGAACCTTCCCGATTGACTATAGTAGGATTAAATGGTGATTATATTTTGAAACCATCTTCAAAAGAATATGCAGAACTTCCTGAAAACGAAGACTTGACAATGCACTTGGCGGAATTGGTAAAAATAAAAACAGCCCAACATACGCTTATTCGTTTACATTCAGGCGAACTGGCCTATTTGACCAAACGATTCGACAGAAAAAACAAAACCAAAATTGCAGTGGAAGATTTTTGTCAATTGAGCGGAAACCTAACCGAACATAAATACAGGGGTTCTATTGAAAAGATTGGAAAACTCACAAATCAGTTTACAACCAACAAAGGTTTTGAAATACAACGCTTGTTTGAATTGGTGCTGTTCAGTTATTTAACGGGAAATACGGATATGCACCTGAAAAATTTTTCATTGATTGAAAATAATTTAGGTGAATATGAACTATCCCCAGCCTATGATTTATTGAGTACAGCTTTGGTAATCCACAGTGATCGGGAAGAATCGGCATTGACGATCAACGGCAAAAAGAACAGATTACAATTAAAAGATTTTAACGCGCTGGCGGAATCTTTGAAAATAAATGAAAAATCATTGCAAGCCATTTATAAGCGTTTCCATAAAGTCTTACCCAAATGGGTTTCGTTTATTCAACAAAGTTTTTTATCAAAAGAAACGCAAATCAGTTATATTGAACTAATTACAAAAAGAAACAAAAATATTTTGGGATGATTTACTGTCTTTTAGAACGGTTTTCTTTGACTTCTGATTGCTCGAAAAATTATTCAGCTAAAAAATAATAAATCCAAACTATCTTAGCGGAGACTCTTTCACCTTCTCTAAATTCAGACTTCTTATAAACTTTCTGACTTCTTCCGGTTTTCTCGTTCCAATAAGGATTTCTTTACCATCTTCTCTAAAAAGTTCAAGGCAGGTGTAATAATTTTTCCAAAAATATGAATCGCTTGGGACGAGAATAAATCTTCGAAAGGCAAACTTTTCGTATGAAGAAACTTCCCGGACAGAAAATTTGGTGATATCACTCCACATCTGTTTTTATTACCGGCACATTCTTTTGTATTATGGTACAACAAAATGTTTTACTTTCCTTCTTATAATTCAGCTTATAAAATTAATTAAATCATTGATATAAATAAATTTAATACGATTCTATTCAGGAATCAAAAAATTCATGAGAAAAAAAATCATAATAATAAAGGTCTGAAAGGATTTGAAGAATTGTACGAAGAATTAAGAGCGAATCCACCTAAATAAAACAAATAAAAGAATGATAATTAAAGCTAATATTACGGCAATTATTGTGGTTGGAGGGAAGATAACCCAAAACCAACCAACTTTACCCTGCCTCTTTTCTACCTTTTTTAATAGGAAAAGGTTAATCAACATATTTATAATGTTAAACATTACTTATAGAAAGTTTTTTAGTTTTAAAATTTTGGATGTAAGTATCAATGTGGTTGAATAACACCGCTTTGGTGTCGCCATCCATTATTTGAATATCGATGATGCGCTCCACTGTTTCTTTGTCAAAAGAAGTACTATAACTTTTACCTACGAGAAAATCGACATTAACGCCGAAAAATTCTTCCAATTTAATGACCATATCAATAAAAGATATAGACTCATTGCGTTCGTATCTAATTATGAACTCCCTTGACGAATTAATTTGTTTAGATAGTTCAATCTGAGACCAGCTTTTTAATATGATACGATTTCCAATGCTTACTTCATTACTCATAAATGCACTATCTATTAGTGATTACACAAATATATAAGTAATAGAGTTCATAAAAAAGAAAGATGTTTTTGCAGATTTTTCAAGTTTGGGGTTTATCCCGAGCATTGAAATAAATCTTTCCATCAATAATTTGTTGTATTATTGGGCTTTAGTGTCACTCATCGAAAACGAGAGCATCTCATTTGGGTTTCTGTTTTTCTCAGGAACCCAATATGCAACTTTTGCGATATTGATGGTCGAGAAATATTCCAGAGAAAATCTAAATTGATTCTCTCCGGCTTTTGAAATATAGCTCGGAACAAAAGCCAAGGTCGATTTTCCAATCACATTCATCTCTATCAAAGATTTATTGAAACTCATAAAATCAATTGTAAATCATTCTACAAATAGCTTTTATTCAACGGGTTGTAATTTGAAAATTTATATTTCAAAGGATTTACAAATTTAATCGAAAGACTATCAACAATTTTGGAACAGTTAAAAACCTTTAAATTTTTAAATCATGGGAAAATCAAATTTAATCATTTTGTCAATCCTCTTGATAGGATTCGTATCTTGTCATGAAGGCGGAACTGATTATGTAGGTGAAACTTTATCTACAGAAGAGTATGTATCAGAAACTTTGGGTGATATTCAGGTTGAAAACACGGATAACGCCAATCATCCGCTGAATTCCACAGCTGCGACTTATCAGGATGAAAAAAGAAAATTTATCCGAACCGCCGATTTATCGATAGAAGTTGAAAATGTCTATCGTTCAACAACGCAGATTGAGGCAGGAGTTGCGGCGTTGAATGGATTTGTTACCCAAAGCAATCTCGAATCCCGAATCCTGTCCAATGCGATTTATCCCATCAGTTCGGACACGGCGAAAATGGTGAAGAAATACCAGGTTAGCAACCGAATGACCATTCGGGTTCCGCAAAAGGAATTGGGTAACTTTCTAATTTCATTGGGGGATCAAATTCAATTTCTGAATTACAGAAATATAGCTGCGGATGATGTGAGCATTGATTTCATCGTTCAGCAAATGGAAAAACAACGAATCGATGATACGAACCAGAAATTAGATAATCTGTCCCGCCAAACTGGAAAAATTCCAGATAAAAAAGAGGTCATAGTAAGCATGGATGAAAAAGAGCAAGAGAAGAATGCTTTGACATCCGGACATCTGACGATGCATGACAAAGTTGAATTCAGTACAGTTGACTTGCTCATAACCGAACAACCCAAAGTGTTTGAATCCCGCATCGTCAATTTGGAAACTTATGACAACAAATACCGGACAGGATTTTGGGACAACGCCTTGAATTCCTTAAAAGGAGGCTTGAGATTGTTTGAAAACATTCTTCTCGGTCTGCTTTATATTTGGCCGGTACTTATTTTGGGTGGTTTGCTGTACTTGTTTATCAAAAAAACCAAAAACAGGAAAGCACAGATTTTCAAGGAATTAAAGTAATTTAAAAGCATAAAAAAACCTCACGAATGCGATGAAATCCGTGAGGTTTTGTTTTATATCAACCCGAATTGTTCAAAATGATGGGTCAAATGTTTTCTGTGCAACAATTCAGCCATGTCTTTGTCCATCATGCCATACACATAATTCATGTGTTGGGCTTCCGGAAAGGTTTTGTAATATATCAAAAATCGGTGCAAAGTTTCCAATAAAGCTTCTTTTGCTTCCTGTAAATTTTTGTGTCTCAATGGCGGCAAACTACCGTCAGCGGGGAGGAAGGGGGCTTCATAGTTTTTAGGCATCTTTTTGTGGGTGTATAGAAAATCCTGATAAGCTTCTAAATGTTCTTCCGGAATGAGCAATTGTTCTGCTTCGGGTTCTCCCAAACTGTGGAGCATTCCCATTTCTACGTGTTCTATCATTTGCTGCGGATTCATTTTCCCCCATTTGGGTTCTGTTTTTTCGGTCAAAGCATTCAATGCTTTTTCAATTTGCTCTTTCTTCAATTCAATAAAAGGCGAACGCTTGGCTACCAATGTCAGAATCGTTGCAATGCAAACAACTTCTTCTCTTTGATTCACTACTTCCACCAACCATTTGACAACTCCACTCGGAATGTTTCTTCCTTTCACGCCTCGGTTGATTTTTTCTTTGGCGGTCAGATAAACGGTAATTGTATCTCCGGCATAAACAGGTTTGAAAAAATTGGCTTCTTCCAAACCATAATTTGCAATGACAGGTCCTTTTTTCCCTTCTACAAACAGCCCTGCGGCTGCGGAAAGCACAAAATATCCATGCGCTACCACACGTTCAAAAATAGTCCCGTTCAGGGAAGTTTTATCGGTATGTGCATAGAAATGATCCCAGGAAACATTGGCAAAATCCACGATATCCGCTTCGGTAACCGTTCTCCCAGCTGTTTCCAAAGCATCGCCGATTTCGATTTCCTCAAAATATTTTCTGAACGGATGTTTGTCGGAATACTTCTTATGCGCGCCTTCGGTATAGATTTTTGTAATTGCGGTCAGCACATCCGGTGAACCTTGAATTGCTGTTTTTTGCAGATAGAAATGCAAACCACTCAATCCGCCCATTTCTTCACCACCGCCGGCTCTGCCCGGTCCGCCGTGCATCAATGTAGGTAGTGGAGAACCATGTCCGGTTGCTTCTTTGGCGTTGTCGCGGTTCAAAACGTAAATCCGACCATGCGTATTCGCCATTTTCCAAGAAGTCTTAGCAATAAAATCAGCATCATGGGAAATGATGGAGCCAACTAAACTTCCTTTCCCAAGTTTCGCCAATGCGGCGGCTTCTTCAGGGTCATGATAGGGCATCAATGTGGAAACCGGACCAAAAGCTTCCACTTCATGTGAAATGTTTTTCTCGAAGGGTTTGTTATTCAATAATAATTTTGGAGTCATGAATGCCCCGGATTCAAAAGAAGCTTCTGTCAGTTCATGTTGACCATCATACACTAACTCTGTTTCTTCTTTGAGTTTGTTCAATTGTTTTACCACTTCATCATACTGCTCTTTTCCAACCAATGAACCCATTTGCGATTCCTTGTTCAACGGATTCCCTAATTTCACTTTGTCCAAAGCTGAAATCATATCTTCCTGAATCTGAGCTAATAAATTTTCGGGAACGATAATCCTGCGGATGGCGGTACATCGTTGTCCGGCTTTGCAGGTCAATTCATTTTTCACTTCGCGGATAAACAAATCATACTCCGGTGTTCCTTTTTTCGCATCAAGCCCAAGTATGGAAGCGTTCAGGGAGTCTGATTCCATATTGAAACGCACTGCATTTCCGGCTACGGAAGGGGAGGACTTCAGTCTTTTTCCGGTAATGGCAGACCCCGTAAATGCAACAGAATCACCATCCTGCAAATCATCGAGAATCGTCCTCGCCGAGCCACAAACCAATTGGATGGCACCTTCCGGCAGATGACCGCTTTCAATCATATCCTGAAAAACGGCTTCTGTCAAATAACTCCCCGGTGTGGCGGGTTTCACAATGGCGGGAACGCCGGCAAGCAGGGAAGTGGAGAGTTTTTCCATCATGCCCCAAACCGGAAAATTATAAGCATTGATATGCACGGAAATCCCTTCGCTCGGCGTCATGATATGCGTCCCAAGGTGTGTTCCGTTGGCGGAAGTTTTTATCACGCCGCCCTCTGCCCAGAATGGCGTGTTCGGTAACATCCGTTTGGCCAATCCTGAATAACTGAAAAAAGTGCCGAATCCACCTTCAATATCTATCCAGCTGTCGAGCTTCGTCGCGCCGGTCATATAGGATAAATCGTAATATTTCTGTTTGTTTTTAATCAGGTAAAGCGCGACTTTCTTCAACATTTCACCACGATCATAAAAAGTCATGGCTGAAAGGTTTTTGTATCCCACAGTACGACCATAGTCTAATGCACTTTTCAAATCCAGTCCTTGCGTATCGCAAATAGCGACTTCATTGCCGTTGACCGCATTGTACAAAATCGTTCCGTTTCCTTGGCCTTCAATCCATTCTCCGTGGATAAAGTTCTTTAGTTTTCTCATTGTGTGTTACTTATTTACTTTTTTTTACATTCGTTTTCAAGAAATAAAAAAGGAATTAATTTAAAATATTATCTTAAAAATTTACCAATCTGCAACATTATACCTAATTAAACCCAATTCCAAAAATCCATCTTTGAAGATAAATATTTTGAATACCTATACTCAATTTCACTATTTCATTTTGAAGTTCATTGGCTTGTGATTTTTTCAAACCTAAATCTGAAGTACTAATAAATCTTGGATTGGTGTTTTCTATTAAATACCCAATATCAACAAGAAATTCTAATTTTTTGTTAACATTAGAAATTTTAAGTTCATACAATAAATCTATATCATTTTTAACAGCATTCATCAAAACAAGTTTAGATTTTAAATCCTTAATGAGCAAAAATTCTCTCAAAATAGCATAAGTAAAAACCGCGTCTATATATAAACTACGACTTCTCTTTATATCATTACTTCTTAACATAAGTTTCCAAAAAATTGGTCTTTGAATTTAATTTCCATTGAGAAATTTTATTTTTCATTAAAAAATCAATCTTCAAAATTAAGAAAATTGTTCAGAATAAAAATTAGCGATGAATTTCAGAAAAAAATAATTTTTTTTTAGAATTATAAGGTTTGATATTGGGATTTCGGTAGGTATTGAAAACAGAATAAACCACGATTTCGCTTTCGGTTAATTCGTAAATGATACGAATGGGAATTTCCTGATAGAAATTTCTCGATAAGGATTTCTTTTGATTTGAAAAGATAATGGCGATTCCTGAATTTTCTTCAAAAAGTCATTCACCTGATCCAAAAATCTTTCGCCAAATCCATTTGATTTTTCTTCATAATAGAGAAAGGCCTCAGTCATTTCAAAAATTGCTTCCTCCTTAATTAGAAGTTCAAATTTCATTTCCTAACAGCCTTTTGAATCTTATTTTGGGCTTCCTCCCAAGTATAGGATTTCGATGAGCCATTCAAATGTTTTTCTCTTCTTTTATCCAATTCTTCATAATGCCATTCGGGAATCGAAGATTCGTTTGATTGATAACTTTCAATCCATGCATTCAACATTCGTAAAAGTCTATCATCCGCATTATCAACTAAATGGATAATCCTATTTTTTAATTCAATGGTAGAATTCATAATGAATTGAATTTCATCAAAGATAAGTATAATTTAAAAATCTCATTTCAAATCATCCCAAATATCGTAATTTAAATCTTTATTCGGTTTTTGTTCCACAAATTCAGAAAAAGGTTCACAGGGTTGAATGGCTTCTCGGGCTTCTCTTGCCAATGTCTGATAAATTCCCGTTCCTTTGGTTTTCCATTGAATCATTTCATCAGAAACATCTTTGATGATTCGGGCGGGGCTTCCAACAATTAATTTCCTCGGTTCACATTTGAAATTCGCAGGCACAAAACTCAATGCCCCGATGATGCATTCGTCTCCAATTTCCGCTTTGTCCATTACGACCGCATTCATGCCTACCAAACAATTTTTCCCGATATGCCCCGAATGAATGATGGCACCATGCCCGATATGTGCGGACTCTTCCAAGATGGTTTCAATCTTCGGAAAAACGTGAATGACACAATTCTCTTGAACATTTGCCCCGTCTTTGACGATGATTTTTCCGAAATCTCCGCGCAGCACAGCACCCGGACCGATATAAACTTCTTTTCCGATTTCAACATTTCCGATAATTACCGCCTGCGGATGTACATAAGCCAATGGGCTGATGACCGGACGAATACCATGATAAGAATATGTATGCATGTTGTTATTGTAATTTATTCAATACTTTGTAAATTAATAATTTAAAGAGATTTATCTCAGGTTATGGTTTTGGTGTTTTTCAGCAAAAATTAAACTTTCTCAATGACCATTGCATAACCTTGTCCGACACCGACGCAAAGGGTACAAAGTGCGTATTTTTGGTTTTGATGGTGCAATTCCAACATTGCCGTACCAACAATTCTGGCTCCGGTCACCCCGAGTGGATGCCCGAGTGCAATTGCGCCGCCGTTGGGATTTAGCCGAGGGTCATCATCTCGCATTCCTAATCCGCGGGTTACGGACAAGGCTTGAGCCGCAAAAGCTTCGTTGAGTTCAATGATGCCGATGTCTTCCAATTGTAATCCGGCTCTTTGCAGTGCTTTCTCTGTCGCCCGAATCGGGCCGATGCCCATGATTTTGGGTTCAACTCCCGCAGAAGCCGCTGATAGGATTTTTGCTTTGGGCTTTAGTTTATATTTTTTTACAGCTTCACCGCTTGCGATGATTAGCGCAACAGCTCCGTCATTTAATCCCGAAGAATTTCCAGCTGTTACCGAGCCATCTTTTCGGAAAGCCGGACGTAATTTGGAAAGAATTTCCATGGTCGTACCCGGTTTGATGAATTCATCTTCTTTGAAAATAATGGGGTCGCCTTTTCTTTGGGGAATAGAAACTTCCACAATTTCTTCCGCTAATCTTCCGGTTTTCTGGGCTTTGGCGGCTTTTTCTTGTGACCAGACAGAAAATTTATCCTGATCTTCACGACTGATGTGGAATTTATCCACTAAATTTTCAGCGGTTTGTCCCATGCCATCAACACCGTACAAGGCTTCCATTTTCGGATTGACAAAACGCCAGCCGAATGTGGAATCTTCCATTTGACTGTCGCGACCAAATCCGGAACTCGGCTTGGAAATCACAAATGGTCCGCGGGTCATGTGTTCCACACCGCCCGCAATATAAATATCGCCTTCATTTACGGCAATAGCTCTGTATGCGTTGGCGATGGCAGCCATGCCCGAGGAACATAATCTGTTGATGGTTTCTCCACCTACAGTCCAAGGAAGACCCGCCAGCAGCAACGCCATTCTTGCCACATTTCTGTTGTCTTCTCCGGCCTGATTGGCACAGCCCAAAAATACGTCTTCGATGGCTTCTGTGGGGATTTCAGGATTTCTTCTGACGATTTCACGAATGGGAATAGCCGCCAAATCGTCGGCTCTGACTTGTGAAAGTCCGCCATTTAGCTTTGAAATCGGAGTTCTGATGTAATCTATGATGTAAGCTTCTTTCATTGTTTAAATATTGATTTTCCAAATTAAAAGTTGGAATTGATTAATTTTCTAAATGACTTCAAAAGTATTAAAAAACTTTCGATTCGGGTTTGTATTTATGGTTGAACTGTATCCTAATTGCTCAGCTTGAAATTTATTCTATGTTACGGGAATTTATCATGGGTTATCACTGACCTGAATCCCCATAATTTTCTTAATTTTGCAAGCTGAAAAATAAGGCTTTCACAGCGTTGCATAGAATTAAACGATTAATCATAAATAGAATCACAGATGTCACAATTAAAAATTTATTACACCCTTACCGATGAAGCGCCGATGCTGGCTACTCATTCCTTTCTGCCTGTTGTAAAGGCATTTGCAAAGCATGCGGATATTGAAATTGAAGTTGCCGATATTTCTCTGGCCGGAAGAATTCTGGCGACTTTTCCTGAATATCTGAAAGAAGACCAACGCGTTCCTGACTGGTTGGGGCAATTGGGAGAAATGACCAAAGACCCAAATGCGAATATCATCAAACTTCCGAATATTTCAGCTTCAGTTCCGCAGTTGACGGCTGCCATCAAGGAATTGCAAAGCAAAGGTTTTGCTGTGCCGGATTATCCGGCAGAACCTAAAAATGAAGAAGAAAAATCCATCAAACTAAGCTATGCCAAAGTTTTGGGAAGTGCTGTAAATCCGGTACTCCGTCAGGGGAATTCTGACCGTCGCGCTCCCAAAGCAGTTAAAGAATACGCCAAAAGTCATCCGCATAGAATGGGGGCTTGGGCGAAAGACAGCAAAACCAAAGTGGCATATATGGACGACCATGATTATTATGCAACTGAAAATTCGATGACGCTCAGTCAGGCTGCCGAATATAAAATTGTTTTTTATGGAAATGACGGTAGTTCAAAGATTTTGAAAGATTTGTCTCCGATTCAAAAAGGTGAAGTGATTGATACAGCTGTTATGAATATCGCTGCCTTGAAATCATTTACGGAAAAAGCAATTCAAGAGGCCAAAGACAAGAATGTGCTGCTTTCTGCGCATTTGAAAGCTACGATGATGAAAGTTTCCGACCCGATTATGTTTGGAGCCATAGTGGAAACTTATTTCAAAACGGTTTTTGAAAAATATGCGGATTTATTTGACGAATTAGATGTCAATCCCAATGACGGATTGGCTAATTTATACACAAAAATTTCAGGAAATCCACAGGAAGAAGCCATTAGAAATGACATTGCGGAATTGATTGCAAATGGTCCGAGAATCGCGATGGTAAATTCGGACAAAGGCATTACCAATTTCCATGTTCCTTCCGATATTATTGTGGATGCCTCCATGGCGGCCTTGATCAGAAACGGCGGAAAAATGTGGAACAAAGACGGGCATGAAGAAGATACCGTGGCGATAGTTCCCGACCGTTCTTATGCTTTGTTGTATGAAGCGGTGATTGATGATATGAAAACCAACGGCGCATTGGATCCGACAACAATTGGAACTGTTCCCAATGTGGGATTGATGGCGCAAAAAGCCGAAGAATATGGTTCGCACGACAAAACTTTCCAAATGACTGCTGCCGGTACCGTGAAAGTTGAAGATGCCTCCGGCAATGTGCTTTTGGAACAAGTAGTTCAAAAAGGTGATATTTTTAGAATGTGTCAGGTGAAAGATGCGCCCATCAAAGATTGGGTGAAATTGGCTGTAAACCGTGCCAGACTTTCTGATACACCGGCCATTTTCTGGTTGGACAAATCAAGAGCGCACGACCGGGAAATGATACTAAAAGTTGAAAAATACCTGAAGGAATTCGATACAGACGGATTAGACATCCGAATCATGGATGTGAAAGATGCCGCGAAAGAAACTATGAAAAGAATCCGTGCCGGACAAGACACGATTTCCGTTACCGGTAACGTATTGCGAGATTATTTGACCGATTTGTTCCCGATTTTGGAATTAGGAACTTCTGCGAAAATGCTTTCCATCGTTCCCTTGATGGCGGGCGGTGGATTGTTTGAAACCGGTGCCGGAGGTTCTGCCCCCAAACATATTGAACAGTTTTTGGAAGAAGGTTATTTGCGTTGGGATTCCCTCGGCGAATTTTTGGCTTTGCAAGCTTCTTTCGAGCATTTGGCGCAAACCCAAAACAATCCAAAAGCACAGATTCTGGCTGATGCTTTGGATGAGGCCAATGCCAAATTCCTTGAAAATGACAAATCTCCGGGCAGAAAATTAGGGACGATTGACAACCGCGGCTCACATTATTATTTGGCCATGTACTGGGCAGAAGCCTTGGCGGCTCAAACCAAAGATGAGGAATTAGCCATTCAATTTGCGTCCCTTGCAAAAGCCATGCAAAATGAAGAAGCGAAAATCAATGAAGAATTGATTGGCGCACAAAATCTACCACAGGACATCGGTGGATATTACAAACAAAATGAAGAGAAAACTTACATCGCCATGCGGCCTTCACAAACGCTGAACGCAGTGGTGAAGCAAATTTGATTTCATCTGATATAATAATTTCTGAAAGGGTTTCACCAATGGGGAACCCTTTTTTAATTTGAAAAGATTGAGAAATTCATATTCAAATTCAACTTGTAATGAACCACTCTGAATTTATATCTTTGAAAAAATCAATTTCAAAATGAGAACATTCATCGGAACAGGCATGTTGGGTTCAGGATTCGTCAGAGCTTGGTTAAACAGAGGTGTGGAAGTAAAAGTCTGGAACAGAACATTTTCCAAAGCACAAAAATTAGAAGCGCATGGTGCCAAAGTGTTTGCAACTCCGGAAGAAGCGGTCAAAGATTCCCAACGCATTCATTTGGTATTGCGGGATGATGTATCCGTGGATGAAGTTTTGTCCAAAGTGGAAACCCATTTGACTCCGGGTGCGGTGATTATCGATCACACAACGACTTCGGTGGAAGGTGCCATTCGACGGACACAAGACTGGAGTGCCAAAGGCTTTGTATATCAGCATGCGCCGGTGATGATGGGACCGCAAAATGCGTTGAATGCAACCGGAAATATTTTTGTTTCCGGTCATCAGGAAATCATTCAAATGTTGACACCGGAGTTGGAATCCATGACTGGAGCATTGATGAATTTTGGAGAAGAAACCGGTAAAGCCGCTGGTCTGAAATTAATTTCAAATCTTCTTTTGATGGCGGTCAATGCCGGGATATCAGATGCTTTGACCTTGGCAAAATCCTTGAATATACCGGAATCAGATCTCGCCAAACTACCGACCATCGCTGCCAACGGCGTGGTCAGGGGTGGATTCAATAAAATCACCCAACATCCGCACAACGAGCCAACTTGGGAACTGACGATGGCCAGAAAAGATGCAAAGCTGATGATGGATGAAGCTGAAAAAGGCGGGAAGCCCATGATGATTATTCCCGTGATTGCACAGGAAATGGACGAATGGATTGACAAAGGTTTTGCCCATAAAGACTGGGCGATATTTGCAAGCAAAAAAAATTAGAACCTTTTCACAGCCTATTAAAAATTGTGGAAACAGCTACAAGTACGGACATGAAAATCAATAAAAATAGCATGAACAGTATTAAACAGATGATGATGTTCAGAATGAGATAAAACAATTTGGATTTTTTGAAAACCTGATAATAGGTGATTATCAAAAAAAGCAACCCAATGATTAGGGAAACAGCCGAATAAAAATCCTGAGAAACAAAAAAACGCAAGGGAAAAAAGATGATAAAGTAAAAGGTGATTTGACCGAAAGTAAAGGTGTTGATTACCAAGTGTTCAAATAAATTTAATTTTGCTTTATAAAACACGAAAGCAGAAGAAAATGAGAACAACGGCACCATAATTAAAATCGCATAAGTATAGTTCACAATCATCCAGTCCACCGCTGCTGTACTCAACTTTTCATTGGTTTCCAAAAGACCTTCTCTGAAACCGGAAACAAATTCCTCAAAGGGGGTTTCCAAAGGAAGAATCTTAGAAATCAAGAAATAAATAATCGAAAGGAAAAGCAGGAAAGTAAAGGGTTTCATGAAGTGAATCCGCTTGCCCTCCAGGTATTCTCGAATGGAATAGCCCGGCCTGATAAAAAATTTACGAATGTTATAAAAAATACCATGGTCAAATTTGAAAACAGAAGACTGAATCTGGTGCAACACAAAATTGAAATCAATTCTGCCGGAATGTGCAGTCTGACCGCATTGATTGCAATAATTTCCTGTAAAATGATTTCCACAGTTTTCACAGGTAATTAATTGATTTTTAATATCGTTGCCTTCCATTTTTCAAAATAAATTAGTTTTATAAAAAGGTTTTAAATCTTATCAATTTCATTTCTACCACGCATCCCCAATTCCCGAAACCGACTGGGAGTCAATCCTGTGATTTTCTTGAATTGCGCCGAAAGGTGTGCCGAACTGCTGTAATTCAATCGAAAAGCAATTTCCTTCAAACTCATTTCATCATAAATCAAAAGTTCTTTCGCCTTTTCAATCTTTTGTAAAATTGTGAATTGCTCAATGGTGATGCCGTTGATGGAAGAAAACAGTTTGCTGAGTTGTGAATATTCCTTATTCAGTTTTTCGGCAATTAAATCAGACAATTTCACGTTGCTATTTTGTTCATTCTGAATTTGCTTGATGATGATGTTTTTAATTTTTTGAATCAGCGCGGCGTTTTTATCATCGAGCAATTCAAATCCGATTTTCTTTAAGTTTTCATTCAGTTCATTTCTTTCATTGTCCGTTAAATCCTGTTGCAGGAGCACTTCCCCCAAACGGACTTCTACTGCTTGAATCCCCATTTCTTCCAATACATTTTCCACGGCCATGATACAGCGTCTGCAAACCATATTTTTGATGGAAAGAATAGGCATGGTAATGGATTTCATTAATAAAAATCGTACTGATTTCGGATGTAACGAGTGGTCTGGTCGAGGATGGGTTTGGTGAACTCCAAAAACAAATCTTGTTCGGAGGGCGGCATCATCGGTCTTACTTTGGTCATGGATTTTTGTTCGTCGCTGAGTGCGCGTTCATCGCCGCTGAAAGTCGCCCATTCATTGAACCACACGAATTGTCCCGGAAAATGTTTGTTATCCAATTGTGAATTGGACGCCATATCGAATACCCGCACCAAAAGTGTTCCCTGAGAAATGACTTCTCTTCGGTATTTTGTGAATTGTGCTTTGACGGTGCCGTAAACCGGTTTGTCCTCGCCGTTGGGTTGTTTGTCCCGGATTTTCACATTGTCTTTTTTGATTTCGCGGGTATCTTTGGTTTCATGCATGATTCCGACCTGAAAATCATCAAAACTCAGCTCAATCAATTGATGCGGATTGACGGATGGATTGCGGTTCACGTCTTCGGAAGAATAAAATTCAATGAAGTGTTTTTCAGAAAGTTTGGAAGCTTCTTTGAGCAAGTGGGCGTAAAAATAATCTGAAGAAACCTGATAGCGGTTAGGGGCAATCGGCTTTTGGATTTCCACGCGCAGCGTGGCAGCTGTTTTCGCTTCTCCAATTTTATTTTGCACATCCTTGTATCCCGGCACAAAATCATTGGCTTTGGAAAAAGCATAATAAGCATCGCGAGCATCTCGGAGTTTGTTATTGGCCATCAGGCGGATGCCTTCGTTGTATTGTTCTTCGGCAGCCGGTGGCAGAAATTCCTTCAGCTGTTCATCATATCTTTCGGGATTGGGAACCACTTCCAATGCGGCATGACTGCTGCGGATGGTGTTGGATAATAAATTGAGTTTCAGATATTCTTCAGCGATTTGTGTGTTTTTACTGATGGTAGTTGTGTTTTTGATGATGCTAATTTTGGTCATGACAGCATCTACTGCCAATCCATAAGCACTTTTCAGGACGTCTTTTGATTTGTGGTTGGATGGATTTTTGACTAAATGCTGGGAAGCTTCCAATGCCGCCTGATAGTAATCTCCTTTTTCAAGCGAATGTTTTCCGGTGGATGCACATCCTGCCGTGACAAAAATGATAGTTAAAAATAAAAGTTGTAAACTTTTCATTCTCATGGTTTTATGTTTAAAAATTGTGTATATCGAGTTAAAAGTACAAAATAATCCGGTTCCTCATCGGACGATTTTCAAAAATAAATTAAAATCCTAATTTTACAAGCATTAAAAAGCATAGGATAGAAAACGAATAATGACAAAGCCGCAAAAGCATAATGTACTCATTTTGATTGGAATCGGGATTTTCTTTTATTGGGGAGCAAATAATTTCGCCAAGACATTGGAGATTTTTGTGCGTGAATTGCTTTTTCAGGTGAACGGAATACATCCTATGGTGATTTTTTTGCTGACAAGCTTGTTTTATGTATTGGGATTTGTAATCGCATTTTATGCTTTGCTCCGGGTTTTGCAAAGAAATAAAATTTCAGGACTGAATCTGATGTATTCCCTGTTTGGCATCGCTGTGATTTTGGAAATTCCGGGATTTCTCATTCAGTATTTGGTTTCCGTTTTTCGTGTGGAATCCTATTTTGATAATTTCAATACTTATTACGCACACAATGATTTGAATATGTATTTCCGGATTTCCAAATATGTGATTTGGTTCGGGATTTATGGGGTGCTTTTGTTGTTGATTGTAAAAAACAAGCACAAATTTCCATTTTGGGATGTGGAAAAAAATGAATGGGAGGAATTGGGAACGAATTCAAATAAAAACAATTAATTTACCGAATGTTTTCAAAAGAAGAAGCCTCACAAATCCGCCGAAAATTCTGGACTTCCTTCGGGCAATACATGAAGCTGCAACCTTTGGACGGAGAAGGCAAAGTGAACTGGATCAATTATAAAACTGGCATTCCCGGTTTGGAATTCAAAACCGATGTGGACAACAAGTCTGCGGTCGTCCGCGTGGAAATCAATCACAGAGATTTGGAAATTCAGGCACTTATATTTGAACAATTTATGGAGTTGAAAGCGTATTTTGAAGCAGCAACCGGAGACGATTGGATTTGGCTTCAGGCAATATTTGATGATAACGGAAAACCGGTTTGCAGAATCGAAAAAAGACTGGAAAATATTAGTGTTTTCAACGAAAAGACCTGGCCGGAGATTATCACATTTCTGAAAGAAAATCTGATGAAAATGAATGAGTTTTGGGTAAACGTGAAAGATATTTTTGAAATTTTTAAGTAAATGTTTTACATTTGATTCATGTATCAAATTTAAAAATAGGTGATGCATACTGAAAAAACACACATTGAACAAGCAATTGCGGCGTTTACGGAGATTGAACTTTTTATGTCGCAAATGCCGGATGCTTAAAATAATACGAATAGATTGTTAGATAATTAAATCTCAATCAATTGAATCAAAACCACCGATGAAAAGACTTCTATTGTTACTCGCTATTTGTTTCGGAATCTCTCCATCTGTTTCCGCACAGATTATTCCGGATGATGAAATAATCCCGATTTGCGACGGACAGTCCATCTCGGTGGGCGCTCCCGAGAATTCGGGGATTTATAATCTGACCATTCCTTGTAATGAATGGATGCCACTTTCTCCTTATTTGGATTTATATTACATCAAAATCATGTCGGGCACGACTTTTACATTCAAAGTCACACCGGTTGGTTTTGATGATTACGATTTTGGTGCATGGCTGAATCCGAATTGGAACAATATTGCTGCAACGCCGGTGGCCAACAAAAGAGGTTCACAAAATGACCCGAACCAAACCGGAATTTACACCCTTGGTTTGTCACTGACAGCAACGGATCTTTGTGAAACCGGCGGTTCAACCGGTTATCCCGAACCCGGGATGGTCAAATATTTTTCCGTGCAATCGGGTGATGAAATCCTAATTGCAATCGATCGCTGGAGTTCAACTACTTTGGGCTATACAATTGAATTTGGCGGCGATGCGGTGTTGGATTGCACCATTCTTGGAAATTCTTACGGCAAATGCGATGTGGATGAAAATGATACGGAAGAATTTTATGAAGCTGATTTTCTGGAAGATCTGACGAATGATTTTCCCGGTAATATTTATAAATTCTATGGGCAGCAAGCGGATGCGGAAGCGGGAAATACCAATTACATTTCATTTCCCGTTACTGTTGATTACAATGACGGTGAAGCCACTGAGATTTATGTGCGGATAGAGACCGCTACCGGCGGCTTCGTTAGGGTGTTGAAAATATTTTTGTATGTCAATAAATTGCCCGAAATTCTAACAGATGAAGTCTATCTGCCAACGGTTTGTGATGATGATGGCGACGGTCTGGCAGCATTTGATTTGATTCAGTCTGAAAGCATGTTTCTGAACAATCCGGAATTGTTTCATCTCAAATATTATGAAAATGAATCGGATGCACAAGCCGGCAATGCGAATGTGATTACACAGCCCAACAATTATATTTCAGGTACTGCAACCGTTTATGTGCGCATTGATACGGAGCCGTTAGATGGTAATAGTGCCGGATGTTTTCGGATTGGGCTGATTCATCTGAAAGTTTCTGATTTTAATGTGCAAGCGCAAAGCATAGATATTGGACCGCTTTGTGGAAATGTGGATGAAGGCATGCTGACGGTAGATTTAACAGAGGATGTCATTCAAATCGTTCCCAATTCTGAGGATTATGAGATTTCATTTCATACAAGCCAGGCAGATGCGGACAATGCGATGAATGCGATTCCCAATCCGTCTGCGTATGAAATTCCAGTTCCCGGGAATACAAGCATTTACGTAAGAATTCAATCTTCCGAAGACGACTGTTTTAGTGTGAGCCGCTTGAATTACATCACTGCCGGTGGTCCGGCACTTCAGGATGTGGCGGATACGGCAATTTGCGTCGATCAGCAGGCCGGCACGGTGAATTATGATTTGACACAGCACGCGCCGCAAATTGTGGATAATCCGGAAAATTATGAAATCAGCTATTACCTTTCATTCAATGATGCACAAAACGGACTGAATCCCATCGACAACCCCGATGCATATCCGATGCCTTTGAATACGGAAGTTACAATTTATGTGCGGGTGGAATCCGATGGCTGTGTTTCAGTCGGACAATTTAAAGTCATTATTCATTCCAATCCTTTAGTGACGGATTTGCCGGTTCAGGAATTTTGCACAGAACAAATCGGTGGACAATTGCCGTATGATTTGACACAACATGAAAATGAATGGGTAAATAATCCATCAGAATTTCAATTTTCTTACCATCAAACGCAGCAGGATGCGGAATCGGCTCAAAATCCGATCACGAACCCAACGGCTTATCTCATCAATGTAGGAGTAGAAGCCAATATTTATGTGCGGATAGAAACAAACGGTTCAGACTGTTTCCAGATTACGGTGCTGACTTTGCAACCCGGTAATACAGTAGAATTGACGACAGGGTTAGTCCTCGGTTTATGTGATGAGGATTTCAACGGTGTTTACAATTATAATCTGACGAATCTGAATGCACTGCTAATCGGAAATCCTACCGGATTGATTTTCAGTTATTATTTGAATGAACAAAATGCGCTGGACAATCAGAATCCGATACCCCAGAATCAATGGAATAATTATGCGTTTAACAACCTGCCGACGGAATTATGGGTAGTTGCGGCTACAGGTGCTTCCTGCCGTTCTGTTCCTGTAAAGGTTGAATTTCAATTAGGGAATACAATTGAAATGTTGACCACGTCCCTCGGGCCGATTGAATATTGCGAAGGAGAAGTCTTGAATCTCACGGATTTTGAAATCCAACTGACCAATGAAACAGCTGTATTCACTTATTTCAATTCCCTGATTGATGCGCAAAACAACAACAATCCCATCGGAAATTACACCACATTCATTCCGAATGGTGACAATTCCGTATTTGTGAAAATAGAAAAACCCGAACGCTGTTCGGTTATTGCTGAAATTCAATTCAAATATTATCCGATTCCGAGTATTGAACTCAATCAGTCGGTAGCGGAGATTTGTCCGGGTGAAACTTTTGAAGCCACGGTCAGCAGTGATGACCCGAATGCGGTTTTTGTATGGCTGTTGGACGACGTACAAGTAGGCGAGGGGAGCAGTCTACTCATTACCACACAAGGTACTTACACAGTGATTGTTACCGGTCAAGGCGGTTGTGAAAATCAGGATTTCATCACGGTGATGGCACCAGCAGAACCACAGATTATCGGGATTGAAACCGGGCCGGATTACATCATTGTATCAGCCACAGGCGATGGGAATTTGGAATATTCCTTAGATCAGATTTTCTGGCAGAGCAGTCCGAAATTCGATCATTTGATTCCCGGTGAAACCTATATGATTTATGTCCGTTCGGGCGGCTGTATGATCAGCGGTTACGAGGTTACGCTGCTTTCAATTACCAATTTCGTTTCTCCCAATGGAGATGGTCAAAATGACGATTGGGAAGTTCGTGGAATTGAAGTTACATCAGATGCCACGCTCAAAATATTTGACCGATACGGCAAATTGTTTGTGGACACCCATTTTGCCGGCGACTATCAGTGGAATGGAAAATACTTGGGAAGACCTGTTCCTTCGGGAGATTATTGGTTCATCATCGAAATTCCGGGCAATGAAATCATTAAACCTCAAAAATTTGTAGGCCATATCAGTGTTAGAAACTGATGGGAAAATTCGTTTGTAAACTTGGAATGGAATTCCGACCAAGGTTCATTAGAAAATATTCATAAATTTACTGCCCTGAAAGGATATTATGAACCGCTTCACACTTCTGAAAAGCCGAAATATAAGTAAATGGATTGGATTCCTTTTCGCATTTCTGGTTTTTGGGCTGACAGTATGGTTTTCTACTCAGTTTGTTCAACAACTGAGGAAGGAAGAAAAAACCAAAATTGAACATTATGCCCATGCGGTTCAATTGCTGGGTTCTTCTGAAATCCTCAATTCCAAAGTACAGGAATACTTGGTCGATATCACCAATGCCAATACCACCATTCCGGTTGTGTTGTTGGATGAAGCAGGGGAAATCGTGTATGTGAACAACATCAACGAAGAAATCGAAAAAGACGAAGTCCGTTTGGCGAACAAAGTGCAAAAAATACAGGAAGGAAAAACCCCGATCATTGTGGATTTGGGCGAATTCGGCAAGCAGTATGTATTTTATGAAAATTCCAAATTATTGACCCGGTTGCAGTATTATCCGATTATTTTGATACTGATTATCATACTTTTCGTCTATTTCAGTTACTGGTATTTCAAAACGCTCAATAATACGGAACAAAGCTTCTTGTGGGCGGGAATGGCCAAGGAAACCGCACACCAAATTGGCACACCGCTTTCATCGCTTTTGGGTTGGATTGAGATTTTGAAATTAGATGATGCAGACTCAGAACCACTTCAGGAAATGGAAAAAGATGTGCAGCGGCTCAGTCAGATTACGGAAAGATTTTCCAAAATTGGTTCCTTGCCCGAACTGAAAATTCAGAATGTGGTTCAAATAACTGAAATTACGGTCAATTATCTGAAAGGCAGAATTTCCAAAAAAGTGGATTTGAACTTCAATACCGAAAAAGAGGAAGTCCGCATACCACTCAATGCTGCGTTGTACAGCTGGGTAATTGAGAATTTGGTGAAAAACGCCGTGGATGCCATGCAAAACGTGGGTGCAATCAATGTTTATGTCAAAGATAATGCGGAGAAAGTGGAAATCTCTGTCAATGACACCGGCCCGGGAATTCCCAAAAATCTAAAGAAACAGATTTTTGACCCCGGATTTACTACAAAACAACGCGGATGGGGATTGGGACTTTCCTTGGCAAGAAGGATCATCGAAGAATACCATAAAGGAAAAATATTTGTTGCCAAATCTGAAAAATCTACTGGCACAGAAATCGTTATCCTCCTCAGAAAAAGAATGTAATTACAAGCTTATCACCTTCCATTCGGCTTGGTGTCGAATTTTGTGGAAGTCCAGTAATCAGATCACGCCCAATTCTTTACCAACTTTTGTAAATCCTGTGATGGCTTTGTCCAATTGATCTTTGGAATGCGCCGCAGAGAGCTGCACCCGGATTCTGGCTTTGTCTCTCGGTACCACCGGAAAGAAAAACCCGATGACATAAATTCCTTCATCCAACAGTTTGTCTGCCATCACTTGCGAAAGTTTGGCATCGTATAGCATCACAGGAACGATGGCTGAATCTCCGTCGGGAATATCAAATCCTGCGACTTTCATTTGATTTCTAAAATATTCTGCATTGTCCATCACTTTGTCGCGAAGCGAAGTATTTTTTTCCAACAAATCAAAAACATGCAATGCTGCGCCTACTATGCCTGGAGCCAGTGAATTGGAAAACAAATAAGGTCTGGAGCGTTGTCTGAGCATTTCGATGACTTCCTTTTTGGCTGCGGTAAATCCACCCATCGCACCGCCAAGTGCTTTCCCTAAAGTGGAGGTGATGATATCCACTCTGCCCATCACATCGCAATATTCGTGGGTTCCACGACCGGTTTTGCCAATGAAACCGGTGGCATGAGAATCATCCACCATGACCAAAGCATCGTATTTTTCGGCCAAGTCACAAACGCCTTTCAAATCGGCCACAATGCCATCCATTGAAAAAACACCATCGGTTACGATGATTTTGAATCTTTGATTTTTTTCGGAAGCAGCTTTCAATTGTTCTTCCAAATCAGCCATGTCATTGTTTTTGTATCGGTATCTGGCTGCTTTGCACAAACGAACACCGTCAATGATGGATGCGTGATTCAGTTCATCAGAAATGATGGCATCCTCTTCGGTAAACAAAGGTTCAAAAACACCGCCGTTTGCATCAAATGCTGCTGCATAGAGAATGGCGTCTTCCATCCCAAGAAAATGTGCGATTCGTTGCTCTAACTCCTTGTGAATGTCCTGTGTGCCACAGATAAAACGAACCGAAGACATGCCGTAACCTCTTTTGTCCAACATGTCCTGCGAAGCTTTGATGACTTCAGGATGGTCAGAAAGTCCCAAATAATTGTTGGCACAGAAATTCAGCAATTTGCTTCCGTCTTGGAGCTTGATTTCTGCTGCCTGATGGGAAGCAATGATTCTTTCTCTCTTGAACAATCCTTGGTTTTCCAAATCTGTCAGAGAATCCGACAAATGTTTTTGAAATTTTTCGCTGTACATTTTAATTGATTTTAGCTAACAAATATAGAAATTGAAATTGAATTTCTTTTTATTTAAAATAGGCCACGCCGTTTTTGAAAATATTCATTGCTTCGATGTCGGGAATATTTTTAAACAAACCCTCTTCAAATCTTTCCGGATGACACATTCTGCCATAAATTTTCCCGCATTTGCTTACGATGCCTTCCACACCAAATACAGAGCCATTGGGATTGTACGGCATTTCATGCGCTACATTGCCTTCTAAATCTACATATTGCGTTGCGATTTGATTTTGAGCAATCAGAATTTTCAGGTTTTCTTCATCGGCCATAAATCTTCCTTCTCCATGTGAAACCGGAATCCAATAAGTTTTTCCGGCCATATCTTTGAGCCAAGGTGAATGCGAATGATTCACTTTGACTTTTACCAAACTCGCATTGTGGCGACCGATTTCATTAAAAGTCAAAGTCGGCGTGTCTTCTTCCAAAACCCGAATCTGACTATAAGGCAACAAACCGGATTTAATAAGTCCCTGAAAACCATTACAAATTCCGAGAATCAATCCATCCCTTTCCAATAATCCATAAATGCTCTCTTTGATTTTCTCATTTCTCAGGACAGAAGCAATGAATTTACCGGAACCGTCCGGCTCATCTGCCGCTGAAAATCCGCCGGGAAGAAATAATATCTGGGCATCATCGATTGCTTTGGCGTAATAATCCACTGAAATTTCAATGTCATTTTCCGTCAGATTTCTGAAAACTCCGATTTCCGTTGTTGCGCCTTCTCTTGCAAAAGCTTTGGCACTGTCAAATTCACTGTTGGTTCCCGGAAATGCAGTGATAAACACTTTGGGTTTTGCGGTTTTCAAATGCAATGCAATGGATTTTGTCGATATGTCAACCTCTTGATTCATTTCCAAATCATAAACCGGGGTTTCCGATTGCAAAGTTTTTTCAGGAAATAATTTTGAAAATGTGCTTTTCCAAGATTGTTTGGCTTCTGCAATCGAAATATTTACATCGTTGAATTGCAAAGACTGTATGGAATTGGTTTTCCCGATTTCAAAGAAATAATTATGAATTTCATTTGAAACGTCCAAATCTCTTTCATGTTCAATCACAATGGCTGCCGGATAGTATTTCATGAGTTCCAAATCCGTTTGGATTTCCAAACCAATTTCATTTCCAAACGCCATCAGAGCCAATGTTTCCGCAATTCCTCCATATTTTACGGTTGACGCAGCAAGGATATTTTCATTATTTTTTTGAATATTTTCAAAAATGATTTTCAATATTTCTTCATCTAACAATTGATTGTCGGTCATTTCCGGAATGAAAACTGAAAGCTTAGAATTTGATTTTTGTAACGTAGCAGATTTGATTTTCGTAATTTTATTCGGACAAACCGCAAATGAAATCAGCGTAGGCGGCACATCCAAATCCCGATAACTTCCACTCATGCTGTCTTTGCCGCCAATGGCCGGAATGCCAAGCTGCTTCTGGGCTTCAATCGATCCGAGCAAAGCAGCCAAAGGTTTGCCCCATCGTGCAGCTTCATCATGCAATTTCTCAAAATATTCCTGAAAAGTTAATCGGATTTCTTCATAATTTCCACCGGCAGCAACGATTTTAGAAACACTGTCCATCACTGCGAAATACGCACCGTGATAGGGCGACCAACGGCTGATTTCCGGATTATATCCAAATCCTGCCATGCTCACGGAATTAGTGAAACCGTCTGTCGGAAATTTCTGAACGCTCACATCTTCGGGGCTGTCAATGAATTTTCCACCAAAGGCATTCAGTGCTGTACTTCTTCCGATATTGTTGTCAAACATTTCCGCCAATCCTTTTTGAGAAGCGTGATTCAACTTCGCAAGTTGCTGAATGAAAGCCGTTTTATTCAATTTTTTTGCAGAGAAAGGATGGCGGTTTTCACCTTCTTCAACTGTGGCTTTGGCCTGCTTTCTGACCCCGTTGGTATCTAAAAATTTGCGGTCTAATTCAACGATTTTTTCATTGTTCCACCACATCGTCATGGTTTCATCATCGGTCACATCTGCAACCACCGTAGCTTCTAAGTTTTCAGTTTGTGCAAAACGAATGAAATCTTCCACATCTTTTTGTTCAACCACCACAGCCATACGTTCTTGCGATTCTGAAAGTGCTATTTCCGTTCCGTTGAGTCCTGTGTATTTTAATGGCAATACATCCAAATTGATATTCACACCGCGTGCGATTTCGCCTACGGCCACGGAAACGCCGCCGGCTCCGAAATCATTGCATCTTTTGATTAATGCTAAAACTTCCCGTTGCCGAAACAATCGCTGGATTTTTCTCTCCACAATTGCATTTCCTTTTTGCACCTCCGAACTGAGTTCTTCTAATTTTTGTCCGTCGTGTGTTTTGGAAGAACCGGTGGCACCTCCAACGCCGTCGCGACCGGTACGTCCGCCCAATAAAATCACTTTATCGCCGGCAGATGGTTCTTCTCTTCTGACCCAGTCTTTTCTCACGGCTCCTGCCACGAAGCCGACCTCCATTCGTTTGGCTTTGTAGCCTTCATCGTATATTTCACGTACCAATGTGGTTGCCAATCCGATTTGATTTCCGTAGGAACTATACCCTAAAGCGGCTTCTTTGGTGATTTTTCGCTGGGGTAATTTTCCGGGCAAAGTATCTTCTATTTTCTCCAAAGGATTTCCGGAGCCGGTAACCCGCATGGCTTGAAAAACATAAGCCCTTCCTGAAAGCGGATCACGGATTGCACCGCCGACGCAAGTCGATGCGCCGCCAAAAGGTTCCACCTCGGTCGGATGATTATGGGTTTCATTTTTGAACTGAAGCAGCCATTCCTCTTCTATGCCGTCCACATCAATCGGAACAACGATGGAACAAGCATTGACTTCTTCTGAAATATCTAAGTTTTTCACCTGTCCGATTCGGCTGAGATACTTTCCCATGATGGTGGCCATATCCATCAGCCGGATGGGTTTGATTATATTTAGTTTTTGTCTGATATTCAGGTAATAATCAAATGTTTCTTGAAGTTTTTCTTTGAATTTATTTTCAAATTTTACTTCTGAAATTTCAGTTTCAAAAGTAGTATGTCGGCAGTGATCTGACCAATAAGTGTCGAGAACTTTTAATTCAGTTTCTGTTGGATTCCTTTGCATGGATTGGAAGTGTTTTTGAATAAATTCCAAGTCATCCATGCCCATTGAAAAACCAAATTCTGCATGAAGTTGTGCCAGTTGATTTTCATTGAAACCAATGAAACCATCGATGATATCTACGGGTTTAACGGTGGTTTTTTCACTGAAATTCAATTGGTTCAAATCTTTTTCTTTGGCTTCAAGTGGATTGATGAGATAAGATTTGATTGGGTTTAATTCCGTTTTTCCGTTATTTTCAAAGACATAAAGAAAACCGGTTTTCACGTGTGCATCCCTGATCCCCAATAGTTGCAAACATTGCTCGGCCGAATCCGAACGTTGGTCATGTTGTCCGGGCAATGGTTCGGATGCGAAATACGCCGTTTCTGGGTTTTGGTGCAACAAAGGAATTTCTTCCAATGCATGGTAAATCAGGTCTGTAACCGGGTCAGCAAAAACTTCTTTCAGAATTTTATCAAGCTGATTTTCGGGCGCATTGAAAATGTCGTAAATCACTAAAACCTTGCATGAAGTTCCCGCCGCCAAATTTTGAAGCTCTTTGGTTACCTTTCGGCTGTGAATATCGAACTGCTCTTTCTTTTGAATAAAAATTCGTTTATTCATATTTTAATTTAAATCTTTAATTAATCACAAATGAAAGTAGGGAATCGTACCTATACTCCATTTGTAGCTATAGGCTTTCGAACTGTGGTAGAACCGCCGTTCCTATCAAGAACCTATACAAATGCGTGTGAAATTATACAAAATTTCACGTCGCAAAGTTAAGCTTTATTACAGATTTAAAAATCGATTTATTGCTGTTTGAAAAGTCAATTTCAGCGGAGTTTAAGGATGAAATATTTTCTTGCTCAAGTACTAAGATTATGTTCTTGCTGCTTTAAAAACTTTAAGTTATCTGAAATAAAAAAAGAGAATCAATTTCTTGATTCTCCTATTTAGTAGCGGGAACAGGACTCGAACCTGTGACCTTCGGGTTATGAGCCCGACGAGCTACCGACTGCTCCATCCCGCGATTTGGACTGCAAATATACGAACTTTTTCTGAATCAGAAAATTTAAATAGGAATTGGCGGATGGTTTTCTATGAAATTTACCGCAAGCCCCGGATCATCAGTCAGATACAGTAGTTTTTTATATACTCGTCCAACTGAAATCTGATGCAAAACAGAATAAAGTGCCGTGTCTTCCACATATCTTTTTTTGCCCAAAAAGACCATCGGACTGTAATAACCCGAGGTTCCGTAATGATTTTGTGCTGCTTCCTGAAAAATCTCCTGCGTCGTTCCTGCGCTTCCGGGCGCAAAGATTATTCCATACAAACAAATAGACAATAAGGTATCTTCACGGATACTGTTTGAAAAATATTTGGCGATATGACAAGCGAAGAGATTCGACGGTTCATGTCCATAGAACCAAGTAGGAATCGCCATGCTTTCTTTGCCGTTCGGGAATTTTTGTGCGACTTCTTCCGCTTTTTCAAAATAATCGGGACAGTGATAATCCAATTGATATTTATCTTTATCCTTCAGGTTAGACAGGATGTTGATGGCTTCTTTCAAATCGGCTTTGGAATAATCTCCGAAATAGGCTCCGAGGTTGGCGGCTTCCATGATTCCGGGACCGCCACCGGTAGCTACAAAGTACCCGCGGCTACTTAGTTCTCTGGCGGTGTAAGCTACTTTTCTGTAATATTTTGACCCTCGTCTTGTGGAATGACCACCCATGAAACCAACAATTTTCTTTTGTGTCATGCCACTGTCATCATATTCAATGATGTTGCGCAAAGCAACATCAATAGAATAATCGTGGATTCTTTGCGCCATGGCTTCATCCATGGGTGGATTGTATCGGGTCTGCACAAAATGCCGGTAAATTTTTTCATCGGCGGTCAGCATTTCGGAATTTGATTTTTTAAGCAGTTCCTGCCAATTGTAAAGTTCGGTACGATGTGGATTGTAGGGGAGATGTCGGAATTTTGGATATACGATTGCCCCCCTGTTGATGATGCTGATTGCATCTTGTTTTTTGAAATCACAGGCTAAGAAAGTAGTACCCTTTACTTCAAACTGATTCCAGTCCAATTCCTCTTCCGTAAAATTGAGGTTTTGAAGCACTTTTCCTCTCAAATCATTGGTGTTGGCAATCAGCGTTTCCCATTCTTTTCGGGTACGGACTAAATTAATTATCCTTTTGAACCGCATAATTTCTCATTTCGGGCAAATTAATTCTTTTATTTATAAGGAAAAAACGAGGGCAAAGGAATTTTTTGGCGGAGCCACATAAATAACAAGGTTGCAATTGCGACCACTGGTCAAGTCGGTTTAAGATGATAGCTTTTACAAATTTAAGAAAGCGGCAGCCACTTTTCCTAAATCCTGTGCTGATTATTATATTTGCAAACCAAATTTAGGAAATGAAAGGACTTATCGAAGAATTGCAGTGGAGAGGTATGATTCATAACATCATGCCGGGAACCGAGGAACAGCTTGAAAAAGAGATTACTACGGGTTATTGTGGTTTTGATCCGACTGCTGATTCTTTGCATGTCGGGAGTTTGGTGCCGATTGTATTACTGATGCGTTTGCAACAGTTCGGGCATCGTCCGATAGCTTTGGTAGGTGGTGCAACAGGGATGATTGGCGACCCAACAGGAAAAGCGGCAGAAAGGTCATTGCTCGATGAAACAACGCTGAACCGCTATGTTGAAGGCATCCGAAGTCAATTGGAAAGATTTCTCGATTTCGACAAATCCAAACCCAATGCGGCAGTTTTGGTCAATAATTATGATTGGATGAAAAACATAAGTTTCATTGATTTTGCAAGAAATATCGGGAAGCATATTACAGTTAATTATATGATGGCAAAAGATTCGGTCAAAAAAAGACTGAGTGCGGATTCCACTGTCGGTATGTCATTTACAGAATTTACTTACCAACTCATTCAAGGCTATGACTTTCTTTATTTGTATGAAAAATACAATGCAAAACTCCAATTTGGCGGTTCCGATCAATGGGGGAATATTACGACCGGAACAGAGTTGATTCGCAGAGTTAAACAAGGCGAAGCCTTTGCGTTTACCTGTCCTTTGACCACCAAAGCAGATGGTACGAAATTCGGAAAAAGTGAAGGCGGAAAAAATGTTTGGTTAGATAAAAACCTGACTTCGCCCTATAAGTTTTATCAATTTTGGTTGAATCAGTCAGATGAAGACTCCGAAAAGTATATTAAAATCTATACATTTCTCAGTCGCGAAACAATAGATGCTTTGGTTGCGGAACATCAAGAAGCCCCGCATCAGAGGAAATTACAGAAAAGACTGGCGGTAGAAGTTACGCGCATGGTGCATGGAGAAGAAGAACTCGAAAATGCAATCAAAGCTTCGGAAGTACTATTCGGAAAATCTACGGCGGATGATTTGAAATCTTTGGATTCTTCCACATTCCTTTCTGTATTTGAAGGAGTTCCGCAGGCAGCCATCCGCCTCAATGAGTTGCAGGTAGGAATAAATATTGTAGATGTACTCAGCGACAAAACCGGATTTCTCACTTCCAAAAGCGAAGCCAGAAGAGATTTAAAAGGAAATGCAATTTCTGTAAACAAAGAAAAGGTAGGGGAGAACTACCATCTGACTATTGCGGATTTGATTGCGAACAAATATATCTTGCTACAGAAAGGTAAGAAGCAATATTTTATTTTGGTTTCTGAATAATTTAGTTAATTCAAAACCTTGATTAACAATGTATTTAAGACAACATTTTAATTGAAAGTTTAACAGCTTCAATCATTTTATCCACTTCTTCTTTGGTATTAAATACAGAGAAAGAAGCCCGTACGGTTCCTTTCACACCTAATTTTCTCATGATGGGTTGGGTGCAATGATGCCCTGTTCTGACTGCGATTCCTTTTTTGTCCAAAATCATTCCCACGTCAGAAGGATGGATATCAGGAAGATTCAAATTAAAGGAAACTGCACCCGAAGTAGGTGCGTCTTTTGCATAAACCGTAACTTCTTCAAGTGCTAATAATTTGTTTTTGGCATATTCCAGAATTTCATGTTCATGTTGCGCAATGGCTTTCATACCAATGGATTGTATGTAATCCACAGCCACTCCCAACATGATGTTGGCTTCAATATTCGGGGTGCCGGCTTCAAATTTGAACGGCAATTCTTCATAAGTTGATTGCTCCATGAAAACTTCCTTAATCATCTCTCCACCACCGTTAAAAGGAGGAAGTTCATTCAAAATATCCTGTTTTCCGTACAATATGCCAACACCGGTCGGCGCAAACATTTTATGCCCTGAAAATGCCAGGAAATCACAATCCATTTTTTGTACATCAATTTCAGTATGCGGTGCGGACTGGGCGGCATCGATGAAAACCCACGCACCAACCTGATGCGCTTTTTCGATAATTGTTTCAACAGGATTAATTACACCGAGTGCATTGGAAATCTGATTTACGGCGATTAAACGTGTGTTCTCTGTCAATAATTCACTTAATTTTTCGATGTCTAAAGTGCAATTTTCCTTCATTGGAATGAATTTCAATTTTGCACCGGTTCTTTGACAAAGCAACTGCCATGGAACGATGTTGGAATGATGTTCCATTTCGGTAATGATGATTTCATCCGAAGGTTTTAGCAAAGCAGTCATGGCATAAGCGACCAAATTGATGCTTTCCGTGGTGCCGCGGGTGAAAATAATTTCAGATTCCATATCAGCATTGATAAATCCACTGATTTTCTGTCTTGAAAGTTCCATCATTTCGGTGGCTTCCTGGCTGATGGTGTGGATGCCACGATGTACGTTGGCGTTGAATTGGCTGTAATAATTCTCAATTGCATTCAGCACAACTCTTGGTTTTTGGGAAGAGGCTGCATTGTCGAAATAAATCAGCGGTTGATTATTGACAATTCTATTCAGGATTGGAAATTCATCCCGGATTTGTTGTATATTTAATGTTAAATTTCTTTCATTATTCATCATCCGGCGAAATTAGACAAAAACCATTAGTTTTGAAATGATATCATCACAAAAAGGTCTTTGAATGAAATTCACAAAAGCTTTCGGATTAATAAAATAAATAAAAAATCTAATATTTAAATTCCGGATTCATATAAGCTTGTAAATCACTGTAAGGAACACTGATTCTAAAAAATCCGTAAGCATAAGGTGTTAATTCATACAGGCGGTAATAAAATTCTACGCTTTCTTTGGAAAGTGTGAAATTATCCGGAAAGTCCGGCTCGGCTGTGATGAAGATTGAATTTTCCGGTTCATCTAATGCCATATTGTCCGGGATATTGTATTTTGCCCGGATGGTATTTCTGATGACTCTAACGATTTGGGCTTGCTGTGCCATGTCGAATACATCCTCTTTCTGAAGCCATTTTTTCAAACCAAAACTATAGGTGTAATAATCTTCGGAAGAAATGCCGTGTGCGCCGCCTGTATAGGCATAAGTCAAATGTCTGAATACAAAATAGTCCGGATTATTGATAATCGGGAAGAGGCTGTCAAAATGCTGATAGCTCATGATGCCCGGCATGATTTCTTCCGGATTCATCATCTTGAGAATGTCATTGATTTCTCTGATATATTCTCTTTCAAAGCCTAAAATCAGTTTTCTGGAGTGGTCTTCAAAACTTTGAAATTTCGGTTCAAAATTTTCAACCAATCTTTTCTGGAAAAATCGATCTTCCGGCACAAACCATTCAAAGTCATAGGTTCCTTGAATTTTTTCTTTGGTTTTTGTGGTTTTGATAGGTGCAATGCGGTTTGCTTTCAAGTGTGTGATTTTTGTGTGTGGTCGGATGGCATTAAATTCAAAAGGAAGCGTAGCTCCACTTTTGGTCCAGTTTCCTTTGTAAACCCCATTGGAGAGGGTGCCATCAAATGTTTCTTCTTCCTGATTCGTAACTGCATAAGTCATTTTCAGTTGTATTCCCTTGCTTTCGGATTGTGTCAGCTCCATCGGAATTCCTGTGGAATGATAGTAATAGTATGCTGAATAAACCGTTGTGGATTCGTAAGGATATTTCACCCTGAAAAGACTCATCGTGGCCGCATTGTCCCCGATATTTCCTTCCATTTGAATATAATCAGTTGACTGTGCAAAAACTCCGACTGAAAGAAACAGTCCAAGTAAGGTGATAATTGCATTTTTCATGATAATAGGGGTATTTGGATGCGTTATTCATTAATTTATTAAATTTTAGTTAATGAGGCTAAGTAGGAGGTTGGTGTCCTTTTTTAGCAGAAAAATCGCATAAATGTAATCAATTTTTAACAAATATCTAAATTTAAAACAATGTTTTTTTTAAAAAATGAATATTTAAGAAAACCATTCAGGTAAATTTTTCACCGAGAATTATTCTGTAAAAAATTAATTATCAATTTGTTATAAAAAAGAAAAACTAAGCGTTGCTTTCAGGAAAAGATCCTTGTCAATTGAGCCGTGTGCATAATTTCCGAGCCGATAATAGGCACCGATTCCAACGATGCCGAGCATCAATTGATTGAATTCCAGACCAGCCTCCTGATAATATTTTGAAGGTACACCAAATTCGATGAACTGATGGTGTTCGGGGTTTTTCATATTTCCAATCAACCCGCGGTAAATGAATTCAGGGAAAATATTTTGTTTGAATAATTTGAATCCAAAAATCCGTTGTGAAACTTCTAACATGGCGAATTGATCGGAATAAAACTCTCCGGGCAGCATGGTTTCAAAACTGTTTGTTCCGGCCAAATCAAACCTTTGCAATATTTTGTCTCCACTTGCGCCGTTTCCGTGTCCTTCAAAAAGATTAAAAATTGGAGATTCACCGATGACCAAACCGGAATTGATTTGAAGATGGGTTCTGCCTAAAAATGTTCTGAAATAATCTTTATATGTAAGTTCCAATTTCGTGGGAGTGCCATCTGAATTGAATACATTCCAGCCCTGTGTGGCCGTCAAATAAAATACAGGGTATCCGCCCTGAATGGTAACTTTGCCATAAGGCGTACGAACAAATTTTTCTTTGGGTGCCCAACGCAATGCCAGCTGGGTATCAAAAGAAAGAAAATTTTCATCCGACCGAAAATCCTTAAACCGATAATCGAACAAAGCTTTTCGCTCATTATAAATCCCTGATATTCTGAAAGTCATGTTCTGGAATAGGTCTTGTTCGTAACCACCCTGAATCTGTCGGTAGCGATAATAAAAGACATTGGAATAGTTTAGAAATCCGTTGATGAATTTCTGGAAATTGTTTTCATGTACATTCAGATTTCTTCCGGAAACTTCCACGTCATTGGTTAAATTCATGAAAATCCTTCCGGACCAAGGTTTGTTGACAAATCGGTCAACTCCGAATCCGAATTTTGGTTTTTTGTCTTTGAACCCATAAGCGATATACCCGTTCAATGAAAATTCATCACTGAATTTATAATTTGTGCTGCCGCCGAAACCAAGACGAAATCCTTCATATTTATTGTAACGAACTAATTTGGTAACGTCTATGTTGTATTTTCCAATTTCATAATTCCCGCCGGTACTCATCAGCCGGAGCAAACGGATATTTCTGTCCATCTTGTATTTTTTGCCGATGGAATCGATTTTTTCATAAGTATTTTCTTCGCGGGCTGTCAAAGCCTCTTCCCGGTAATTTTTCAGGATTTCATCCGGATTGTCCATTCCTTTGAAATCAATTTCACTTTCGTAGCCTTTGAATTCATTTTTATCAAATTCCACAGGTGATTCAAATTTCTGGAAGGTTGTGCTAACATGTAGCCAAACTTTTTCTTTCTTTTTGATGCTGTCTTGCTGCAAAGTGCCGTCCGGTAAAATGGAATCTCTGACAGCGGGATAGCTCATGTGTCCGGCATCCATTCTGAACCGTTGCCTATCCGGAATCCAGTAGCCCTTGAATGGGATCCAATTCATATCTAATTCCGCAACCCGTTCATCGGAAAGGTTTTCGATGTGAAATCCAGTGATGGCTTTGGTCGCATTGTCGATACTGACCCGACCTTTGATTTGTCTTTCCACATTTTTTCTTTTTTTCGGGAAAAAGGAAATATCTATTGTGGTTTTATCATGCTGCTCAACTTTGTCCAAAATCCTGTAACGGTATTCTTTCAACCCTCTTTCAGAAACCGGATTGATGTACTCCCGGGTAAATAATCTGAGTTTCTCATCGTAAAAATTCGTGGAAATAGGTTGCATGGCTACAAACTCATAAAGTGGTGTTGTGATGCCGGAAATGCGTGTGGTACGAACAATGTTTTTTTTGCCGTATTGGTCTGAGAACTTATGATCAATGGCGCGTTCGCCAAGCATTAAATGGCTTTTGTCCAATAGTTTACGCATGTCATTATAAGCTGAATCTCTTTCATTTTTCGGAAAAAGTATATAAGGCATGGAGTCTGGAGATGCCGTTGCAAGAAATTTTGTATAAGTTTTGAATTCGTAGGTTTTTAGATTTTCGAGGCTGTTTTTGTCTTTGTTTTTAATGATTTCACGAATCAAGGCTCTTGCCTCGGAATCATCGCTTGAAATCAAAGTTTCCTGCAATTCCACGCTGTGGGGGTGCAGTTCAACGGTGATGTCTTTTCCATAAAGAAAAAGTTTCCGGTCTTTGTAACCTTCAAAAACTAATATGACCTGCTCAATTCCATCGGGAACTGTAAAAATCCCATTGGCATTGGTTTGACCCAACTCAAAATTTTGAGTGTCGAGGACAACAACGTTTTCAAGTGGCTGATCCACCAGAAATCCATCTAAAACCGTAATTTTTGTTTGTGCAAATAAGACAGAACAGAACAAGAAAAAACAAACCGACAGAAATTTCAGCATATAAATCAGGTATAATACCAATTATTTGTTATTCCACAAATTTAAATATTATTAGGAATAATCAAAACGGCGGGCTGAAATTGAGCGGATGTGTGAAATTGAACTGAAAATAGATTGTATTATTTGTATTCCGGTTTCAATTTGTCGTAGAATTTTTGGTAAAATTTATCGACTTTGGGTTTGATGACCAAGGTGCAATATGGATTTTTGTCGCCGGTTCTTTCGTAATAATCCTGCATATATTCCTCAGCATTATAAAATTCATCCAATGGAACAATCTGGGTTTTGAAAGTTCCGTCATACATGTCTGAGGCTTCAAACTCTTTGAGAGAGCGTTGTGCTATCAGCTTTTGTTCTTCGCTGTCGTATAAAATGATAGAGCGGTATTGTTCTCCCACATCATTTCCTTGTCGGTTGAGTTGGGTGGGGTCGTGAACCGTCCAAAAAACTTCCAGAAGTTCGCTGTATGAAATAATTTCCGGCTTGAAAATCACGCGAATCACTTCTGCATGACCGGTAGTTCCTTTGCTGACTTCTTCATAAGTCGGATTCGGAACATGGCCACCCGCATAACCGTTGGTAACGCTTTCCACCCCGAGCAGCTGATCGAAAACCGCTTCTACACACCAATAACAACCGCCCCCAAATACGGCCGTTTCAAGTTGATTTGAATCCATTTCTTTTTGATTATTTGTTTTGATTTCCGCATTGTTCTGCTGGCTGTCACAATTTTGAAACAGCAACAGGACAGCGGCGAAAGTTAATATTTGCTTCATTTTCCAAAAAGCCATTCAACAAATTTACGGCATAAATTATAAAAATTATTATAGCGTAGTTTGAATAAAATCAGGCAATAAAAAACCCCGGTATTCATTCGGGGTTTTAGATTTTCTATTGATTCAGCATTAACCTTACTCAGCATCCACACCGCCGCCATACATATCTTTGTATTTTTCTTGCAAGGCTTTCATCTCTGCTTCAAATTCTTTCTCGGTCAAGATTTTTCCTTTATTGGGTTTTTTGATTTTCAATTCATTTTCTCTCACATTGACATTGATTGCCGTAATCACCATGTCCGCATCGTTCATGTTAAATTCTGTTTTGAGAATCAATCCGGGCAATCCCCAAAGTCGATCCGGCCCGTCTTTGAAATTCAGTTTCGGGCTGTACCAGGCAATAACATTTACAGAATCGTTCATAACGCCGGTTGCTTTTAGCGCATCAAATCCGGCAATCTGCATTTTTTCTTTGGTGATTTTCCATTTGAAATCCTGAAGGGAATCTTTCATCAAATAGGATTGTCCAAAGAAATCGTAGGGTTTCAGATAATATCTTTCTTTGATGTCTTTAAATAGTGGCTCTTTGTCCATTGCTGTGATTTGTTGCAGAATCATCCCGGCAGAAGATTGAGAATTGTCAATTCTTTCCACTAATTTATATTCGGATTCCGTACCGTTGCTTTTCAATTTGTAATCAATGAAAATACCGTTTTTGATTTCCTGTTTCAATTGCTCTCCAACGGAGGCACGCCATTGCGCAGGAACATTGCTCAAGACTTGTTCAGCGTCTAATTTAACTTCCATCTGATAATCAACTTCTAAGTATTGCTGTTTATTCTGGGCAATACCAATGGTTCCGACCAATAAAAGGGTTAAAGAAAATAAGAAATTTTTCATTGTTTGATTTTGCTTAATAAGTAACAGATTTTCTCAAATTGTTACAAACTCAGGAGTTTTTAACTTCTTCAATGTCGAAGCCCGCTTTTTTGACGACACGCATGATTTCATCTTCGGAAGCAGTATCCGTTTCAATGGTCAGAATCTTATCGGGATTGTTTGTGTCCACTTCCCACCGGATGTTTTCAACCCTGTTGAGAAATGGCGTGACGCCCGCCACGCAACCACTGCAATTGATATTGGTTTTGAATTTATAGACTTTCATATTTATCTGTTTATTTCGTTGTTTTTGATTTGTGTGGAATGTAGAAATCTGATTTTCCATTGCTGGTTTTCCCAAATCAGATATGCACTTTCTAACCATTCGATTTGTGCAATGATTGTACCATCCAGCGTAAATTCGGCGGAATTTCGATAATAGATGAATGCGGAATTTTCTTCAACGATGGTATTCAGAAAATTGAAATCATTTTTTCGGTCTAATATTCTTCCGTTTTTTGCTTCTTCCTCATACTGCATTCCTAAATTTTCAATCAAAACCACCGTTTCTTCAGAATTAAAAATTTCTCCATCCTTAAAAAACTCAAAATCAGTTGTGAAATAATCTTGGATTTTATCGGCATTGAATTCAGAAAAAACCTTCTGAAACATCTCAATGATTACTTCTTGAACGGAGGATGCTTCCTTATCTTGAGCATGGACGAAGGAGCCTAAGGCAAACAGTAAAAATAAAATGCTTGTTTTCATTTTGGTTAAAAATTAATACGAATAATCAATTTCCAGAATTTGAATTTCTTCGATATGATTGCCCAATTTGAATTCAAGGATTTCATTCAATTTTTTCCCGGTAATTGCGCGGGCAAGGGGAGAGGTGAAGGAAATCTTTTTCATTTTCACATCAGCTTCATCGACGCCTACAATCCGGAATTCCTGTAGATGTTTACCTTTCTTTATTTTCACACGGGCTCCAAAGCGGACTTCATCTTCCGGTTGTTCTTTGCCAATAATCAATCTGGCTGAAGCAAGGCGTTCTTCCAACAAATAAATCTTCCCATCGATCAAAGTAGTTGCTCTACGGTATTCATTTTCATTATCTTGCGAAAGTTTTCTCCTTTCTTCAAGCAAGGATTCTTTTTCATTTTTCAAAGCTTCAAGTCCAACCGGCGTAACATAATTGATAGTTCCCGGTGGCAAAACCGCTCTCGGTGGAATGATTACCGCTTCTTCCTGATCGCCTTCCTTGACAAAACCTCTGCTCATACCATAAAATGAAAAAAGGTGATTTTTGAAAACCACCTTGATTTATCAGTTGCAAAAATCTGTTTATCTGTTTTCAATATCGACAAAAGATCTTTTCGGTTGACCGACATAGACTTGTCGCGGTCGTCCAATCGGTTCGTTGTTTTTACGCATTTCCATGTATTGGGCAATCCACCCTGGAAGTCGTCCGACTGCAAACATCACGGTAAACATTTCGGTTGGAATTCCGAAAGCACGGTAAATCAATCCGGAATAGAAATCCACGTTCGGATAGAGTTTTCTTTCGATGAAATATTCATCTTCCAAAGCGGCTCTTTCTATTTTTTTTGCAATTTCGAGGCTTTCATCATCGATTCCCATTTTCTCCAAAACCTTGTCAGCAGCAGTTTTGATGATTCTGGCTCTTGGGTCAAAGTTTTTATAAACACGGTGTCCGAATCCCATCAATCGGAATTCATCATTTCTGTCTTTGGCTTTATCTATCCATTTCTGAATATTTCCACCGTCTTCTTTGATGGTGTCGAGCATTTCCACTACCGCCTGATTTGCGCCTCCGTGAAGGGGTCCCCACAATGCAGAAATCCCGGCAGATACTGACGCAAAAAGTCCAGTGTGCGCAGAACCCACCAAGCGTACAGTCGAAGTCGAACAGTTTTGTTCGTGGTCTGCATGTAGAATCAATAATTTATCCAAAGAATCAATGATTTCCGGATCCAATTCAAACGGACGGTTGGTCTTTTTGAACATCATGTAGTACAGATTTTCTACGTATCCCAAACCGCTCTCCGCATAATTCAGCGGAAGGCCTTTTACTTTTCTGAGTGTCCAAGCTGCAAGTACAGCGAATTTTCCAATTAGTTTTACGGCTGCTTGGTATTTGTCTTCTTCTGATTTCACATTGACGGCTTTCGGGTTGAATGCGGTCAAAGCACTGGTCAGCGTAGCCAGAATTCCCATTGGATGTGCGGAACTCGGGAAAGCGGAAAGAATTTTTCCGATGTCTTCCGAAACCATATCATTTTCGCTGATGTCATCATTGAATTTATTCAATTGCGCTGCTGTCGGTAATTCACCATGTAACAGGAGATACATGACTTCCACGAAATTCGACTTTTCTGCCAGTTCCTCGATGGGATAACCTCTGTACATCAGGACGCCTTTTTCCCCGTCAAGAAAAGTAATTTCACTTTGGCATGAACCGGTGTTTTTATAACCCGGATCCAATGTGATTAATCCATCAGTATCAGCGCGGAATTTAGAGATATCCACATAGTGTTCATCCATAGTTCCAACGCCTGACGGAAGCGAATAATCGCTGCCGTTATAATTAAATTTGAATTGATTTGACATTTGTATTGATTGTAAGTTAAAATTAAATTTTTAGAATTTAAAAGTCGATATTCCGGGGAAAACAGCGGTTTCGCCAAGCATTTCTTCTATTCTTAACAGTTGATTGTATTTGGCCATACGGTCTGAACGCGACATGGAACCGGTTTTAATTTGTCCGGTATTCAGTGCTACGGCGAGATCGGCTATTGTATTGTCTTCGGTTTCACCGGAACGGTGTGACATTACTGCGGTGTAATTAGCATTCTGTGCCATCTGAACGGCATCAATGGTTTCAGTCAGGGTTCCGATTTGATTTACTTTAATCAAAATCGAATTCGCAGTATTTTCATCAATGGCTTTTTTCAGTTTTTTTACATTGGTTACCAGCAAATCATCTCCAACCAACTGCACCTTATTACCAATTTTATCCGTCAGTGATTTCCAGCCTTTCCAGTCATTTTCATCCATGCCGTCTTCGATGGAAATAATAGGATATTTTTTCACCAATTTCTCAAGGTAAGCCACTTGTTCTTCGTGGGTTCTAACCGCAGCCTTTTTGCCTTCATATTTACTGTAATCATATTTTTTATTGACATAAAATTCGGAAGCGGCACAATCGAGGGCAATTTTCACTTCATCATCAGGCTTATAACCTGCTTTTTCAATTGCATTAAGAACCGTGTCCAAGGCATCTTCCGTGCCATTAAAAGTTGGCGCAAATCCGCCTTCATCGCCGACGGCAGTAGAAAGTCCGCGGTCGTGCAGGATATTCTTCAGGCTATGGAAAATTTCGGTTCCCATCTGAATGGCTTTTGAAAAGGTTTCAGCCTTGACCGGCATGATCATAAATTCCTGAAATGCAATGGGTGCATCGGAATGAGAACCGCCATTGATGATGTTCATCATCGGAACGGGCAGGGTTTTCGCATTGGTTCCACCTACGTATCTGAAAAGGGGCAGCCCCAATTCATTGGCTGCCGCATGTGCAACGGCCAAGGAAACGCCGAGAATGGCGTTGGCACCCAATTTGGATTTATTTTCAGTGCCATCCAATTCTATCATTACTTTGTCGATGAGTACTTGCTCGAGGACATTGAACCCGACGAGTTCAGGAGCAATTTTAGAATTGACATTTTTCACGGCTTTCCCAACGCCTTTGCCCATATAGGTTTTTCCACCATCTCTGAGTTCGACGGCTTCGTGTTCTCCGGTAGAAGCTCCGGAAGGCACGGCAGCCCTTCCCATGTATCCTGTGTCGGTAATTACATCGACTTCAACAGTCGGATTTCCCCTTGAATCTAAAATTTGTCTCGCATGAATTTGTGTAATGATTCCCATTGAATTGATTTAAGTAAATGAATTGTCAAATGTAAGAAACTTGCGGATTTATTAAAAACGAAATCACCTAAAAAACATCTGCTACCGCCTTAAATTTGAGGGTTCATAAAGTTTTTTTGATGTTTTCTGAAAATGATTTTGAAAATCGGGTAAATTTGTACTTTTACATTTGCTGTGAAATAATTTTGAATTAAATTTCGCTGCCCTTATTATAATGAATATGGAAGAGCCAAAAAAGATGAAATTACAAAAAAGCTATCCGTTTCTCAAAAAACTGGAACAGCAAATAGACGATGGCAAAAGCCCTAATTCCTCTCATAAAAAAATCCGAAAAATTCATTCAAAAGGTTCTTCCCAAATTGCGAAAAAAATGGGGGAAGAATCCGTGGAAATGGTCATTGCCTCTGAGCAGGACAGTGATGAAAATTTTCTGGAAGAAGCAGCGGATGTGTTTTTTTATTACCTGATGGCGATTCATGCAAGAGGTTTCAAACTGAGGGATGTTTTAATCATTCTGAAGAAAAGGTTTAAAAAGTAATTTAATCCGTTTCAACCTTCTTCAAAATAACCGGGAAATATTTGCAGGATTTTTTTGAAAATCCAATAGAGTAATAGGGCAAAAAGAATTCCGATGACTCCGCCGCAAACGATGTCTAAAGGAAAATGCACCCCCAAATAAATCCGACTGTAAGCAATCATTGATGCCCAAATCAACAATACCCAAATCATCCATTTAAAATATTTTCTGTAAAGCATCCCCAGAAAAACCGCGATGGCGAAATGATTGGAGGCATGTGCGGAAACGAAACTGAATTTCCCGCGTCCTTCACAGGCGACCGGCCGCATCAGTCCTTCAAATTCATCCGTGAAACAAGGTCTTAATCGTTGGATGCCGTATTTGAAAATATTGGAAACTTGATCTACACAAAGGATGAGCAAGGCGGTAAGTACGAAAATTAACAATGTTTTTTTGATGCCAAATTTTCTGAAGAGCAAATATGCAAACAATCCATAAAGTGGAATCCAAACTTCTTTTTCTGTTACAAAAAGCCAAAATCCATCCCATTGGGAAGTTCCCAGATTATTCAGGTACAAAAAAAGTGCTTTGTCTAAATCAACGATTTGTTCCACTAACTTCTTTTTATAGGGCCTACTGCGTCATCAATGGATTCTTCAATGTCTTTTGTCACATCTGTGACAGGTTTTGAGATATCGTCTTTGGCTTTTTCGATGCTGTCTTTGATGTCTTTGACCGGATTGATGTCTTCGACGGGGTTCAGAATTTCCCTTTTGATGTCGTCTGTCGCTTTTTTCATTGCCCGCAAACCTTCACCCAAACCTCTAGCGATTTCGGGAATTCTCTTAGGTCCAAAGACAACAATGGCAATCAGCATGATGACTGTCAATTCTTCAAAACTTATAAATGCCGATAAAATAGCAGATAGATTCACGGGACAAAGATAACAACTTAAAATAAAAAAAACTCCGAAAAAGGAATCCGGAGTTTTTTTTGATATGTGTTTACAGGTTTTATGCTGTCGCTACTTTGGCTGTAGTCTGCCCTTTCACAGCATCCTGTTCCTTTGAAATCTTGTTTTTTGTCAAATCGTACATCACCTGTGATGCGATGAAAATGGAGGAATAAGTACCTACAACTACCCCAATCATCATGGCAAACATAAATCCTTTGATTGTTTCTCCACCGAAGATAAAGATGATTAATACCACGAGGAACAAACTGATGGATGTATTCATCGTCCGAGTCAGTGTACTGTTAGTCGCTTTGTTAATCAGTGTTGAGAATGGCATCCTCGGATAGAGGCCAAGGTATTCCCGAATCCGGTCAAAGATAATCACGGTGTCGTTCAGTGAATACCCGATTACGGTCAGAATAGCCGCAATAAAGGCCTGGTCAATTTCAAGGTTAAACGGTAAAATCCCGTGTAGCAAAGCGAAGATTCCGAGTACAATTATGACGTCGTGAATGGCGGCTACAACCAATCCAGCTCCAAATTGCCATTTGAACCGAATCAGGATATAAAGTCCCACCGAAAGCAAGGCGAGTATTACTGCAATTACGGATGCCCGTGTCGTACTGTCTGCAATGGTTGGCCCAACTTTTACAACGGACATCAACCCATTGGCGACTTTGTCGCTTTCAAAATCATCATAAGTCATATTATCGGGCAAGAAGGGTTTTACACCCTCATATACTTTATGTTTGATTTCATCATCAACGGCAGTCGATTCCTGATTGGCTTTTAATTTGGTGGTAATTTTCACCTGATTAGAAGGTCCGAATATTTTAACGGTAGGAGCGGAGGATACCCCTTCGTCGTCCACTAATGTTTTTTCAAGACTAAGCCGGACATCAGTGGCACTGACAGGTTGTTCGAATCGAACCGTATAAGTACGACCGCCCATGAAATCTACCCCCAAGTCAAATCCTCTCCCAAAAATCACTACTAAACACAATGCACAAGCTATGGTTGAAATGCTGTAGAATAATTTTCTTTTGGACATGAAATCCACATTGAATCCCTGAAACCAGTTTTTAGTGATGTTGGTAAAGAAGGAAGTGGATTTTTTATTGGCAAATCTTCTTTCTGTAAAATATTTAGTAAGGAAAATCGCAGTAAACAAGGATAATGTAAGCCCTATCAATAAGGTGATGGCAAATCCTTTTACCGGTCCTTTTCCGATAGCCAACAAGATGGCGGCTGTAATCATTGAAGTTACGTGTGAGTCCACGATGGCGGAAATAGCTCCTTTCCAAGTGTAAGCGATTCTCACGGCTTCTTTCAGTGATTTATTATGGTGAAGCATTTCATCTTTCACCCTTTCATTAATAATAATGTTGGCGTCAATTGCCATCCCTAATGTCAGGATGATCCCTGCAATACCCGGCAAAGAAAGTGTTGCGCCGAATAATCCAACCATCAATCCCAGCAGGAGTAAAAGGTTGACCACCAAAGCGATGTCGGCGTAAACACCGGCACGGCTATAATAGAAAATCATCCAAGTAAGAATCAATAGGAATACAGCGATGAAAGATACCAAAGAGCTGTCAATTGCTTCCTGTCCCAAGGAAGGACCAACCTCTTCCAATTGAACGATTTTGGATGAAGCAGGCAAACTTCCTGCTTGCAGAATATTGGCTAAATCTTGTGCTTCAGTCAGCGTAAAGTTTCCGGAAATCTGCGAACTTCCGCCTGCAATTTTTTCATTGATATTGGGTGCAGAATAAACCAAGTCATCCAATACGATGGCAATGGAATTACCAACATTTTCTTCGGTAATTTTACCCCATCTTCTGGCGCCTTCAGCATTCATTTTCATTGTTACCACTGGCTCATTGGAAATAGAGTTGGCATTTCGTTCTCCGGCAGCCTGTTCGATAACATCCCCCGGCAGCAGTGGATTGTTATTTTGGTCTCCACTCAGTGCATACATGGACAAGAATCTGCCGTCGATGCTTGGGTCTTTGATTTGGGCAGGTTTATTGGCCCATGCGTATTTGAAATTTCGGATTGCCGGCGGCATGCTGGCCTTGAAATTTTCCGAATTCATGATTTGATTGACAAATGCTGTGTCTTTGAGTTCAACAGAAAACAGCGCATTGCCTTCATAAGCGGGATGAATAATACCGCTCATGTCCACTCTGTCACCGACACCAAGGGCACTCGGATTGATGGAACCAAAGAAAGTATTAACCTGTGGATTATTGGCTACCACTTTCCAAAACTCTAATTTGGCGGTACTTTGCAATAGGTTTTTGATTCGGTCTTTATTTTTTTCACCCGGCATTTCCACCTGAATACGTCCGTCGGCGGAACCACCCAAACGTTGGATGATGGGTTCAACTACACCAAAACGGTTGATACGGGAAGAAATCACCTGAAAGGCGGTTTCCACTTTGGAATCAATGTCTTTTCTGAGAATGGATTTAACAGTTTCATCACTGGAATTGAATGGAATGAGATCTGCGTTCTGACGATTTCCAAAGATATCCGGAGAAGACAACATCAAATCCGGTTGTCCTTTTTCATTTCTCAACCTTTCAAATTCATCGAAAAACACATCCACATACGCTCTGTCTCCCTGTGACCGCTGCGCAATATCTGCTGCATCAAGTGCTTCGTTGAAAATCGGATTTCTGGAATTATCAGCCATGTTTTCAAGCAGGTCGCGTACCTGAACCTGAAGAATCACGCTGATTCCTCCTTTCAAGTCCAAGCCCAATTTGATTTCTTTGGGTTTTGCATCCCGATAGTTGTACTTGATGATTCCTAAATTCAAGGTGTCATTCCCTAAACTGTCCAGAATTATTTGTTCTTTAATTTCATCTCCGGCTGCAAGAAGTTTTGCTTCCGATTCAACTTTATTGGTGTACCACGAATAGCTTAGTTGTCTGATTGATAACAAACTAAGAATTATGGTGATGCCAATAACAAGCCAGTTCCCTTTCATATTATGTCTTTAATTAAGATTTTTTTTGACGGGCAAATATATAAGTATTGAATAACTTAACCAAAATTATAAGCGGTCAAACTCACAAAAAATAAACAGGTTATCACCAATTGTTTATAAAAGTTCGTTGGCCAGATTGGCTAATTCACTTCTTTCACCCTTAATTAACTGAATATGTGCGAATAATTTCTGTTTTTGAACTTTGTCCACCAAATAAGAAAGTCCGTTGGATTGTTCATCCAAATAAGGCGTATCAATCTGTCGGATATCTCCTGTGAAAATGAATTTGGTGTTTTGTCCCGCACGTGTAATGATGGTTTTCACTTCATGCGGCGTAAGGTTTTGGGCTTCATCGACAATGAAAATCACATCAGACAAACTTCTTCCCCGGATATAAGCCAAAGGGGTAATCAGCAGTTTTTCCTGTTCCACCATCAGATTGATTTGTTTGTACTCTTTGTCCTGTTCATCATATTGGTACTGAATGAATTTCAGGTTGTCCCAAAGCGGCTGCATATACGGGTCGATTTTGGACTTGATGTCGCCCGGCAGATAGCCGATGTCTTTGTTGCTCAAAGGAACGATGGGTCGGGAAAGATAAATTTGTTTGAAGTCTCTTTTCTGTGCAATCGCAGCGGCTAATGCAATCAATGTTTTTCCGGTTCCGGCTACGCCATGCAGTGCTACCAATTTGATTTCATTTTTCAGGATGGCATGAATCGCAAAAGCCTGTTCCGCATTTCTCGGTTTGATGTTGAAAACAGTTTGCTTGTTAACGCGTTCAAGTTGCTGTTCAAACGGATTATAGTAGGCGAGGGAAGAGGACTTCAATCCCTGAAGGATATAATTGGCATTGGGATAAATTTCCATTTTATCCTGAATGGCATCCAATGGAATTGAAAAATCCCGGTAGAGGGTGTCAATGATGTCTTGGTCGAAATCGTTGTAAGTCAAAATTCCCGTGGAAAGACTGTCGTCAATCTGTACTTTTCCGGTTTCATAATCTTCGGCCTTGATGCCGATGGCTTTGGCTTTCAGCCGCAGATTGACGTCTTTGGTAACGAGAATCACCTGCCGTTTGGGCTCAATCTTTTCGGTAATCAGGCAGGAATTCAGGATTTTGTTGTCATTGGATTCGGAACCGTAAATTTTCACGGCAGATTGGGTCAGTCCATTGGTTTCCATGACCACTTTGAATGCGCCTTTTCCTTCTCCCGGCAAGGGAATCCAATCTTGAACAGAATGATCTTGTGTGATTTTGTCAAGGAAACGGATAAATTCCCGGGCTTCGTAATTTTTTGTGTCGCCGCCCTTTTTCATTGTGTCCAATTCTTCCAAAACCGTGATGGGTACTACCAAATCATGTTCTTCAAAATTCAGTATGGAGTTGTGATCATACAATATCACCGAGGTGTCTAAAACAAAAATCTTCTTTTTCATTCATCATTAATTCTCTTGCTAAATAGACAAAATATTTAAGGAAAATAAGATGATAAAAAGAAAAAACTATTAACGAACTTTCAACATTTATTGAATGTCTTTCAAGTTCACTTGAACCTGTCTTTCCCACAGATAGTTAGGTTGGAGGCCGGCTCTGCGGACAATGAGTTGCCCTTGCTGAGAGCCTGCAAAACGCGAAAATCCGCTGCCAATCCCAAATCCCGGTTCTCGAACGATGAAATATACACCTTTGAAAAAAGGATATTTCATCTGTAGAATATTTTTAGCCGATGGCGAGATGGCTTCATTTTCAGGGTTTATAACCGAAAGTATTTTAATTTTTGTCAATAGTTCCTTTACTTTTGGGCTGTCTTCTTCGCTGACGACATCCAAACCGATGACTCCGATTGAAGTTTTGGATTTTTGAACAAAATCTATGACTTCATCAGGATTGTTCAGTGCCTGAACGCTTTTGCCTTCCGGGATTTTCAGGTTTAATTTGTCTTTGACAGTGTTGTAATTCCCTGAATTTCCATTGTCAAAAATGATTTTGTTATTTTCTTCCAAAATGCCGGTTCTGATTTCATCCATTGAGATTTCATTTTTCGGGTTTTCAATGGACGTAATGAAAACTGCTGCGTCGTAAGCCAACAAGGTAGAACGTGGCGTCACATCAGATTTCTGTTGCAGATATTTGGTTTGCTGCTCGCTCAGCGGGGTATTGATAAAGGCAGCATAGGCAACAGTATCCAATAAATCCTGTAAAATCTGATTTTCAGGTTTATAAACAAAGTCAAATTGTACTTCGGGGAATTTCATCACGTAAATTTCGGTCAATGCCTCCAAAAGATTTTTATTGGATGGATCGACATAGATGGTCATTTCTCCTTCCCGATGACTCAAAACTTTCTGGTTTTTGTTTTTATTGCAAGAAATCAGTGAAAACAGAAGGATGCATAATATAATCATCTTACTGATTTTCATCTCGAATCGCACTGACCGCTCTGTAAATTCTGAATAAACCATATACAATAAATAATATCCCCAATAGTAGGGAAGGCGTTTTTTGCAAATCTATAATGAACCATTTAGTCCACAGAATTAGTACCCCGATTGTGGTATATAATACTCCAAAAATGATGTAGGCGATTTGTTTTACCATCCAACAAAAATAGACATAATATTCTTTTTCTGAAACCCCCGAAATTAATTTCTGAGAATTTTCAGCAATTTATGCAGGTCATTTTCATCGTTGTAATAATGAAAACCCACGCGAATGCCGCCGCCTCTCATAGACACGCTGATATTTTCAAGGCTGAGTCGCTGAAATAGCTTGCCATCTTATTTAAAATTAAAAATATTGGAATGCATTTTTCTGCTTGTTACTTCTTTTCAATGAAACAGCAAAGATTACATTAATAAAGAGAATTAAATTTCTAATCATTTTCAGTGGTTTATTGATTTCTAACGCTGATGTGTCCGGTAATCATGTAAGTTTCATCCATGGTCAGGATAAACCAGTAATCGCCGGAAGGAACATTTCTGCCCATGTATTTTCCGTCCCAAATAAATTCAGAATACAGAGGCTTATCCACAAAAATTTTACCGTAGCGGTCAAAAATCTTGATGGTTGCATTGGGATAAGCATCCATTCCTCTGATTTCCCAATAATCATTGATGCCGTCACCATTTGGTGAGAGGAAATTGGTGATTCCCAGTACCGAGAATTTCTTAACTTCTGAATAACAACCATTGGCTCCTCTGACAATCATTTCATAATCACCGGGTTGGAGGTTGGGGAATATGCCGGTATTGTTCCAAGAGAGTCCGTTGTTGATGCTGTATTCAAGCGGTGGAATTCCTCCGGCTACCTGTGCGGATGCCGTATTATCAGAAAGGAGGACATTGGTGATTTCGGGTGTAGGATAAAAAACAACTTCAATTTCCCTTTTGGCGGGACAATCCATCCCGGAACCTGTAACTTCCAAAGTATAAATGCCCGCACTGTCGAAATTCACTTCTTGTTGCTGGCTTATAATTTGACCACTTGGATTGTACCAAGTATAAGTTTCAAAAAATCCTTCAAAAACAAATGATTTATCGGCTTCCTCAGAACAGAAGTTCAGTGAAGTTTCCATTTCAAAACTCGGAACCGGCAATACCTGAATTTGGAAACGAACCGTTCCCGCACATTGGTTTCCATCTTCATAAGCTCTTGCAAAAATGGTTTGCGGATTGGTCATATTGGTATAAGCTTCAGGATTGGGAATGGGATTGGTTTCAGATTCCGCATTGGCCAAAGTAGTGTAAAACTTAATCTCAGCATTGGAATAAGACAACAGGTTGTTAATCTGTGTATTAAGCGAAGTTAAATCAAATTGTGCAAACCCATCTGAAGTTTCGTATGGCGAATCACATTGCGGGAAAATATCATCCATTTCCGCATAATTCAATACGATTTTCAAGGTAACCGGAACAATGGAAAAACATCCCTCTCCATTTTCAATTCTCGCATAAATCACCACTTGAGTTTCTGTTGGTGTATAATTGTTGGGCAATGGATTTATTTGATTTTGAGCATTATCTTCGGTTGCATAATAAGTAAAGGTCAATCCGGCAGTGTTATTCACCAAGGATTGATTGATTTCCTGTAAAATGAAAACCACAGTTTGTGTAGATGTACACTTTTCAACAATTGTCGTATGCGCTTGGGGAGTTGGATTATAAATTAATTCAAAAGAACCATATTGCGCACAGTCATCCGCGCCTTCAAGCCTTACCCAAATCGTTTCAGGAGAAGAAACATTCTGATAATTTTCAGGATCAGGAATGGGATTGGATCCGGTTTCGGCGTCCTGCTGGGAATGATGATAAGTAATGGTGTACAGCGTAGGATCATTTCCGCCCAAAATGGCATTGTCATTTACGGTTAAATCCGTTGTAATTCCAATAATAATCTCATCCAAAGAACAAGCTTCGATATTGGGGATATTGTGTTCAATTTCGCCGCCGACATTGACAATGACATCAAAAGAAACCACAGCATTGCAATCGGCCGGATCAGCAAGTCTTACCCAAATGGTATTGATTCCGGTCTGACAACTGTAATTTTCGGGATTAGTGATGGTATTCGCATTGCCTGCATTGGCATCATCCTGATTTTCGTAGTAAGCAATTGACACATCAGGTTGTATGCCAAGTATTTGCTCGCCAATTGTCGTTAAATCAAAAATTTCTGTTCCGTTGAAATCCGAATCACAAAGTTGCGTTACGGTAGGGTAAGCGTTGGCTGTCGGTGTAGTTCCCAACAGGATATTAATTTCAGCGGTATTATTGTCTTCATCGAATTCAATGACAGCTCCGTTGCCAGTTCCGTCGTCATCTACGCTGGCGGTGAGTATGAAATTGTTGGGAACTGAATCCGGTATGGTCAGTACTATATTTCCGGTTTCAAAGCCTCCGATTGGAATCTCATTTTGCGTGGTGGACTGTCCCACAAGTACATCATCGGCATAAAATGCAATTTCAGTTCCGGCAGGAAGTATGTCCGTGGCAATCTCATTGTAAACCGTATAATCCACATCCACGTCACGTTCGTCACAAATCCCGGTTTGTGTCTGTATATTGATAGTTGCATCGGGTACTTCCGAATTCAGTACGACCACTACATTGTGGATAATAACGGCATCCTGATGACTTTCCAACGTGATAATCATGGAATCATCACCGATATTCGTATAACCGTCTCCAATGTCGAAAAAATCGATGTCCATATTGTACAGTGTATTGCTGTTGGTGTAGGAATTAGTGCCGTTAAAAACATTATTCAAAGGATTCAGTGGTGGATTTCCGATGATATTGCCGTTGACTCTCAGACTTTCTTGTACCTGAATGTTCGCATCTCCTTCATACGCCAGAAATGCAATTTTGTTTCCAACGAGATGCAGGATATTCAGATTTTCAAGTTCAAATTGCACTGTCGTATTGCTTGAGTCAACCCGCGCAAAACCATCATAAATATTTACGAGGTTGTTGGTCAATTCTTCGGAACTATAAACAACCAAGATTGACCATCCGCCAAAGTTGGTTCCATTGGCACAATATTCCCAGATTACACTTGTTAAATCAAAATCAGTTACGGTATAAGTGCCGTTACCGGTAGCCATCACCAAATCCGTTACATCCGCAAATCCTCCGGATACCGCTCTTCCCGCAATATTTGAAGCGAAATTTCTCGTAGAGGGAATTTGCGTACCGTTGAGTTTTATGTCAAAATCAAAACTCCAGTTGTTTCCGGAACCACCCCAATATAAATAAGCAGCCACGACGGTCTGATCCGGCAGAAGATTGAGATTCGCACTTGAACTCGTGTTGATGACACAAGGACCACTTGTACCGTTAAAAGTAGTGTTCATGGTGTTCCCAATCATGGTGAAATCATATTTACCCAAGAATTGTTCGTAAATAGACATTTCTTGTCCTTTCAATGAAACAGCAAAGATTACACTAATAAAGAGAATTAAATTTCTAATCATTTTCAGTGGTTTATTGATTTCTAACGCTGATGTGTCCGGTAATTTTATTTTCTTCATCAAATGTTAAAATAAACCAATAATCTCCGGAAGGAACCGGGTTACCTCTGTATTTCCCATCCCATTTATAATTGGAAGACATGGGTTGATCTACAAATAATTTCCCGTAACGGTCAAAAATTTTGATACGTGCATCCGCATATTGTTCCATGCCTCTGATTTCCCAATAATCATTGATGCCGTCACCATTTGGAGAAATGAAATTCGGGATGATAAATACAGTAAATAACTTCGCTGTGGAAAAACAGCCATTCATGCTTTTTACAATCATTTCATAATCTCCGGGAACAAGATTGTCAAATTGTCCCTGATCTGACCAAGTCAATCCGTTGTTGATACTGAATTGATACGGCCCGTTTCCGCCGCTTACAATAGCTGATACAGAACTTCCGTTGATTTCAATTCCTAAAATTACCGGAGATTCCTCGAAAATCACATGAATATCTCTTCGCGCCGGACAATCCATGCCGGATGCAAGGATTTCAAGGCTGTAAATTCCTTCTTGCTCGAATTCCACCGTAGCCTGGTTGCTAACAAGCTGCCCGTTAGGATCGTACCATGCATAAGCCTGGAAATTCTCATCAAATGTGTAAGTTTTATTTTCTTCTTCACTACAGAAAGTAACGGAATAGGGCAGTTCGAATTCCGGGACCGGAACTGTATTCACCCAAAATTCCACAATTCCACCACAAGAACCTGTGTCACTGATGGCTCTGGAATAAATTTTCTGCGGAGAAGTCGTATTTTCAAATTGGGTCGGGTCTGCAATCGGATTGGTTTCATTCATTGCGTTTTGCAAGGTAGTGTAATATTGAATTGTGTAAACTTCACCACCGCCCATGATGTTTTCGATGTCATTGTGCATGAGTGTCAAATCAAAAACTGAAATTCCGTCGGATGCAAAATAAGGGTCATCACAAATACTCAGTTGGTCATCAATCTGTTCGTGTTTCATTTCCGTCGTCAGTCGGACTTCACCGATGTTGAAGCAACCGTTTGTATTGACAACTCTTGCGAATATGATTTGATTTTGACTTGTATTCTGATAATTTACCGGCAATGAATTGGCTGCATTCAGCGCATCATTGTATGTCAGGTGATAAGTAAAATTCAATCCGGCAGGATTGGTAACCAATCCACCCTTGGCATCCGGCAAATAGAAAACAGCGAAATCTTCGATGCTGCATTCAAGTAAAGGCACGACCTCATCCGTCACAATCGGTGCCGGGGTCAAGTTAATGGTCAAGGTTTCTTCCCCGTCGCAATTGTTGTCCGGATTATTTACTTTTAGTGTTATAATTGTTGGGGAATGATTGATTTGATAATTCGTCGGATTATTGATTAAATTTCCGTTTTCATCATAAAATTCCCAGTCAATATTGATTCCTTGGGTAACAATTATATTGCCCGCAAAAGGAGTTAAATCAATGGTTTCCATCTGATCGTTTAAGTCATCACAAATGGTAATTTCATAAGGTTGAAGTTCTGGGAACTCGTTGACAATCAGTGTTAGCGCTTCAACAGATATACAAGCATCATCACCGATGTCGGGATTGTAAATTTTCACAAAAACTGTTTGTGGATTGCTTGTATTGCTAAAGTTTTGCGGATTTGGAATCAATTGGGTTGTATCCGCATCCAAATAATATTCATAAGTCAGTCCGGTCGGGTCGGAAGTAACTAAATTGACCGTTTGTGTAGTCAAATCAAACTGTGCAACCCCGTCTCCGTTGTCATCGCAATTCGAATAATTCTGTGGAATGGTTTGCGGGCCGACGCCAACTTCAATTGTCAATGGAACTACCGTGAAACAACCTACTTCATTTTTGATTCTGACATAAATTATTTCTGTGCCTGATACCGGATAATTCAGGAAATTCTGAATCTCATCAAATGGGTTATTCATGTTCGCACCGTTTTCTGAATGAAAATAAGTGAAAACATTTCCAGAGACATCACTGATATATTGATTGTAATCCGTCAGATTAAATATTAAAGTACCCTCTGGTGAACACTTGAATTCATTATAGGGTACAGCTTCGGGAGATTCCGAAAATGTCAGTTGGATATCCGCATCCGTTGAACAGGTTTGCGCATAGACATACACAGTATAAAGACCGCTTTCTGTAGCAGTATATTCTTGATTGGTAGCATCGGGGATGATTTCTCCATTGAAATACCATTGATAGGTTGCATCCGGTGCTTCCACATTCGCAATAATAGTATAACTTTCTATATCACAAAGTGTTTTGTTTTCGCCTAATTCTACTCCATCAATATCGGTAATGGTAGATCCTAAATTAAAAGAACCGGCTTCCAAGAATACAGCCGAATCGTACGATGTATCAGAAATATCGGAAACCAATAAACGGATATGATAAGTTTCCCCGGGAATAACTTCTGATTCCGCAGTAAGTACGGTAGTACGTCCCCCATGTTCAATGTATGGAAAAGGGCCGTGGACATAATACGTGTCATCTCCACAACTTTGATTGTTAACGTTATTGATGGTTACAGGAAGTCCATTTGGCAAAAGGGCAATGTTTTTGCCGTTGAGACCGGGCTGGTTTACAATTCCCGGGCCGCTGATGATAAATGCAAATACATCATTAAAACTTGAACAGGCAAAAGTCGGATATTCTTCGGAAGCGAAGATATAATTGAAAGAAATCATGTTGCCGAATGGTACGAAATCAAATTCAAAAACGGTTGTATTGTTTGCGGTACCATTTCCCAAATAAGATGCGGCCGGATCCCCTGTCCATTCATATCCACCATCGGAAACGTTGCCGGTATTCGGTCCTTGCGCTTTGTGTGCATATCCGGAAGTCAATACAATCCCTTCTTCAAAAGGAAAATCGGAAGTTCCTTTCTCAAAATATCCCCAGCTTCTGTTTTGATTTGGAAACGGTGCGGAAGGATTTTCTTTTAACTGGAAATTTGAAATATCAGAACAAGCACCACCACTGATCAGCACTTCACGCGTCAAATCTTCCGCATTCATCGCAGATTCTGGTGCACTCGAAGGGTTTACAATGATGGATTGAGCGGATACAAATACAAAAAAATGCAAAAGAAGTATAGTTAAACTTATGGATTTCATGTTTTTAATTTAAGTTAACGAAATTAATAAAAATATATTCTTTATTCAAATTTTTAACTTTCTGATTACTTTTGCGCGAATGTTTGAAATTGTCATACTTTTTTTGTCGGTCATCATTGGCGCATTCCTGGGTTATGTTTTTTCCGGGAATCGAATCTTGTCCAAATTTCTACTGACTTTCAGTGGTGCGTTTTTTCTGGGGGTTGCCGTTTTGGAAATTTTTCCGATTGTCTATGAAAGCCACAATCATTCTATTGGATTGTTTGTATTGGCCGGATTGTTTTTTCAAATGCTCGTCGAATCCCTGAGTAAAGGTGCCGAACACGGCCATGTGCATTTCCATGAACAAAAACTCTTCCCGATGAGCATTTTCATCGGTTTGTTTCTTCATTCTTTTTTCGAAGGAATTCCGGTTAAAAATCAGGAATCACATCATCTTCTTTGGGCAATTTTCATCCATAACATTCCGATTTCTATGATTTTGTATGGAGCAATTGCACAAATGAAAACCTCCATTTTTTATCGGTTTATTTTTATGTTTTTATTCGCCATTGCCGGTCCGTTAGGCATAGTTTTCGGAGACACCGTTTTTTTTCGGTTTCAAACTCAGACAACGGCTTTTGTGGCAGGAATTTTCATCCATATTGCTACGGTGATACTTTTTGAAAGCAATGAAAGTCACAAATTTAAACTCAGAAAAATCGTCACAGTACTTTTGGGCTTTGCATTGGCATTTCTAATCAGCTTGTTAGGTCATTAAGAATCAATTGTTTTTAGACAATGAACTTTGCGTGCCTGTCCCTTTGGCATTGTGAAAATTGTTCACCCCGGTTTGAAGCCAATTCAGATATTCATCCACATTGTAAATCGCTCCCAGATTTTCATTGTAATTATTTAATTCTGTGTCAACTACAATGTAATAGGGCTGGGCATTGTTTTGGTATTTCTCAATCTGAAAAGCCGTCCATTTATTACCAACTGTTTTAAGTTTTCTGCCCAAAGCTTCAGAATAAATCTGCTCTTCTATTGGCAAATCAGTGCGTTCATCCACATACAATGAAACCAATACCACATCCTCAATCAGCATGTTTTTCACTTTCGGATCAGACCAAACCAATTCTTCTACTTTACGGCAATTGGCACAGGCATGCCCTGTAAAGTCAATCATAATCGGTTTATTGACAATTTTGGCGTGGTCGATGGCATCTTGCAAATCCCTGAATGCAGGAATCTGATGCGGTCCGTATTTTTGACCTTCGGTCAAACCGTTTTGGATCTTCTGATTATCCGAACTGAACATGATTTGTGAATTTCCAATCCCGTTGGGGGATTCTGAATATTGAATCGGCGGCGTCAATCCGCTCAGCAATTTCACCGGTGCACCCCACATGCCCGGAATCATATAAACCACAAATGCGAAGGTGAAAATGGCGAAAAATAATCTTCCTGTAGAAATCCTGTCACCGGGTGAATCCAATGACATTTTGAAACGACCGAGCAAATAAACGCCCATCAATCCGAAAATTGAAATCCAAATCGCCAAAAAGGCTTCTCGGTTCAAAATCCCTGCCTGCCATACCAAATCGGCATTGGAAAGAAATTTGAATGCAAAAGCCAGTTCGATGAATCCAAGTGAAACTTTGACCGTATTCATCCAGCCGCCGGATTTGGGCAAGGAAGACATCCAGCCCGGAAACAATGCGAATAGTACAAATGGAATGGCTAATGTTACAGAGAATCCAAGCGAGCCTATTAAAAATGCGTAATATTCTCCGGATGAAGCTGCTTGAACTGCCAGACTTCCAATAATGGGCAACGTACAGGAAAATGAAATTATCACCAAAGTGAATGCCATAAAGAAAATTCCGAGATAACCGCCCTTGTCCGCTTGCTTATCAGTATAATTCGCCCAACTTGAAGGAAGTGTCAGTTCGAAGGCACCAAAAAATGAGATGGCGAAAAACACGAAAATGGCAAAGAATGCCAAGTTAATCCAAGGATTGGTTGAAAATTCATTCAATGCCGACGGGCCGATAAAAATCGTAGCCAGCATTGCCAATATCACAAAAATGAAAATAATGGAGAATCCGTAAATCAAAGCTTTGTTGATGCCTTTGCCGCGAGATTGTGCGTTTTGTTTGGTAAACAAGCTGACAGTCAGTGGAATCATCGGGAAAATACAAGGCATAATCAACGCAAGCAGTCCTCCGGTAACCCCCAAAAGGAAAATTTCCCAATGACTTGATTTTTTGCTTTCGCTGCTTCCGCCGGTTGTGATATTTGTATCTGAAGTTGTAGCAACAACCGTTTGCGCTGTGCTTTGTTCTTCATCTGATTCAAGATTTTCCAAGGTCTCTGTGATGACAAGGTTTTCTTCAGTTTCAGGGACTTTTTCTTGTGTTTCGGTTGTATTTGTAACTGATTCATTTTCAGAAGGAGTACTTTCATCTGCTTTATCATCCTTTTGGGTTACAGGCACTTCTGTTTTCGGCGTGGATTTGGGGGTGATTTTTACGGCAAATTCCATATAATCAGGCGGAAGACATTTCTCCGCATCACAAACTTGAGATTCCTGAATGAATTTGATGGTCGTTTCTATCGGTTCTTTGAGTTTTATTTTTTGTTTAAAAGTAACCTTGTCTTCATAAATTTTTTCCTGTTGTTGAAACAGTTCACTGTATTTATCCTGAAGTTTTCCGATTTCCGTTGTTTTTCCGATCAGATTTACATTGGGGTTTTCTTCAAAAGTGATGACAGCAGGAATTCCGATTCCGTCATCTGGATGATTTTGAGAATAAATATGCCATCCCGGATCCAACTTGGCATGAAGCAGAACTTCATACTCATTATTCCCTAAATCTTTCGTTTCAGTAGTCCATTTTACTGGGGTCAAAATCTGTGCGCCAAGTAAAATGGGAAACAAAAACAGCAGAAATAAAGTCTTTTTCAACATAAGTATATATTTAAGTATTTGTGTGTGTCGTCTGTCATTTTATACCTGTCATCAATTCTTTTTCCAATCAGGTACAGTATTTTATCGTCGTTATCAACCAAAATCCATGCCTTTTCCTTTTCGGGTTTGGCGTACTTTTCATCCACAAAAAACTTACTGAGTTTCTTGAAACCTTTAAGTCCTAATGGAATGAACCGATCCCCGGCTTTCACTTTCCTAAGTTTCAGCGGAAAGCATATTTTCTCCGCGTCTAACGTTTCAGTTGCATTCGGATCTTTGGAACCGGATAATTCAACTTTCAAATTTATAGAATTTTCGTGGATTCTGTTCTCTAAAAACTCAATTTCCATTGGTTCTTCTTGCTTTTCAATTTCCAACAGAATGAATTCTCCACGGTTTTTAATCAAACGATGGGTAGCTGAACGAATTTCTCCGTTGTTTTTTGAATGAATTAATTTCAAAATTTCCGACGGATGGTAAAAGTCAAATGGCGAAAACAAATGGTAAAGAATACTTTCTGAAGGTTGAAGTGCTTTCAAATCTTCAATTTCTATCAGAATTTGATTGTCTTTCTTTTGAAAAATCAAGTTTTTGATTTCATCCGTTTTTTGTTTCACCAATAAAACTTCCTCCCGGATGATTTTTTGTGTTTTTAAGAAATTCCGGTAAAACTCCGGATGAATTTCTTTCAATACCGGAATTATCTCATGTCTGATTTTATTTCTGACATAATGCTTTTCGGCATTGGTCGCATCTTCCCGCCATTCGATTTGATTTTCCCGGGCATACTTCAGGATTTGTTCTTTGGAAAAGGGGAGAAGCGGTCTGTAAATTTTCTCGGTTTCCGCTTGAATTCCGGAAAGTCCTTTGATGCCGGTTCCCCGTGAAAGATTAATTAGAAAAGTTTCGATAGCATCATCGAGATGATGGGCGGTCAATAATTTCTGGAAGCTTTCTTTCTGCATCAATTCATCAAACCATTCATAGCGCAGAATCCGCGCAGCCATTTGTACGGAGTAATTTCCGGTTTTCATGAATTTTTCAACGTTTAGATTTTTTGAGAAAAATTGAATTTGATGCTTCTGGCAGAATTTTTTCACGAATTTTTCATCTTCATCAGAAGCTTCAGCCCTTAATCCGAAATTGCAATGCACCACTGAGAAATTTACGCCGGATTTCAAAAGCAGATGACACAACACCATACTGTCCACTCCACCGCTGACCGCAGCCAGCAGTTTGTGGTTTTTGTATTCGGGTGCAATTTCAAAATCCTTTTGTAAATCCATGACAAATCCCACAAATTTAATAAATAAAAAAAGTGTAAAAAATCACTTTCTACACTTTCTGCGTTTTATAAAAAAGCGTCGTTTTATCGATGCCGATTATTCTGCTCTTTGTAAAACCTTGTGCAATTCAAAGTTAAACACAAAACAATTGTCACGGTAGGTTGACTGATCCAGAACGCCGTTGATAAAAACCAAATCCCTGCCATAAGCAGCTCTGGAGGGAACAACAATTGCGCCTTGAAAATTGTAAACATCCGTACCGTTGGTTTGGGTGGATTTAAATTCCTTCAAACCTTCCAAAAATCCTTCAATCAGAAAATAAGACATATCCACCCCGTTATCAGTCATTGATTCTGTGATTTCCTGATAATAAAATACAGGATCCCAAGCAGGTGTTCCGGACGAATAAATGGTGTTGAAAAAATTAGAGGAATATTTACCATAAGACTTTTCTCCAGCTTCCAAATCATTGGTTGCCTTGAAGCGGGTGGAGTTGTAAGAAATCAAAATACTGTCCGTAGTATTGTCGGTTACAGCAGGTCCTTCAGCAACCACGCCGGGACGTTTGATGATCCAAACCCCGGAATTCAGTTTGATCCCTAAAGATTTCAGAGAAGGATAATCATCGTCTTCTTCATCTTCGGCGTCATATTTTTTAATCAGTCCTTTGTCCGGATCAAAATAATGATCGTTCAAATATTCGACTATGCTTTCATCATCAATTTGATTTTGTTCATCCTGTGGCAAATCGTCGAAACCAAATTCATCACTGTCACAAGTAACGAATACAATTCCGATTATCAGAAAACCAAACCACCATTTTTTAATCATAGAAATTTATTTTAATTTGCAAAACTATGAAATTTAATTTCCACCCAATACAATTTAACAATGCGTTTGGATAAGTTTTTATGGAGTGTCCGCTATTTCAAAACCCGATCCATGGCATCCGAAGCCATTGGCAAGAACCGCGTCAAGGTCAACGGACAGCAAGCAAAAGCATCGAGAGAGGTAATGCCTTCGGATTTAATTACCGTTCGCAAAGATCAGATTGATTATAGTTTTGAGGTACTGCAAATCCCCAAAAGCCGAATGGGTGCCAAGTTGGTTACGCTTTACATTGTGGATAAAACGCCGAAAGAAGAATTGGAGAAATTGGAATTGCGAAGACTTGACCAAGGTTATTATCGTGAAAAAGGGGAGGGGCGACCTACGAAAAAAGACAGACGGGATTTGGATGATTTTATTGGGAATGAAGATGTGTAATGATTTTCTCGGCAATAGCTTCCGGGTTTAGCTGCTGTATATCCAAAATGATTTTCGCTTTTTCGTAATATGGCCTTCTTTCAAACAGATGTTTGGCTATGAATTCCGGAATTTCTTCCGGTTTCAAATGGGATAGCAACGGTCGTTTGTCCGTTTCATTTTCAAGGCGTCTGACAATTTCAACCGGTGAAAGCCGAAGGTAAACAGCAAGTGAATTTTCATTGATTAAATCAATGTTGTCGTAATAAGCGGGTGTACCACCACCCAACGCCAATACAAAGTCCTCATTTTGTTCGAGGATTTCCCGGAGTATTTCTCTTTCTTGTTGCCGAAATTTGATTTCTCCGCTTATTTTAAAAATTTCTGCAATGCTTTTTTGGGATTTTTGCACTATCAGGTCATCCAAATCCAGAAAAGGAAGGTTCAGTTTCCCGGCTAACAGCCTGCCAACGGTAGATTTCCCACTGCCCATGTAGCCTATCAAAGAAATTTTCATCGCTATTTTTTGAGTTGCAAAGATGCAAAAAATCTTACTTTCAGTCTGTTAATAATCAAGCTCCGATATTTTTATTAAAAAGGTATTATTAAGGTTTTGAAATTTAAAAAATATATATACATTTGCAACCCGTTAAGACATACTTTAACGACCCGGTAGCTCAGTTGGTAGAGCACAACACTTTTAATGTTGGGGTCCTGGGTTCGAGCCCCAGCCGGGTCACAATGACAAAAGCCAATTATCTATAAAAAGATAGTTGGTTTTTTGTTTTTTTAAATTCGATTAAAAGGTATTTTCCGAATTCATTTTCAGCCATAAAAAAACCTCCGAAGAATTGAATCCCCGGAGGTCCGATTATAAATTTAAATTATGATTAATTGGTTCTATAAACCACTGGCAGCGTAAATATCATATCTACCGCAGTACCGTCGTCCAATTTAGCTGGTTGAATTTTATTTCTGTTGGAAAGTCTCCTGTTGATTCTCTCCAACGCACTTTCAGCTTCTTTTCCTAATTCATTGTTGATGGAGGCACCGGTTGATCTTGATTTTACTTTTGAAATGTTTCCGTTTCTGTCGATAACGAATTGCAACTGTGTCATGGCTTGACTTTCACCACGTCTTTGCATTTCGTCCACAAAATCAGTTAATTGATCTCCCAATGCGATTTTCAGTTGTTGTTGCATACAGGATTGAAGCTTTTGCTTGTCACCTCTGAATTTTTCACATCCGGGATAAACGGCCATATCACTTACTTCCCTTGCCGAATATTCTCTTTTCGGTGGAGGAGGCGGTGCAGGCTTGGTTCCTTCGCCGTCAGTCTGAGGTTGTGAAGTTCCTTTGGAAGAAGTTGATTCCACACCTTCACGGTCTTCTGTACCAATCTTCTTGTTTTCCATATCCTCAACCTTTGCGATGGGTTCTTCTTTGATTACATCTTCTTTAGGTTCAGGAACGGCTACTTTCACTTCTGCTTCAATCGGCTCTGGTTCCGGCTCCGGTTCCGGTTCGGGTTCCGGCTCTTCTTCTGGAATTTCTTCCTCAATAATTGGTTGTTCCACATCCGTAAGATTGATGTCAACCACCGTTTCCACATTGTCTTTTTTAGAGAACACCACGTTATAAAGTACAATCCCCAAAGTAAGTAATCCTATGATGGTTACTCCCAGAATAAATGATTTCAGGAGATTGGATTTCTGGTCTTTTCTCAGATAATAGGCGCCATAATCCTTATGCCGATGTTCAAAAATTATATCGTCTAAACTTCTTTTCGTTTCTTGTGCCATAATTACAATTATTGATTATCGGTGGGAGCTGATGCCGGTGCTTCCCCTCCTTCACCCTGAATTCCACTCACTTCTCTGTAAACACTAACTTCCAATGGATTTGGATCTACAATCCCATATCGTGATGACTGGGTAATCTCCATTTCATCAAGTACATTCACCAAATTATCATAGGTAGAATCATCCGTGGGTTTTATGATAACAGTAAAATTATCTTCAACAGTCGCTCTTTGTCTGGCCGCCAGAATATCATTGCGGATTCCTTCTTTGGAATAGTCGGTTTCGTGCATATCTGCTGCCGTTAATTTAGCTCTGTCTTGTTGATGCCAGTATATTGTATTATCACCACCCAAAATTATCGAAAGTGAGTTTTTCAAATCAATTTCGGGTTCTTGCTGATTTTCAATCGGTGGCGTTTTCGGGGGCATATTTAATCCCATTACATTCGGTTTACTGAATGTTGTAGTAAACATGAAGAATGTAATCAAAAGAAAGCCCAAATCCGCCAATGGTGTCATATCCACAGCCGTGGATTGCTTTTTCACTCTTACTTTGCCGCCTTTTCCTTGTTGCGGCTTTTCTTGCATTTGTGCCATAGTATTATCTGGGTTTTTCTTCTGCGCTTGTTATCAATTGGAATTTATTATAATCCCTGTTCACCAATTCATTGAGCAAAGTTCTGAATTTTGGATATTGGGTATCTACGTCGCCCTTTATCGCTAATTTAATTTCAGGATTTTGTTCATAAGAAAAATCAATCCAATCCATCAATTGAAGATTGGTACTGTCTAAGGGTATCCCCGGAACTTGTGTTTTTTGCTGTGATTCTTCTAAGTTCAAAAAAGATTTCAGCTGACCAATGGAAACCGGAACTTCCGAGAGATTGTAGAAAGATTGTTTTTCTTTGTCTGTAAAAGTTAATCCGTATTTCTGCCCCATTTTTTCCAAAATAGGCACTTTATCTTTGTCGTCAATGATGCTGAAATAATAATTTCCGTCTTTGTTTATTGAGATTTCAACAAGATTTCCATCACCTAATTTCATATCTGACACCGAAGTCGGTGTAGTAATCGGAACGATTTCCGGTTTTCTGAACTGCGTGGTCAGAATGAAGAAAGTAAGCAACAGCCAAGCCATATCACTCATCGGAGTCATATCGATGTGAAAACCTTGTCGTTTTGGTTTTACTCTAGCCATTTTTCATTTTTTTAATATTAATCTACTCGTTCTACAAAACGGGGCAAGCCGTTTTTACATTTAAAAAAAATGAATTAATGATGTGCTGCAAAGGCTTGTTGGATGCTCATTCCGATTTCGTCAATCTTGAATGTAAGATTGTCAATATGATTTGTAATCAGATTATAAACAATAATGGCCAATGCAGACGCACCAATACCCATACCGGTATTGATCAAGGCTTCAGCAATCCCCACAGAAAGTTTAGCTGCGTCCGGCGTACCGCCGCCTTCACCCAAGGCGAAGAAAGCTTTAATCATCCCGATTACCGTTCCCATCAATGCAATCAAAGTTCCGATGGTCGCAATGGTGGAAATGATAGCTGTATTTTTTTCCAATCCCGGCATTTCAAGCGTCATGGCTTCACCCAAGACTTTGTTCAGTTCTGCTAATTTTTGTTCTTTATTCATGGTAGTGTCGGTGGAAAGTGCTTTGTAAGATACAAGTCCTTCTCTTACCACATTGCCCAAAGAGCCTCTTTGTTCATCGCAAAGTGCCAAAGCATCGTCAATTTGGTTTTTCTCAACCATGGCTCTGATTTCTTCAACAAATTTGGTGGTATTCCCTTTACCGGATGCTTTTTTCAAAGCAAACAGACGGTCAAAGCCAAACACTAATACCATCAAGAAAAATGACATCAGGAAGGGGATAATCACCCCACCTTTGTGGATGATTCCAAGAAAGTTCTTTGGGTGACCGTATGCTACATCACCGCCTTCAAAGTTATCCGGGTTTCCAAACACCCAATGAAATACAGCCGCAGATATAAGTATCAGGATAATGATAGTTACAGGTGCGTTCAATCCTCCTAAATTTGAACTTTTTCTTGTTTCAACAGTTCCGTTTGTTTCCATATCAATTTTTTAATTTAAAATTTTCAATAATTTTTTTAAGAATGCGCTAATCTATAATTTTATATTAAACAAAATAATTTTTTAGATAATTTTTTTTCAAATAATCAATAAATTCAAAATGCAGATGTTTAAAACCTTTGTTTTTCAATGATGATTTTAATCATACATTTGGTTAACAAAAACCAAACCAAAATTCAAATAACTACTAAAATTCAAAATTTAAATATATTTACCGTAAAATTAAATTCAGAACAATGTTAAAGATATATACCAAAACAGGGGACAAGGGAACTACATCTTTATATGGAGGTGTGAGGGTACCCAAAGACCATATTCGGATTGAAGCATACGGCACGGTCGATGAATTGAATTCTTCTATTGGTCTTATCCGAAGTTCCGAAATTTCTTCGGTATTGAATGATTGGCTGATTGAGATTCAGAAAAACCTTTTTCATTTGGGGGCTGAATTGGCAACTCCCAAAGAAAAAATGTTTTTGAAAAACGGAAAATCACGTTTGCCGCGAATCATCTCTGAAGAAGATATTGCGCAATTGGAAAACCGGATTGATGCGATGGAGGAGGGGCTGCCACCGTTGACGCATTTTATTTTGCCCGGCGGGAATACCGGTTCGGCGTATGCACACATGAGCAGAGTGATTTGCAGGCGTGCCGAGAGGAGAGTGGTTTCACTCAGTGAAGTGGAAGAAATCCGACCGGAAACCGTGAAATATCTCAACAGACTTTCTGATTTTATGTTTGACTTGTCACGCAGAATTGCATTTGATGCCGGATTTCAGGAAATTAAGTGGCTGCCCAATGCGTAAAAAAGTATTGCTTTTCCTGAATGGGGAGCCACCCATCCGGATACCGGATTTCACACAATTTGATAAAATATTTTGTACAGACGGGGCTTTTGTCTATTTGAAACAAAGAGGGATTCTACCTGATGTCATCACCGGAGATTTTGACAAAATTCGACAAACAGAATTACCGGAAACCGCTGAAATCATTCAGACACCGAATCAGGAATTCACGGATTTTGAAAAAAGTCTCCAAATCATTTTGGAGCGTGGGTTTTCGGAAGTTCATATTTATGGTGGCAGTGGGAAGGAGCAGGATCATTTTTTGGGCAATTTGTCAGTTTGTTTCAAATTCAAAGATGAAATGAAACTCATTTTTTATGATGATTACGGCTATTATTTTTTTGCTGATTATAAAACGGAATTGAATGGCTATAAAGGAAGAATGATTTCATTGTTTCCTTTTCCTGAAACTTTGGGCATTACGACCAAAGGATTGCTGTATCCGTTAAATGATGAAGATCTGAAAATGACCGGCCGAATCGGTATCCGAAACCAAGCCGTTGATGATGAAGTTCTGATTACTTATAATAAAGGTGATTTATTGATTTTCATCAAAAACCGGAATTATGAAGCTTTTGATAAATTTCAGGGAAAGTGGGGTTAATTTGATACACCTTAATATATAATACAGCTGTCGTGAAGCGTATATTTTTTCCTACAAAATAAAATAATAAAAATAGGGAAGAGAATTCTAATCTGTTGTTCTAAATGATTTCAAGAAATTCGATATTTCTATTTAACATAATATAAATTATAGGAATTAGATATTCATGAATTGCATTAAATCACTAAATCAGGCAACTCACTGAAGGAAGCGATACGCTGAATATCCTGAACTGTGGATAATTCTCCAAAACCGTATGTACAAAATATAAAGTCCAACTGATTTTCTTTGGTGGATTCATAATCAGTTTGGGTATCTCCGATGTAAACTGTTTCTGAAATATCAAGCCGATTTCTTTCCAAAATCAATTTCAGATTTTCCGCTTTGTTTCTACCGGTTCTTCCGTGTGATTCAAAATCTTTGAATAAGGATTCCATTTGAAAATATTTCAGAAAGGCTTCAATATATCCATCCTGACAATTGCTGACAATGTATAAATCATGTGTTTGTACCAACAGTTTTAAAGTATCTGCAACACCTTTATATAATATACCACCGTGTTGCTGAATTGAAATAGCTTCATTTTCAGTAATTTCCCGGATGATTTTATTGATTTTATCATCAAAAATTTCCGGCAGCATAACTTTTAAAACATCTATCGCCAACAAGCCCATATAGGGTCGCATCGCCTCAATGCTCAATGGTTTTTGGAGTAAATGATGTTTGGAAAGAATTTCATTCCAATTCAGAACAACGGTCTTTCTGGAATCCCATAAAGTGCCGTCTAAATCAAAAATCAGGTTTTTGTATTTCAATGTGATTAGTAATTAGTTGTTAGTAATTAGTTGTTAGTGATTAGTAATTAGTTGTTAGTAATTAGTGATTAGTGGTTAGCATTGTTCATGTAATTATATATATATGATAGACAGCTATTTGTAATGCTTAAATAAACTACCTCGGGGCAAGCCCACGAGGTATTAAAACAATTTAAGTTGCCCTGAATAGACTTCTTTATATTCTTTCTTTTTTCCCTGATTTTCAACATATTTTTGAATCACTTCTTTGCTCG
>Ga0265293_10000830_pt1 | contig 71227 bp, 64 predicted proteins | sample Munlanlewell138R_FD_192505 | JGI IMG/M metagenome (GOLD analysis project Ga0265293, IMG submission 192505) | Leachate microbial communities from a municipal landfill in Southern Ontario, Canada - Leachate well 138R | ecosystem: Engineered > Solid waste > Landfill > Unclassified | place: Canada... | reverse complement strand
GTATATTATTGGTTTGGTGCTGGCAATTACTTTTTTATTTATCTATATGAAAATTGTATTTTTGGTTGCCAAAAGTTGTATTTAGATATTACCATAAACAACTCAGAGGCTCAATGGATGCCAGCAGATACAAGGACTATATGTTGGGACTAATGTTCTATAAGTTTCTAAGCGATAAGACCTTAGAAACCTTTAAAATCTCCGCCCGTCTTGGACAGACAGGTGAAAAAGATTTATTAGAAGCTTACAAGAAAGCTAGACAGGACTATGGGGAAGCCTTAGATAAAACTATCCAAAAAGTATTAGGCTATTACATCAAACCAGATTACCTTTATCAAGTATGGATTGAAGACATTAATACAGGGGATTTTGAACTCCAAAAGGTAACAGACAGTCTACACGAATTTGAGCGTTCCATCTATGTGGAAGAAGGTGCTAATGATTTTAAAGGCTTGTTTGCCAGCTCTACCATAGATTTAACAGATACAGCTCTTGGCAATAACTTAAATGAGCGAAGCAAGAATATTCAGGCCCTTATTATGCTCTTTGCAGACCTGAACATGATAACTCTTCAGAAAAGTGATATTTTAGGAGATGCCTACGAATATCTGATAGGTCAATTTGCCATGGAATCAGGCAAGAAGGCTGGAGAGTTCTATACTCCCCACCAAGTTAGTGAGGTTATGGCTCAGATAGTATCCAAGTCCTCTAAGATTAGCCAAATATATGACCCTACAGTAGGTTCGGGTTCCCTTCTATTGACTGTTGGTAAGCACTTGGATACAGATGCACAAAAAGACCTTCACTACTACGGGCAGGAAAAAAATACGGCCACATATAACTTAGCCCGAATGAACTTACTATTGCACGGCGTACGCCCTGAGAAAATGACCATGAGAAACGCAGACACCCTTGCCTATGACTGGCCAGAGGACCCAGAAAGGCCAAACGAAGGTGTTTTATTTGACGCAGTGGTCATGAATCCGCCCTATTCTCTTAAGAACTGGAACAGGATAGGGCTTAAGGTAAGTGACCCAAGATTTGAGATAGCAGGAACTTTACCACCTGATTCAAAAGGAGATTTTGCCTTCCTATTACACGGGCTTTACCATCTTAGAAAAGGCGGTACTATGGCTATTGTCCTACCTCACGGTGTTTTGTTTAGGGGCGGTGCAGAGGGTGAGATAAGGAAAAGGCTAATAAATAAAAACCATATAGATGCAGTCCTAGGGCTACCTAGCAACCTATTCACTAATACGGGTATACCAGTTACAGTCCTTATCCTAAAGAAGGATAGAAAAATGGACGAGCCTGTACTAATTGTCGATGCTTCTAAGGAGTTTAAGAAAGAAGGTAAGCAAAATGTCCTAGAGGAAAAGCATATTGCAAGACTTGTAGATACCTATGTAGAAAGAAAAGCTCAGGAAGGTTACAGTGCCCTAGTATCCAGAGAGGATATTTTAGAAAATGAATATAACCTGAATATACCGAGGTATGTAACACCTAAATCGGAAGATATAGACCATGATGTTGATGCCCATTTATTAGGGGGTATTCCAGCGAATAATATTGAAGAACTTACTATCCTAAACTCCATGGTGGCAGATATCTTAAATGCCAGCCTTAGGGAACTTAGACCAGACTACCTTGAACTTACCAAGAATATTGAAGAACTAAAAAAAGAAGTTCTGCAAAGCGATAAGGTTACTGCTTTATCGGAAACTCTAACAACAGCTATAACAGGTTATATCAATAAATATTGGGATATGATTACAAGTGCAAAGGCTGACACTAATATCAAAGGACTTATGGATGAGATGCTTGTAGATATCAAGGAGCTCTTATCTGGCTTTAGCTTTGTTAATACCTATGACGGTTATCAGATTATAGCGGAGATATGGAAGAACTCTCTCATAGAAGATGTTGAGCTTATCGGCCAAAGTGATTTTTACACTGCTGCCCGTATAAGAATACCTAAAATGGTGACAAAGGGCTCTGGTAATAACAAGCGTGAGGAACAAGACGGCTGGATAAGTAGCTTAATTCCAAGTGAGCTTATTGTTAAACAACTATTTTCCAAAGAGGCTTTAAAAATAGACAGTTTAAAGCAAAATCTATCAGAAACAGAAGCAGAGCTTGAAGAACTGGTTGAAGCTGCCAAGGTTGAAGACTCAGGAGAATATGAGGTTCTATTTGAATGCATCACCAAAAACAAAGAAGGCGAAGCAGGAAACTCCTTTACGGCCAAGGCAATTAAAGATGAGGCCAAAAAATATAAAAAGGACACGGAAGAATATAAGCTCCTTAAAAAAGTTGAGAAGCTTATGGAGGATAAATCCAAGCATAGTAAGGATATCAGGGAAAGTGAAAAAGAACTTAGAGAACTTGTAGAAGAGAAAATCTCAAATCTAACCAATGAGGAAGTGGGTGCTTTAGCCTATGATAAATGGTTCGGAGACCTGATAGAAGATATGGTAAACCTAATAAAGAAGCCATTAGAAGCAGAACTTGACACCTTAAAGCAGTTAAAGGACAGATACTCCTCTACCTTAAACGACTTGGACGAAGAGTATAAGGACCTGGAAGCAAACTTTGAAAGTATGCTGGCTGAACTGGTGGTGATGGAATGAAAAAGCTAGTGCCAAAAAGAAGATTTGAAGGATTTACTGACCCTTGGGAACAGCGTAAGTTATCAGAACTTATTAATGATATAGCAGATGGACCATTTGGTAGTAATCTGAAAACAGTACATTATACTAACGATAAAGAAGCGAGAATTATCCAATTGAGTAATATTGGTGAAATTGGTTGGCAAGATGATAATGTTAGATATACGACATTTGAACATGCTAAAGAAATTAAAAGGTGCATAGTGGGAAGTGGAGATTTAGTTATGGCAAAGATGATGCCAGCTGGACTTACAATACAATGCCCTGATACAGATAAAATGTATGTTTTATCATCTGATGCTATTAAAATAAAACTTAATCAAACTTTAGTGAAAAATAATTATTTCATATGTATGACAAAGAGCAGTTTTTTTCTAAAACAAATTAATAATGATGCACAAGGAAGTACCCGTACAAGAACAAGTATTAGTAAAGTAAGAGGTATGGATATAGTAATTCCAACACCATTAGAACAAAAACAAATAAGCAACTTCTTTTCCATTATAGACAACCTCATCACCCTTCATCAGCGAAAGTTGGATAAACTGAAAGCCACTAAGTCAGCTTATTTTTCGGAGATGTTTCCTAAGGAAGGGGAGCTTTATCCGAAACGCAGGTTTGCAGGGTTTACAGAGCCGTGGGAAGTGCGTAAGTTGGATTTTCTTGCTAATAGGTTCGATAATTTAAGAGTGCCAGTAACGGCATCTAATCGAATATCGGGCAAGGTTCCTTATTATGGTGCTAATGGAATACTCGATTATGTAAAAGGTTTTACCCATGAAGGAGAGTTTGTATTAATTGCCGAAGACGGTGCAAATGATTTATATGACTATCCAGTTCATTATGTAAATGGTAAGGTATGGGTAAATAATCATGCACATGTTATCCAAGCAATAGACGGTGTTTCAGATAATAAATTTTTAAAATATGTATTCAAAGTCTTCAATATTGAGCCTTATTTAGTTGGTGGAAGTCGTGCTAAATTAAATGCAGACACAATGATGAACTTGAATATAAATACCCCGTCAGTCAAGGAGCAAGCTAAAATCGGCTCATTCTTTACCAACCTAGACTCCCTCATTAGCACTCAACAAAGCAAACTAAATAAGCTACAAGCCCTCAAAAATGCTTATTTATCAGAGATGTTTGTCTAAATCAAAGGAAAGGAGGCGTATCAATGTCTGAATATAAGAAAAATGTAGCCGAACGGTCTTTTCAAGAAAGATTTGTTCGGGAACTTGTAAAATATAGATGGCTAGCACCAGATGAGCTGGACGGCAACAAGCAAAAGGTTACAGTAGACGATTTAATCAGCTTCTGGCGAAGTGAGCTCAATCGAATTAACGGGGATATGCTGGAAGGCGTACCCTTAACAGATACAGAGTTTGGGCAGGTAATGGCTAAGGTTAATCAAACAGCCAATAGCTTTGAGGCGGCTAAGGTTCTTTCTATGGAAGGCTCCATCGGCAAGATTGACGGCATTTACAGGGATGACAATCCAAAAGTAACACGAAAGCAAATAACCCTGACCATATTTAAAAAGGCACAGGTCAGCGGTGGTGATTCCTCCTATACCATAGCCAGAGAAGTATCTACACCTAATGGTAACCGCTTTGATATAGTCCTATTAATCAATGGTTTACCCTTAATTAATATTGAGCAAAAGAGAACAGACAAGTCCTTAACGGAAGCCTTTTATCAGTTTAAAAGGTACTATGGAGACGGTGAATATACAAACAATTTTATGGCATTTTCTCAAATGATGGTCATTACCTCGGAAGTGGCTACTAGATATTTTGCAACTCCCAAGACTATAAATGACTTTAATCTTAAATTTGTCTTTGGCTGGGCAGACAGGTACAATAACCCTATCAATGACTGGAAAGAGATTATAGCTAGCTTTCTAATGATACCTATGGCCCATCAACTTGTGGGAGACTATCTGATTATCGATGAAGCCGAAGATGAGGAAAATCGTAGGCATATGATAATGCGACCCTATCAAGTATATGCCCTGCAAGCGGTGGAATTGGCAGCCTTTGGCCTTGATAATGAAGACAAAATTCCCCATGGTGGCTATGTCTGGCATACTACAGGCTCGGGTAAGACAATTACTAGCTTTAAAACTGCCCTCTTCCTTTCTACCCGTGGCGGTTTTGATAAGGTTATATTCCTAGTAGACAGAAAGGAACTAGACAAAAAGACCAGTGAGAACTTTAAAGCCTACTCCACCTATGAAGCCGTATCAGTTGACGATACCAAGTATACCCATCAGTTAAAGAAACAACTCCTATCACCAAAGAGAGGTATCGTGGTAACCACAACCTTTAAGCTAAACAATTTGGTCAAAGAACTTATGGAAGGCGAAGATTACGGACTGGCAAACAAGAAAATAGTCTTTATCATTGACGAAGCCCATAGGACTACCATGGGTGGAATGATGGTCAATATTAAGACCTTCTTTAAGAAAAACGGTCTGTTTTATGGTTATACAGGTACACCTTTATTTGACGAAAACCAAGTCAAGGGTATGATAAATCAAAAGAGCGAAGTAATCGACACCACTGAAAAGCTCTTTGGCCCAGAATTACATAAATACACCATAGACCAAGCCATCGCAGACGGCAATGTGCTGGGCTTTAATGTGGATTATATCAACACAGGGGAATTTATCAGCTACGAAAACCTTAGAGAACAGGTAAAAGAAAAAATTGAAGAAGAAAAGCCAGATATACCAAAGCTTGAATTAGAGCGAATGGTCTATGGCTGGACTGACCTTGAGGTTGAAAGAGAGGCTGCTAAGAGGGATATCCTTATCTATCAGGATAAAACTCACATACCTAGGGTTGTGGAAAGAATATTGGCTAACTGGGAAGAACAGTCCATGAATAGGATTTTTAATGCTATACTAACTGTTGAAAAAAGGCCAAGGGCTGTTGCTTATTATGAAGAGTTTAAAAAACAACTTGAAAACAAAGAAAATGGCATTAACATTGCTCTAACCTTTAGTTTTGAGGGCGAAAACAAAGAAGGTAATATAAAGCCAGGGACTGTCGAGATGATGTTTAAAGATTATGCCAGCTTTACGGGCATTGAATTTGTCAGCGGTGACTTGAAAAAAGGTGAAGAAGCATATTTTGAGGATATTGTAGCAAGAGGCACCCGAGGTGGCAGCGGGAGAAATTCTAAAAATATAGACTTAATAATAGTGGCGAAACAGTTGCTTACAGGCTATGACTCCAAGTTTATTAATACCCTATATGTAGATAGGAATATGCAACTACAGGACCTAATACAGGCTTATTCTAGGACAAATAGGATTTATAATAGGGATAAGGAGTTTGGCTCTATCGTCAATTTTCAATACCCAAAAATGACGGAGGAACAAGTGAATATAGCCTTAAAACTATATGGCAGTGGTGGTTCAAGCTCTAGGGCTATTGTGGAAGATTACAATACGGCAGTTGAAAAGTTATCTATAATGGTTGAAGATATGAAAAAGGCTTTATCCGACCCAACCGAATGGGAAAGTCTAAAATCAGATACCAAAACTAAAGAGTATTTTATCCTATGTTTTGTGGATACTTCTAAGCAGTTGGGTACGGTTATGCAATATTATGAGTATGTATGGGATAATCAGCGATTTAAAATGGATGAGCATACTTGGCTAAAATATGTAGGTGCATATAAAAACTTAATCGGAAAGACAATAATAGACCCTATTGACATACCTGTAACTCCTTTAAGCGGAAAGACCAGAATAACAGCTACCCAAGTTATAGACGATAAACATATATTAAGCCTTATAGGCTCCAGAATAAAGGTTGAGAAGGGTTTTAAGACTGTAGACGATGAAACACTTAGGCTAATTTATGAAGAGATACAGGAGCTTAGCGATATGGGTCAGGCGGAACAGGCTAAATTGCTTAAGGAGTTTGTGGAAACTGAACTATTAACCGGGCATATAAAAGCGGAGTTGGATTTTGACCAAGACTTTGAAAATTGGAAGCGAGCAAGAGTCGAAGAGGAAACAGCCGATTTTGCAAAAACTTGGGGTGTAGACGGTAAAATACTATCTAAGTCCTTGGAGCAATTTGAGCCCTCAAAGAAGGATGTTATCCCCTATATTGACGAACTTCAAGCAAGTATTGATTATGATAAGGCAGAAAACAAAGAAGCAGGTAATCAACTGGCTCATATGATGTACCTAATAAACGAGGAAATACCCGAGTACTTTTTAGAGATGAAAGAAAAGTATAACTAAGACCTTGTTCTCTTTATTTGAAGAAGTAAATTTTAAGATGATTATTAAAGCAGTAGTACCAATTTTTATTGGTGCTGCTGCTTTTCTTGATTTGCAGAAGTTTTTGGACATGTATGATGATAAGAATGTAGATTGGAAGAGATTTAAAAATGAGTATTGTAGCCCCTTGGGACAACAATAATGAGAAACGAGATAATAATGATAGGAACTCATATGTGTGCTTTTGGGTTGGCTTCGTATTGCTTTGGTAAAATAAAAAATAAACTTTCAAAAGAAAAATTAAAGAATTTAACAAATACACTTAATTAGAAGGATATACTACTAATATATATATTTATGGTAATCTAATAATACAAGATGGGGGTGGTTTTATGTCAAAGCGACCTATTAAAGAGACTATTCATGCAAAAGTGATGAGCCTAATGATGTTATTAAAAATTGGATGCGCAACAGAGACACGATAGAATTCTTAGGATTGTGGGAAAGTCTACATAATCCAGATTCTAAACCCGTCGAATTCGACGGGTCTAGAAAAGAAGCTGGACCTAATGCATTTACGATGTCTCCTTCAAAATGGACAAGGTCAGTAAATGCAATTGGTATTGTTACAAAAGCAGAGAGATATGGTGGAACATTTGCACATTCTGATATTGCTTTTGAATTTGCTTCCTGGATATCTGCAGAATTTAAACTTTACATAATTAAAGACTATAAAAGATTGAAAAATGATGAAAGTAGTAAACTTTCTCTAAACTGGAATTTTAACCGTGAGATTTCTAAGTTGAATTATAGAATTCATACGGACGCTATTAAGGAAAATTTAATTCCACCAGAGTTGACATCCTATCAAATTTCTTGAACTTACGCCAGTGAAGCAGATGTTCTTAATGTTGCACTTTTTGGAATAACGGCTAAACAATGGAGAGATAAACATCCTGACAAAAGGAATGGATACTCTCTGGATATAGAATCTCTTGATGAGGAAATACAGATTTTATTTGTAAGCTCAAATAGACTTGAAGAACCTGTGTCCTGGGGTGGACCAATAGTGATGAATACCAGAGATGAACTAGAATTAGCATTTCGGGAGTTAAGAGATGGAAGTTTTTTAAAGCAGACCTTAAACTATGGTTCTACCCTTTAAGTAAACTATAAAAAACATCCAGGGTATCATGGATATCCCTTGAGCTATTCTGATTTCTTTTAAAAGGGCAAGGGAAATAGTTTAAAGCTGTAAGTGCCTGTTTTTTACTAGCAGATAAAACAATTTACCTAAACCATATGAAAAGTATGATATACTGATGATAAGTTGAACAGGCAATTGAAAGGAGGAAAAGAGTATGAACAAAAGTATGAACAAAAGAATAATTGCCCTATTCATAATTCTATCCGTACTTTTAAGCACAGCGGTAACAACTGCTGCCGAGCCAATGACTGACATAGAGAATAGCCCCTACAGGAATGCCATAGAACAAATGGTGGAATTGGGTGTATTATCCGGCCGAGGAGACGGTCTCTTTTACCCCGATGACAACTTAACCCGAGCAGAGGCCGCAAAGGTGGCAGTCTTCCTTGCTGGATTTGACAAAAAGGATGTGGCGCAGGCAGAGACACTGACCCAGGCCTTCGACGACGTGTATGCAGGCATGGGAGACCACGAATGGGCCCTTGGCTGGATTAACCTGGCTGCGGGAGAAGGCATAATAGGGGGTTACGGAGACGGAAAATACGGACCAGGCGATAATCTCCAGATGGCTCAATGGGCGGCCATCCTCATAAGAATACTTGGATACGAGACCGAAGAACTGGAGTGGCCGACCGGTTACGACAAATTGGCCGGTGAGCTGGGCCTTACGGAGGGGCTTGAATACCTAAGTGATTCCTACATAAGAAGGGATCAGATGGCTAGGTTTACTGCGAATGCAGTGTATAATGCAGAGCGTCCCGACGGGTCGAGGATAATAGACCTTTTGGAAGGCACGGAAGGGGATAGGACCGAAGGCCAGCAACTGGAAAGTATAAGCATGTCTATTGTATTCCCGGAAACCTTGCCCGAAGGTGGAGGGCAGACCGCTACCATTGCAGTTATGGTAACTGATGAAGCCGGAAATCCAGTAGAGGGTGCGAAGGTTGTTTTCGATGCATTTGCCTTTGAATTAGGTGAAAGAAATGCACAGTTGTCCAAGTCCGAGACGACAACCGATGCTTCCGGTAAGGCTATGGTAACTTACACAAGCCTGGCAGCGGATGATAAAAGGATGGTGCAGATAAATGTGGATGCCTTTAAGGACTTTGCCGGAGAACACAGAGATTTTATAATGATGGCTGCCAACCAGGCTGCCGTGGTAGGCGGTGTAGTAAGGGATCCCTATACTGGTACCCCCAAGGAGGGTGTCCTCATATGCTTCGTGCGTAGTGAGACTATGAGGACCATCGGTTGTTTAGAAACAGATGAGCAGGGCCGTTATTCAATGGTAGTGCCTACCGGAACCTATCATATAGACTTTCAAAGAATGCCGATAAGGGATCGAATAACGGTTAAGGCAAGCGATCCCGGCCAAACCTATACGGTAGATAATAGCAAGGGCATCCTAAAGGGTGTAGTAACCGGGGTATCCCCGGGAATAAAGGTGGTGGCTACCAGGCCGGGCAATATCTCTGGTCCCGACGACCATACACTGCAGGCAGAAATACAAAGTGACGGGTCCTTTACCCTTGCCCTTGATCCTAATAAATATGGGTTATATATTTATGGAAAATCCACTCCCTTTAAAACAGGAGTTACCGTCCAAAGCGGACAGGTAACCGACATAGGAACCGTAAACGCACGTTGATGATCTTGATGCAGATGCCTAGTAGCCTATCCTTAGTGGTGGGCTGCTTTTTCCTTTTAAATAATCTAGGCCTTTCTATCCACCTGCATAGGTAAGACCTATGTCCATCTTAGGACAGTCCTTGAACTCTATAAGAACTATGGATTTTCCAAACTCATTATCGCTGAATAATTTATTTATCAAAATTCACGTTGTTAATATACCTTTCTTTTGCTATAATAATCAAGAGATTAAAATTATTTAGGAACTCGAATTAATGGAGAAAGGTGAGTGCATCGTGAAGCAGGAGAAAACAGAACTAATATTAAAAGGCGATATATACAAGGTTTTAATAAGCCTATCTGTTCCCATTATGATTAATAGCATTATACAGACCTTATACAATTTAGTGGATGGAATATGGGTCAGTAAAATTTCATCAGTGCATTTTGCAGCGACCTCCTTCGTATGGCCGGTAAACTTTTTATTTATTGCCATCGGCATTGGTTTATCAGTGGCAGGTACATCACTACTTTCTCAACTAATAGGTGCAGGAAGGACTACTGAAGCTAGGGAATACACAGGTCAGTTAATAGGGGCCTCCCTTATACTATCCATAGTATTTACAATAGTGGGCCTAACTACAAGCCCATATATAATAAAACTCATGGGTGGCCAAGGCGAATTTGCACAATTGGCAAATACATACCTGAAAATAACATTCCTAGACCTTCCTTTTTTATTTTTGTATTTTAACATTAACTCTATAATGAACGCCCAAGGAAATACCGTCACTCCGACAATACTAAGTGGAGTTGCCGCCATAATCAATGTCATACTCGACCCAATCTTTATATTTACCTTCAATATGGGTATAGCAGGGGCTGCCTGGGCTACGGTATTGTCTAGGGTTATATTGGCCTTATACGGCATAAGGCTTATTTTTAAGGACAATATGCTGAAACCCGATTTCAAGGATTTTAAATTTAACCAAGGGATTTTAACGGAAATTGCAAGGGTTGGCTTGCCAGCGTCCATCGGACAGGTAGGTGCATCCATAGGTTTTATGACACTAAATGGTTTTATCGTATCCTATGGCACTGCTACCCTGGCTGCCTTTGGCATGGTAAATAGGGTCACAAATCTTGTAATGCAGCCAGCCATGGGGGTTGGGGCTGCACTTACGGCAGTTATAGGGCAAAACCTAGGTGCAGGTAGTCTTGATAGGGCCACAGAGGCCTTTAAGAAGTCATCGAAAATCGCCCTTTATATAGGCTTATTGGGTGGTGTTCTTTTGTTCATCTTCAATAAACTCATTGTAGCATTTTTTATTCAATCTAAGGATGACCCAGAGGTAATAGTCCAAAGTATCACCTATATGAAATTTGTTGCATTTTCTATGCCTCTCATGGGCATGTTCAGTGTCTTGCAGGGGATCTTTCAGGGGTCAGGTAACACAAAGTACTCCATGTACATGGAGATAGGCAGGTTATGGGCTATTAGGCTACCTATGATACTAATATTTAAGCATTTTACCAACTTCGGCTCTCCTGGGATTTGGTTTTCCATGAGCTTTAGCAATCTGATAGCATGCATATATGGGATATATATGTACAAGATACATGGATGGAAAAGGGAAGTAGTAGGAGCCAATAGATAATTCACCAAAAAGGCCTCTTTAGAATAGATTGTACTATACAATCCCTAAGGAGGTTTTATTATGCAAGTAATACGCAGGATGTTTCCAGGGGGGAATACTTCCCAGGGGCTTTATTCCCTCCACGATAATATAATCAGCAATCAGAGAAATAGGCTATATATTTTAAAAGGAATGCCAGGGGGTGGAAAGTCTTCATTGATGAAGGCCATTGCAGAGAGGATGTTTGACAAGGGATATTCCATTGAATACCACCACTGCCCATCTGATCCGGGGTCCATAGATGCTGTAGTTATAGATGGTATTGGAGTTGCAATAATAGATGGGACTCCGCCTCACACAATAGACCCTTTGTATCCGGGCTTGTCAGATAGGATAGTTGACCTTGCAGTTTCCATCGATACTGATAAATTAAAAAAGGAAGAGGAGGCAATTAGGGCTACCAAACTAAAAAACAAGTATGCCTACGAAAAATGTTTTAACTACTTCAAGGCTGCCAATATTATTGCAGAACAAATTGACAAAGAAAATGCCAGGACTTTAGATATTAGGGGATTAAATAATCAAAGTAGAAAGGTGATTGAAATTATTTTTTCAAAACTTCCCATTCCTAAAAAATCCAATGGTTTCAAACAAAGGGATTTATTCTCTTCAGCCTATACACCAGAAGGCTTTACAGACTACACATATACAATTTTAAAATGGGTGGAAGATGTATTTTTTATAAAAGGGGATATGGGAACTGGTAAATCATATTTGCTTAATAGGATACTGGAGGAGGCTAGGCTCAGAAACTTTGAAATGGAAATTTACCACAACCCTATGTTTCCAAAGAAAATTGAAACCATATATATTAAGGAACTTGACTCTGTAATTACTTCCAATGAGCTGGGGTCTAAATTTGCAAAAGAGGAAATAGATTTGAATAGCTATATAAGCAATAGAAAGACAAATGAAGATGATATAAACGCCCTGAATCTACTTATAGAAGGTGGAATAAAAAATCTTAGAGAGGCCAAAGAAAACCATAAGGCCCTGGAAAGATCCTACAGAAGCTCCATCGATTATACGCTGATAGACAGGGAAAGGGAAAAGATTTACAATGAAATACTGAATCTAATAAAACAAGGGCAGATTTAAGCTGCCCTTTACTCCATAGCATCCTTGATTAGTTTATAAAAATGATTTAAGATAGGCTCTAGGTCCTCAGGGGAGCATTTTCCCTGTATGGAATTAGGGCTGCCACCACCTTTGATATCATAATTTTCTCTGGTCTTTTTCATTATTTCCTTTAAATTAATTCCAATATCCTTGGGTACAGATAGTAGAAATTGTCCAGTATTTTCATTTCTAATCCCAAATAAATGTATGCTAGGGCCTGTCTTATCTAAATATACCGATAGTGAATTCAACTCTTTCAGGTCCAAGCCATCAAATATATCTGAGACTATGGCTATCTCCTTAAGTTTGAAGGACCTCCTCAGCAAATCCTCTCCCCTATATTTAATAATCTCCTCTCTAAGCCTTCTATTTTCTTTTTCTAGATCTGATTTTTGCCTATAAAGAATATCTACCTTTTCGCCAATATCCCTATCCCTAGATGATAAAAGTAGGGATATATCCTTGATGGCCTTGTTTTTCCAACTATAGTCCTGCAAGGCCCTTTGACCGCAGACAAATTCCAGCCTTATGTTTCCCTTGTATCTTTCCCATTTTCTAATTTTAATTAGGCCTATTTCACCGGTTTGCCTTAAATGGGTACCGCTACATGGGGAAAAGTCAATATTATCGATTTCTACAATTCTTATATTGGAGTTTACAGTTGGTTGCTTTCTAACGGGTATTTTTTCTATATCTTCTTTCTCTATATAATAGGATTCAATCTTGAAGTTAGAGTATATAACCCTATTGGCATAGACTTCCACCTTTTCAGCCTCTTCTTCTGTCAGGTCAGCCAGGGTAATATCGATATATACATAGTCAGATCCTATGTGAAAACCTACGGTTTCCCCACCATATAGCTTGTAGAATGCAGCGGAGAGAAGGTGCTGGCCAGTATGCTGCTGCATGTTGTCCAGCCTATTATTCCAATTAATATTGAGGACAACCTTGTCGCTTTGAATGTTTTCACCGACTACATGGATTATATCCTGATCTTCCTCATATACCTCTAGTAGTTTCACACCATTAATAGTGCCCTTGTCGCCGGGTTGTCCCCCAGATAGGTGGGGGTAAAATATAGTTCTATTTAGTCTAATGTAGTACTTATCATCCTTATAAATCTTTTCCGTAATCCTCGCATCTATTTCCCTCAGGTAGGGATTAGTTAAAAATAATTTTTCGGTCACCCTTATCAGCCCCTTATATAAGTATAAGTATATATTACCATAAAAGCTCAAAAACCATAATGAAATATTTTTGTCGGGGTTTGCTTTTGCCTTTCAAATCGTGATATAATTATAGAAAATTGCAAGGGATTGATACTATGCCTGATGGACATATGATGGTTTTATTGGGTTTAATTATACTTATATGGAGCCTAAATCGAATGCACAGGAAAAGATAAGTGGAGGATTTCATGCAAAGACCTTTTATTCTATTCTCAATCCCCTTGGCCTTGGGAATAATTTTATCCTATTTTTTTACTTTTGATATGGTGTATGGACTAATATTACTGGCTATATCCCTGCTTATATTCAGCATTTTAATCATAAAAGCTAGGTTTAATTATCCAGTAGTTTTCATTGTTTTTTTCCTTTTGGGTACGATTCTTGGGTCTAGTAGCAGCAAGGATACAAGTCTAGGGTCTGCCATAGGAAGGGAATTAATACTTAAGGCTACTGTAGAGCAGGTATCTTGGGTAGATGAAGAGGCCGGAAAATACATACTGCATGTGGACAGCATAGTTGAAGGCTCCTCAATTAGAAGGATAAAGGAAAAGACTGTTTTAAAATTGTTTGGAGACAGAGAGCTGCGAATAGGAGATAGGCTGACATTTTGGGCAAGGCCCAAGGAGGCCTTGCAAAATACAAACCCCTCCTTATTCAACTACAAGCTTCATTTGATGACCAACAAGGTCTACACAACTATTAATATTGACGAGCATTCTATAATAGAATTAGATAGCAGTCATAAGGGGTTAAAATACTCTATGAGAGAGGCCTTTGTAGGGAAGGTTGAGGACCTCTTCGACAGCCATTTGAGTAGGGAAAACAGCTCTTTGATGAAGGGGATTTTACTTGGCCGGTACTCTTATCTGGAAGATGAAGACATTTTAAAATACAGGGAACTGGGACTGGCCCATATACTAGCTGTGTCAGGTCTGCATATAGGAATAATATCTGCTTTCTTAATATTTTTTCTTTCCAATCTAGGGGTCAAGAGGAGGTATAGCCTGATCATTGTCCTCTTGATTATTTGGTTTTACGGCTACTTAATCGGCTTTCCGCCATCGATATTGAGGGCCAATATAATGCTGAGTATTTCCTATATTGCCTTTATATTTGCAGAGCCCTATGATTCTATTAATAGCCTATTTTTTTCTTTTTTTGTCCTCCTACTTATTAGGCCCATGTGGATATTTAACCTAGGATTTCAATTGTCATTTGCTGCTAGCTTTTCAATAATTTACTTTACACCAAAGATTAGGGAGCTATTGTATTTCTATGATGGGAAAATCACGGCAACCCTCTCAGGTCTTTTGGCAGTGCAAATAGGCTTATTACCGCTACAGGCCTACTATTTCAATAGGATTTACTTGATAAGCCTATTTTCCAATCTAATCCTAGCACCTTTCCTGGGCTTGTCTTTGATTATTGGGACTACAATGCTTGCCTTATCCTATTCCCTAGCTGGGTTAAACCTTGTAGTTGGGAAAGTTTTAAACCTAATACTGAGCCTGGAAGGCCTTATGGCGGACTTGTTTTATGATATTGGTATAGGCATAATAAGGATCCATTCCCCTAATATTTTTGAATTCATCATCTACTTTACCCTACTCCTTTTTCTATTTAGGGTAATAGACCTCAAATACCTGGACTACAAGGTGAAAAAAGTCCTTGGGGTTTATCTCCTAGTTATAGTCATATTTAATGGACTTTTCATATTTACTGATAGGACAGCGGAAATTCATTTTATAGATGTGGGTCAGGGAGATAGTATCTTGATTAGGACTAGAAAGGGGAATTATTTGGTAGATACAGGGGGAAACATATTTGATTCCTTTGATATAGGGGAGAATATTACCCTGCCCTATTTGGAGAAACTAGGGATAAAAAGGCTAAAGGGTGTTTTCATTACTCACTTTGACCTTGACCATAGCAGGGGACTGCCTATTTTAATGGACAATTTAGAAATTGACCATATCTTTATTTCTTATGAGGATGAGGAAAGCGATATTTTTCGGGGAATTAAGGAAAGGTCTAGGCCCTACCTACTATTAAGTGAAAAGGATAGGATAATAATCGATAGGAATAGCTACATAGAAATCATAAGCCCAAATAAGGATATGAGATATGAGGACCTAAGCGACAACAATCTTTCCCTAGTATTCTTATTTTCCCATTATGGGCAGAGAATATTGTTTACGGGGGATATGGAGGAAGAGGCTGAGTCAAGGTTGTTGGATAAGCTAGGTGGATCCATAGATTTAATAAAGGTTCCCCATCATGGCAGTATAAGTTCATCTACTGAAGAATTATTAAATATTACCAGACCCAAGGCTGCAGTGATTTCAGTTGGAAGAAATAATTTCTATGGTCATCCAAGTGGGGAAGTCTTGGAAAGATACGACAATATGGGCACGGAGATTTACAGGACGGATATTGATGGGATGATAAGGGTAAAATTGTATAGGGACAAAATTCTGATTAGGCCATTTTTGCTTGATAAGCCGGGAATAATTGACTTTATCACTGACAATTCCTTGATCATATCCTTTTATCTTGGAATCTTCCTAGCCCAATATATTCTAACGAAAATATATTTAACTAGAAAGGAAAGGTTGACCCCCTATGAATTATGCTGAATTTTTAAAAGACCTAAAAGCAAACAAGATCTTATCGGTCTACCTGTTTACAGGCCAAGAGACATACCTCAAGGACAGGGCCCTGGAGAGCCTCAAATTAAGGTATATAGACAAGTCCCTAGAAGAATTGAACTATGCCATTGTAGAGGGGAAGGAGCAGGGCTTTAATGAGGTATTCAATGCCTGTGAAACCCTTCCATTTATGGCAGAGAAGAAGCTGGTCGTCTTGAAAGATATAGGGGAAATGATGGAAGATGACCCCAAGGAATTAGATGAGGACCTTAGCTCCTATATTGGCAAATTAGAGTCCTCCACCTGCTTGATTATAGTCGATAAATTTAACAATTTAAAGAAGACTACAAAACTATATAAGGCCGTAAAGGCCCTAGGAGGAATTGTAGACTTTGGCAGCTTGAGGGGGAGGGACCTAAATTCATGGGTGGAAAAAGAGTTTAAAAAACATGGTAGGGCTATTTCCTATTCAAACATTACTTATTTTCTACAGGAGTCCGCCTATGGAGATTACAATAGTAGAAAGACCCTATACGATTTGGAAAATGAAATTGCCAAGCTAGTCAATTATACTGGACAGGAGGAAATAAGGAAGGAGGACATAGAAACAGCCCTAGTCAAGACCCTGGACGGTAATATCTTTAATTTACTTGCTGCCATAAATAAAAGGGACAGGGATAGTGCTCTGAGGATTTTCAACGAAATGTATATCTCCAATGAACCCATACAAAGAATACTTTTTATGATTATTCGGCAAATAAGGCTTATTTTAGCCTACAAGCTCTATAGGGAAAGGGGAGACGATGGAGGAAGTATTCAAAAGAAGCTACAGATTAAAGATTATGAGTTTAGAAAAATATCTTCTGAATCCAAATCCTTTCACAAGGACAATTTAATGAAGGCAATGGACTATATATTGGAATTAGACATTAAACAAAAGACTAGTTCACATGATGAAAAACTAGCCTTGGAAATGTTGATTATTCACTTGTCCTACCTGATTTAATGTAAAAAACTTCGGCCACCCGAAGTTTTATTTTATGGATTAGATTGCTTTATTCAGTTTCTTCGTTAGGCGGCTAACCTTCCTTGAAGCGTTATTTTTGTGAAGAATATTTTTGTGAGCAGCTCTTTTAAGCTTTTTATCAATAGTTTTCAACAGTGCCTTGGCCTCATCGATATTTCCCTTGACAATTGCTGATTCAAATTTCTTAATATATGTTTTAATTTCCGATTTTTTAGCCTTGTTTATTGCAGTCCTATTCCTAGTAATAAGAATTCTCTTTTTAGCAGATTTAATATTTGCCAATATTTTCACCTCCTCTAATCTAACAAAAGATATTTTACCACGAAGTGCTATAAAATGCAAGGATATTTAAGATTATAATGGATAAAAATATAAAAAGAAGGATTAAAATTTGAGAGGAGAATATAATGTATAAGATTCGTACAGACTTGGCAGTGGAGAATAGGGAACTGTATAAGGAAAGTTTCAATGAAGATTCAGAGGGCATTGGGGTTGAAAATGAAAAAAACGAATTTTATGAAATTACTAGGGTGAGAATCTTAGACAAAAAGGGAAGCGAAAACATGGGGAAGCCACTGGGTAATTACATAACTATCGACGTGCCCAAATTAAACAGGACAGACGAGGATTTAAAGGACGAAATTTCCCAGGTGGTGGCTAGGGAGATTAAGGGACTAGGTATGAACCATCCCAATAGCAAGATTTTAATTGTTGGCCTTGGAAATTGGAATATAACGCCAGATGCCCTTGGTCCCAAGGTAGTTAACAGGGTTTTAGTAACCAGACAATTTTTCATTAACTACAAGAAGGAGATTGACGAAACCGTAGCTAATGTGGCTGCCCTGTCGCCGGGGGTCATGGGGATAACTGGAATAGAAACTAGCGAAATAGTAAAGGGAGTAGTTGAAAAGCTAGAGCCTGACCTGATAATCGCCGTAGATGCCCTGGCTTCAAGAAAAATGAATAGGGTATCCACATCTATACAAATTTCAGATACAGGAATTAACCCGGGTTCAGGCGTGGGAAATAAAAGAATGGAGATAAATGAGGAAAGCTTAGGCATACCTGTTATGGCCATAGGCATACCAACTGTCGTAGATGCTGCTACCATAGTAAATGATAGCCTAGACCTAATTATAGATGTTTTACAGGGGGAGGCAGAGGAAGGCGATGAGCTCTACCAGCTCCTGGCAAATATAGAATCAGAAGAAAAATATTGCTTCATAAAGGAGGTCCTAAACCCCTATATGGAAAATGTAGTAGTTACTCCAACAGACATAGATTCAGTAATAGATGACCTATCCATTATAATCGCCAATGGCCTAAATATGGCACTTCACCCCGGTATAGATTTAAAGGACGTAAATAGGTATATTAGATAATATTAGAATAATTGACCCCTGATTTGAATATAATTTTATATTGAATAGTGGGGAGTGTTATTATGGGAAAAACAAGAAAATCTGATTATATAATATTGGCACTGGCTTGTGTTCTGGTCCTCAACATAGGTAATATCCTAATAAGGTTTTCTCCTAGGACTAGCAGATTTGTGGAAGACGGCTATATTAAAAAGATTTCCTCCAGCCTTGTAGACACAGTCGGCCTGCTAAATATTGACGACCTTGTATCTAAGATCATAGATTCTTTATTTCCCACAGCAGAAGTATCCAATTTAGAAAGAGATGGACAGGAGACTGACTTTCAGATTCACGAATTTAATGAAGTTGACGAGGATATGGACTACGACAATTCCAGGGATATAATACTGGATAGGCTGGACGAATACGAGTCCCTAATCATTATCAGGGACTCAATGGGAAAGGATATAGTAGAAAACATACCTGAGCCACTGATGATAAATAAGATGATAGTAGACCGGGAAAAACCCTATATCCTGATATACCATACCCATGCAACAGAATCTTATAATCTGTCAAAGGCAGATAATTATAGGAGCTCAGATAAGGATATCAACGTAGTAGGCATAGGGAAGATTATGTCCAATGTATTAGAGGCTGGCGGCCACAAGGTTAACCATGTGGAGGTATACCATGACCTTCCATCCTATAATCAATCATATTCTAGAAGCCTCAATACTATCATGAAGAAGAAGGAGGAGTCAGATAACCTAAGGGTACTGCTGGACATTCATAGGGATGCCTATCTGGAGACAAATCCAAATATGGAGGCCATAAGAGCTAAATCAAAGACCAATATAGATGGAAAATCCGTAGCTACATTTTCCCTAGTAGTTGGCCCTGATACGCCCAATATGGAGCAGGTATTGAATTTTACAAAGTATATTAAGGCCGTATCCGATGCACTCTATCCAAACCTATGTACAGGTATAATAATTAAGCCAACTGGCAAATACAATCAGCATCTATCGGATTACTCTGCCCTTATGGAGATTGGGTATAACTTTAATACCCTTGAAGAGGCAGAGGAGGGGGCGAAGCTAGTTGGGCGGGTGCTGAGTGTTGCAATTAATAGTATAATTGAAGAATAGTCTTTGCAAAACTTTGGAGAAGTGATATAATATTTTTACGAATATGGAGGTAATTGCAATGGAAGAAAACCAGAAGGGCGACAATGGGAAGGAAATAATGGAATGGATAAAAAGTATAGCAACTGCCATTGTTATAGCAGTTATAATCAAAACCTTTTTCTTTAATACGACCTATGTACTGGGGAATTCAATGTACCCGACCCTGCATGAGAAGGATAGATTGTTTGCAAACAAGGTTTCACTATATTTTAGTGGGCCATCTAGGGGAGATGTCATTGTATTAGAGGCTCCAGATGCCCCAAAGAAGGATTATATCAAGAGGGTAATTGCCATCGGCGGCGATATAGTAGAGATTAAGGAAGGTAAGGTCTATTTAAACGGAGAAATACTAGAGGAAGACTATATAGATGAAGGCTCATATACCCATGTATACGAAGAAAGTTTATGGGAGATTCCCCAGGGAAGTATATTTGTACTAGGGGATAATAGAGGGGAAGGGGCCTCAAAGGATAGCAGGTATTTTGGCTGCATACCCATCAAAACCATAAAGGGAATAACGGGCTTTAGATATTTTCCCATTGACAAGAGATTTGGCAAAATCCATTAATTGGGTATAAGATATGCTGGATTTGGGCAATCTAACTATGGTGATAATATGGGAAGCAGGTTGGATAGGAACAAGGCCCGAAGAAAACAAAGACTAGTTTCCAGGATGAAAAGACTTTGCATATTAGCCTTGCTAGTTCTTTTTATAATGGGAATAGAAATTGTAAATCAGAATATAGTATACTTAGATTGCTTGGATAATCCAAATATCCTTAGGTGGAACCCTAAAACTGGTCAACTAGACTTTTTTGGGGTTAGCTATATCTTGGATTTAAGTTTTATAAAAAAGTTTATCAAAAGACCAGTTTTTGTGGTCTTTTTATTTTACATAATATTGTTTATCTGCTATAATTGGGTATTGGAAACATCATAAGGAGGAAAGGCATGGAGAGAGTTAAACAAGAGAATATTAGAAATTTTTCTATTATAGCACATATAGATCATGGAAAATCGACCCTAGCAGATAGGTTGATAGAGGAAACTGGCATGCTCACTGCAAGGGAAATGCAAAGTCAGGTACTGGACAATATGGACCTGGAAAGGGAAAGAGGTATTACCATTAAGCTAAAGGCAGTGAGGCTACTATATAGGGCTAAGGACGGAGAAAAATATATACTGAATTTGATAGATACCCCAGGCCATGTGGATTTTACATATGAGGTATCTAGGTCTTTGGCAGCCTGTGAAGGTGCCATCTTAGTAGTAGATTCAACCCAGGGCATAGAGGCCCAGACCCTAGCCAATGTTTATCTGGCCCTAGACCAGGACTTGGAGATACTACCCGTTATAAACAAGATAGACCTACCCAGTGCGAGACCAGATGAGGTTAAAAAAGAGGTAGAGGATATCATAGGTATAGATTGCGAGAATGCCCCCCTCATATCGGCCAAGGAGGGCCTAAACATAGGAGATGTATTAGAATCTGTAGTTGAGAATGTCCCCGCACCCATGGGGGATGCAGGAGCACCCCTAAAGGCCTTGATTTTCGATTCCTATTATGATAGTTACAAGGGAGTAGTGTGCTATATTAGAGTATTTGAGGGAAGTATCAGGCCGGGCATGGAAATCAAGATGATGTCAACTGGCAAGTCCTATGAGGTTGTAGAAGTAGGTATAAATACATCCAAACACGTTTCCTTAACTAGTTTAGAGGCAGGGGATGTAGGATTTGTGACAGCAAGCATAAAAAACGTAAAGGATGCCCGTGTAGGCGATACCATAACAGATAAAAATAACCCCACCCTGGAAGCATTGCCAGGCTATAAAAAGGTAATACCCATGGTGTATTGTGGCATATACCCTGCTGAGGGTGAGGACTTTAACTCCGTCAGAGAGGCCTTGGAGAAGCTTCAGGTAAACGATGCCTCCTTGGTATTTGAACCGGAGTCGTCAGTTGCCCTAGGATTTGGCTTCAGATGTGGATTTTTAGGACTACTGCATATGGAGATAGTACAGGAAAGGCTAGAGAGAGAATTTGACCTAAATATTGTAACTACTGCACCGTCAGTTATCTACAAGGTAACAAAAACGACCGGTGAAGTCCTGGAAATTCAAAACCCTTCAAATTTACCGGAAACCACTGAAATACTGTCAATGGAAGAGCCAATAGTCACTGCAAACATAATGACACCAACGGACTACGTAGGTACTATTATGGAGCTATGTCAGGACAAGAGGGGTACATTTTTAAATATGGAGTATTTGGAGGAAACCAGGGTAGTCCTTCATTATGAATTGCCCTTGAATGAGGTAATATATGATTTCTTTGATGCTCTAAAATCAAAGACTAAAGGATATGCTTCTCTGGACTATGATCTCAAAGGTTATCAGGAATCTAGACTTGTAAAATTAGACATACTAATAAACAGTGAGCTAGTAGACGCATTTTCACTTATAGTACATGAGGATAAGGCCTATGAGAGGGGCAGGACCATATCAGAGAGGCTTACAGATGTAATTCCAAGGCATCAATTTGCAGTTCCCATCCAAGCGGCAATTGGGTCAAAGATAATCGCTAGGGAAACCATAAGGGCCCTTAGAAAGGACGTACTTGCAAAATGCTATGGCGGGGATATTTCTAGGAAGAAAAAGCTTTTAGAAAAGCAGAAGGAAGGAAAGAAGAGAATGAGGCAAATAGGTTCTGTAGAGGTACCTCAGGAAGCTTTCCTAACAGTTTTAAAATACGACGAAAGATAATGCGGCAGTGTATCGCTGTCGCATTTTTGCGTACTTTTACAGGGGAGGTAGACAAAGATGGACATATCTCTTTATATACACATACCTTTTTGTGCAAGTAAATGTAACTATTGCGACTTTTCATCCTTTCCAAGAATTGAGCACCTGGTCCCCCAATACATGGATAGCCTAATCGCTGAGATGGCCCTATATAAGGAAGCCTTGAGAAACTATAGCATCAAAACAATTTTTATAGGAGGGGGAACCCCCTCCCATATAGGGGCAGAGCATATATATAGGATAATGAATTATATACATGCAAATTATAGGACCAGTGGACTATCCGAGATAACAATAGAGGTAAACCCCGGGACCGTTACCAAGGACAAGGCCAAATCTTACAAGGATTTTGGAATAAATAGGGTCAGCATGGGGGCCCAGAGCTTTAACGACCAGATGCTAAAGAAGCTTGGAAGAATTCACAATTCAGAGGAGATATACAATAGTTACAGGATAATAGAAGGGTCGGGCATTGAAAATATAAATCTTGACCTTATATTTGGCTTGCCAAATCAGAAATTAAACGATGCCATGGAATCTATAAGGGCGGCTGTTGCACTTGGGGTCCAGCATATATCCCATTATGGACTTATAATAGAAGAAGCTACTAATTTCTATAGCTTGCTCAAGGCTGGGAAACTAGCTTTGCCTGGGGAAGACGAGGAGAGGGAAATGTATCACAGGGCAAGGAATTTTCTAATCCAAAATGGATATGACCACTACGAAATATCCAATTTCTCATTGGAGGGTTACGAAAGCAAACATAACCTAGCATATTGGGATATAGAACCCTATCTAGGACTAGGACTTAGTAGCCATTCCTATATGAATAATAGGAGGTTTTTCAACAGTTCAAGTATTTCTAATTATATAGATTTACTAGGAAAGGGCAGGCTAGCCATAGAGGGGAAGGAAGAGCTAGACTTGGATGCGGAGATAGAAGACTATTGTATCTTTGGCCTCAGAAAAATAAGGGGCATAAATAAGGAAAGATTCCTCCACAGATTTGCCATAGGAATAGAAGAATTATATGCCGATGTAATAGAAAAACATGTCTACAATGGTCTGTTAATAGACGATGGACAATCTATTAGGCTTACAGAAAAGGGACTGGATTTATCCAATTTAGTAGAAGTGGATTTTCTCAAATAATTTTGGCAAAAACTATTGACAAAGTTCTTAACTAATGGTAACTTTAAAACGTAGGCTTTAGCACTCACTAACCATGAGTGCTAACAAAATTCTATCTAGTATTTGTGGACTTTGAGGTGATGATATATGCTAGATGACAGAAAGTTAAAGATACTATATGCAATAATTAATTCATATATTCTAAGTGCTGAGCCGATAGGTTCAAGGACCATTACAAAACAATATGATCTTGGGGTCAGTTCTGCCACCATAAGAAATGAGATGTCAGACCTGGAAGACCTAGGATATTTGAACAAGCCGCACTCTTCAGCGGGTAGGGTGCCATCTGACAAGGCCTATAGGCTTTATGTAGATGAAATACTAAGATTAAAAAGGACCCAAATCAATTCGAAGAGGAAAGAGGAAATAAAGCAGGTGCTAATTAGGGAATCTAGGGAGATCGATCAGCTATTGCAAAATTCCGCAAAAATCTTATCTGCCATGACTAGCTATACTGCCCTAGCCATATCTCCCAAGATGAAGAGCTCAAAAATCAAGCATATTCAACTTGTAGCCATAGACAAAAAACAAGTTTTAGTAGTTTTAATAAACGATGCGGGAGTCGTTAAAAATACAATTTTTAGACTCCAGGGCCAGGTATCAGAAGAACAGTTAAGTACGCTTACAAATATCCTAAATGACAAACTAAAGGGCCTGCCTATGGATCAGATAGATGATGGGCTGACCAATGAAATTATCGGAGAGATATATGAATTTAAAAATATCATAGACAGTATTTTACCAATTATCAACCAATCAATTGAGGACATTTATAGTGTGGATATTTTTTCCGATGGAATAACAAACATCTTGAATTTTCCAGAGTACAAAAGCCTAGATAAGGTCAAGGATTTTATTTCCTTTGTGGAAGACAAGGAGTTAATGGTGGATTTGCTATCAAATAACTCCATTACACAGGATATAGAGCTGATAATTGGCAAGGAGAATATTTATGAACCAATAAAGGACTGTAGCCTGATAACAGCCAATTATCGACTGGGCGATAAGGTAATAGGCAAAATTGGGATAATTGGACCGACGAGGATGGATTACCAAAAATTAATAGACGACTTATATTTATTTTCAATAAATATTTCAGAAATTATAGATATGCTAATTGGTAAGCAGTACAAATAATAGCTGTCAAAGAATACAAGGGGTGATTCAATGAAAGAAGAAAATGGACTAGGTAAAGAATCAGAAGACCTGCAAGAAGACATATCTTCTGATGAGGGCATTCAGGAGGAAATAGTAGATAGCAAGGATGAGTTAATAGCTGAACTAAATAACAAACTAGCTAGGCTCCAAGCCGACTTTGTCAACTATAAAAAGAGAATGGAAAAGGAAAGGGAAAGCATTAATTATTATGCCACAGAGTCCTTTGTCTCCAGCTTACTTCCGACAATAGATAATTTTGAAAGAGCCTTAGAATCGGAGGATAGCAAGAAAAATGGATTTTATGAGGGCATAGAGATGATTTATAATCAGTTGATAAAGACCCTAAAGGACAATGGGGTAGAAGAAATAGATGCCATCTACCAGGATTTTGACCCCAGTTTCCATCATGCAGTATTCATGGAAGAGAGTGAGGAATACGAATCGGGAAAGGTCCTGGAGGTTTTGCAAAAAGGCTATTTTTTAAAAGATAAGATAATAAGGCCATCAATGGTTAAGGTTTCAAAATAATATAATAGGAGGAATTTTTATGGGAAAAATTATTGGAATTGACTTGGGAACAACAAATTCATGTGTCTCTGTCATGGAAGGTGGAGAAGCTATCATTATACCAAACTTAGAGGGAAATAGAACAACTCCATCTATAGTTGCTTTTACAAAGGAAGGGGAAAGGCTTGTTGGAGAAACCGCTAAGAGACAGGCAATTACAAACCCTGACAAAACAGTTATGTCTATAAAAAGAAAGATGGGCACTGATTACAAAATAGATATGGATACCAAGCACTTTAGTCCTGAAGAAATTTCAGCTATGGTATTGCAAAAAATCAAAATGGATGTAGAGAACTATCTAGGCGAGAAAATAACAGAGGCTGTCATTACAGTTCCCGCATATTTTACGGACAGCCAAAGGCAGGCTACCAAGGACGCAGGCAAAATTGCAGGTCTTGAGGTCAAGAGGATAATCAATGAACCTACAGCTGCAGCCCTAGCCTATGGCATTGACAAGGAAGAAGGACAACACAAGATTATGGTATTTGATTTAGGTGGAGGAACCTTTGACGTATCAATACTAGAATTGGGAGATGGAGTATTTGAAGTATTAGCAACTAGGGGAAATAATCACCTAGGTGGAGATGACTTTGATGAGAAACTCGTAGACTATATTGCAGAGCAATTTAAAAAGGAAAATGGCGTGGACCTTAGACAGGATAAGATGTCCCTACAGAGACTAAAGGAGTCGGCTGAAAAGGCAAAAAAAGAGCTGTCATCAACCATGTCAACTAATATTAATTTGCCTTTTATTACAGCAACTCAAGCTGGGCCATTGCATCTAAATATGGACCTAACTAGGGCGAAGTTTAATGAATTGACTTCGGATTTAGTAGACAAGACCCTGGGACCAGTTAGAGAAGCAATCAAGGACGCAGGTCTACAGGCTTCAGAAATAGAAAAGGTAATCCTAGTTGGCGGTTCAACAAGGATACCAGCAGTACAAGAGGCTGTGAAGAAACTAACTAATAAAGAACCACAAAAAGACATCAACCCAGATGAATGTGTTGCCTTAGGTGCAGCTATTCAAGGAGGGGTCTTATCGGGAGAGGTCAAGGACCTACTATTGCTTGACGTTACCCCCCTGTCTTTAGGTATTGAAACCCTAGGAGGAGTGACCACTAGGCTAATTGAAAGAAATACCACCATACCGACTAAGAAAAGCCAGGTCTTTACAACTGCTGCTGATAGCCAGACATCTGTAGATATTCACGTACTACAGGGTGAGAGACAGATGGCCAATGACAATACAACCTTGGGCAGATTCCAATTGGCTGGGATAGCTCCTGCGCCAAGGGGTGTTCCCCAAATAGAGGTAACATTTGACATAGATGCCAATGGAATTGTAAACGTAAGTGCAAAGGATCTAGGCACAGGTAAAGAACAAAGAATTACCATAACAGCTTCAACAAAACTCTCCGATGATGAAATAGAAAAGAAGGTTAAGGAAGCTGAAAGATTTGCAGAAGAGGACAAAAAGAAGAAGGAAACAATTGAAATAAGAAACAATGCTGATTCCCTAGTGTATCAGACCGAGAAAAGCTTAAAGGACTTGGAAGGTAAGATATCAGATGAGGAAAAGGCAGAGGTGGAAGGAAAGCTAGAGGAACTAAGAAAGGCCTTGGAGGGCGAAGATTTTGACGATATCAAGAAAAAGACCGATGAATTGACAGAGAGTTTTTACAAGATATCCCAAAAAATGTACGAAAACCAAGGACCAGAAGACGAGTCACAAGGGGATTCCGATGACGACGTAGTAGACGCAGACTACGAAGTAGTAGATGAAGATTAGGACAAAGTCAATTAAGCTAAATCATTTGATTTAGCTTAATTGTTTGGTATAATAATCATAGTTTATATTAAAGGTTGGTGAAATAATGTCAAAGAGGGATTACTATGAGGTCTTGGGCCTAGGTAAAGATGCATCGGAAAACGATATAAAAAAAGCTTATAGGCAGTTGGCAAAAAAATATCACCCCGATTTAAATCCAGACAATAAGGAGGCAGAATCAAAATTCAAAGAGGCCACAGAGGCCTATGAAATATTGTCAGATTCTGAAAAAAGATCTAGATATGATAGATATGGCCATGCTGGAGTAGATCCGCAGGCAGGAGGATATGACCAGGGCTTCGGAGGTTTTGGAGATATATTTGAGGATATATTTGACATATTTGGAGGTGGATTCTCCGGTGGCAGAAGAACTGGACCCGTAAGGGGTGCTGACTTAAGGTATAATCTCAACCTAGAATTTAAAGAGGCCATCTTTGGGGTCGAGAAGGAAATACAAATTAGAAGGACAGAGAACTGCGATACATGCGGTGGCAGTGGAGCTAAGCCTGGTACTAGCAAGGAAACATGCCCTACTTGCAATGGAAGGGGAGAGGTAAGATATGCACAGCAAACCCCCTTTGGGCAATTTGTGAGGACTTCTGCCTGTGATACCTGTGGAGGTACAGGTGAAATAATAAAGGAGAAATGCGACATATGCCATGGTGCAGGTAAGGTGGTCAAGACCAAGAAAATTAAGGTTAAGATACCCCAGGGTGTAGATACAGGCTCTATTATTTCCATGAGGGGAGAGGGCGAAGCAGGAGAACGTGGGGGCCCTCGGGGAGACCTATATATCTATATCAATGTACTGGAAGACAAGGTATTTAGCAGAGCAGGAAACAATATCTATATAAGGGTTCCCATATCTTTTACAGAGGCTGCCTTGGGAGCAGAAATTGAGGTGCCTAGCCTAGAGGAAATAATTAAATACGATATACCAGCAGGGACCCAAACAGGTACAGAATTTAGGCTGAGAAATATGGGAGTGCCAAACCTCAGGGGATATGGCAGAGGAGACCTGTTTTTCACCGTGGATGTGAGGGTGCCAGACAAACTTACAGACAGGCAAAAGGAATTGTTGATGGAATTTGCCGAGGAAACTGGAGATAGCTACAGGGAAAACAAAAAAGGATTTTTCAAAAAAGTAAAGGACGCCTTTAACTAATTAGGGTCTGGGATTGTTAAATCTCCTTTATTTGATATAATTGATTTAAGCAGAGATGGGGGATAGGTCTATGAAATGGGCAGAGGTACAGATTAAAACAACACCTGAAAAAGAAGAAATAATATCTAGCATTTTATATGATGTGGGAGCCACAGGGCTGGCTATCGAGGATCCCAGAGATATTTTTGAAATATCCAAGACTCCTGAAAGCTGGTCTTTTGTCGACCTAGAGGATTTAGATTTAGACTTTGATCTTATACTTATCAAGGCTTATTTTTCCGAGGCAGAGGATTTAGACCATATCTTGCAAGATATAAGAAACAGGATTAAGGACAATCCCACGCTGAGAATCCAGGACCATGGATTAGTTATCAATATTATCAACGATGAGGATTATGCCGAAAATTGGAAAAAATATTATAAGACGACTAGGATAGGGGATAGAATCGTAATTAAACCCTCCTGGGAGGAATATTCCATAGAAGAAGGAGATATATTAGTTGAATTGGACCCTGGTATGGCATTTGGCACCGGGACCCATGAAACAACGGCCATGTGTGCCCAGGCCCTGGAGGAATATATAAGGGAAGGGGACATAGTCTACGATATTGGGTGTGGCAGCGGCATCTTGAGCATTATTGCAGCCAAATTGGGTGCAAGCAAGGTACTAGCTGTTGACAATGATCCAGTGTCCATAGACGTTTCCATAGAAAATATTAACTTAAATGATGTGGAGGACATAGTCGAGGTCAGAAAAGGGAACTTATTGGATATAGTTGAGGGGAAGGCCAATGTAATTGTATCAAATATAATTGCAGAAATAATCGTCAAGATGGTTAAGGTCCTAAAAAATCATTTGGAGGACGGAGGCATTTTCATCAGCTCAGGTATCATAGAAGACAAGATACAGATGGTGGAAGACTCCCTACTTGCCAACGGCCTCAAGATAGTTGACAAAATAAAGCTAAACCAATGGGCATTAATCATTGCCAGCAATGACTAGGTGATAAATATGCATAGATTTTTTATAGATAAGAGTCAAATATGTCAAGATACTATTGAGATTTTAGGTTCAGATGTAAGGCACATTCGAGATGTTCTGAGGCTAAAGGTTGGAGATAGAATAGAGGCTGTGGCAGATGGCTATATATATATCTGTCAAATACAGGCCATAGAAAAAAATAGGCTAATACTTAAAGAGCTGGATGGCTATAGGGGGAACAAGGAATCCCCCATCCATATTATCCTATATCAGGGCCTGGCAAAGGGAAATAAGATGGACTTAATTATACAGAAGAACACTGAACTTGGGATTAGAGAATTTTACCCATTAGCCACATATAGATCAGTTGTAAAACTCAAGGACATGAAAAGGGAAGAATCCAAGGTCAACCGTTGGACTCTACTTGCAGAGGAAGCTGCAAAACAAAGCAAAAGAGATATAGTTCCAAAGGTAAACAGTATAATTTCCTTTGATGAAATGATAAAATTATTAGATGGTAAAAAAAATATAGTAGTCCCCTATGAGGATGAAAAAAACCAATTTATCAGCAAGGAATTGGACATAGAGGGCAACACCCTACACCTGATAATTGGACCAGAGGGAGGATTTGAGCCTAAAGAAATAGAAGAGTTGAAAGCCATAGGTGCCAAGATTGTTACATTGGGTCCTAGGACCATGAGGACAGAAACAGCGGGAATAGTGGCATCTGCAATACTACTATATGAATTTGGAGACCTAGGAGTGATTTAATGAACAAGGTAGCTTTCTATACCTTAGGATGTAAGGTTAATCAATATGAAACGGAAGCCATGGAAGAATTGTTTGAAAGCAAAGGATATACAGTTGTAGATGAGAATGAGATAGCAGATATTTATGTCATAAACACATGCACAGTTACAAATTTGTCGGACAGAAAATCTAGACAGTTCATATCTAGAGCCAAGAAAAGCAATGAAGATGCGACCATAGCTGTAGTTGGATGTTATTCTCAAGTATCCCCTGATGAGGTAGCGGGAATAGAGGGAGTAGACGTAGTCATTGGGACTACAGAAAGAGGAAGGGTATTAGAACTGTGCGAGAAATCTAGGGAAAACAAGGAAAAGTTTAATATAGTCAAGAACATAAAAGCCCACAAGGAATTTGAGGCAATAAAAATTGAAGATATAAAATCAAAAACAAGGGCCTATATAAAGATACAAGACGGTTGTAACCAGTTTTGCTCCTATTGTATAATCCCCTATGCTAGGGGGCCCATAAAGAGCAGGCCCATGGAGGATATAATTGCCGAGACAGAGAAATTGGCTAGGGCAGGCTTTAAAGAAATCGTACTCACTGGAATCCATGTGGCATCCTATGGTAAGGATTTAAAGGATACTTCACTGATAGATGTACTTGAAAGAGTGGGAGAAATAGAGGGAATTGAAAGGATTAGGCTAAGTTCAATTGAGCCCACCCTAATAGATGACGATTTCATGAAAAGACTTGTTAAGATTGGCAAGGTATGTGATCACTTCCATCTGTCTTTGCAATCGGGTTCTTCAACAGTCTTAAAGAGGATGAATAGGAAGTATGGGCCAGAGGACTACAAAAAGATTGTAGGACTCATTAGGGAATATATGCCAGATGCTGGGATTACAACAGATATCATCGTTGGATTTCCCGGTGAAACTGATGATGAATTTAATGAAACTTGCGAATTTGTCAGGGACATAGGTTTTTCTCGAATCCATGTATTCAAGTATTCTCCTAGGAGGGGAACACCAGCAGCAAAATATGAAGGTCAAGTCCATGGGAATATAAAGAGCCAAAGATCAGAAAAATTAATTTCTCTTGGAAAGGAAATGATGAAGGAATTTAACTCCAAGTTTATAGATAGAAATCTATCCGTTTTATTTGAAGAGGAGAGCAAAAGACAGAAAGACTACATAGAAGGATATACAAGAAACTATATCAGAGTGAAGGCTGAGAACAATGCAAGCCTAATAGGCCAAGTAGTCGATGTAAGGATTCACAGTAGCAGAAATGATTTTTTACTTGGACAAAAGATAGAATAATTGAATAGGAGGTGGAAAAGATGGACAATTGTTTGTTTTGCAAAATTGTAAATGGTCAGATACCTTCCAATTTCATATATGAAGATGACAAGGCTATTGCCTTCGAGGACATAAATCCTCAGGCACCTGTTCACTTTTTGGTCGTCCCCAAGGAGCACATAGAGTCCTTAGACCATATAGACGAAGACAAAAGACTGCTTATGGGTCATCTCCTACTCATTGCCTCTAAAATAGCCAAGGAAAGAGGTCTGGAAGATGGCTATAGGGTTGTAAACAACATAGGTGTAGATGGAGGACAAACCGTAGACCACATTCATTTTCATGTATTGGGCAAAAGAAAAATGTTATGGCCACCAGGCTAAATATTGGTTGAAATATTTAAAATAATAATGTATAATTATTTAGTGCACAACCCCTTGCTATATAGTATTGAGTACTCTTGTAGTAGAGAGAGGAGGGAGAAGCCGATGGCAGAAATTAGGGTTGGAGAAAATGAATCTCTTGACAATGCTTTAAAAAGGTTTAAAAGACAATGTGCTCGCGCTGGCGTTATTGGAGAAGTCAGGAAAAGGGAGCATTATGAGAAACCTAGTGTAAAAAGAAAAAAGAAATCCGAAGAAGCTAGAAAAAAGAAATATTCTAGGTTTTAGTTGAAGATATGAATATCCCTTAAAAATTGTAGAAATCTTTACAGACTTCATGAAATTAAAGACATGATAAAAACGATATTATTAAGGTAAGGGGACCAAATAATATGAATTATACTACTTATTATTGGTAATTAGTGTTAGTATTTGGAAGGAAGCCATGGCAATGGCTAAAATGTGTATGACTAATAGCACGATTTAAATAAACCTGGGTAACCCCAGGTTTTTAAATTTTTTGTTAGTTATTATACAAATTCTTGGGTAATAGTATAATATAAAATAAAATTATGATATAATATAATTAGGGAGTCAAAATATATTATATCTTTATGATTTTATCACAAAATATCTACAGAATATGGAGGTGTGATAATGAGAAAAAGGCTAATAGGAATATTTATATTGATTGTGATTTTAATTTTTCCGGCCAGTATTTTTGCCGAAAGCAATGATGTCTATGTAGTTCCCATAAGAGGGGAAATTAACAAGGCCACTTACAACTTTTTAAAGCATAATTTAGACAAGATAAAGGATGCTAGGGCCATTATTTTTGAAATCGACACCTATGGGGGACAAATTGCAGAGGCAGAAAAAGTTAAGAATTTAATAATGTCTACACCTTTACCTACCATTGCCTATGTAAACAACAAGGCAGAATCCGCGGGAGTTCTCATTACGATTTCCGCTGAAAAGGTAGTAGTAGCCAATTCAGCAACCATAGGGTCTGCGGAGCCAATACCCAATACAGAAAAGATTCTATCAATGTGGAGGGCCTTGCTTAGAGATACTGCCCAATATAGAAATAGAGACTCGGAGATTATTGAGGCAATGGCTGACAGGGACCTATTGATTGAGGGCATAACAGAGAGAAATAAGCTGGTAAATTTGACCTCAATAGAGGCCCTTAGGACCGGGATAGCAGATTTTGCTGCAGACGATTACCAAGAATTACTAGGCCATTTTGAATTGGGCGACGCCAATGTCCATAGAATAGATGAGAGCCTTCAGATAAAACTATCAAAATACATTTCAAATCCCTATATAAGCAGCCTGCTCCTGACTCTAGGCTTTGTAGGTATGGTAATTGAGATACTGACACCGGGATTTGGGGCCGGAGGTACAATAAGCATAATTGGGTTTGGTCTCTACTTTGGAGGCAATATCCTAGGAGGGAATTCACACTGGACCTCCCTTATATTGTTTGTTACGGGTTTAATTCTCTTAATTATAGAGGCCATAGTGCCAGGATTTGGCTTACCGGGCATAGGCGGTATAATCCTAGTCCTAGTGGGCACAGTACTGGCTATGGAGTCCATGAAAATTGCCCTCTTGTCCCTAAGTATTGCTATTTTAATAACTACCATTGTCACTGTTATTCTAATAAAAATGGGATTTAAGAGTAAAATGCTAAATAGGATTGTATTAGATACAGAGCATAGGGACGAAAAGGGATATTTAAGCGTTGATTCGGCACAAGAATATATGGATAAAGAGGGAATTACCATTACAGAACTTCGCCCTACTGGGTTTATAGAAATAGATGGTATAAAAATGGATGCACTTTCAGATCAAGGTTTTATACCAAAATCTACACCAGTGAAAATAGTCAGGGTGGAAGGTTCAAAATTATTTGTGAGGAGGTTTTAAAATGTCAATATTTTTACCAGTGGCCTTGGCCCTTATCATTATTATTTTAGTAATGTTGTTTTTTACATTTATTCCAGTTGGACTGTGGGTTACAGCATTTTTCTCTGGAGTCAAGATTTCCATGGCAACCTTGATAGGTATGAGGTTAAGGAGAGTTGCCCCATCTAGGATTGTAAACCCAATGATCAAGGCCACCAAGGCAGGACTTGTAATTAGGATTAATGAACTAGAGGCTCATTTCCTAGCAGGTGGTAATGTCAATACCCTAGTGGATGCATTGATAGCAGCCCAAAGGGCAAATATACCATTGGAATTTGAAAGGGCTGCGGCCATTGACCTTGCAGGTAGGAATGTACTAGAAGCAGTTCAGGTATCTGTTAATCCAAAGGTCATAGAAACACCCCAGATAGCAGCAGTTGCAAAAGATGGTATCGAAGTAGTAGTTAAGGCAAGGGTAACCGTTAGGGCAAATATCGAGAGGCTAGTAGGGGGAGCAGGTGAAGAAACCATAATAGCCAGAGTAGGTGAAGGTATTGTAACTACTGTAGGTAGCTCCAATTCCCACAAGGATGTATTGGAGAATCCAGACAGTATTTCAAAGACTGTACTAAACAAGGGATTAGATTCAGGAACAGCCTTTGAAATTCTTTCCATAGATATTGCCGATGTAGACGTAGGTAGAAATATAGGAGCAAAGTTGCTGATGGATCAAGCAGAAGCAGACAAGAGGATTGCAGAAGCCAAGGCAGAGGAAAGAAGGGCTATGGCAGTTGCAAAAGAACAAGAGATGAGGGCGGACGTTCAGGCCATGAGAGCTAAGGTAGTGGAAGCAGAGGCAGAAGTCCCCTTGGCATTGGCATCGGCCTTAAAAGATGGAAAGCTTGGAGTTATGGATTATTACAATATGAGAAATGTATTAGCAGATACAGATATGAGATCTTCCATATCTAAGATAGTTGAAGATGACAAGAAACGAGAATAGGGAGGGGTTTTATGCCTAGTCCTTTATTATTCTTTATATTTATAATCGTTGTAGATTTATTACTCAAATCTGCAAGGGATAAGAAAAAGATTGAGGAATCAAAGGGTAAAAGGGAAGTACAGCAAAGTAAACCAGAGAAAAAACCTGGACCTTTTGCAGACTTGAGAAGAATACTAGAAGAGGAAATTCAAAAGGAAAGACAAAGGGAGCTAGAAAAAAAAGCTGTCTATAAGGTAGAGGTTGAGCCCCTAAGGGTTGATAAAAGACCTGAGGTCAATTTCGAATCAAGGGTTCAAACCAAGAAGCTTGTAGAAAGTCCAGTTTATGAAAAGGATAGTTCACCCAAGGGAAAGTCTCAGCTTGCTAATATGGACTTTCGGGATAGCATAGTCAGGGGGATTATATTTTCTGAGATACTATCTGAACCTAAGGGAGTTAAAAATCAAAGGAGAAGTCTGTAATATTACAGGCTTCTTTTTTGCATAGTCCCCATTTTACAGGCATAGAATTAATTGGAGGGGTATAGATGAAAAAGCAAATTGAGGATGTAAAATACAGTATTTCAAAATCTCTAGAGCTCCCAATGGATATAATTATGGATTTGCCAAAGTTAAATTTGGTCGGGGATATGGAGGCTTCATTACAAAATCATAAAGGAATAATAGAGTATACAGAAGAGGTCATAAGGATAAACACAAGAATAGGGGTATTTAAAATTCTCGGCGAAAATCTAGAAATAAAAACCATCCTTTCTGAAGAAATAATTGTAGCAGGTTTAATAAAAAGAATTGAAATAATCAGCTAGGGAGTGTAGATATGCTAGCTATAAAGATATGGAATTATTTTAAGGGATATGTTATTATTAGGGTTGAAGGACTAACTTTGGAAAGACTGTTAAATTTATCTGCGGCCCACAATATATACCTTTGGGATGTAAAGAGGTCCAGTGGTATTGTACTTGAAATGAAATCATCCACCAAAGGTTTTAAGGCCTTGAAACAGGTGGTAAAGAAGGTAGGCTGCAAGGTAACCATTAAGGAAAAAATAGGACTACCTTTCCTAGTCTATAAGCTCAAGGAAAGGAAGATGTGGGCAGCAGGTTTTATTTTGTTTTGGGCAATTATTATATTTTTAAGTTCACTTATTTGGAAGATTGAAATAATAGGCAATGAACAGACCCCAAGTGAGGAAATAATTTCCTTGCTGGAAGACAATAATATAAACCAGGGAAGACTAAAATATCAGATAAATAAGGATAATATCAAGGATATATTGAATAAAAACTATGATTATCTTTCCTTTATCTCCGTTACCATAAAGGGAACTAAATTGACAATAGAAATAAAAGAACAAGATTTGCCTCCGGAAAAGGTCGACAAGGCCTATCCCTGCCATATAGTTGCCAAGAAAAGGGGCGTTATAACAAAGCTTATTCCAAAGAATGGAAGGGCTGTAGTAGAAAAAGGCAGGGTGGTTTCACAGGGAGATATACTTATTACAGGTATTTTATCAGATGAGGCTAGTGACGGTTTTATGGCTGTACACGCCGAGGGAGAGGTTTATGCAATCACCAGGTATAGCAGTATAGTTAGGGAGCCGATTGTAAAGAATGAGGAGAAATATACTGGCAATACTATAGTTCAGAAGGGGATAAAAGTCGGGAATAAGGGCGTCAGATTTATAAGGGGAAGTATACCGTTTGATAATTACAAGGAATTTGAAGAAGAAAAAAGCATTATAAACTTGGAGAAACTTAATATAGATTTTCCCATTAAGGTAATCACTTATGAATATAGGGAAGTGAAGCTGGAGGAGATAAGGCAAGACATAGAATTCCTAAAGAATTCAAACTACCTGGAAGCAGCAAAAATGATAAATGAGGAAATGCCTCCGGATGTACAGGTACAGTCAAAAAATACAAGGCATCAGGTAGATAATGGAATACTGACTACTCAACTTATCATTGAGGCTATAGAGGATATAGGAAGAAAACAAATCATAGAAAATAGGGAGGATTAAATTTGCCAAAAGCAAGGGAAGAAAACAGCATATTAATTGAGGATAGTCATCTTATTGGAGAATTATTTGGAGATTTTGATGAAAATATTGATATAATAGAGGAAGCATTGGGTATTGAAATAGCAACTAGGCAAGGGGAAATAAAGCTAATTGGAGATAAGATCGCAATAGATTTAGGAGAAAAGCTAATACACAATTTAGTAGGTATAATTAAAAGACAAAACAAGTTAGATAAGCAGGATTTAAGGTATTCTATCCAGCTTGTCCTAAGCGGTCAGGAAGAATATGTAAAGGAACTATTGAAGGAAGTTGTCTGTATTACAGCATCTGGCAGGAGCATCAGGCCCAAGACCATAGGGCAAAAAAGATACCTAGATGCAATTAAGAAGCACGACATAGTATTTGGCATAGGGCCAGCGGGCACTGGAAAGACATTTCTAGCCATGGCTATGGCGGTTCAGGCACTTAAAAACAAGGAAGTAAATAGGATTATCTTGACTAGACCCGCTGTTGAAGCAGGAGAGAGCCTTGGATTTTTGCCAGGGGATTTGCAGGAAAAAGTAGATCCATATTTAAGGCCCATATATGATGCCTTATTCGACATCCTAGGAGCTGAAACCTATGGGAGATACATGGAAAAGGGTTTAATAGAGGTGGCACCCTTGGCATATATGAGGGGGAGGACCTTGGATTCTTCCTATGTTATCCTAGATGAGGCACAGAATACAACCAATGAACAGATGAAGATGTTCCTTACTAGGCTTGGATTTGGTTCAAAGGCCATTATCACAGGGGATATAACACAAATAGACCTGGCTAAGGGCAGGGAATCTGGATTAAAGATTATTATAAAGATATTAGACAAGATAAAGGGGATAGATTTTGTCTATTTTTCAAAAGAGGATATTGTCAGACACCCCTTAGTGCAAAATATAATTGAGGCCTATGACAGATATGAGAAAACAAAACTATAAGCCTAGGAGGAGACCTATGAACAGCAAGGATAGGATCTTAAAGAAGAATAGAAAACTATATAATGGGTTATTGCTAGTAGTTTTTACAGCAATTCTTTTTTTTATAGCTGTGTATAGGATGGAAACCAACAAGTTTGACCTCAAACTGGGGAATATTGCACCAGTAGATATTCGGGCGACCAAGGACCTAGAGGATATATTTCTTACGGAAAAACTAAGAAGGGAAGCCATGGAAAAGCTAGAGCCTAGGTATAGAATATATCCATCGGTACAAATCTCCATGAAAAACGAAATTAAGGACTTTCTTAACACCGTAAGGGATATAAAGGGATTGGAAAATATCAGCAATAGCAGGAAGAATCAATTGCTTTTAGAAAGTCAGTCCTTGAACCTGACCAAAAATGAATTGTCTATTGCCCTAAAGATGGATTATAAGACCCTGAACAATCTGGAAAATGACCTAATAGATTTGATTAATCAGATAATGGGAAATGGAATTGGAGAAAATGAAATAGAATATGAAAGGGACAACCTAGACACTATATTCGATAGCCTGGATATGGTTCCAGAGGAAAAACAACTGGGTCTTGCCCTGATTTCATCTACAATTCAGGCAAATAAGTTTTTGGACAAGGTAGAAACCGACAAGAAAAGGGAAGAAGAAGCCTCAAAGATTGAGATGCAGATACTTAAGGAAAATGAAATAATCGCAGGTCAGGGTTCGACCATAGGTGAGAGAGAACTAGGGCTTATCAGGGATTCTGGGCTCCTAAAAGAGGACAATAAAATTCCTGTGGCCCTGATATTTGGCATTACTATATTGATAGCCTTGGGTATGACGATTTTGATTATTTATATCTATAATTATAACAATGAAATATTATATAATAATAAATTGTTGATAATTTTTATAATTACCCTGTCAATTATTATTATAGGCAAGGAAATGCACCAGATATCACCCTATATAATGCCCATAGGAGCTGCACCGCTGTTAATATCCATACTAATTGATCCAAAATTGGGACTGTTGATAAATATATTCCTATCATTTTATCTTGGCTTTATTTTGAAATTAGACACCAATATAATTACCATGTATATTGTCTCGGGAAGCATTGCCTCCCTTTTGATAATCAAACAAGAGCAGAGGCATAGGATATTAATCAGCGGTCTCGTCATGGGAATTATAAATATCCTTACCTTGACATCCTATGGTCTAGCAAAGGGACTTGGAGGCATTGACTCTTTAACAGTGGCCATTTATAGTTTTTTAAATGGGATTATTGCGGCAATACTAACCTTAGGTTCCCTGCCTATTTGGGAAAATGTATTTTCGGTCTTGACTTCATTGAAATTGCTGGAACTATCTAATCCTAACCAGCCTCTGCTAAAAAAACTGCTCTTAGAGGCCCCGGGAACCTATCACCATAGTATCCTGGTAGGTAATCTTGCAGAGGCTGCAGCAGAGCAAATATCTGCTAATCCATTGATTGCTAGGGTAGGTTCCTATTACCACGATATCGGCAAATCAATTAGGCCCTATTATTTTGCAGAAAACCAATTTGGCATGGAAAATCCCCACGACAAATTACAGGCAATGCAGAGTACTGCCATAATAACATCTCATACCGTCGATGGTGTAAATATGGCTAGAGAAGCAAAATTGCCAGGGGAAATAATAGATATAATCGAGCAGCACCACGGCAATACCTTGGTAGCTTATTTCTACCACAAGGCAAGGGAAGAAAATGAGGGGATAGATATTTCTCCTGATGAGTTTAGATACAAGGGCAGAAAACCCCAGAGCAAGGAAGCTGCCATTGTAATGTTAGCTGACTCTGCTGAGGCAGCTGTCAGAAGTATTAAGGATTTAAACAAGGAAAAGATTGAAGAAATGGTAAGGAAAATTATACAGGGAAAGCTAGGGGACGGGCAGTTGGACGAATGTGATATAACTCTCAAGGAATTAGAAATAATTACAAATTCTTTCATTGGCGTATTAACTGGAATATACCACGATAGGATAGAGTATCCCAACCTAGATGAAAAAGCGGAGGAAGTGGAATAGTGAAAATACTTATAGACGATAATCAAAACAAATTAGCCCCTGGCAAGGACATAGAAAAGACCCTATCCAATCTAGTTGAAAAGGTCCTAGAGCTAGAAAACTTAGAAGGAGACTATGAGATTAGCATTTCCTTTGTAGACAATGAGCAGATTAGGGAATTGAATAGGGATTATAGGGGAATAGATGAGGAAACAGACGTATTGTCATTTCCCCTAGATGACAGTATCAATCGAGAAGGGCCAACTCTACTTGGGGATATCATCATATCTCTGGAAAAGGCCAAGGAGCAATCTGATGATTACGGTCATTCATTGGAGAGGGAGATAGCCTACTTGGCAGTACATTCTATGCTGCACCTCCTGGGTTATGACCATATGGAAGAAGATGAAAGACTGGCCATGAGAAGTAGGGAAAAAGAAATTATGAAAGAACTGGGGATTTTTAAAAATGTAAAAGGGGATCAATAAATGAAGAGAAAATCCTTAATAGATAGTTTTAACTATGCTGTAACTGGTATTATTTCAGCTCTTAAAACAGAAAAGAACATGAGAATACATTACGCCATTGCAGTTATTATAATTTTCTTGAGCTTGTTTTTTGACTTTACAAGACTTGAATTTCTACTGCTCTTATTTTCCATATCCCTAGTAGTGGTGGCGGAGCTATTCAATACTGCCATTGAAAAGGCAGTAGACTTAATCACAGATACTTACCACCCCTTGGCTAGACTGGTCAAGGACGTATCTGCCGGAGCTGTCTTGGTGGCATCTATTAATTCCATGGTAGTTGGCTACCTCCTATTTTTTGATAGGTTAAGTAGCTACTCAGCTTTTATCTTATTTAAGATTAGAAATTCGCCAACTCACTTAACCTTCGTGGCACTATTAATAGTCACCATACTGACTGTAGGCTTAAAGGCTAGATTTTACAAGGGTAGGGGCAGTCACTTTCAAGGGGGGATAGTCAGTGGCCATGCTGCTATAGCCTTTTGTATAGCTACTATAATTGCTTTCATGACTGAAAACATGCTGATTACAAGCCTGACATTTTCCCTGGCAATATTAGTAGGGGAAAGCAGGATAGAGGGGAAAATTCATTCCTTCATTGAGGTGCTTATTGGTTCTATTTTGGGTATTTTAATTGGCACCTTGGTATTTCAAATTATCGGATAAGGGGAGAAAAATATGGGTATAAAGACTAAACTTATTTTACTAGCAATAATTGTTGCACTAGGAGTTACAAGCTGTAAGAAAGAAGAAATAGAAGAACCTATGATAGCAGAAGAACCAGTTATGGTCGAGGAAGAGGAAATATTTGAGGAAGAGCCAGTAGAGAAGCTTGGCATACCTTCTCCCTTAAGCGGCATATATGGCGAGGAAGAAAGAGTAAACCGTAGGCCGGTGGCCGTGATGTTTGACAATCACCATGGTGCGAGATGGCAGTCTGGCCTTAAGGATGCGGAAATTATATATGAGTTTTTGGTGGAGGCTCCCTACAGTAGGTACATGGGAATATTTTTGCTAAATGACCCTCCATCCCTAGGTCCTATAAGGAGTGCCAGGCCTTACTTTGTAACCACAGTACTAGAATACGATGCAGTCTATGTCAGGGTAGGTGGCAGCAATCAGGCCATGAAAGATGTTAAGACTCTGAAGATAGCCGATATTGACGGTTTATCTAGTTCCAACAAGGTCTTTTGGAGGGTATCTCACAAAAAAATGCCCCATAATTTATATTCAAGTATGGAAGCGATTAGGACAAGCCAGGAGGAGAGAAAATATCGGATGTTAGGGGAATACACCCCTTTCAAATTTAGGGAAGAAGATTATAATATAGGTGGAGATAGGGGAGAGAAGGTCACTATAAATTATAATAAGAATAATAAGACAGAGTATATTTATCAGGAGGAGGATAAAATATATTCAAGATACAAGGATGGCAAACTACATATTGATGAAATCGACGACAGCCCTATTATAGCAAAAAATATAATCATTCAGGAGGCAAAGACAAGGGTATTGGATAAGGAGGGAAGACTTGATATCCAGTTAATTGGAGAGGGAAGTGGCCTGTTTATTACCAATGGCCAGTATATGGATATAAAATGGGTAAAAAGGTCCAGAGAGGGCAAGACCTTGTATTATGATTTAGATGGAAAAGAAATTGAACTAAATACTGGAATTACATGGATACAGGTAATCGAACCAAAGACAGAGGTCATAATAGAATAAGCTTAGAGGAGGACTTGAGATATGATAGAAGGACAATTGATATCAAAGGCTTTAGAGGCCAGAGAAAATGCATATGTACCATATTCGAAATTCAGGGTAGGTGCAGCAGTCCTAACTGAGGACGGTAGCATATTTACTGGCTGCAATATAGAAATAGCATCCTATTCACCTACCATGTGTGCTGAAAGAACAGCTATCTTTAAGGCTGTATCAGAGGGTCATAGACTAATAAAGGCTGTAGCAGTTGTGGGAGATGGAGACTTAACTCACCCATGTGGAGTATGCAGACAGGTAATTAGGGAATTTGGCAAGGATGCCAAAATAATTGTAGCTAATTCTGAGGAAGACTATAAGGTCTATAGTTTGGAAGAACTATTGCCCCATAGTTTTGGGCCAGAGGATTTGGAGCTAGTAAGGGGTGGAGAACATGTATAAGTCAGGTTTTGTCACAATTGTAGGAAGGCCTAATGTGGGGAAGTCAACCCTATTAAATCAGGTAATAGGTGAAAAGATATCTATTATTTCAGATAAGCCGCAGACTACTAGAAATAAGATACAAATGGTATACACAGAGGAGTCTAGTCAAATCGTTTTTTTAGATACTCCTGGAATACAGATGCCCAAGAACAAGCTCGGTGAGTATATGCTCAAAATATCGAAAAGCACCTTGGAAGAAGTAGATATAGTAACTTTTATGGTAGATAACAGTATGGAAATTGGACCAATGGACAAGATGATAATGGAGGATTTATCTCAAATATCTACGCCAATAGTATTGTTGATAAACAAAATTGACAAATTAGAAGATGATGAATTGATAGTTCTAGTAGATAAATATAGTAAATTAGGCATTTTCGAGGATATTGTACCCATATCTGCTAAGAACAATTCCAATATCCAAACCTACATTGAGGTCCTAAAGAGTAAACTACCTGAAGGTCCCCAGTATTTCCCTGAGGACATGATAACAGATCAGCCAGAAAGGTTCATCATTTCCGAGATAATCAGGGAAAAGGCATTAATCAATTTAGAAGAAGAAGTCCCCCACGGAATCTATGTGGAAATTGACAGCATAAAGGAAAGGAGCAACAAGGACCTAATAGATGTTTTCGCCAATATCTATTGCGAAAAAGGATCCCACAAGGGGATTGTAATAGGGAAAAGGGGAACAAAACTACAGGAGATTGGTCAAAATGCGAGGATAGATATAGAGGCCCTATTGGGAAGCAGGGTAAACCTACAGTTATGGGTCAAGGTGGAAAAAAACTGGAGAGACAGGGAAAATAAGGTCAAATACTTTGGCTACAAATAAATAGGATAGAGATATGATAAAAACAAGAGGAATAGTATTAAAAGAGATGAGATATAAGGATACTAGCAAGATCCTAAGGATTTTTACCAGGGATTATGGGAAAATATCGGTAATGGCAAGAGGTGCATATAGGCCCAGATCACAAATTATAGCTAATACTCAGCCATTTTCATATAATGAATATCAGTTTTACAGGGGAAAAAACTTCCTTTATTTAAATCAGGCAGATATTTTAGATTCTTTTTATTCCATACGGGAGAGAATGGAAAGAGTCATTTATGGTCAATATATTCTAGAGTTGGTTGATAAGTCAATGGAAATAGAAATGGAAAATATAAAGATTTTCGACCTATTTCTAAAGGGACTTCAGGTTTTATCAAGCTTGGAAAGCGGATTTATGGAATTTATTGTAGCCTATGAGTTAAAATTTATTTCATTTCTCGGATACAGGCCACACCTAGATGGATGTGTTATGTGTAAGGAACATGTAATTGACGATTTCAAATTTAGTATTCAAGAAGGTGGAATAATTTGCAGAGAATGTGCCCTTTCAGACCCCTACAAGCTTAATATCAACATAGAAATGTTGGGGGGAATGAAAGAACTCTTGTTTACACCCTTGGAGAAGGTTGGAGACCTAGATATTGACGAGAGCAATTTAAACAGGCTGCATAGCCTGATTGTAGATTACATCCTATACAACATCGACAGGAAAAAATTTAACACATTAAAGCACATAAAAATCATAGACTAGGTCTAAAGTACTTGACAATAAAATGCTTTTTTGTTAAATTATATGTCATAGAAATTGCATTACCATACGATGATGAAGACATTGTCGACGACGATTGTTAAAGAGAGCCTAGGATGGTGTAAACTGGGTACAATTACTGCTGACAGAGGGCACTTCGGAGTATGCCTTATAAAGTGAACGCCATATAGGCGTTAAGTAGGGTGGAACCGCGGAAGATGACCTTTCGTCCCTATGGGGATGACTAGGTTTTTTTGTTTGTCAATTGTAAAATGAGGAGGTTTTTGTATGTATTTTCAGGATTTAATGCTGAAACTACTTGATTACTGGGGAAATAAAGGATGTTTAATATTAGAGCCTTATGATGTGGAGAAAGGAGCTGGAACCATGAGCCCCCATACCTTTCTTAGGGCCTTGGGACCTGAACCATGGAAGGTTGTATATGTGGAGCCCTCTAGAAGGCCAGCCGACGCCAGATACGGTGAAAATCCCCACAGGGTGTACCAGCATCATCAACTGCAGGTAATATTGAAGCCTTCCCCTGAAGAAGTGCAGGACCTATACCTAGATAGCTTGAGAGCAATAGGCATAGATCCACTAAAACATGACATCAGGTTTGTAGAAGATAATTGGGAGGCACCTACCTTGGGAGCCTGGGGACTTGGCTGGGAGGTATGGTTGGACGGTATGGAAGTCACGCAGTTTACTTACTTCCAACAGGTTGGAAGTATAAACTGTGAATTAGAGTCAGCAGAGCTAACCTATGGCCTAGAAAGGATTGCCATGTACTTGCAGGATGTGGATAATATATTCGATATTAAATGGAATAAGGACCACAGCTATGGGGATATATTTAATAAGGCAGAGTATGAGCACTCCATATATAGCTTTGAAAAAGCCGACATAGACACTTTAAAGAGCCTGTTTGCCACCTATGAAGAAGAAGTCAAAAAGATTTTGGAAGATGGACTGGTACTGCCAAGCTATGACTTTATATTGAAGTGTTCCCACACATTCAATGTGCTCGATGCCAGAGGTGCGCTTTCTGTTTCAGAGAGAACAAACTACATCGGAAGGGTAAGAAATCTTGCCAGGCTGGTGGCGGCCAAATATCTAGAACAGAGAAAAGAAATGGACTATCCTCTATTGAAAAAGGAGGGTGTATAAATGAGTAAGAAATATTTATTGGAAATTGGAGTAGAGGAACTACCTGCTAGATTTGTCGGAGATGCCTTAAGCCAATTAAAGAATAATACTATCAATTTATTGGATAGTGAAAGAATAGAATACAATAAGATAAAAGTATATTCTACCCCAAGGAGACTAACACTCATAGCTGAAGGTTTGTCCCATAAGCAGGAGGCCATGGAAGAAATTGCCAGGGGCCCCGCTAAGAAGATTGCATTTGATGAAGACGAAAAGCCAACCAAGGCTTTGTTAGGCTTCATGAGGGGCCAGGGACTAGACCTATCGGATGTTTATATAGAAGAATACAAGGGAACAGACTATGTTTACGCTAGGACCCTTAAAAAGGGCAAACTACTTGAGGAGATACTGGGTTCAAATATAGGAAATATTATTAAGAGCATAAGCTTCCCCAAATCGATGAAATGGGGAGGGAAGAATATTAGATTTGCAAGGCCCATTAGGTGGTTGGTGTCCATGATAGATGATGAAATCTTGCCATTTAACCTTGAGGGAATTGAAGCCTCTAATATAACTAGGGGCCACAGGTTTTTAGGAAGTGGCAAAATAGAAATTAAGCATGTTGACGAATACCAGTCCCTCCTAAAGGACAATTATGTAATAGTCGACCAAGAAGAAAGAAAAGATATTATAAAATATGGGTCAGAGAAACTAGTAAAGGAGAGAGGCGGCAATCTACAAGATGATGAAGGCCTTTTAGATGAGGTAACAAATATCGTCGAATACCCTATGCCAATAATTGGTAGAATAAAAGAGGAATATCTTTCATTGCCAGTGGATGTTGTCATAACACCTATGAAGGAGCATCTAAGGTTTTTCCCGGTCCTAGACGATAAAAAAAGGCTACTTCCCTACTTTGTAACTGTGAGAAATGGAAATAGGGATCACATAGATATTGTTATAAAAGGCAATGAAAAGGTGCTAGGAGCAAGGCTAGAGGATGCAAAATTCTTCTATATGGAGGACATGAAAGAGCCCCTATCGGCCTATGTAAAGCAACTAGACAAAATAACATTCCAAGAAAAACTTGGCTCCCTAATGGATAAGACAAAAAGAGTACAAAAACTAGGGGAAAAAGTTGGAGAGTATCTGGAAGTTGGAGATGAAACTAAAAAGAATGTCGAAAGAGCAGGGTACTTATCCAAGGCCGATTTGGTGACTAAGATGGTCAGTGAATTTACAGAATTACAGGGTAAAATGGGTATGGAATACGCTAGAAGCTCAGGAGAAAATGAAATAGTAAGTCTGGCAATATATGAACAATACCTTCCCAGATTTTCAGAGGATGATTTGCCAACGACCACAGCAGGTGCTGTCCTGAGTGTAGCAGACAAGATGGACACCATAGCGGGGCTATATGCCATAGATATCCACCCCACAGGCTCCCAGGATCCCTTTGGCCTAAGGAGAATGGCCCTGGGCATAATAAATATAATAATCGATAGGAAATTAAACCTGTCCATTAGGGAATTAATCGAAAATTCCTTGTATATTTATGTAGATGTAAATGGCCTAGCCTTTGATTACGATAAGGTAAAAGAAGAGGTAATAGAATTTTTTAATGGTAGAATAAGAAATATGTTTATGGATATGGGTATAAGATATGATATTGTAGATGCAGTCCTAACTTCAGACATAGATGATATATACGATATGAAAATTCGGGCAAATAAATTGAACGAATGGCTAAAGAAAGAAGGCCTCTCAGAAGTATTACATGCCTTCAATAGGGTATCCAACCTATCTGAGAAAGCACTTTCAGACGAGGTACAGAGGGATTTGCTTACAGAGGACGAAATAGAATTATATGAGAAATTTAATAGTATAGAGGAAAAGGTAAATAACTCCATAGCAAAAAAAGAATACGATAGGGCTCTGGATCATCTGGCAATACTGAGGGAACCAATAGACAACTTCTTTGATAAGGTTATGGTCATGGTAGATGATGAGAGGATTAAAAATAACAGGTTAGGTTTACTTAGAAAAATTTACGATACCATGATACAGGTATGTGATCTATCAAAGATAGTAAATAAATAGACATTATCAACTTAATAGGCAAATACAGGAGGTGGATGCAATCATTCGATTAAGCGAGAGACAGGAGAAAATTATAGATATAGTGAGGAGAAATGAGCCCATTACTTCGGAGGCTATAGCCGGTGAATTAAATCTCACTAGGGCAACACTTAGGCCTGATTTAGCTATATTAACTATGTCTGGAATATTAGATGCAAGGCCAAAAGTCGGATATTTTTACACGGGAAAGACCAACCTTTCTTTTATCTCAGACAAGATAAAGGAGATAAAGGTAGAAGATGTCAAATCCCTACCTGTAGTAGCTGATGAATCCACCAGTATATATGATGCCATTGTATTAATGTTTTTAGAAGATGTAGGCTCGGTATATGTTACAAACAAGGGCTTCTTGTCGGGAGTAGTATCTAGGAAGGACTTTCTCAAATCGACCTTGGGAGGAGTAGATTTAACCAAGATGCCCATTGGAATGATAATGACTAGAATGCCAAACATAGTTCATATTGGGATTGATGATAGTTTGTTAAATGCTGCAATTAGGCTTATCGACCATGAAATAGATAGCCTTCCTGTAGTAGAAGAAGTAGGGGAAGAGGAAAAAAACTATAAGGTAATAGGCAGAATTACCAAGACCACGATTACTAGACTATTTGTTGAATTAGGAAGAAATGAGTAGGGGGGAAATAAATGGATAAAAGCTTGACCATATATGTATTGTCCGACTCCATAGGGGAGACGGGAGAACTATTATCTAGGGCAGCCCTAAGTCAATTTAATTCTGGAAAATACCAGGTAAGGAGATTCCCTTTTATCGTCGCTGAAGAACAAATATCAGAAATATTTGATGAGGCTAAATATGAACCAAGTGTCATCATATACACCATAGTAATTGATAAACTAAGGTACTTCATAGAAGATTTAGGAAGGGAACATGGCATACCTACAGTTGACCTGATGACGCCCGCCCTAGATGCTATTGCATCGATTTTAAAATTCCAGCCAAAGAGAGAATCTGGTCTGATTAGAAAGCTTGACGAAAACTATTTTAAAAAAGTTGAGGCTGTAGAATTTGCTGTAAAGTATGACGATGGGAAGGACCCTAGGGGTATAAAAAAGTCTAACATAGTCTTGGTTGGCATCTCTAGGACCTCTAAAACTCCCCTTAGTATGTATCTAGCTCATAAGAACTTCAAGGTAGCTAATGTGCCCCTTGTACCGGAAGTACCGCCACCAAGGGAATTATTCGAAAAAGACAGTAGAAGAATAATTGGTCTGGTAGCCAATCCTCTGAAATTAAATGAGATTAGGCAGGAAAGATTAAAGGCACTTGGCCTAGACAATAATGCAAATTATGCCAACGTAGATAGAATAAATTCGGAATTAGAATATTCCAAGGATGTAATGAACAAACTTGGATGCGTTGTAATAGATGTCTCCACAAAGGCAATAGAAGAAACAGCGGGCATTGTAATCGACCACATGAAAAAGAAATTTGGGGAAAATGCTTTCGATTAGAAGTGTTATGTTGCACTTCTATTTCTTTTGCAATATATTTTTTTAAAAAGAAGGATTATTGAAACTTATGTTGTATATATATAATATAGGGAAGTTAAAATAAACATTATAGTTTATACGAAGGGGAATATATATGAACATAAGACAGAGAATTGAAGAATCAGAGGAAAAAAACTTATCTCAATATGCCATGCTAAGCAAGAATTCAAAGGGAAGAAAAGAAACTGAGGAAAAATGCAGTATTCGCACTGACTTTCAGAGGGACAGGGATAGAATAATTCATTCCAAATCTTTTCGTAGATTGAAACACAAGACTCAAGTTTTTATTGCTCCCGAAGGAGATCATTATAGGACAAGGCTAACTCACACATTAGAGGTGTCCCAAATAGGCAGGACCATAGGGAGGGCCCTAGGTCTCAATGAGGATCTAATAGAGGCCATTGCCCTTGGCCATGATTTAGGACATACACCTTTTGGGCATACTGGAGAAAGGGTATTAAATCAATTGAATCCAAATGGCTTCAGGCACAATGAACAATCCGTCAAGGTTGTGGATTTTTTGGAACAGAAAAATGGCAGGAATGGTTTAAATTTAACCTATGAGGTTAGGGAGGGCATCAGACATCACTCGGGAGATAGTGAATCCCAGACCTTAGAAGGACAAGTAGTGAAATATGCAGATAGGATAGCATATATAAATCACGATATAGATGATGCAATAAGGGCAGGGGTACTAAATGCTGCTGATCTACCCGAGAAAGCTATAGAAGTTTTGGGACAGTCCCATGGCCAAAGAATAAATAATATGATTTTTGACATAATTAAAAATAGTATGGGAAAAGCTTCAATTCTTATTAGCTCAAGGGTTGGGAAGGCAACAGATGAACTAAGGAATTTTATGTTTGACAATGTTTATTTGAATAAAAATGCAAAATCTGAAGAGAAAAAAACCGAATACATCATAGAACAGTTGTATGGATATTATATGAAAAACAATAATTCTTTACCAAAAGAACATTTAGATATTTATAAGGGTATGAACTTGGGTATAGAAGATATTATATGCGATTATATTGCCGGGACTACTGATAGATTCATAATGAATTTGTACTATAATATTTTTATTCCGAAACCTTGGCAAAAACTTTAAAAAAAAAGAAGGATTTTTAAAACTTATGTCGAATACATCATAGTAGCATTGTAAAAGACAACGGTAGGTGAGATATTAGGGTGATTATATGACGTTTTATGTAGACAATGAAATAGTGGAAAAGGTACGGGAGGCATCTGATATAGTGGATATTGTATCGGGCTACCTGGCTTTAAAGAAATCGGGGTCAAATTATGTAGGTTTATGTCCCTTTCACAGCGAAAAGACCCCATCCTTTACAGTTTCAGATTCAAAGCAATTTTTCCATTGTTTTGGCTGTGGTGAAGGTGGAGATGTTGTGACATTCATTATGAAAAGGGAAAATTTATCCTTTCCCGAAGCAGTTAAGTTCTTGGCAGAGAAGGCAGGTATAGAAGTAGAAGAGAAGGAGCCTAAAGACTTGCTTCAAAGACAGGAGAAGGAAAAAGCATACGAAATCAACAAGGAGGCTGCTAGGTATTTTTTTAAAAATTTAAGTGAGAATAAAGATGTTTTAGATTATTTATACAGAAGAAAAATTGGCAACAAGCAGATTAGGCAATTTGGTCTAGGCTATGCATTGAACAGTTGGGATGCCCTCTACAAGCACCTACAGGGAAAAGGCTATAAGGATGAAGAAATATATAGGGTAGGTCTAATAGGGAAAAGGTCAAAGAAGGATGGATACTATGACAAGTTTCGCAGTAGAATTATCTTCCCTATTATCGACACTAGGGGAAGGGTAATCGCTTTTGGGGGGAGAGTATTAGATAATTCAATGCCCAAATATCTAAATTCCCAGGAGACATATATATTTAATAAAGGAAATAATCTTTATGGATTAAATCTAGTAAATAATTTGTCTGACAGGAAAAGGATTATAATTGTAGAAGGATATATGGATGTTATAGCCATGTTCAACAAGGGGATTAACTATGCAGTAGCCAGTCTTGGGACAGCTTTGACAGAGAAGCAGGCAAGGCTGCTCAAGAGATATGGGGAAAAGGTATACATCTGCTATGACACAGATAAGGCAGGAACCAATGCCACCCTAAAGGCTATTCAGCTCTTGAGAAATGAAGGAGTCGAGCCAAGAATCATCTTTTTGGGCAAGTATAAGGATCCAGATGATTATTTTAGGGATAATAGCATAGAGGATTTCGAAAATAAAATAGATTTAGCATATAACCATATAGACTATAAAATACTTATTAGCAGGGGCAAATACGACTTAGAAGAGGCAGAGGGTAAGATAAAGTTTACCACTGAAATTGCCAGGGTAATTAAGGATTTAAAATCTCCTATTGAACAAGATGTATATATAGAAAAAATTGCCAAGGATACGAATATATCAAAAGAAGCAATAGAGAAGGAAGTATTTGGCAATACTAAAAAGGCAAAGAGCGGTAAAAGCTTTGAAAACAAGAACATAATAAGACCAATAAATACAATACTGCCTTTAGCTGGATTGACAGCAGAGATAGACTTAATAAAACTTATGATTTTTGACAAGGATTATTTTGAAGAAATAAGAGATAAGGTTTCTGTAGAAGATTTTGAGTCCTTAGAATGTATAGAAATGTACAAGTTAATTAAAGAACTCTATACAGATAAGGAACTAATAAGTGAAGATAATGTAAAGGATGGGATAAGGGCTATAGAAAATGTAAATCAACAATCTATTGAGAAGATGTTTGCAAGGGAACTGAAGTTTTCCGCTAACAATGTAAATAACATGATTAAAGATTTGATTCTAACCTTAAAGACTAATAAGCTAGAAAATAAAAGAAATAAGATAAGGCTTGAGATTGAGGAAATGGAAAAGAATCAAAATAAGGATTCACTTGAGGAAAAACGCTTTGTTGGGCTCTGCATGGAACTAACTAATTTAAATAAAGAACTAAACCTCATTAAACATGAGGAAGGGAGGTAGCTTAAGTTGGATGAAATGAACAAGGAAAACATCAGTACAAAAATAGCTAATATAGAATCAGTTAAGAAATTAGTAGCTAAGGGGAAGAAAAATGGTTTATTAACATATAGTGAAATTGTTGAAAGCTTGGAAGAAATCAATCTAGATGCCGAGCAGATTGAAGATGTCTATCAAATTTTTGAGGATATGGGAATTGATGTAGTTGGAGATAAGGACGATGATCTATTATTAGACAAGGACGAAGATCTAGAGGATATAGATAAAAAAGACCTGGAAGATGATGAAGTTGATGAAAGAAAAGAGGATTTGTCAGTTCCCAAAGGGATAAATGTCGACGATCCAGTGAGGATGTATTTAAAGGAAATTGGTAAGATTCCCTTATTAACTGGAGATGAAGAGGTTGAATTAGCTAAGAGAATGCAAATAGGAGATGAAATAGCCAAGAAAAAACTTGCTGAGGCAAATCTTAGGTTGGTTGTAAGCATAGCCAAGAGATATGTGGGCAGGGGAATGCTGTTTTTGGATTTAATACAAGAGGGCAACCTAGGGCTTATGAAGGCAGTGGAAAAATTCGACTATAAGAAGGGATTTAAGTTCAGCACTTATGCGACTTGGTGGATACGTCAGGCTATTACAAGGGCCATAGCAGACCAGGCTAGGACCATAAGGATACCAGTTCACATGGTAGAGACAATAAATAAACTGGTCAGGATTCAAAGACAGTTGGTACAAGAACTGGGAAGGGACCCTAGTCCAGAGGAAATAGGAAAAGAGATGGGAATGGAAGTGGAGAAGGTAAGAGAAATCATGAAGATAGCTCAGGAACCAGTATCCCTAGAAACCCCCATAGGGGAGGAAGAAGACTCCCATCTAGGAGACTTTATACCAGATGATGAGGTATTGTCGCCAGCAGAGGCAGCTACATTCACCATGTTGAGAGAACAATTAATCGATGTCTTAGATACATTGACCCCAAGAGAGCAAAAAGTTTTGAGGCTTAGATTTGGTTTGGACGATGGAAGAGCAAGAACTCTAGAGGAAGTTGGTAAGGAATTTGAAGTTACCAGAGAGAGAATAAGGCAGATAGAAGCAAAGGCCCTTAGGAAATTGCGCCATCCAAGCAGATCCAAAAAATTGAAAGATTTTCTTGAATAATTAGGGATTCGCTTTTATTGCGAATCTTTAATTATACCCTGAGATAGAGATTGCAAGGCTCCTATCTTTAACAGCAGATAAGTTTCCTTGCAAATAATACAATAAGAGGAAGAAAACTATGAAATTATCGCAAAGACTCTTGGGAATAGCAAGCCTCGTGCCTGAAAATTCAATTGTAGCAGATATAGGGACGGATCACGGCTATATTCCCGCATATTTAATTCAAAATACCATATCTAAAAAGGTTATTGGTACAGACATTTCAAGTGGATCTCTGGAAAAGATAATTGATTATATGGGCCAATTGGGTATTGAGGACAAGGTGGATACAAGGTTAGGAGATGGGTTGGGCCCAATCAGGAGCTATGAAGTAGATACAGTTATCATAGCGGGAATGGGTGGGATGCTTATTAGGGATATCCTAGAATCCGATACTAGTAAAACTGATTCTATAGTCAACTTCATATTACAGCCCATGGTTGCTGCAAAAGAACTAAGACACTATCTAATAGATAATAGTTTTGAAATAGTGAAAGAGGAGTTAATAGAGGAAGACAAAAGGTTTTATGAAATAATACTGGCAAGAAAGGGCAAGTCCCTAGTAGACAAGGAAATTTATTATGAACTTAGTCCCTTATTGATTAAGGAAAGACACAGGCTCTTGAAAGGATTTATAGATTATAAACTCAAGGAAAGTCAAAAGATACTAGGGGAGCTTGAGTTCAAAGATTCAGAAAGGTCAAAAGACAGGTTAATTGAAATAAGAAAACAAATATCAGCTTATAAGGAGGTATTAGGGGAGATTGAAGGCGAGAGAGATAATTAGGATTATGAATAATTGGGCACCGCCGTCGTTGATTGACAACTGGGATAATACTGGTTTTCAAATAGGCAATGATAAGAAGGAGGTGAAAAAGATACTCATAGCCCTAGATTTAGACCAAGGGGTATATGAGAGGGCTAGCTTAGGAGACTTTCAGATGATAATAAGCCATCACCCAGTGATTTTTAAGCCCTTGAAGTCAGTAACAACAGAAGGGCATAGGGAAAAATTGATATATAATATAATTAAAGATGACATTGTAGTATTTAACGCACACACAAATTTGGATAGGGCAGAAAATGGACTAAATGACCATCTGGCTAGGCTTTTGGGCCTGAAAAAACCCGAAATTCTAGAGCTGGATCAGGAAGGCAATGAAGTAGTAAATGGCTATGGCAGGGTAGGTGACATTGAAGAAGTGGCCTTGTTGGATTATCTATCTCTCATAAAGAAAGAATTAGACACTGATTATTTAACAGTATATGGGGAGTTTGAAAGAAGAATAAAAAGGGTTGCAGTATGTGGCGGTAGTGGATCTGATTTTATTCCCCACGCATATAAAAAGGGTGCCTGCATTTACATAACCGGGGATATAAAATACCATGATGCTCAATTGGGGACTGAAATGGGACTGACTATAGTAGATGCAGGGCATTATCATACGGAAAAGATTATATTGCCAGTGATTAAAAGATATCTTGAAGAAAATTTGGGAGAAGATCTATATATAGAAATTTGGGATAAGCCTAGCCCTGAGTACAAAATTTATTAATTTGGGAGTGAGCCTATGGAACAGCTAGATTTGTTATGGAATTTAGAGATTCACCATGATTCACTTAGTACTTATCAGAAGGAGATATTTAAACTTAGAAATAAATTCGACTTTGACCAAATTGAAAATGAAATACAAGGAACAGAAGAAAAACTTAACTTCTTAAGCGGCAAAAGGGATAAGATAAAGGATGTTTTAGATAAATACAACCAGAAGTTAAAGGATTATAACTATAAGATTGAGGAAATTGAAAAAAGTCTTTATGACGGAAACACAACTGACATCAAGCAACTAGAATACCTGGACAAGGAAAAAGACAGGATCAAGGAAATGATAAATGATATGGAAACCGAGATACTGGAACTAATGGATGAGGTAGACAATATCGATATTGAGCTCCTCTTAATAGTAAAGACCCTAGAAGACGTAAAAGAAAGAAATAAAAGGTTTCAGGGGGAGTTTGGAGCAGAAGAGAAAAGACTAGGAAAGCTAGTAGCAAGTGAGAAAAAGAAAATATTAGAACTAGAGGAAGAAATTAAAGAGGGCCTCTTAGACAAGTATTATGCTATAAAGAAGAATAAGGGCACTGGTATGGCACAGGTGAGGAATGGAGTATGTAGCGGTTGCAATATGTTGCTGCCTACTATTTTACTAGACAGACTTCACGAGGATGATAAGATAATATGCTGTGAAAACTGTGGCAGAATACTGAGAATTTTAGACTAGAAATTTCCTTTGAATTATTGCAGAGGATATGGTAAAATTAAAATGAGTAAGTTGAATGATCGCGTGCATTAGCATGAGGAAAGTCCGTGCTCCATAGGGCAGGATGCTGGATAACGTCCAGTGGGGGCGACCCTAAGGATAGTGCAACAGAGATATACCGCTTGTCATATACAAGCAAGGGTGGAAAGGTAAGGTAAGAGCTTACCAGCATTTAGGCGACTAAATGGCTATGTAAACCCCATCTGGAGCAAGACCAAAGAGGAACAAACAAAGACGGTAGCCCGCTGTCGTTTCAAGGGTAGGTCGCATGAATTCATTGGCAACAATGGGTCTAGATAGATGATCATTTAAACTGAACACGGCTTACAGACTTACTCCCTACATATTTTAAGATTTTTCAAAAAGATCCTAGATTGACTCTAGGGTTTTTGTTTTTTGGTTTTTCTTGTATTTCTTTGACTTTTTTATTATACTCATATTGATGATATAATAATCCGAGGTGAAAAATGGAGAATATTTCTAATAATAAGGAAAGAATTAAGGCTATTATCTATACTATTATCGCTGCCACTTTGCTAAGTACAGGTGGGATCTTGCTTAAATTTATTGACATGCACCCAATGGCCATAGCTAGTTCAAGGGGCATTTTTTCTGTTGTTCTTGTTTGGATTTACCTTAGAAAACCCAAATTTACATTTTCTAAACCCCAGATTTTAGGTGCAATTTCTTATTCTGGTATGGTGACTGGATTTATATTGGCAAACAAGTTGACAACAGCGGCCAACGCAGTTCTTTTACAGTTCACAGCTCCGATTTGGGTAGCAATACTAGGCGTATGGATACTAAAGGAGAAGATTAGATGGTACGATGGACTTTCCATAGTTATAGTTTCCTTGGGAATGATTTTATTCTTTATTGACGATGTGGGCGGAGGTAGTTTGGCAGGTAACCTGGTTGCAGTATTAAGTGGAGTTGCCTTGGCAGGCTCCACCATAGGCATGAGAATGCAGAAGGATGGCTCCCCAGTAGAGACCACATTGTTGGGCCATATGATTACTGTCTTAATAGGGCTTCCATTTTTGCTACAGGCAAGCTTTACAGCTCAAAATATCATTGGGATTTTTTTACTTGGGGTATTTCAGTTGGGGATTTCCTATATCCTTTATGCCCTAGCAATAAAACACCTTACTGCTCTTGAGTCAATACTTATAATGTTTCTGGAGCCTATACTAAATCCTATTTGGGTTATAATCTTTTACGGAGAAAAGCCCAGCATTTATACACTCATAGGTGGAATTATAGTCATAGCCACCTTGGCCACTAGGAGCGTAATTGCCAGCAAAGAAATTGCAGCGAGGTGAATACACTTTCATATATTGGGTATCAATGCATCATAGAGTTTTTTGGGGACATACTATTTCTAAAACATGGGGGTTTTGCTAATGAAGATAAGTAGCAAATTGAAGTTGATGTTGTCGGTTTTATTGATTTTTTCCTTGACTAGTACGATTTCTGTATTCTATCAATTAAGTAAAATGGATACAGACAGCAAGGTAATTAACGAAACAGGGGTTGTTAGAGGTGCGGGTCAAAGATTTTCTAAGTTGGAATTGTCTGGCCTAGAGGCAGATGACTTAATTGTCCTAATAGAAAACAATATTAACGGATTGCTGTATGGCAGCGAGGAGCTAGGTTTGCCAAAGGCAAAGGATGCAGAATATATAAAGGCAATGGAAGAAGTTAAAAGAGAATGGGAAATTCTAAAAGAGCTAGTATACGAAAATAGAAAGTCAGAAGATAAGGACAGGTTAAGAGAGGAAAGCGAGGTATTTTACGATTATTCGAACAAGGCAGTCTATGCTGCAGAGAACTTTTCCAAGGGGAAGGTTGTCACATTAAAAGTTTTTCAGCTTGTACTTTTAGGCCTAAATCTCATTATTATGGCCTCCATATGGCTGATGAGTGGCAGGGAAATATCAAAGCCCCTGATGAAATTATTTGAGGGTATAGACAAGCTGGATATTTCTGAAGATGTGCCAGATGAATTTATTGAAAGAAAGGATGAAATAGGCCTAATATCCAATGCCTTTCAAAGGGTAATAGACAGGCTCAGGAATCTAGTCAAGCAAATATCTGATTTATCAGAGGAGGTCATGGGTTTTTCCAGTCAGTTGACCCATCTTACCAGCGAATCTGCAACAGCCACTGATGAAGTTGCAAGGGTCATAGAAGAAATTGCCAAGGGTGCAGGAGAACAAGCCGAAGAAACAGAAAAGGGAGCAATGAATATGGCTACACTAGGCAATTTGGTTGAGGAAGAGCAAGGCCTAATTATGGAATTGGGGTCATCTGCAGAGGAAGTAAACAATCTAAAGAACGAGGGATTAAAGATAATAGGGGAACTGGTCCAGAAGACCAGGGAAAACAATGAGGCATCTAGGGAGGTAAAAGAGGTAATCCTAGACACTAGTGAAAGTGCAGCCAGAATAGAAAAAGCTAGTCATATGATACAGGATATTGCAGAGCAAACTAACCTATTGGCACTCAATGCTGCCATAGAAGCGGCAGGGGCCGGCGATGCAGGACGAGGTTTTGCCGTAGTTGCAGATGAAGTCAGGAAATTGGCAGTACAGTCAAATAGCTTTACAGAAGAAATTGGGAAGATTGTTGGAGACTTGATTAAAAAAACCCACTATGCAGTGGACACCATGGAAAAGGTGGAAAATATTGTAATCTCACAGTCTGAAAGTGTAAATATGACTAACAATAAATTCGAGGGGATAGCTGGATCCATAGAAAAGATTAAGGAAGCAATAGAAATTATAAATGACTCTGGCCGTGAAATGACCTTGAAAAAAGATGACGTGATCATAGCTATGGAAAATCTATCGGCAATTTCTCAAGAAAACGCAGCAGGTTCACAAGAGGCAGCAGCTTCAGTAGAGCAGCAAACAGCTTCTATGCAGGAGATTGCCAATGCAAGTGAGGAATTATCAAACCTAGCAATCAGGATGAATGATAGTATTGCAAAATTCAGATCGTAGAATTCCAGCCTAGGCTGGAATTTTATTTTTATAAAAGATAGGTGGACTTATGGATAGGAAACTAGGAAAGGTATATGAGAAAAATCTGGATAAGCCTTCAAAAAAGGCCATGGGCAAGTATTATACCCCCCAATATATCATTGACTACATTCTGGGGAAAACCCTGGCTAGGGCAGATATAGTGAATAATCCCTTTGTAAGCGTCATTGACATTTCTTGTGGTGCCGGATACTTTCTACTGTCTGCCTATGATTTACTTATGGCCAAGTTTCTTGAAAACCTATCTAATCTAAGGGAAGCATATGGACATGAGTTGTATATAATAAGAGTAGATAGGCAGGGGAAGGAAATAAGGGGACGCGATTATTGGAAGGCAGAAAATCTCCCCTACCATATTTTAAAACACTGCATATATGGGGCTGACAAAGATAGGCTTGCAGTGGAATTGACTAGACAATCCCTATACAAAAAAGGAAAAGTGGCTACGAGTGTAGAATTAAATATCCTCCATTGCGATAGCCTGATTAGATGGGAAAATAAGTATATGGCAAATCTTTCCTATGAAACTAAAGGATTGAAGGATTTCTGGGAAAAAAAGTACGATTATGTAGTGGGTAATCCCCCATATATCGGACACAAACAGTTGGATATGGAGTATAAAAGATGGTTGTTAAGGGAATACGGGGAAGTCTTTAAAGACAAGTCTGACATATCCTTTGCATTTATTAAGAGAATTTTTGAAATCCTATCAGATAACGGTATATCGGGTATAATTACATCTAGGTATTTCATGGAAAATCCCAGTGGCAGGGAATTGAGAGGATATTTTGCTGCCAATGGAAACATATTGGAAATTGTCGATTTTTACGGTGCTAGCATCTTCAAAGGGGTTGGAGTAGCTACGGCAATCTATATATTTGGCAAAGATATAGATGCTATGGGGCCCATAAATGTATATAAATTAGACAGGGACAATCATAGATTTATAGAATCTGAAAACTTAAGCGGCCTGGTTGATACAGGTATTTTTGAAAGCTTTACGGTCAGTAGGAATAGCCTGGGTTCAGATAGATGGACCTTGCTGTCAAGGGCAAAACAAAAAATTTACCAAAAGCTTCATGCCAAGGCAGGCTTAAGACTAGGAGACATAGCCTATACATTTCAAGGGGTAATCACGGGCAGGGACAGTGCCTTTGTATTGACAAAAAATCTTATAGACGAATATGCTATTGAAGAGGACCTAATCAAGAGATGGATTAAAAATAGTGACATAGATAGATATAATATAGGTGGCGGGGATTTGTTTTTGATTTACTCAGACTTAATAGGGAATGAAAGGGATTATCCAAATGCCCTTGAATATATAAGTCACCACAGGGAGAGATTGGAAAATAGAAGGGAATGTAAGAAGGGGTCCAGGAAGTGGTATGAATTACAATGGGGAAGAAAAAGCAGCTTATTCGAGCAAGTAAAGCTGGTATTTCCCTATAAGGCACAGGAAAACAGATTTGCCCTAGACAGGGAAAATAATTACTTTAGTGCAGATATTTATTCTATGGTGGTAAAAGATGAATATAAATATAGAATACAATTAGAATATCTCTTAGGGCTTTTAAATTCAAGTATCTATGAATTTTATTTCAAATTATTTGCGAAAAAGATAGCTAGGGGTATGTACGACTATTATCCCAATACAATACTGGATATAAAAATAATTTCAGGAGAGCTGGGCCCGGGAATCAAAAAAAATGTTGAGGAGATATTGGAATTCAAAAGTAATATGGAAGATGGCAACAAGTTAGAATTAAACAAGTTGATACAGCAAAATCAGAGAGAGATTGATAAGGCAATAGCTTTTTATCTTGGATTGAATTTAGATGAACTTGAGATAATAAGTAGGTCTGTCAATAGGGATTATAACTTTTTTTAGTAGTTTAAAAAGATGGATAGAGGGATATAGATGAGTGATTATAAACTGGGAGTGAGAACTTCTTGGATAACTGTAATAATAAATTTACTGCTGGCAGCGATTAAAATAATTTCAGGCCTATTGGGAAATAGTAGTGCCATGATAGCAGATGGAATTCATACCATGTCAGATGTTTTAACTAGCTTTGTAGTCATGCTTGGACTGAAGATTTCTTCCAAGGAGGCAGATGAAGAACACCCCTATGGACATGAAAAATATGAATCCGTCTTTGCAAAGATTTTGAGTATACTGCTTTTATTGACTGGAATTTATATAGGATATGAATCCATAAAGATACTATCAAGCGGCCAGATTAGGACCCCAAAGCTTCTGGCTCTGATGGCAGCCCTATTGTCCATCATAAGCAAGGAAGCCATGTACTGGTATACAATTAGGGTTGCAAAGAAAATTAAAAGCATTTCCATGGAAGCAGATGCCTGGCATCATAGATCCGATGCCTTTTCCTCAATAGGAACTCTACTGGGCATACTTGGTGCTAGGCTGGGTTTCCCTGCCCTGGATCCCATTGCTGGTATAGTAGTATCCATTTTTGTAATCAAAGTGGGTGTGGAACTATATATTAAGTCAGTTAAGGAGTTGGTTGATGAATCCGCAGGTAAAGAAACCATCAGAAGGATTGAGGAAAAAACGAGGCAGATAAGTGGAGTGAAGGGGATAAAGGGGCTTAAGACTAGGGTTTTTGGAAACAAAATTTACGTGGATATTGAAATACTTGTGGATGCTCATATATCGGTACTGGAGGGTCATGAAATTGCAGAAATGGTCCACGATAGACTAGAGAGGGACATAGAGGACATAAAACACTGTATGGTACATGTTGAGCCTTTCTAGTTAAAATTCAATTTTTCACGTCATTTTCTAATATGTCATTGTAATATCTCAACAATTATAATACAATAGATTCTGGGTAATCAAATAATTCTAGGGGAGTGTTAATATTGCAAAATAGAAAACACAAACTATCTATGGCTTTTGTGGGCGTTTGCCTCATAGCCTTGGTGGGATTTAAAGATACAGGTATCTTTGTTAAGGAATATATTAGTATTCAAGGAGACCAGAGTCAGGTAGTATTTGAAAAAGAAGAAGAGGTAAACCTAATCAGGGAAACTAGCAAATCTTATATAGTGGAAAAAAACAAAAGCCTCTACGAGGTGCCTATAGATACTCTGTTGAGAAAAGATAGGACAACTAATAGGTACATGGTAGTAAATCAAACTACCTTGCTAGAGGAGCCTGGCAGAAAAATCCTTAAGTTTTTATACGAGGACGAGCTTGTGCAGGCCTTGAGGATTGAGGGAGATTATGGCTTTTTTAGCAGCCAAGATGGGACCAAGGGATACATATATTTACCTCAGTTGAAGCCGGTCACGGAAGAAAACTTCTCTCTTGGAATTTCAAAGGTTAATAAGGTTTTAATAAATGATAACAAGTACTATGCCTTGCTCATGGGAGAGCCTGTAGTCGTTAAAGATTTCAAGGACGGGGCCTATATCATTATGGATGAAAAGGGAAATGAGTTTAAGGCCAAGGAAAACTTTCTTGAATTGAGAAGGACCATAGACAAGGCTAGCAGGAGCAGTGAATCCAGGAGGTCATTAGATGTTTCGAAAGTGGTAGAGTCGGCATATAAGGCCTTGGGCAGTCCCTATTCCTATGCTGGCACTGGAGCCAAGGGTTATGATTGCTCTGGTTTGACCTATTCGATATATCTAAACACCTTAGACATCAGGCTAAACAGGACATCCAGGGATCAGGCAAAGAATGGCATATCTGTAAACAAACAAGACCTTGTGCCCGGAGATTTAGTTTTTTTCAGGACTTCAGGAAAGAATATCGGTCATGTAGGCATATACATCGGAGATGGCAATATGATACATGCTTCTTCCGGCAAGAGGAAGGTTATGATATCTTCTCTTGATGAGTCATATTACAAGACTAGATATGTCACTGCTAGGAGAATAATAAGTAACTAATAAAGGATATTATATAGTAAATAGCTTTTTAAATATAAAGTAAATATATAAAGAGAGGTGTTGCTAAATGGCAGAAGTGTTAAAGGGCAATGTGGTAGCAGCCCAAATCAAAGAAAAGATGGCTAAGGACATAGAGAAATTAGCTAAGGTTGGGAAGGTACCAACCCTTGGGATTGTAAGATTAGGTGACAATCCAGATGACATTTCTTATGAAAGAAGCATTATCAAGAATTGTGACAAAATAGGGATTGAGGCAAGGGTATTTGAGAAAGATATAAATATGACAACAGAAGAATTGATTTCCCTGATGGAAGAGCTAAATGGGGACAATTCAATATCTGGGGTTCTATTATTTAGGCCATTGCCCAAACATATCGACGAAGCTAGGGTAAGAGAATCTCTACTTCCTAGCAAAGATGTGGATGGTATGAATCCTGCAACCTTGGCCAAGATATTTGAGGGCGATTTGTCCGGTTTTGCACCCTGTACCCCAAAGGCTGCAATGGAGATTTTATTATACAATGGCATAGAACTGGAAGGTAAAAATGTTGTAGTAGTCAATAGATCCATGGTTCTTGGAAAGCCACTGACCATGATGCTCTTAAATGAAAATGCAACTGTAACAATCTGTCACTCTAGGACGAAAGATCTAGCAGAAATCACTAAGAATGCTGACATAGTTGTAACTGCCCTAGGTAGGGCCAAATTCTTTGACCAAGAATACTTCAATGAGGATTCAATATGCATAGATGTAGGGGTGAGTTTGGACAAGGATGGGAACTTAAGCGGCGATATAGACTATCCTCAAGTATCAGAATTGGTGTCTAAGATTACACCTGTGCCAGGTGGAGTCGGTTCCGTCACAACGTCAATACTCCTGTCCCATGTGGTGGAAGCCTGCAAAAAAATGTAATTTAAACTATCTTAAATAAAATACCTTCAAGTTAGACAGTCTAATTAATTTAAATTAGCCTATCTACTTGGAGGTATTTTTTATTTTCTACAATAAGTAGCAAAACTAGTCAATAATTTATGAAGGACTTTTTAATCTTATATAGAATATATTATAAAGCTTAAGAATAGGGGGAGATGTTTTGTATTTATCAGTAGAAAAACATAATAATAACTTATTGGTACAGCTTAAGGGCGAACTAGATCACCACAATACTGAAATCATAAGGCAAAAAATTGACAAGCAGTACTTTGAACATAGAATAAGGAATATTATTCTAGATTTGAGGGGATTGACCTTTATGGACAGCTCAGGGATTGGCCTTGTAATGGGCAGATACAAGAATAGCCTGGAAAATGGTGGGAAGACTATTATTGTAAATGATAATGCCTATGTAGAAAAGATACTTAAAATGTCCGGTCTGCTCAAGATTATCAGTGTCTATCCGACAATTGAAATAGCAATGGAAAATATTTAGGGGGAGATGAAGATAATGGAAAAGAATTATATGAAATTAGAGTTCTTGAGCAAATCTAGCAACGAATCTTTCGCAAGAGTAGTAGTTGCTGCATTTGCATCACAGTTGGATCCTACACTGGAAGAACTATCGGATATTAAAACAGCAGTATCAGAAGCGGTTACCAATGCTATTATCCATGGCTATGAATATAGGGAAGGTATAGTCATCCTAGAGTCAACTATAATAGACAAGGAAATTGTAATTACAGTGGAAGATAAGGGGCTGGGAATAGCAGATATAGAAAAGGCAAGGGAACCCTTCTATACCTCTAAACCAGACCTAGAAAGATCGGGCATGGGTTTTACAGTAATGGAAACCTTCATGGATGGATTAGAGATAGAAAGTATAAGAGGTCAGGGAACAAAAGTCAGGATGAGGAAGAAATTCAATAGCCTTTTGGATAAGGAGTAGATAATATGAGTTTAGGTGTGGAAAGGAAGGCTCTATTGTCCCATGAGGAGACCATGGAACTTATCGCAGAGGCACAAAAAGGCAGTATGGAGGCAAAGGATATACTAGTATCATCAAATCTAGGCCTAATAAGGTCCGTACTGAGGGCCTTTATGAATAGGGGCTACGAGGCAGATGATTTATTTCAAATAGGAAGTATAGGGCTATTAAAGGCCATTGACAAATTTGATATTTCTTATGACGTAAGGTTTTCTACCTATGCAGTTCCCATGATAATTGGTGAAATAAAAAGGTTTCTTAGGGATGATGGTCTAGTAAAGGTTAGTAGGTCACTCAAACAAACTGCAGCCAGGGCCAAAGGGGCAGAAGAAAGGCTGTCATTCGATTTGGGCAGGGAACCTACAATCCAAGAAATAGCAGATGACATTGGCATGGACAAGGAAGAAGTAGTAATGGCATTGGAGGCTTCCTATCATCCAGACTACCTATATGACATAGTACATCAAAGCGACGGCTCACCCCTCTATCTAATAGATAAGATAAGCAACAAAGCAGAGGGGGAAGAAGATATAACCAATACCATAGTCCTGAAAGAAATGCTTTGGAAACTAAAATCGAGGGATAGGCAGATTATAATATTGAGATATTTTAGGGATAAAACTCAAACAGAGGTAGCCAATGAACTGGGAATTTCTCAGGTACAGGTATCTAGGATAGAGAAGAGAATAATTGAAGAAATGAGGAAAAATCTGACAAAGGCATAAATCATGCCTTTTTTTGTATTAAAGAATAATAAATGCAAATAATAATCCTTACGAGGTGATTAAATGACATATAGATTTAGCGGCAAGCAAATAATACTATTCCTCATAGTAACATTAATCGCTTTGGGGGGTTTTTTGTGGTATAAGGAACAAACTACAAACAAGGCCATACCAAAGAGAGCTAATTTGGTATTGAAAGCTACTGGAGGAGGGCTAGTGGATGCAAAAGGAAAAACTATACCTTGCAGTAAATAAAAAGGCTACTGTCAATCCCAATCAAAAGGTTCTTGTAAAGGATATTGGAGAGGTCTACTGTAACAATCAAATAATCCAAAATAATGTTGAAAATACAGAAATTGCCCCTGATCACAAAAAAGAAGACTGGGACTATATGACTGCCATAGAGATAGGACAAATAATATTAAATACTTTTCCTACAATTGATTTGGAATTATTGGGAGAAGTAGAGATACTAATAGAATTTAAGTCAGAAACCCACAAAATGGCCCTTTGGAAATTTATAAAGATTGCAGCAGTCTGCATAGTATTATTTTTTGGTTCTAGTCTAGCCCTGATAAATTTTCATGAAGATGTCAACTCCAGTAAGACCATGAAGGACCTATACTATACATTTACAGGGGAAAGAAAAGAAAATCCCCTTCTAATGGTCATACCCTATTCCATAGGAATAGGGGTGGGAGTAATTACCTTCTTTTCAAGGGTAATTAGCTCTAGTCTGAGAAGGGTGAAGGAACCGGGGCCAATGGAAATACAGCTCTATCTATATGACAAGGACATGGAAGAAACCATATTAAATGAGACAAAAAAACATTAAGCAAAGCGAGATGATTTAATGTTAATAAGATATATAGTAATGGTAACCATAACATTTGGAGGAGGGGTGATCGTAGGAGGGGCAATGGTAGCATTTATTACCATACTGCGTATCTTGCCTAGATTAGCACAATTTACAGAGACAGAGGAAAGTTTGAAACTCTATCAGGTAACCATGATAGTATCCATAGGCCTGTCGATAATAATGTATTTTGCAAAATTCAACTTTGGCCTGCCAAGGCTGTCTGTCGTTCCAATAGGCTTTGTTTATGGAATTTTCATAGGGATCTTATCTTCTGCTCTGGCTGAAGTATTGAATGTAATACCCGTTATATCAAAGAAAATAAAGGTCAAAAAAGATTTAAAATACCTTATATGGGCCCTTGTGGGAGGCAAGGTAATGGGTTCATTAATATATTGGATATATCTTAATTAGGAGGCATTTATATGGAAAATATGAACAAGAAGGAATATCAGAAATATGCAGAACAACAGGTGCCAAAACCAACCTATTTAAAAAACAGCCTAATGGCCTTTGTCATAGGGGGTCTGATTTGCCTCCTAGGGCAAATAATCCGCAATTGGCTAGTAAAAAATGGCCTAGATGAAAAAGCCGTGGGAGGGGGGACGGCAATTATATTGGTATTTATCGGGGCACTATTAACTGGACTGGGTGTATACGATAAGATTGGGAAAATTGGGGGTGCGGGTTCACTAGTTCCAATTACAGGATTTTCCAATGCCATAGTCTCTCCTGCAATGGAGTTTAAGACAGAGGGATTGATTTTTGGCGTAGCTGCAAAGATGTTTGTAATTGCAGGGCCAGTTTTGGTATATGGTGTTGGCAGCTCTGTTATTGTGGGTATACTGCATCTATTACTGAAGAAGGGATGATGCTAGATGGGGTGAAAAAGCTTGGGATGCAGTCAGTAAAGTTTCAAAATCCACCGTCAATATTAAGTACCTACTCCATAGTGGGGCCAAAGGAAGGTGAGGGACCGCTCAAGGATTATTTTGACTTGATATTAGAGGACGATATGTGGGGGCAGGAATCTTTTGAAAAGGCAGAGTCAAAAATACAGGAGGAGACAATTAAGTCCGCCCTGAGCAATGGAAATTTGACAAATAAGGATATTGATTACCTTTTAGCTGGCGACTTACTTAATCAAATAATTACATCTTCCTATACGGCCAGACAGTTGAATATACCATTTTATGGGCTCTACGGTGCATGTTCTACTATGACCGAGTCCCTATCCCTAGGGGCCATGCTCATAGATGGTGGTTTTGCACAGAAAGTTATATGTGCCACTTCTAGTCACTTTAGCTCTGCAGAAAGGCAGTTTAGATTTCCCTTGGAGTATGGAAGCCAAAGAAATTTTTCATCTCAATGGACTGTGACTGGTGCCGGAGCCACAATTTTATCGGCTGAAGGAAATGGGCCCTATATTACCTATGCCACGACGGGCAAAATCGTCGATATGGGCATAAGGGATGCAACAAATATGGGGGCAGCCATGGCTCCAGCGGCTATGGATACCCTAATTAATCACTTCAATGACACTGGGTTTTCTCCACAGGATTATGACCTTATCGTATCTGGAGACCTAGGAAGCATAGGGAAGTCCATAGTTATAGATTTAATGCAGGAAAAGGGCTATGCTCTCAGCGATAACTTTACAGATTGCGGTTATGAAATATTTGATTCAAAAGAACAAGATACCCATGCAGGAGGCTCTGGATGTGCTTGTGCCGCTACTGTTTTCAATGGTTATATATATAAGGAAATAATGAAGGGCAGCTTTAACAGGGTATTGCTTGTAGCAACTGGGGCACTCCATTCCACAACCATTAATCAACAGGGGGAGTCCATTCCTAGTATAGCACATGCAGTTACCATAGACATTAACAAGGCCTAGGAGGGATTTTATGGAGTTTATCAAGGCGTTTATAGTAGGGGGGTTAATATGTGTAGTTGGGCAAGTTATATTGGACAATACAAAATTAACCCCAGCCCATATCTTAGTTATCTTCCTCACAGCGGGAGTTGTACTAGGGGGACTTGGCATATACGAACCCCTAGTCAAATTTGGAGGTGCAGGAGCAACTGTACCTATAGTTGGATTTGGTTATTCACTATCCCAAGGTGCCATTGAAGGAGCTAAAAGCAAGGGCGTAATCGGAGCCTTTACCGGTGGATTAACAGCAAATGCAGGTGGGGTAGCGGCTGCTATATTATTTGGCTATATTATGGCATTGGTATTTAAACCCAAAACAAAAAGCTAGGGATTTACCCTAGCTTGATTTAATTGTCGTATCCGTTAAATTCATCTTGATTTTCATCTAGACCGTCACTGCCATTGCTATCTTCCTCGTCCCTATTCCAAGGGAACCAGGGGAACCAGGAATCCCAGGGGTCATCTGGCTCGGGGATAAGGGTGCTTTCATCGTGTTCATCACATATTTCACTTGGTGCTTCATACTGATAATCAGTAGGTGCAATCCCGTTATTTTCCTCGGGATTATATGGAATTTCCCTCTTTACAAAGACCTTGGTCTCTAGATTTTCCTCAGGGCAATACTCATTTGCTATCTTGCCATTACTGCTATCTATGGTTAATTCAACATGGGAATCGCAGTATTCCTTGGGCTCAGTACCCTTGACGAAGTATTCTGATCTAACAGTGCTTCCCCTTGGATCGTGACTGCACAGTTCAGTTGGCAGCTTTCCGGAAATTGAACATACATTAACCCTTACAAGGCCGCCCGGTTGCTCAAAACTAGTTATACTTTCCTTGTTTTCATGAAGTCTTGTCATTATATACTGCCAGAATTCAGCAGCCGTACTACTACTCTTGGATAGGGTAATCTTGGGTGAATCGTTTCCAATCCATACGCCTGTTGCATAGTAGGGAGTGAATCCCACAAACCAAATATCCGCCTGATTTTGAGTAGTACCAGTTTTTCCAGCGACTGCCATATTATTGAGTTTGGCCTTTCCCGCAATGCCATTGGCTACAGTTGTCCTTAGAATATCTGCCATGATAAAGGCCACCTGGGGTGATACAACCTCATTTTCCCTCGGTATATTCTCAATTATGATATTTCCATTTTTGTCCTCAATCTTGGTAAAGGAAATCGGCTCTATATATAGGCCACCATTGGCTATGGCCCCATATGCTGCAGTCAGCTCTAGAGGGGTCAGGCCCTTTGTCATACCGCCCAGGGCCATGGATGACAGGTTTTCGTCGTTATATGCCCTATTTTCAACTGAAGTAATGATACTGTCTTTCTCTGGGTTAGTCTTGCTTATGATTCCTAATTTTTCTAAGTATTGTAAAGATGTTTGTACTCCAATACTTTCAACAGTTTTTACGGAAGTAACATTACTAGATTGCTCAACGGCCCTTCTCAGAGGAGTAATACCCCTATAGCCTTCCTTGTACCAGTTCCTTGGCCACAGGACCCCCTTATCATTATAGTATGGAATATCGTCTATGGGAGTAGCCGCCGTGTAGCCATTGTCCAAGGCAGGTAAATAAACTGCAATTGGTTTAATAGAAGAACCGGGCTGTCTTTGTGATGCAGTAGCCCTATTTAGTATACTGGTGCCTTCAATATCCCTGCCTCCGATTAGGCCCTTGATATGACCTGTCCGATAATCAAGCACTACAGTTGCAGATTGAGGCTGCACTATGCCATCCTTGGATCTGAAAAAATACTTATCGCTAATCAATAGGTTTTCATCTGGGTCAATCCTATAAAAATCATCATTATTTCTTAAATAGTTTCTGCTGATTTTGACTTCCTTACTGTCTGTAATGACGTAGTCTTCCTCAGGCAATATAATAGAACCGACCGTATAGGTGACAAGGTTCTTCTTATCGTCAATATTATAATAATCGGCCACATCTATGTGTTTGGGATAGGGGTTTAGCTTATTATTTTTTATATATAGGTCCCCGTCCCTAAAGTCATAGCTTTCCTTCTCTAATATTAATTCAAAGTTCTCATTAAACAAGTTTTCCTCTAAGTAGAAAATAGTACTATTGTTTTCGTCTACTATATTTTTTGCCTTATTCAGTCTCCAGTCGACTAGAATTGGATTCTTGATATTTTCCGGGTCACCAACCATTATTTCTGTGAAGTTCCTGTATATTTCCTCCAATTCCTTTTGCAAATCAACATCAATAGTTGAATATATCTTTAGGCCCCCGGTAAATAGTAGATCCTGGGCCTCTTCCTTAGTATAGCCAAGCCTTTGAATTAGGGCATCTACAGTTTGTGTCTTGACATAGTCCGTAAAATAAGAAGATATGCCTTCAATCTTTTTTTGTCCCGGATTTAAGCTGGTCTTAATATCTTGGCCCAGGGCAGTCTTGTATTCGTACTCGGTGATTTTTCCCAATTTAAGCATTTGGTTTAAAACAACCTTCTGCCTTTGCACTGCCTCGTCATTGTAAACAGCTACATACTTTTCGCCTAGTATTTCTAGCCTGCCGACCTCATAGTGTCTACTGGTGTCAAAATCCTCAAGCCTAACTGCATGGTAGGGAGCGTATTTAGTTGGACTCTTGACAACACCTGCAAAGAGAGCCGCTTCGGCAATAGTGAGCTCATTTACATCCTTGGAAAAATAAGTCTGTGCCGCCTCTTGAACACCATATGCCCCTCTTCCTAGATTTATCCTATTAAGGTAGGATTCGAGTATTTGATCCTTGGTAAGATACTTCTCTAATTGTATTGCCAGATAGGCTTCCTTGACCTTCCTGTCCCATTTTTTATCTAGGTTCAAGTAGACATTTCTAACCAACTGCTGGGTTATTGTACTGGCACCTCTGACAGTAGCCCCTGCCTTTACATTGTCTATGGCAGAAGCAACAATACCCTTAGGATCCACCCCAAAGTGGCTTTCAAATCTTTCATCCTCGATAGATACAAAGGCATCTCTCAAATATTTAGGCATCTGATTTAGCTTTACAATGGTACGGAACTCAGGAGCCTGAATTCCGTACCATT